>Ga0169931_10009459_pt1 | contig 14044 bp, 7 predicted proteins | sample Kivu_15m_20L_FD_129675 | JGI IMG/M metagenome (GOLD analysis project Ga0169931, IMG submission 129675) | Freshwater microbial communities from Lake Kivu, Western Province, Rwanda to study Microbial Dark Matter (Phase II) - Kivu_15m_20L... | ecosystem: Environmental > Aquatic > Freshwater > Lake ...
CCATCGCCAAGATAATAGACCCAGCTAATGGCACCGGAAGATTCATCATTGATATTGGCGAGTGGATGCTGGGTATTTAGCACTTGTGGGTTGACGGTGAACCCTGCATTGGGTTCAGGATATACTGTCACAGCCGAGTGCTGAGTGTATTCACTTACACATCCTTGCTGGGTTGTTACGGTCAAAGTGACCGAAAAATTACCTGAATTGTCGTATTCGTGCACCGGCACAAGCCCTTCCATTTGAAAGCCATCGCCCATGTCCCAACCGTAGGTTGGATTGCCAAACTCGGTAGACATATTTACGAATTCTACATTCAATGGCGGGCAGCCCTGCACGTTTCCGAGCTGGAAAGCTGCAGCAGGCATTGCGTAAATTTCAAGTGAGTCGGTATAAAGAGGCGACAAACATTCACCATCCTGCAATTGCAGGGTAAAAACATGTGTTCCTGTGGTACTGAAACTCACATCCTGCGGAGATTCTGCGTTGGTTTGTGAAGGATCGGCAAATTGACCAAAGTCCCAGATAAAAGTTGCTGAAGAAGAATAATTGCCATTCAATGCAAAATCGAAACTGTTGCCCTGAAGGCATTGCCCTTCGGGCGATTCAAACCAAGCCTGTGGCAATGGATGAACGCCGATATTTACCGTGTCGTAGGCTGTGCAGTAACCCTGTGTTACAGCCACTACAAATTGAGTTGTTTGAATTTCGTTGCTGTTATTGCTTAAAATTCCGCTAGGATTTCCGTTGGCGGGATTGTCCAGAGCCAGGCCTGGTGTCCACGTGTATTCATACACATCAACGGGCATTGTTCCTAACTGAAATTCTTCGCCCGGACAAACCACCTGATCATCGCCGGCATTGGCCTCGGGTGTTGGAGCCACATCAAGCACAACTTCGGAGGGATCTGACTCGCAACCAAACTGATTGACAGTGAGCGTGATTGTTTTAACACCAGTTACCGGCCAGGTAACCTGGTATGGCCCTGCGCCTGATCCTGAATTCACTTGAGCGCCATCGAAATCCCAATCATATGTAGCTTCCGGCAAAGCTGTTCCAGTAAAGGTGACGGTGGTACTGTATCCCTCGCAAGCGAGGGGATTGGCGGTAAAATCGGATGTAGGATATGGAATCACCTGTACCTGAGCCGCAAAAGGTTCTGAAGGACAGCCATTTTCTGTAACGCTTAATTCAATTGTTTTCATCCCCGGAGTGTTCCAGTAAACTTGGAAAGGCCCTTGCCCGGCACCGGAAAGAATGACCCCACCATTGAAATTCCAATTGTAGCTAGCTGTTGCTGAAGCTGAGCCAGTATAAGTTACTGTGGCCGGAGCGCCTAAACATACACGCGAATCGGCTACAAAGGGAGCTGTTGGTATTGGATGAACCACCACTGTGCGAACGGCCTCCGGACCGGGACAACCAAACTGACTCAGATTCAGAGTGACCTGATAAGTTCCGGGAGCATCCCAGGAAACCTGAAATGGACCATCACCTGCTCCCGATAAAACGTTTCCATTGTCAAAATTCCAGGAGTAAGAAGCGTTGCTCAAGGCATTCCCAGTGTATTGAATAGTGCTTGGTTCGCCTGTACAAACGGGCGAAGTAGCCGTAAAGTCGTTGGTTGGAATGGGGTTAACGTTAACAACATTAACCTCTTCAATGGAGCTGCATCCTCCTGATTGAACGATGAGCCGAATATTTTTAGGACCTGGGGTTTCCCAATAAACCTGATAAGGTCCGGGGCCTGAACCGCTGGATATGACTCCGTTGTCAAAGTCCCAGGTAAAAAATGCACCTGCAGGAGCATTGCCTGAATACATAATATTTGTGGTGCTGAAGGCACAAACAGGTGAAGCAGCCGTGAAGAAACCAGTTGGCAAAGGTAAAACGTTGACCTGTTGTGTAGTTGGAGGTGAAACACAGCCATTTTCCTGCACCTGAACGGTGATGGTTTTGATGCCCGGTGTGCCCCATTGAATTTCAAAAGGTCCCTGTCCGCTTCCGCTAACTACATTGCCTGCATTGAAATTCCAGGTGTATGTAGCTGTTGGGTTACCCGATCCGGTGTAGGTAATTGTTGATGTTTCGTTGAGACATATTGGCGTTTCGGCCGTGAACACCGATGTTGGAGTTGGGTTAACAACAATGGGCATGGTTTGAGGAGGCGATGGACATCCCTCGGGAGAGATTACACTAAGCGTAACCTGTTTGGTACCCGGGGTAAGCCAAAAAACTTCAAGGGGCCCGCCACCGGTTCCGCTAAGTTGGGTTCCACCGCTGAAATCCCAGGTATATTGTGCGCCTGACCCAAGCGTGCCTGAATAATTGATTGTGGACGTTTCGCCGGTGCAAATGGGCGATTCAGCGGTAAACGGTGCTGAAGGTATTTCAAAAACAGTAACATTTTGAATAAAAGGAGGCGAAGTACATCCATTGGCAGTTACACTGAGTGCAACAGGGTACGTGCCCTGAGCCGCCCATGACACCTGGTAAGGCCCCTGACCTGTACCTGCTATAACACTTGCAGTTCCGAAATCCCAAACATACTGGGCGTTTGCATTCGCGCTTCCGGTGTATGTAGCAGTGGTTGGCATGCCAACACAAACAGGTGAAGCAACTGTAAAATTGGCAGTAGGTATGTTATTTACAATCACCTGTTGGTTGTAAATAGCTCCTGTACAGCCGTTTTCGGTTACCGAAAGAAAAACAGTTTTGGTACCAGGGGTGTTCCAGGCAACTTCGTAAGGACCGGCACCGCTTCCGCTTAGGATATTTCCAGCGGCAAAATTCCAGTTATAGGTGGCTGTTGACGAAGCATTGCCAAGGTAAGTTATTGTAGATGGCTCACCAACACAAACCGGTGACTCAACTGAAAAGGTAGAGGTTGGCGTAGGTTGAACGGTCACAAAAACCTCATTGGCAGGTGATGTGCAACCATTTTCGGTTACAGTTACCGTAACACCGAATACTCCTACCGAATCCCAACGAATTTCGAAAGGACCTCTCCTTCCACCTGTTATAATAACACCTCCCGGAAAGCCCCAACCATAACCGCCGCCGTCAGTTCCTGTTCCGGTATAAGTAACGGTGGCCGTTTGGCCGGCACAAACAATGGGATCGACCACAAAATCGGCTGTAGGCGTTGGATTTACCTGAACCTGTGTGCTTACAACGTTTGAAGAGCAACCGTTGGCTATCACTTGAAGTGTAATTTCTTTAATACCGGAAGAATCCCAGCTGACCTGATAAGGCCCCTGACTGGAGCCACTGTTTACGGAGGATGGGTTGTCAAAATCCCAAATATAAGTTGCTGCGGGCGAGGCCGTTCCGGTGTATGCTACAGTTACAGGCACTCCCGAACAAACAAAAGGTGGAGCCGAAATGGAAGCAGTAGGAGCATTGGCTATATCAACTACAGGTTGAGCCTGCGCTATGGTTCCGCAAAAATCTGTAACGGTTACCGTATAAACTGTTGTAGATGCAGGATTAACAGAAATCGACGAGGTCGTTTCTCCGGTATTCCACAAATAGGTGTATGGTTGAATTCCACCGGAAGGTGTTGCATTAACCACTACAGGGCCTTGCCCATTACAAATCGAAACATCAGGTGCGTAAATACTCACCGGAGGTTTTTCTTCCAGAAATATCACAATAGGCACCACTCCGCAAGCCGTTGATGCATTTATGATAATAGTTTCTGTGCCTTCCAGAACCCCGTCGGCATAACCCTCAATGCTAAAGGTAACACTCGATTCATTGGCGGGAATGGTAATACTTCCGGGAAGCGGAGCATAGTCAGCTCCCGGCGTAGCACTTCCGCCCACGGTGTAATTAATAGTGAGTGGAAACGGATCTGCATCAGGACGACTAACTGTTACAGTTGCATCGGTGCAGCCTTCATAAACGGTTGAATCGTTAAAAAACGTTGATACCGACATTGCGAACGTTTCGGCAGAAAACGAGTTTTCTTCGAGAAACACCGCTGAATCGAAAATATCATCAGCACCGTCGGCAATCATCATTCTAATGTGATAGGTTTGACAAGGAATTACTGTGCGTGAAGCCGTCAAAACAGTTGTCCAGCCGTCGTATTGTACCGTATTTTGCGTATTCCCTACGAAGTAGGTCGAGTTTCCTAATTCGCATGGCGAGTTGGTAATTGAACCCAATGCACCAACCGAACCATTGTTAATGGTGTTAATGGTTACCGGAATACTGGTTGAGGGTACAAGCGCAAGATTTTCCACTCCCATAATGCCCGGCCCTGTAATAAAAAAGGCGAATGCATCATTGAACTCAGAACACACATATTCATTGTATTCTTCGGATGCAAAAACATATCTGAAACTAATAAAATCCGATTGAGGTACGAAATCGAACTCCAGTATGGCTCCATCAAAAGTTGGAGAATTGGCCAAACCCTCAAGTTCAGGAACTGATGGACCATTGTTACTGAATGTTGCACCTCCGTTGTTATTTGGACCGGGGGCTACATTGATATGGCCCGTTGTAATAATTACACCACCCGGCAAGCCAATATTTGAAGCGTTTCCATTGAAAGTTCCAACAGCTACGGCTCTTCCGGTATACTGGGCATTGCTAAAAGTAATTCCTGAACCAATGATATTTTCTACCAAGGCATTGGCTGAAACGACCCCTGAGCCTGTGGTTACCAGCTGGGCGCTTGCATACGACCAACCTGTTAACAACAAAACCACACACAAACATATTTTCTTTACTCCGCTCATAACGATCCGGTATTGATGTGGTAGCTATTTTTCAGGGGCAATGCTCTTTTTTATGTATGATTGGTTACGTGCATACACCTGCGGAGTGTCTGGCAGATTGGGTGTTTCAGTTACAGATGTAAGTGGCAAAGGGCTTTAAGGCCCAGACACCCCCTCTTAACTTATTGATTGTAAAACGATTAGTCAACAACTGACATGCGACATCTCCCCTGTTCCGGGTAAGTTTTGGTGTAAGATCTAGTTGAAAATTGTTTGCTTCGGCCTTATCGGCCGATGGATATGCGTGAAAACGGACATCAAAAGCGCATTTAAAAAAATAATGGAATGCAATTTTTTCTCACCTAATGCTTGAAAGCTATATTTGCACGGTGAGCAGCATACTTGATTTTATAAAGCAGTCGAAATCAATTGGCCGGCCCTTACTGGCCGTTCTAATTGATCCCGGTAAACTTAGCAATCAGCGTTTAAGACAATTGCTGGATGCTGTACGAGAAAACAATCCTGATTTATTATTTGTGGGCGGGTCAACTTCCACCGCCATGCAGGTGCCCGCCTGCGTAGATCAGATTCGCCAGAACGGCATCAAAACGCCTATTGTTTTGTTCCCGGGTCATGAAAACCAATTCTACCCCGGAGCAGATGCCCTTTTGTTATTGAGTTTGATTTCCGGCAGAAATGCCGATTTGCTTATTGGCAAACATGTGCTTGCCGCTCGTGAACTGCATGCCTCCGGCATGGAAATCATTCCGACCGGGTATATGCTTATTGAAAGCGGTAAGCTAACCACGGTTGCTTACATGAGTCAAACCCAGCCGCTGCCGCGTGAAAATGCCGATTTGGCTGCTTCAACGGCCTTGGCCGGACAATTACTTGGCCTGAAATTAATTTATCTGGAAGCAGGAAGCGGAGCTCGTTGGCCTGTTCCTCCTGAAATGATACATGCGGTTAAGCAAAATCTCAACATCCCTTTAATTGTGGGTGGAGGAATTGATTCGGTTGAAAAATTGGGAATGGCCGTTTATGCCGGAGCTGATCTGGTGGTAGTAGGCAATGCGCTCGAAGGCGACCCTGGTTTACTTGCCACGCTCATGAACGGGATAACGGCTTTCGCCGGACAGGAATAGTATTTTCGATGAGGCAAAAGGTATCGGCGATGAATATTGAATTATGCCGCTTTTCGAAGATACCTGCATGAATCTTTTTCCAATAAAAAACGTATTTTCGCCACGCAAACTTTAAACCGGCAACAAGCCAAGCCATGGACGATGATCACGATCTTCAAAACCGAAAATCGCAGGCTGGAGGAAATTCAGAAGCCGGAACCCGGCTGTTGGATTAATGTTGTTGACCCTTCAGATGATGAGTTACAATGGCTTGTCAGGGAGTTTCCCTTTTCTGAAGAGTATCTGGCCGACCCCCTCGATATCGATGAAAAAGCACGTGCCGAGCGCGATGAGGACATCTTGTTTACCTTGATTAAAATCCCTCATTTCAGAGGAAAAAAAGACGAAGCCCCCTTTATTACCATTCCACTTGGGGTTATTCAGAACAACGATTATTTCATCACTATTACCAAAGAAGACAACATTATTGTTCAGGAGTTTGAAAACAACCGGGTAAAAAACCTAAATACTGCTAAGCATTATCGCTTTTTGTTACTCATTCTTCTTAAAACCGCCACTAAATTCCTCGCGCATTTGCGCGAAATAAACAAAACGGTAGATCAAATTGAAGATGACCTGCAACTGAGCATGAAGAATCAGGATATTTTTGATTTGCTCAAGTACCAAAAGGTTCTCATTTACTATACCACTGCATTGAAATCAAACGAGCTAATGATGGCCCGCCTGAACAGATTGCAGCTTTTAAGAACCTACGAGGAAGACGAAGAACTTTTCCAGGATGTTATAACGGAGTTTCAGCAGGCCATTGAAATGACCAATATCGCCAACAACATCTTGTTGCAAATGACATCGGCCTATGCCAGTATCATCAACAATAACATGAACAAGGTGATTAAAACGCTGACACTTATTACCATTGTGTTGTATGTGCCCACGCTTATTGCCAGTTTTTTCGGAATGAATGTCAACATTCCCGGGCAGGATTCCGGGTCTGCTTTTGCCTGGATTCTAGGAATTTCGCTGTTCTTAAGTTCGCTGATACTGATCATTTTTATGCGCCGACGCTGGTTCTAGCAGCTTAAAATTAAGCCGAATTTTTAGGCCGATTTTTCTATATTTGCGGGCAATTTTAAAATTTATGGCTACTACACAGGACGTTTCAGTTGGAACATTCATTCGCTACAACGGTGAGCTTTGCCTGATCATTGAATGGCAGCACCGCACACCGGGCAACCTCAGGGCTTTTTATCAAGCCAAAATGCGTAACATTAAAAACGGAAAACTGGCCGAAAACCGCTTCCGTTCAGGTGAAGAAATTGAAGTAGTGCGTGTGGAAATGCGTCCGCTTCAGTTCCTGTATCGCGATGGCAATAACCTTGTTTGTATGGACAATGAATCGTACGAACAAATTTACATTGATGAGGTTCTTTTTGGTGATGGCTTCAAGTTCCTGGTTGAAAACATGGAAGTGAATGTTGCCTTTGAAGGAGATTCGGTGATTTATGCCGAAGCACCCAAAACGGTTGAACTGGAAGTAACCTACACCGAGCCGGGTGTAAAAGGGGACACCGCTACAAAAACGCTTAAACCTGCTACTCTGGAAACAGGCGCCAGCATTAATATTCCGCTATTTGTAAATATTGGAGAGCGAATTAAAGTGGACACCCGCACAGGTGAATACATGGAACGCGTGAAGGACTAAACAATCCTTGATATCTTCATAAAAAAGCCCGCATCAAAAAATGCTGGCTTTTTTATTGACTAAATTTTTCAAATTTTTATCCAGCGCATGGTTGTTCTCAAACCCTTATCAGCGAGTATTGTGATGATATACGTTCCGGATGGCAAATCTTGCCATTCAAAACTTGGATTATCCTCTGAAGATTGAATCTCTTTTATAACTCTTCCGCTTAAATCTGAAACCAGAAACGTTTTTTGCGCACCCTGCCATTTTTGGGTGAAATTGAAACTTATGCTTCCCCTTGAAGGATTGGGACTCGCATAGATTTCAGCTTGTTCTGCATTCTGCACACCAAGAGGCAATGGGTAAATAGCATATTTATGAACCGGAGTGTAAATGGGCTCGTTAAAATCAAAATAAATAGCCGCTTGATTTTCAATGGTGTACGAAATAGGATTGTTTGCTTTTTGTTTAACTCTAAACTCTACGAAACCGATACTAGCAGGCTCGTTCAGGGATTTCTGAACTAAATTAATTTGATTAAATCTGAATTCGAGCTTGTTGTTTTCAATATAAAAAAGATACTGATGGCTTGAAGCCCCTGGAATAATAGAGCTATGGTCGAGGTATTCGCTTAAGGTATCTCTAACAACTACTGTAAAAGCTGTATCACTTCCTGTGTTCTGAAAGCGAATTCTGTATCGTATGCTCTGATTTGCCTCAATTCGGTTCAATTCGCCAAATCCTTCAGGAAAGCCTTGTTTGTCGTTGGGGTCGTAACTTCCGACGATCTCAGCACAATGAGCTGACCAATTATTAATTGATAGGTCAAATAATGTATCTGTTAAAGTAGAATTAGGCACATTGGAAATGAAGATGCTTTCTTTGTTTCCGAAGTCATCAATTAAGGCTGCTGTCCAGAATTCAGAAAAAACCCCGGCAGAGAATGATTCGCCGGGCTGGAGTTGCATAAAATACTCATTTGATGAAGCAAACATATTATTGATGGTGTCAAACTCGCTTCCTATATAAAGTGAAAACGAATTGGGCATGGGGTCTTCTCCAAAATTTTTGACTACAATATGATTTATTGTGGTGTCGTTAAACAAGACCAGTTTCAGGCTAGATATTTCCTCATTTTGACAAGTGTTGGGCTCAAGAAGTTCTCCTTCAACACAAACCAATGATCCTAAAAGATTTTCACAGGTGCTTGTATCCTGAATAAAAACAAACAATTGATGCATGGGTTCAAAGGGAGGTGCATGGAACAAATAAGTGTTGTTCCCAATGCTTTCAAATGGCACAGAAGCAGAAACAGGATAAATCTGGTCTGTAGGATACCTTAAAACAAAATCTAGTTCGGAACTTTCGCTACCCAGGTTAGATATTTGAACCGTGCTTGTGGTTTTGAAACATCGTCTAAATAAAGGCACCGTATATTCAAAGTTATATTGAGAGCAAATTTCACTGGCCCGCAATGCAAAATCAATGTTTGAAACTACTTGCGCCATGTCTGAAGTAAACACAACCTGCTGTTGCGCTGGAAAACACGAGGGTTCAAAAGGAATCGCAACATTTTCAAGCGAAACTCGCACGGTTGCCTGCCCGGAATCTATAAATGCTTTGTAAAATCCATCAGGTTCAGAATAAGCATAGCCAATAAGTGCATCGTTTTCATTGGTAACAATCACTCTTTGATTCTGCACGGGTGTTTCTATACCATCGCCGCAAATGTCATTGCTATCATAATGAACGCGGCCCATAATTTCATTGAATCTTCCCAACTGAGCGGTACTGCCTGAAAAATTGATCGAGTAGTGACACATATTTGCTCCTGAGAAATTGTTTACAAGCAAAACATATACACGACCTGCTTGCGCCTGAATGACCTCTTCATCCTGCGGATTGTTTCCTCCGTTAGCACCTGTGACCGAAGTCGGGAAAGTGCTTCCGCTAAAATTGCATGAAACCTGTATTTCGGGTTGTAAGGCTATTCCCTCACAACCATATTCAGTAATATCAAAAACAGCAAAATCATAATCTGCGTTATCGCAGGTTGGAATAATGTTAAAGCTGATGATACCACTGCTAGTTGTATAAAAAATAAACCATGAACTATTGCTTTCGCCTGAGTTCAGGCAGCTACTGGTGTTGTCAATCTCATTTAAAACATCACCTTCGCCGGGTGTGTTCGCATAGAATACTGTTTGCCAATTCAGGAGTTGGACTGCATCGATACAGTCTTTTGCGCCTATTTGCTGAGCATAAATATGCTGGGCGCTCAAAAAAAATATTGTAATAAACAATGCTAGTGAACGAAGCTTAGCCATAAAGTTGAATTGATTGCATAAATGTAATGCAATTGTGATTCAATGCTAATTCAAATTTTGCAGAATCATTTTTTATTCAGCCAAGTTGTGCATTTAGTCCAGCAGTAGATATCTGCCGGAGATTTTAGCATTTGGATCCAGACAAAGTTTTTTCTGACAAATCGGGAATCACTTTCTCAATTTGTCAACTTCCATCGCTTTCTCCAACACAAACAGCGCAGCTGCCTTCGCTTCAGCTTCGGCAGGAATGCCAAAAAAGGCCGGTGTTAAACTATCGGCCGCTGCAAGCGGCACGGCATACCCTCTTGAATTCACTGTTTCCGAAAAACGAAATTCACCAGATGAGGTATTGATTGACTTCGAAATAGGTAATAATTTATCAAAAGGCCCAAACAACCAGGCCCGGTTCAATGCCAGATCCAGCTCAGCACCTCGCAACACCACAAGCGATGCCCGGGTGCCCATTTCCAGTGAATCGCGCAAAGGCTGTTCTTCCAATCCGGTTAAACGAACGCTTAAAGAAATACGCGATTTTGCTGAATCGGCATCCAGATTCAGCTTCTGAGTCCAAAACGCCAATTCCCCGGCAGGCACAAGAATATGAACGGTTTTATTTCTGGCTTCGGTGCTTATTTCGTACCAGTTAAGCTTACGCACATCGCGCTGCTTGCGCTCGCCGCATTGAATCAATAACAGCAAGGAAACGAATAATAAAACCGAACTCAATCTATTTTTCATACCACAAATTAACCTAAAGCGAATTAAATGGTTGCATAAAATTTTTATCCGCAGCATTTTTGCCGCATGCAGGCACTTGAAGTTGACTTTGCGGGGATTTCATTGAGTCTGCTTCCACAACGCGCGGTATTTCTGAAAGATTCATCCAGTTTACTTATTGCCGATCCGCATTTCGGAAAATCCGGTCATTTCAGAAAATCCGGCATTCCGGTCAGCGGACAAGTGCTTGAAGAAGACCTCAGGCGTTTGAGCGAAACCATTGCATTTTGCAAGGCAGAAAAACTATACATTTTGGGTGATTTTTTTCATGCCGAACCCAATGAGGAATGGTCGCTTTGGTGCAAGTGGCTGGAAAATTCGGCCATTCAACAAGTGGTTTTAATTCCCGGAAATCACGACAGGCACATTATAAAGCTCGGCTTCCCCGATAAAATGATTAAAGGTGAAATGCTGCACGATTTGGAAGGACTTGCATTGAGTCACGACGAAACCGAAACAACGAAACCCTTGATTTGCGGGCATGTGCACCCATCGGTGTATTTAAGTGGAGCTGGAAAGCAGGGATTGAAAATGCCGTGTTTTTACATGAAAAGGGAGGTCCTTATTCTACCGGCCTTTGGTTCGTTTACCGGGACTTACCAAATAAAGGCATTGCGCGGGGAGCGCCTTTTTATACCTGTTAATGAGGGTGTTATGGAAGTTAAGTCCGCCTAACGGCGCGATTGCTTTTTAATTTCATCCAACAAAATTTGTTCGGCACGGTTGCCTTTTCGAACAGGAACAGCCTCTCCCCCACCTAATTTTGCCAATGTTTTTAGCATGTCCAAATCATCTTCGTTACTATCGAAAGCGAGAATGGTTAAAAAAACTTGCATCGTATCGCCCAGGGCTGCATTTTTAATGGTTTCGCGTTCGCGGCCACTCACGCGGAAGGCTCCATCGGTTGCCAGAATAATCCGGTTGTTGCCTCCCTGAATGTACGATTGTGTTGCTAACTCATAGGCTTTACGAATACCTTCTGAACCGGCTGTGGTTCCGCCGGCCTGCATGGTATCGAGCCGGGCGTAAATTTCTTCCTTTTTATTGCCTTCGGTTGTTGGAACAATCACATCGGCATTGCTTGAATACGCGATTACCGTTATTTTATCAACAGGCCTGATTGGCTCGAGCAGCGTAAAAACTGATTGCTTCAATAGTGGCAACTTTTGAGGCGCACGCATTGAGCCGGAAACATCTACCAGAAAAATCAGGTTGTTGGGCTTGTATAGCTTTTCATCAAGCTCTGAAAGTGGTTGCGAAGGCTCGGGATTGGGCTCTGGATTAGGAACCGCGCTACGCGAAGTAATGCTTGGTCGCAATGGGGTTGATGAAGACAATGGTTTAGGTTCGAGGCTGAACACCGAACGCATGCCATCGGCCGGGAGGTACATTGTTCGTTGTTGGGATTTAAATCCGGGCACATCAATGCTTAACTCATACAAATCAACGGGTAGGTTCGTGTTTAAGCGGCCCATGTTGATGGCCCTGGTAAATTTTTCGCCGCTGCGCAGCGATGTATACACGATGTTTCCACTTTTAACAGCTTGCCCCGAATTCAGGTTGGTTATCAGCACTTCGTGCGATGTTATAAGAGGTATCAAGGCCCCGGGAATGTTTGCACCAGCTTTTGGATCGAAATTGACACAATTTGTCATGACGGTTCCTGTCAGGTTATTAATCTGCCCCTTTATTTTAATGATCATGGGCTTGTCTGAAGCCGAATGCACCAGTCTTATTTCCTCATTTACCATCCCCGCCTGCGGCGGGATGAACATAAAACGCAAATGAAGCGTATCGCCGGGAGGAATTTTCTTGGTCGAGGTATAAACATCCAAATTTTTAGGGCTGTCGGCCCGAAGCAAGTAAACCGGCTTTGCAGAAGTATTGCGTAAGACAAGAACCGATCGCAGCGAAGCTGCAGATTCAACGGTGCCAAAATCCAGAACCTCGGGTTCTGAAACCAGCAACTGTGCCGGTGAAGAAAATGCAAGCAGCAGCATAAACACCGAAAACAAAATGCTCAGTGCCTGATTTGTGCTGTTTCTTTTCATCTTTTTGGTCATTCAAGCCAAATTATACCTGTCTAAAAACCCAATCCAAGCGTTAGCTTGAGATATACATTGTTTTGCCAATTCAAATTTGTAGTGGCGCCATAACGATAAAATGCAGCCAGCCCATAACCTACATTATTGAGTCTAAAAAGCTCGTTAAAACCAAGGCCGGCCTCAAAAAGCCCCTCATTGGGATTTTCAAAACCAAGCCAGTTTGCTGAAACCCTGTTCGACTCGCGTGTATCGCCCCACCAGGCATTGTGATACAGCATGAACGAAGGTTTGAAGTTCTTTATTTTAAATAAATAGCCCAGATTGTGTTGCATAAATACAGCCACATAGCGGTCGGATGCAAACCCGTTCATGGAAAAAGTTTCCATGGTATGCTCTGAAACAACGGGTAAGTTGGTGCCTTTTCGATAATTGCTGCGTACATTAAACAAAGCAGCATAAGGCACCGTGCCATCAATAAAACCACCCCGCAATTGCCAGCTCATTTTGCCTATTCGGCGGAATACTTTCGAATGCTCAATCATGGCATCCAATCGTGTATAGCTAAAATTTCCGCCAAAGGCGAGATCTTCAGCGCGAAGCAGCTGAACAGAAACCACCGGAAAAGGTGTTTTTAAGGGCAACTTAATATTGCCGTTACGATAAAAACTTTGCTTGTAGGAATAGGTAAAGGTAACCCCGGTTTCCTGCCAGGTAAAACGCGGCGTTTTGCCGAAATCGCCATTAACGCTGTAAGTGTAAAGCGGACTTAAATGTTTTATGCCTCCAAAAACATCCGTTTTCAAATACTTCATCGAGCGAAAACTCAATGTTGCAGTCGTTTTTTCTTCCGTATCCATGCGGTTCACCTGAAAATTCCGGTATTGTTCAACAGGAGTTGGTTTGCGCGCATTTGCAATGTCTGTTCTAGCCGATTCGTTTACATCGAAATGGTAATCCAGTTTCAGAGTAAGTTCTGAGGGTTTGTGAAGAAACACTTGGACTTCGCCTCCATATTTAAATACCTGATCACGAAAACCGTACGCTCCATAAGCACCCAGTGCAAAATGTTTCGAAAACCGATCGTTGGTGATTCCCCCGGCACCCAGCCTGAAGCCTTCGTGATTGTTGAACCGGACCAGGCGATAAAGATCCAGATTGAACCACTTGATTGGAATGTAGCCCTGAATGAGATATTGCAGTCCGCGGAATTTGGTTTCGACCTTTTCGGCTTTAAAAACACTATCAATCATTTCGTAGGTGCGCCTTTCGGCGGTTGTAAGATCCTCAATGCGGAATTCCTTCCAAAAGGATGTATCGCGTTTCGACTCAGAATCAA
>Ga0169931_10009460_pt1 | contig 14044 bp, 9 predicted proteins | sample Kivu_15m_20L_FD_129675 | JGI IMG/M metagenome (GOLD analysis project Ga0169931, IMG submission 129675) | Freshwater microbial communities from Lake Kivu, Western Province, Rwanda to study Microbial Dark Matter (Phase II) - Kivu_15m_20L... | ecosystem: Environmental > Aquatic > Freshwater > Lake ...
CCGGCCGCCTGAATAGCCGTGTATTGCTCGTCACGATTATTGGCGTAGAGCACGATGGTATCACCTTTCTTATCCTTTTGAGTATCCTTAATTTTTTCTTTGAAATCTTCCAGATTAAAATACGTGTTATTCGCCGTTTTCAATAAGGCGAACTTTTCGGCCTTCTCATAAAACTTCTCGTCGGTGAGCATTCCGTAGTGAATGAACACCCCAATGTCATCCCACTTGCTTTCATAGTCGGGCTTGTCATTGTTATACATGCTCTGGAGCTTGTCGGCTACCTTCTTTGAGATGTGACTGGAGATCTTCTTTACGTTGGCGTCTTCTTGCAGGTAGCTGCGCGATACGTTTAGTGGAATGTCGGGCGAGTCAACTACGCCGTGCAGCAGTGTGAGAAAGTCGGGGAGTATATTCTTCACTTCATCCGTAATGAAAACCTGGTTGCTGTAGAGCTGCACCTTGTTTTTCTGGACCTCCATGTTGTTCTTCATTTTGGGGAAGAACAAGATTCCGGTGAGGTTAAACGGGTAGTCCACATTGATGTGAATATGAAACAGCGGCTCATCGAAACTCATCGGATAGAGTTCATGGTAGAAACTCTTGTAGTCTTCGTCATTCAAATCGGCCGGCTTTTTCATCCACAGTGGAGCAGTGTTGTTGATGATGTTGGGCACCTTGACCTCTACCTGCTTTTTCTCACCTTTATCATCTGTCTCGTCGCCATCAATCCATTCTGACTTTTCACCAAATCGAATGTCTACGGGCATGAACTTGCAGTATTTGGTGAGAATGCCCTCGACGCGACTATCCTCTGAAAACTCAATGGAGTCGTCGCTCAAATGAAGAATGATGTCGGTACCCGGAGTGATGCGGCTTCCTGCACCCATCGAGAAATTAGGCGAACCATCGCAGGTCCAGTGAACCGCTGTTGCACCATCGCGGTGTGAAAGTGTCTGAATTTCGACTTGTTTGGCCACCATGAAAGCGGAGTAGAAACCAAGGCCGAAGTGACCGATAATTTGGGCATCCTTGTATTTTTCGACAAACTCCTCGGCGCCGCTGAAGGCAATTTGATTGATGTATTTTTCGACTTCTGCTTCGGTCATTCCGATACCATTATCGCGCACTGTCAGAGTCTTGGCATTTTTGTCAGCTATCACCTCGACCAACAAACCTGTTCCGTCGTGTTTTACTTCACCGGAAACGCTCAGTGTTTTTACTTTCTGGCATGCATCAACGGCATTGCTCACTAATTCGCGCAGGAATATCTCGTGATCACTGTATAGGAATTTCTTGATAATTGGGAAGATGTTGTCGGTGTGCACCTTCAATTGTCCTTCTGTCATCGTACTCATTGGATTGTTCTTTTAGTTGATTTTCGGCGGCCCGTTTTCAACCGCCGTGCCACGGGGCGTAAGGGGAAAAAATGGCAGTGTGGGTTATTGGGGAGTGGATATATCCTTGACCGAAGCATGGCTTTTCAGTTAGTTTAGGAGGCAATTGTTCGACTGCACGCCAACCACTCATTCTGATTCTGATTCTGATTCTGTTTGTGTTTCTGATTCTGAAAATTCCAGAAAGAGAGCGAGAATCAGAATCAGAATGAGTGGTTGGTGCACCCTACAATCCTAACCCACTAAAACCCCAGTATTTTCCCGGCCAACACACTGCTCAGCTTCTCGTACGACTCGTGGGTCCAGCCGGCGATGTGAGGTGAGAGCACTACGTTTGGCATGGCAATAAGGTCGCGCATAGCTGTGAGTGCAGGGTCTTTTTCCAAGCCCTCGAGCGAGGCCTTTTCGTATTCGATAACGTCAATGCATGCGCCACGTACCTTGCCATTGTTCAATGCTTCGACGAGCGCTGCGGTATCTGTATTCTTGCCGCGTGCAGTATTGATGAAATAAATGGGCTTGGTAAAGGAATTGAAAAAAGAAGCATTGGCAAAGTAGTGTGTCTCTTCGTTAAGTGGAAGATGCAGGCTCACGATGTCTGAACGTTTCTTCAACTCCTCCAAACTTACTTCTTGCACATATTCATTGCTAAATCCACTCTTATACTTGTCGTATGCCATCACGATTGCGCCAAATCCTCGCAGCTTTTCAGCGAGTGAACTTCCCATTAATCCATACCCGATTATTCCGACGGTTTTACCCGAAATTTCATAGCCTCGGTTTTCTTCCCGTGGCCAGCGTCCGGCACGCACATCGGCATCGGCCTGGCGCAAGTTATTCATCAACATGAGTAACATGCCAATGGCGTGTTCTCCTACAGCATCGCGGTTACCTTCGGGTGAATTGTACACGGCAATGCCTTTACTCTCGGCATAGTGGACGTCTATATTCTCCAAGCCGCTGCCGCTGCGCGCTATGAATTTGAGGTTGGGGAAGGCGTCTATAAATGGGCGGTCTATTTTGACGCGCGACCGAACGACCACGCCTTCTATGTCGGCTGCGCAATTCAACAACTCTTCACGTGTCGCCTCGTACATGCGCACACAGGAATATCCCGCTGCTTCGAGCTGCTGATGCAAAATCTCGTGCACGCTTTCTATGAATAGCACTTTTTTCATTCGAGTGCTAAAGTAGTCAGGGCATTGCACGCTGCAGATACTCACGCAACACTTCCACTGTAAGTTTATCTTGACAACTAGCTTCGTGGGTTCCCTGCTTAGCATGATACTCCGCCAGGTATTCCTGTTCTGTTTGCCCGGGTGTAGGCACGAGCAATGCTCGTTTCTTCATAACGTGAAGATCCATCAGTGTGCTGTAACCTGCGCGACAAATGATGAGCTGCGCTTGCTCAATGGCTTGTGCCAACTGTTCATCGGGAAGGTGGTTGATGATCGTTAAATTGCTTTGGACCTCATGGCGTTCACTGTCGGGCGTACCCACCACGAGTAGGGCAGTTTCGCCCATCTCAATGAGCAGATGCCGCAACTGATGTTCAAATGCTGTGCGTGACGGCTCGGGCCCGGAAACAAGAGCGAGGATGACCGGGCCTCGGCTGCGATCCGGTACCTCTAACCCCGGTGCCCGAGCGAAGTCGAGCGCAAGGCGCGAAAGCGGGCCGATATACCGCACTTTGCCATCCCAATTGCCTCCGTGCGATAGCGCTCCGCTTAACGTGTTTCCACCCTTGTAATCGGGAACCCAGATCGACTGAAAGCGCTTACAATAGCGGTTCAGAATGCCATAGACCGGCATCTTCGACCAACGCGGAACTTGCACATAGAGCTGATGTGTAATGAGTGTGCATGGGACGTGCTCATGAAACAAGCCATAACGATTATCACTGTACACATGGTCTATGCGACGCTCTGATGCCAATTGTTTTAGCCATCGGTTTTCGGCGCGTGCAACTCGCATCAGTCGCGGCCATTGCATCGCGAAGTGAAGCACCATGCTGCCATTGCTCGGATAGGTGACAGCGTAATCGGGAATGTCGGTGAGGACTTCGAGCTGTGGATAGCGTTGCTTTAACCACGCAGCACTGCGACCATTGGAAGCTATCAGAACTTCATGACCTTCGTTTAGCCAGCCATCAATGAGCGGTGCGCACCGCGTGGCGTGACCCAAACCCCAGTCGAGCGGGGCTACTAAGATTCGTTGTGTTGGAACTCCGGACATCCTTCTTTTCGAGCGCTCCAAAGTACACGTATCTTGCCGGCCAAACTGCTAACCGGTGGAAGAAATCACTCCCGAAATGGATGAAAAGTACATGCGCATGGCCATGCGTGAAGCCATGCATGCCTACGATGCCGACGAGGTTCCCATTGGCTGTGTAATCGTATGCAAAGGGCAGGTAATTGCGCGCGGCTACAACCTGACCGAACGTTTGCACGATTTCACGGCACATGCCGAAATGCAAGCCTATACGTCAGCTTCCGAATTCCTGAATGGAAAATCGTTGCACGATTGCACACTATACGTCACGCTCGAGCCCTGCGTAATGTGCGCGGGTGGTGCATACAACACACGCATAGGGCGCATCGTGTTTGGAGCCTATGACGAGAAACGCGGATTTAGCAAGTTTGGAAATCATGCCGATAATGGACAGGGAATTGTGCACCCCCGTTGCGAAGTTGTTGGGGGAGTGTTGGCTGATGAATGCGCCGGACTGTTGACCAACTTCTTTCGCGACAAGCGCGAATGACAAACATTTCGCTTGGCAATTCAGGCTGAATGATTTACCTTCGCGCCGCTAAAAACAACAACCGTCCCCCTTCAATGAACCCTCGATTATGCAATTTTCACTATCCAAAGAGCTGCTTTCTGAGCTCCGCGAGTGGATTGCGGACGGCAAGGACACAGCAATAGCCCAAGCTACTATTGATGCACACCCGGCAGACATTGCCGAGTTGCTGAACGAACTCAAGCGCGACGAAGCCGTTTACGTATATCGCTTGCTCGATGAGGAGAAGGCTGCAGACGTAATGCTCGAGCTCGATGATGATGTGCGTGAAAAGCTCCTCTCGAGCCTCACCAGTCGTGAGATTGCCGAAGAGCTTATCGAGAATATCGACTCCGACGACGCGGCCGACGTGATTGCGGAACTTCCCGAGCAAAAGCAGGAAGAGGTAATTGCCCTTCTTGAAGACGAAGAACAGGCCAGCGACATCATCGATCTGATGACCTATGCCGAGGGAACTGCGGGCGCCATCATGGGAACGGAATTGATTCGCGTAAATCAGAACTGGACCGTCACCCAGGCCATTCGGGAAATGCGCAAGCAGGCCGAAGATCTCGATAACATTTATACGATTTATGTAGTTGATGATGCAGAGGTTCTACTCGGCACGTTAAGCGTCAAGTACATGCTCTTTAACCTTTCCAGCCTTCGCACTACCATTAAGGATTTATACAAGCAGACTAAGGTGCGCACGGTGAATGTCAATGCCCCGGTCGATGAGGTGGCGAAGGTCATGGAGAAATACGACTTGGTTGTGTTGCCCGTAGTAAATGAGCAGAACATGCTGCTGGGCAGAATTACCATTGACGACGTGGTAGACATCATCAAGGAAGAGGCCGACAAGGATTATCAGATGGCCAGTGGTATTTCGGAAGACGTAGAGTACAGCGACAGCGTTCGCACCCTCACACGCGCGCGATTGCCCTGGTTGCTCATCGGTATGGCCGGGGGAATGATCAGCGCAAACATTATTGGAGTGTTCGATATCAGTGAAAATCCGGGAATGGCCATCTTTATGCCGCTCATCGCCGCGATGGGAGGGAATGTCGGGGTTCAATCGGCCGCTCTTGTTGTGAAGGCACTTGCCAACCAAAGTGCGCTCGATGAAACGCTCTGGCAAAAGCTGTGGAAGGAATTGCGTGTGGGGCTCATCAACGGATTTGTATGCTCGGCTATCATTCTTGCTGTGAGTTTGCTTTTTCACATGGATCTTACCTTGTGCATTACGGCCAGCATTGCGCTTTTCTTTGTGATCCTGTTCGCCAGTTTCTTTGGCACCTGGATTCCCATGACCTTGCATCGTTTTAAGATAGATCCCGCTTTGGCCACGGGCCCGTTCGTTACCACACTCAACGACATCTTCGGCCTTATTATCTACTTCACCATTGGCCATCAGGTAATGGAGCGACTCGGTCATCTGGCGTTTTAATTTCTCTACGAGCATCCAATTTTCCATGAGTCTCGATTGAGACTGTTCAAGTACATTCGCACAAAATTATACCTATGCCCAAAGGAGTTTTCCAAGTGCCAATGCCCGTTAATGAAACCGTGCGCAGCTATGCCGTCGGAACCGCCGATCGCGACAATTTGTTGAATCAATACCGCGCGATGTACAACCAGGCGCCCATCGATGTGCCGATGTACATAGGTTCGGAGCTTGTGCGCACATCCGACAAGCGCACCATGTCGCCACCGCATGACCACAAAAAAGTACTTGGACATTACAACTGGGGAACGAAGGACCACGTGAAGCAGGCCGTGGATGCTGCGTTGGCTGCGAAAGGCCGCTGGACAGCTATGGCGTGGGAGCAACGCGCTGCCATTTTCTTGCGCGCGGCCGACTTGCTCGCCGGGCCGTACCGCATGCGCATGAACGCTGCCACCATGCTTGCGCAAAGCAAGAATGCGTTTCAAGCTGAAATCGATGCGGCCTGCGAGCTCATCGACTTCCTTCGCTTTAACGTGGCGTATATGCAACAGATTTACCGCGACCAGCCGGGCAATCAACCCGGTATTTGGAATCGCCTGGAATATCGTCCGCTGGAAGGGTTTGTATTCGCTATTACACCTTTCAACTTCACGGCTATTGCGGCCAACTTACCTGCGAGTGCAGCCCTTATGGGTAATACCGTCGTATGGAAGCCGGCGGATTCACAAGTGTATAGCGCTCATGTCATCATGGAGCTTTTCCGTGAGGCGGGTTTGCCCGATGGTGTTATCAATATGATTACGGTGGAAGGCAAGGATGCCGGTGATGTCATCTTTCATCACCCTGATTTTGCAGGCCTTCACTTCACAGGATCCACAGCTGTATTCAAACATTTGTGGAAGGAAATCGGAACGAACATCGAAAAGTATAAAACGTATCCTCGCATAGTAGGGGAGACCGGAGGGAAAGACTTTGTCATAGCTCATTCTTCAGCTAATCCGAACGAAGTTGCTACAGCACTCACACGCGGAGCATTCGAGTTTCAAGGACAAAAGTGCAGTGCCGCCAGTCGAGGTTACATTGCCAAGTCGCTTTGGCCTGCGGTGAAGGAGCGTTTGCTGAAAGATGCTGCGAGCATGAAAATGGGTTCGCCCGAGGATTTCAGCAACTTCATCAATGCGGTAATCGACAAGCGCGCCTTTGACAAGATCAAAGGCTATATCGATTATATCAAGTCTCAACCGGATGCGGAGATTATCGCAGGTGGTACCTGCGACGACAGCGTGGGTTATTTCATAGAACCAACGATTGCCGTAACCACCAACCCGAAATTCCGCACCATGTGCGAGGAAATCTTCGGACCGGTTCTTACGCTATATGTGTATGATGATGCCCAGTGGGCAGAGACACTTCATCTCATCAACGAGACGAGCGAGTATGCGCTTACAGGAGCCGTTCTCTCGCACGACCGCTATGCCATCGAACAGGCAACACGCGTACTGGAAGGCGCGTGCGGTAACCTCTACATCAACGACAAACCTACGGGAGCGGTAGTTGGTCAGCAGCCTTTTGGCGGTGCTCGTGCAAGTGGCACAAACGACAAGGCAGGCAGCTACCTCAACTTGTTGCGCTGGGTTTCTCCACGCACCATCAAAGAGACGTTTGTATCGCCGGTGGATTATCGGTACCCGTTTTTGGGGTAGTGGCGAATGGCGAGTGGCGAGTGGCGAGTGGAGCCACTCGTTACCCAGTCCTCAGTCCCCACTCCCCGCGCCCCACGCCTCATACTCATCCAGTATCGCCTTGGCAAGAAGCTCTGCCATTTTACGGGCGCCGGCCGGTGTAAAGTGCGTGTAGTCGGGAGCGGCATAGGCCGGACTGTGGTTAACCCATCCGAGCATGGAGTTGCGTCCGCCCATCACAGAGAACATATCCCAAAAGGCACAGCCTTCGGCAAATGCGGCTTCTTTCATGCCTTCGTTGAGCTCCTCTAAAAACGGCCAGGTTTGCATCACTCCGTTCACACTCGTGCTCATGTCAGACGGGCCGATGACGATGACCGCTGCGTCCGGATGCATATTCTTGAATCGCTGTATATACGTGCGGAACGAAGCACCGTGTTTTCTGGCCGATTCACGTCCGCTTAGGTAAGGCACACTGTTTCCACCAAACTGAAGAATGAAAAGTCCTGCCCGCAATTCTTTAAATGCGGGTTGCATCGATCCGGAAGTGACCCGATAGAAAGCACTTCCGTCGTTGCCGCGCAATGCAATGTTGCTCATTCCGACTCCGCTCATGCTATTGAGGCTGATGCCATAGATGTCGGGGCTCGATACGGCTTCAAATACAAAGCGAAGTTTTTTGGTTTGCGGCACGGTGAAGCTGCGCGATGAATTTCCGGCCGTGACGGGAAGTGTTTCTGTTGCCACAGGCACATCGTCGGCCAACACGGTAAGCTGACAAGGGTGTGTGCTGTTGCCGAAAAACAAAACAGCTTCCTGAAATTGTTTGCATCGGGCGGTGGCCATCGACGATGGACGAAAGTCGATGTAGGCTTCTGTTGTGCCCGAACTATCGGTGGCCGATTTAAACGGAGTGAATCGTGTGAAAGCGCACATAGGACCATAGTTCTGGTGCCCGCATTTACCATCGTCATACCCATAGGAAGTATAGCGTTTCCAATTGCTGCTTTGTGTGAGAATGACTGAACTTGGTGGTGCCACCGGCAGTGGGCATATGAGTCCGCAGCCTGAACCTCCGAAACGCGCCTGTAATTTGTCGCGCACGATGTTCGTCATACGGTCGCCCTCTATTTGAGAATCTCCATAATGGAAAATGTGCACCTTGCCGCCGTTCGATGCATTCGACAAGGATTCGAAAAAAGGAAAGAAAGAAGCTGAATTGGCATCCGCAAATTGAAGTGATGCAATGGTTTCTGTTCGCTGTATCGATTGAGTAGTATCTGCAGGAGTAGTAGCCAGAGAGTCGAACTTGGCCAAGTGAGCATCTATATCGGTTACCGCGGCAAGGGCTGCTGTGTCGGGTGTTTCATGCAGGCTTTTAAAGCGAAGGGTATACCCGGCCAGTTGAATGCCTTCTTGCGGAAAGAGGAACGCTATCAGCGTGCCTGCAGAGGCAATTGCAAGAAGAAAAACAAGTGTATGACTCGGGCGAATTACCTTCATCGATCTGCGTGAACTGAGCGGCGCGAAGTAAAGGCGAATTATTCAATCACCTTGAATTCGGTGCGTCGGTTTTTAGCACGACCGGCATCGGTGTCGTTTGTGGCCACCGGCGTGGTTTCGCCGTAGCCCTTGGCAGTGAGTCGGGTGGTGGCAATTCCCTTTTTAATGAGGTAATCGACCACGCTTGGAGCGCGGTTGGTCGAAAGGGTGAGGTTCGCTTCGTCACTACCCACATTATCGGTGTGTCCTCCGATTTCGATTTTCTTCTCGGGATTAGACTTGAGCAGTGCAACCAGTCGATCGAGTTCAATCATCGACTCCGGTTTGAGTTCCCATTTGTTGGTTTCGAAGAATACGTTGTTGAGCACGATGCTCGCACCCGGACGTAGTTTCTGAAGCTGCACATCCAATCGATACGGGTCATAGCCGGTGAAGTTTTTCAGCGAGAAATTTTCGGAGTGGAAGAGATAGCCTTCTTTGCTCACATTGAGCGCGTAATCTTTACCTGCAGGCAAGCAAAGTAGGTAGTCGCCCGTGCCTTTGTTACTATACGTTTCTGTAATGGTCTTGCCGGTTTCCAGATCAATCAATTCCAAACGCGCTTCCAGTTTTTTGTAGCTCAACTTATCGCTGATGATACCTGCAACATAGGTAACCAGGGAAGGCTGCACGCGTTGTGGAAGGTTGAACTGATAGAGGTCGAGACCACCTTGTCCGCCGAAACGATCGCTGGCGAAAAGCGCAATTTGTCCGCGTGCAGTAACCTGAATGGAGTTCTCATCTTTATGCGTGTTGATGGGGTAGCCGAGATTCACCGGAGTATCCCACTCACCGCTGGGCAACAATCGGCTCATGAAAATGTCGAGGCCGCCCATACCCGAGTGCCCGTTGCTGCTGAAGTAGAGCGTATGGCCATCGGGGTGAATCATGACGCTTTCCTCTTCGAAGATGGTGTTCACACGACCGGGCACTTTTACGGGCACTGCCCATTCACCCGATTCGCGCAAATAGCTGTAGTAGATGTCTTGTTCTTTGATGCCGGCAGCCGTTCTCTTTCCCCGAACGAAATAAAGTGTGCGACCGTTTGCCGCGAAGCTCGGTTGGCTTTCCCAGGTTCCGCTATTGATTTTGTCGCCCATGTTTTCGGCGGGTGTCCAGCCATTGGCGGTGCGTGTAGAGTAGAAGAGGTCGCAACTTCCCATGCCTTGTCGTGTGCCGCCCCAGGTGCCGTCGGCTGCTTCGCACGCGGTGAAGATGAGCATTTGTCCGTCGGCGCTAAGGGTGGGTGCGCCTTCGTTTTTAGTGGTGTTGATTTCGGTGACCGGCTTCGCTTCGCCCCATTCGGTACCGGTTCGCTTGCTCAGATAGAAGTCTTCCTGCTTGCGCCCTTGAGTTAGCGGATCGTCGATGAGGCGCGTAAAGAGCAGCGTTTGTTCATCGGCAGTGATACACGGATAGTATTCGTTGTCTTTGGTGTTTACGCTTGGTCCCAAATTAATGGGTTCGAAGGGCACCGGATATTGCAGAGCGCTTTTAGCGAAAATGCAACTGCTCAAAATGAGCTGTGAGCGTTTCTCCTGTTTGATATCGTTTTTGGGTAGTGGAATAAATTTCGAAATGGCCTTTTCTGCTTCATCGTAGGTGCCTTGAGCGAAGTAGCATTCGGCGAGCATCATCCAGGCGGCAGGGTAGAAGTTGGGGTCGATGGCGATGGCCTTCTTCAGAGGTTCGATGGACTTCTCTGTTTCGCCCGTCTCGTCGTAGAGTTGTGCCAGCATGAGTTGCGCTTCAATGAAGTCGGGCTTTTCCTTCACCAACGTTTCCATGGTTGTGATGGCCTTATCGTAGTCGAACGCATCGTAAGCAGCCAACGCCTCTTCAAAAGTCTTAATAGCTTTCTTGTCTTTGATGGTATAGGTGCGATTGGGTTGCGCTAAGGCAATAGCCGGAAATAGCAGCAGTGCGAGCAGGAGATTTTTCATAGCCTTCATGTTGGTCAACAATTGGGCCTCAAGGTAAAAACACGCGGCCGTGGTGTGTAAACGGGAGATGCGAGTTATGAATTGTTGGCGTTGATAAGTGAATGGAATAGAATTCGGTCACGTTGTTCACCCCCAGCTCGTGAGGTCCGCAACACATACGCGAACCCTATCCTCATCTTTGCCCGGTAATTATATCTTGATGATGGATTGTGGCTCGGGCGGAATGTGGAGTGGGCGGTTTACAAAAATGTGAGTATATAGCATTACCGGTTCGAAGGATTTGGCTTCCGTCCTATAAATCAAGTGCTGTTGATGTGCAGTATTTACGGTAGTTATGAGCTAAAACCTAATTACCTATATTCGCCCCAAACACACAAACAACGCGTATGTCATTCCCAAGCGACCTGGAAATTGCCCAGTCATGCAAGATGCAGCACATCAATGAAATTGCTGCTAAGCTGAACATCGCCGTCGACGACCTCGAACACTACGGTAAGTTCAAAGCCAAACTCCCTCTTTCGCTCATCAACGATGAAGCGATTAAAAAGAATAAGCTCATACTGGTCTCTGCCATCACTCCAACTCCTGCCGGGGAAGGAAAGACAACGACTTCCATCGGTCTCACCGAGGGGCTTAACAAGATAGGGAAGAAGGCGACCGTTGTTTTGCGCGAGCCTTCGCTGGGTCCTGTGTTTGGTATCAAGGGCGGCGCTGCCGGCGGCGGTTATGCACAAGTGGTGCCCATGGAAGACATCAACCTGCATTTCACCGGCGATTTCAGTGCAATTGAAAAGGCCAACAACCTGCTCGCTGCGCTCATCGACAATAACATTCAAAACAAACAAAATAACCTCGGCCTTGATCCACGTCAGATCTATTGGAAGCGCGTGATGGATATGAATGATCGTTCGCTGCGCAACATCACCATCGGCTTGGGTGGAACCGCCAACGGTATGCCGCGTCAAGATGGGTTTAACATCACGCCGGCAAGCGAGGTTATGGCCATTCTTTGCATGTCCAAAAACATCGAAGATCTCAAGGAAAAGCTAGGAAACATCTTCGTTGGTTTCACCTTCGATAAGAAGCCTATTTATGCGCGCGATTTGAAGGCTCAAGGTGCGATGGCCTTGCTGCTGAAGGATGCCATCAAGCCGAACCTCGTGCAAACGCTGGAGGGCAATCCTGCCATTATCCACGGCGGGCCGTTTGCCAACATTGCGCAGGGAACCAATACCATCATTGCAACCAAGATGGGGCTCTCACTTTCCGACTTCGTAGTAACGGAAGCCGGCTTTGGCGCCGACCTCGGAGCGGAAAAATTCATGAATATCAAATGCGGCTATGGCAACTTAAAGCCCGACGCCATTGTGCTCGTAGCAACCATTCGCGCGTTGCGTCACCATGGCGGTGCGAAAAAGGAAGAATATAACACTGCTTCGATGGAGCGCGTTACCAAAGGCTTCGGCAATCTGGCCAAGCACATCGAGAATTGCCAGAAATTCGGAATTAATCCAACGATAGCTATCAATCATTTCCCAACCGATAGCGAAGAAGAACTCAATTATGTGATCGCGCAATGCGCGGCTATCGGTGTTAAAGCGGTGGTTGCACGAGGCTTTGCTCAAGGCGGAGAAGGCATGAAAGACCTTGCGCAGGCAGTGGTCAGTGAAATTGAATCGGGCAAGAATAATTTCAAGCCGCTGTATGATTGGTCGATGCCGGTGAAGGAAAAGATTACGCGCATTGCGAAAGAAATTTATGGTGCTGATGCAGTCAATTTCTCGAAAGATGCCGAAAGCGACTTGAAGATAATCGATAAACTCGGCTTGGCTGCCTTACCGGTGTGCATGGCAAAAACACAGAAGTCGTTCAGTGATGATGAGTCGAAGGTAGGACGCCCCACGGGCTTTACCGTTACCGTTCGAGAGTTTGAGTTTGCCGTAGGAGCCGGCTTCATCATTCCCATCCTCGGTGATATGATGCGCATGCCCGGATTGCCCGTGGTGCCCGCCAGCGAAGGCATGGACATCGACGCGAATGGAGTGGTGAGTGGGCTGTCTTAGTGGGAACCGATTACGAGGTGTAAACTATCTCCCACTTTATCACCTGAAGCGTAGTAAATAGTGACTAATGACTAATGACTAATTGGTCACTAGTCATTAGTCACTATTTACTCCCCATTTCCGGCATAACCTATTCCCAATAGGAATAAGCATTTGACCGTCGTGTGCGCAGTTTTGCGTCATGGAAAATACCGGATTGAAATGGCGCGAGGCCTTCACGTTTAGCCGATCTGAAAAGCGCGGATTACGCTTGCTAACGATTATTCTTTTTCTGTCGGTTGTGTTCAGGGTCTCCTATTTTCGGATGGTTAAACCGTCGGCCGTTCAATTCAAAATACCTGCGGCTTGGCTTGCATCAGACACGTTGAAACCTTCACAAGAGCGCGATTATAGTAAACCATGGAGCCATTCAGAACGAAATGAAGATGAACCAAAACAGAAAGGGTATGGGAAAGATTCTGTGCCTGCCGGAAGGTACGACCAGCCCTTCAAGCGCAGCCGAATCATTGAACTCAATACCGCAGACACCTTCGAATTACGCGGACTCCCTTCCATAGGTCCGTGGCTTGCACGAAAAATTGTCGACTATCGTGAACGTCTGGGTGGGTTTTATGATGTTGAACAATTACTCGAAGTGTACAGGCTCACTCCCGGTAAGCTCGATACAATTGCGCCTTACCTGGTCATCGACACGAGCATGGTCACAAGGCTTGACATCAATTCAATAGCCCTCGACGAACTTTTCAAGCATCCCTATTTTTCCCGAAGTCAGGCAAAGGGATTATTAGCGTATCGCGACAAGCATGGCCCATTTGCATCTGTGCTTGATTTGAAAAAGTGTTTACTGATCGATGAAAAAACCTTCGAAAAGGTGCGCGATTACGTCGAAGTTCGCTGAATTTTGCAGCCTATGAATTTAGAAGAACGCATTAAGCACTCCATGGTGGATGTGCACGATTTTCCGTCGCCCGGTATTGTTTTCAAAGATATTACGCCACTTTTTCAGGATCCGGCCTTGCTCAACGACCTTGTAGACGCCATGGCCGAGGCCTGTAAAAACGAGCGCATCGACGCTATCGTAGGACTCGAAAGCCGCGGATTTTTGCTGGCTGTTCCCTTGTCTATCAAAATGGGAGTTCCGTTTGTCATGGTACGAAAAAAGGGAAAGCTTCCCCGCGAATGTCATCGTGTTTC
>Ga0169931_10009461_pt1 | contig 14044 bp, 18 predicted proteins | sample Kivu_15m_20L_FD_129675 | JGI IMG/M metagenome (GOLD analysis project Ga0169931, IMG submission 129675) | Freshwater microbial communities from Lake Kivu, Western Province, Rwanda to study Microbial Dark Matter (Phase II) - Kivu_15m_20L... | ecosystem: Environmental > Aquatic > Freshwater > Lake...
TCAAAGAAGAAGAAGCGCACGAAGACGCTGTCGCTCATCGGAACCCCGTAATGTTCGCAGCGTGAGCTCGATTTGGGATGCTGTAGTTGGTCAGACCCACGTGGTCGACCAACTACAGCGTGCCGCAGAACACCCTGTACACGCCTATCTCTTTGTGGGCCCCGAAGGCTGCGGCAAAGAAGAGGCCGCTCGCGCATTTGCTGCACAACTGCTTGCAGGTACCGACGATTCACATGACCGCATCTGCGACATGGTGATGCGCGGTCGGTACATCGATGCAATCGAGGTTCATCGAGTAGGAGCGTCGATATTAAAAGACCAGGCCGAGGAAGTGATCGCTGCTGCGTCGACCACTGGGCACGAGAGTCGACGCAAAGTCATCATCATGCACGAATTGCATCTCATGCAGGACAGCGCTGTTGTTCGACTGTTGAAGACCATCGAGGAACCCGCCGACGGAGTGACTCTCATCCTTCTTACTGATCAGATGGTGCCCTTATTGGTGACTATCGCATCTCGCTGTGTGCAACTGCACTTTGCAATGCTTGATGAAGAAACAATCGTCAGTGCTCTTGTATCGGAGGGATTTGAAAACGACGCTGCTCGCGGCGCTGCGCATGCCGCCCAAGGCAGCATGTCGCGTGCTCGCCTTCTCGCAAACGACCGCGACCTTCAGGATCGACTCCATGCCTTCGCCAGTGTTCCTCGGCGTATCAATGGCACGGGGTCTGTTGCTGAAGAGATCGTCACCGAATTGCTGTCGATGATTGACGACTCTGCGGCACCTCTCATCGAGCGACATGAGAACGAGGCATCTGAGATGGAAGAGCGCATGGGGCAGATGGGCGTACGCAAGAGTGGCAAGAAGGCACTCGAGGACCAGCATAAGCGCGAACTTCGACGCCACCGAACCGACGAGCTGCGTTCGGGACTTGTACAGATTGCTGCCACGTACCGCGATGAGTTGGTCAACAACGCAGCCCTCAATCGTCCAACTGCCTACACCCATGCAATCGCGCGTATCCATGACGCCATGTCACGTCTTGCACTCAATGTCAACGAAACTGTGTTGATGCGCGATCTCATTTGGTCGCTTCCTGCGCTTTCATCTGATGCTCTTCATGGGGGGAACCACAATGGCTGACACACAGCGCGACACTCTCGCCACCATCATCGGCGCCTTCGTCTTGTTCGCGGGCGTCATGCACTTTGCGAACCCTTCGTTCTTCAACGAAATCGTGCCGCCGTGGCTTCCGCCGAGTGAAGCGTTCTGGACATATGTCAGTGGTGTTGCCGAGATAGTCATCGGTGTTCTGTTGTTGCGTTCTTCGACGCGCCGTATTGGTGCACTGGCCGCCATCTGGCTGTTCATCGCCGTCTACCCCGCCAATCTGTACATGGCATGGGACTGGCGAGACAGACCGATGAGTGAGCAACTGGTGGCATACGGTCGCCTGCCATTCCAATTCCTCTTCATCTGGCTGGCATGGCGCGTGGCGACTCGTGACAGAAACAGGGTCAATTACCCCATCTGATCTTGCTGATGAATTTCGGCGTCGCGCTTCTACACTTCTTCAGCCTGCCCAGGTAGCTCAGTCGGTAGAGCAACGCACTCGTAATGCGTAGGTCAGGGGTTCGATTCCCCTCTTGGGCTCCACCTAGCCTGTGGTCATGTCGAACATTCCGCCTCCGCCGCCTTCAACCCACTCAGTAAATTTGTGGGTTGCTGGGCCTTAATCTCAGCGTCGCGTGACCGTCTTCTTCCGCATTGTTCTGGCAATTCCCCTTCTCTTTCTCGAACAAGTGTGGAACTCGGTCATGCAGGTGGTCGCTGTTATCCAGTGGTTCATCGTTGCATTCACTGGCAACCGCAATGCTGACCTTCGGAAGTTGCAACTGCAGTACCTCACGTTCGCTACGCGCACGTACACATATGCCGGGTTGCTCTACGACTCATACCCACCGTTTCGAGAGTCAGCATCATCTCCCGTGCAACTGACGATCGATGAACCTGGTTCGCCACGACGGCTATCAGCGATCTTCCGACTCATTCTCGCCATTCCAGCCTTCTTTGTTGCTTGGTTTGTCGTCATGTTCGGCTCACTACTGACAGTTGCTTCATGGTTCGTTGTGCTTGTCACAGGCTCATTACCAGAAGGTCTCCACCGGATACTTGTGAAAGTTCACCGATACGTCGTGCGTCTTGTCGCATACGCAACGTTGGTGGTTGATGCTTATCCCAAGTGGAACTGACGAGATCGAGATATCACTCGAAGAACAAGTCAAACGTTTGTCGCATTGGCATGTCTGGCTGAACAACATACGCCTGTCCGATGTTCACCCCATTCGGCGGCCCAGATTGCGGTTCGATACAAGTCGCATGTCTTGGCATGTCGTAGATCACCCAATGATCGCATGAACTTTCTAAGCGAACACTCACATCATCAATGGCGAATGGCAGTACCCCACCCCCAGTGAAACAGTCATCCCATGGTGGGTCAGTTGGCTGTATGAGATGTGCTGTTGTCGAGTAATCGTCGGCCCGTGCATACATGGAAGTGAAGGTGGTGCCCACAGATGCTGGCTTCACGAACCACGGATGCCAGCCAACTTGAACTGGCATTGCCTCGTGCGCAGTGACTTCAAGCGACATTGACACGTGACCTTCCTCAACTGAAATGGCGTGCTTGACCACTCCTTCAAAGGGCCAACCATGTCGAGTGATTGAACAGCTCATCTCGACGTGATTCTCCGACACACCATTCACCGACCACGGAGTGCTGAAAACCGTGCCGTGAATTGCATGGGCTGCTGAGTTCAGGTCAAGACGAATGTCCTGTCCATTCCACTTGAATCGACCGTTCGCGATTCGTCCACACCACGGCACCATGGGGTAACAACCCCATGTAAGAGGGTCTGTTGCCATTGAATGGTCAGGCCCTACGAGTAAGTCAACTCCGCGATGGGTGATGCTCGCCACACGACCACCAACCTCAGGGGCAACCGCAACAAGCGTCTCGCCGCCAGAAAGGTGAATCACGCTCATACGCTACAGAACCTATGAAGCGTGCTCTCTTGGCCATCGCCTGCGTATCGACTCTCGCTGCGTGTTCGACATCATCGTCCACCTCCACAACCTCCGCTGTTGACTCCACTGCCGTCACCGACACGGTCGATATGAGCACAACCACCACCGTGGCCATCACCACAACAACGTTGTCGACAATCGAAGAGAAGGTTGTTGAATGCGATGAAGATGTCATCGGCGCGGACATGAAGACCAAAGTGAAGATGGAGCGTTGCACCGAGAATTTCGGCATCGGCAACACCGACAAGAACACGTGGAATTGCCCAGACGATGGGTGCCGTGAGGCCGCCCTCTTCAAGCGCGTCAACGGTAAATGGGGCTCCAACACGATGTGTCGAAAGGACCAACCGATGGTCACGCCTATGCGACTGTGTTACCGCACCGACAAAGCTGCTGTCGCCACGGAGGATGACGTCTTCCCCCCGAAAATTGCGTGTGCACTGTGGGATGCCAATAGTGCTTTGCGCTTTGTCAACTTCACTGGTTGTGAGCCGAGCGCAGCAGCAATCAAGGAATCGCTGACAAAGAAGTGCCAAGGTGAATGGGTGCAGAATGAGTACCTGCCATTTGAGACATGCGACAGCGGCACCATGGTGAAACGCGCACAGAAAGTCATGCAGGCCGCTGGTCTAACAACTGAGCTTGACGGTTTCTATGGGTCTGACAACGCCAAACAGATCGCTGGTTTCCAAGAAAAGAATGGGCTGCGCAAGACAGGCATGCTCGACATCGACACGTGGAAGAAACTGGTGGCGGTTGCACCCGTCAAAGGAACTGACCGCGACGGTGACGGTGTCATCACCCCTGACGAGATGTAGGTCTGCCACCTAGAGTGGCGGAAGTCGACGGGGAGACAACATGAGCGATATTCGATTCGACGGCAAAGTTGTCGTCATCACAGGTGCAGGTCGCAACTTGGGGCGCGAGTACGCACTCGCATTCGCATCTCGCGGAGCATTGGTGGTCGTGAACGATCTTGGGGTTGGCATCAGCGACACTGACGGCAATGCGCCAGCACCTGAAGTGAACCCTGCGGATGAAGTTGTCGCTGAGATCATCGCGCAAGGTGGCAAGGCTGTCGCGAATTACGACACCATTTCGACACCTGAAGGTGGGCGCGCAATCATCAACACGGCCCTTTCCGCCTTCGGCACAGTCGACATCGTGGTGAACAACGCAGGCCAAGTTCGTATGGCGCCATTCGAAGATTTCCCCGAAGAGAGCATCGATGCACTCTTGAACACACAACTTCGTGGCACGTTGAACGTCAGCCGACCCGCATGGAAGGTGATGCGTGAAAAAGGTGGCGGACGCTTCGTCAACGTGTCATCGGGTGCGGCATTTGGTGGTGTGCCCAATAGCTCCGTGTACGGCATGGCAAAAATGGGAGCCATTGGCCTCACTCGCGGCATGGCCGCCGAAGGAAAGCCACTCGGAATTGTGTGCAACATTGTTGCGCCATATGCGAAGACTCGACCGGGTTCAGGTTTCGGACCTATTCCCTGGTCGGACGAACTTCAAGAATGGCTGCACCCAAAGTATGTGTCTCCGTTGGTGCTCTGGCTTGCACATGAGTCATGCCCATACACCGGTGAGACATTTTCCGTGGGTGGCGGCTGGTACGCAGGCATGAATATCACGCTCGCACCAGGCATTACGTCACGCGATGATTCGCCGGAAATTTTCGTGGGTCATGAACAAGAGCTGTTCAGCGGTGAACATTCGATTGTCACTCCGCAAGCCTCGCAGGCTGTTCGTAGTTTGCTGCAGGGCTTCCGCGGGCCGACCTGACGTTGTTTCGTCAACCGACCTGAACGTATTTGTCTATCACTGCAGTCAGGTCATCTTGATCAAGGGCACCAAGGTGCTTCCAAATGATTTCTTGCTTGGAATCAACGATGAATGTTGCTGGAACCGCTGGCACCTTCAAGGACGTCAACAACGCGGCATCCTCGTCGCGATAATTTGCAAATGTCACGCCCAGTTCATTGAGGAATTCTCTTGTTGATGCCTCATCATCTCCGATATTGATACCGACAACCGAGATTGCTCCATCACTTTCCTTCAGCCGCTCGAGATGCGGTAATTCTTGCCTACAAGGCACACACCACACAGACCACAACGTCACAATGCTCGTTGTAGGCGGCAGTACTTCACCGAGTACAACGACCGCGCCGTTGTCAAGATCTTTGACCTCTGCGGTCTGCCAAGATGCTTGGCTATTGCTCGAGCACCCTGCCAACAGCAACATGGCTGCGACGAGGAGTTGCTTCATGTGACCGAGACAGTGACCGACTTATGAAGACCAACCGTGCAGGCACCGATGAACTCTCCACGGGTCTTAAAGGTGTATTTCACTGTTTCACCAGGGCGAATAGTGAGGAAACTGTACGAATGCGCGACTCGATCTTCGTTCTTCACTTCGAGCGAATCACCCATTTTCATGCTGAGTGAAACCGGAAGTTCACGCTCAGGAGTTCTTCCTTGATCAAGGCGATCCTGAGTGCCAGCCACGATGACGTAGTAGTAGTTCGTCCCCGAAGAGTCTGAGCGCAGCAACATTGTGGCGATGATGGCACCGAAAGCCAGCACCATCACCGCCGCGATGATCAGAAATGCATTGCCCGAGCGTGACTCGGTGGCGTCACTCATGTCAGGGTGCTTCCTCCAACACCGGCACGGTCACTTCGATATCACCGGCGTTCTTGAATGTAAGCGTGATCTTGATTTCTGTTCCAACTTCCAGCGGTGCCTTCAAACCCATGAGCATCACGTGATAGCCACCAGGCTTCAACTCAACAGCCGCTCCGGCAGGTAACGCAATCTCGTCAACCTCGCGCATGGTCATTGCCATGTCACCCATTGCCATCGTCGTGTCAGTTGCCATGTCACCCATTGCCATCGTCGTGTCAGTCATTTCCGCAGGTACAACTTCATGGATCTGTGCTTCCATCGCTATATCCATCGATACCGCAGCTGCGACCAGAGCGTCGTCGACTGGACTGGTAATTGTCATGTACGCCGCACCCATATCAGTTGCAGCAGGGCTGGTACGTGCCCACTGCCCTTCAATGACTACTTCCTCAGTAGCTGCAGATGCTGCGACTGTGGTGTCGGTGCTCTCATTGCTGTCTCCACCACATGCTGCGAGTGTGACAGCGAGAACTGCCGCACCGACAAGTGCTGTGATTTTTTTGTATGTGGTCATGATTCCTCCCACCACTCAATATGTGTTTGCTATGCCTCGTCGCTCAAGACGAAACGTAGATCATTTGCCATTGCGTCAGCATCGAGCCCAAACGGCCATTCGACGACCACACGCCCTGTGTCGTCGACGACATAAGCAGTTGCGCTATGTGCCACTTCAACCGTGCCATCGCTCTTCTTGGTGACACTCGATGTCACCTGAAAGGCATTTTCAGCTGTGCGCAACTCTGAAGCGGTCGCAGGCACGATTGCGTGGAAGCGATCAGAGAAAGATGCCAGGTACTTGGGCAATTTCTCACTGGTGTCTCGCTCAGGGTCCACGGTCACCATTGCAAGGTCTACACGAGCGGCAAGATCATCACCGATTTTCTTTTTTGCAGACTTCACTGCGTACAACGTTGTCGGACAAAGATCGGGACAATTCGTGTAACCGAAATAGACGACAAGGACTTCGTTCGTTGCTGCTTTGAAAGCAAAAGGCCTCGTAGTCGAGTCAGAAATCTCGCCAACCACCACATTCGACACGTCCTTGTCGAAAGACGGCACGTACCCAATAAGACCGGATTCATCGGCACCGCACGACGACAGAAGTGTCGTCAATGCCACAATCGCAATCGTCAGTCTTCGCACGTATTCCCTCCATCTGCGTAGACCTCCAGGTCACCACCAAAGTTCCATCAAACCGATGAGCCTGTGGTCACAGTTCGCCTTCATTCGTAAGGCTTACCTATCGTCTACGGCATGGCGCGTCCATTTCACCCAGATGTCATTCGCGCTCATGAAGAGGCCGTGTCACAAGGTCTCGACTACTACATCGATCCGCACAGCAGATTGCTGGTGATGACACAACTTCACCATGAGAATCGGGGTCACTGCTGCAACAACGGTTGTCGACACTGTCCATACGAGCAGCCTCACAAGTGACACCTGAGAAATGAAAAAGGGTGCGGGACGAGCCCGCACCCTTTCCCAGTGGGATGAACCTAAAGGTCAGTCCTGCATTGAAAGTGGCAAGAGAACTGCGTCAATGACGTGAATGACGCCATTGCTCGCCTCGACGTCAGCGGATGTCACATTGGCGACTGCCTTACCGACAGTGAAAGACACTGCGCCATCCTTGCTCGACACGGTCAACTTCTCTCCGCCAATGGTGTCAGCCTGCATGCCATCAAGTGCTGCGGTGTCTGCTGCCAAGACCTTGCCCGAGATGACGTGCGCCTGAAGAACTGCTTTCAAACCGTCAACATCTTTTGCGAGTTGTTCCTTTAATTGCTCAAGCGTCGCGTATTCGCCAATTACTTGGGCAGCAAGCGCTTCGAATGCTGTATCGGTTGGTGCGAGAACGGTCAACGGACCTTCACCCGCGAGTGCGGTGTCAAGACCAGCGAGTGTTGCCGCTTCAAGCAAGAAGCCGAACGAACCATTTGCTGCTGCTACTTCCACAATGTTGCCGGCCGGCTCGGCCGCCATCGTGGTGTCTGTTGCCGCCATCGTGGTGTCGGTGGCCGCGTTGTCGTCGTCACTACCGCAAGCGGCAAGGCCGACGACCATTGCTGAGGCAGCAAGCGCTGCGATGATCTTTTTCTTCATGAGTTTCTCCTTGGGGGATCTTTGGGGGGCTGAAAAATACTCAATACACGAGTTTTCTCGCTGTCAGGTTCCCTCATCAAAAGACCTTATGTCCAACTGTGCCCTGAACTGAACGTCGAATCAGACACAAGTAGCATTGTTCCGTAATGAAATTGACTCGTACGCCCGTTGACATGTCGAACCAAGAGCACATCGAGCTGATTGCTCGAGTGGGCCTCTCGTGGCGCGAACTGCGCCGTGCAGCCACCACAACGCATATGCGTGAGCACATCTTCGGAACCGGAGAAGGCGCGCTCGAGCCTGGGCAAATGGACACACTCGACCTACTTGTGCAGCAACCGGCTTGGCGCATGGGAGACCTCGCAGAGAAGTTGCGTGTTGACCCCAGCACGGCAACACGTGCGGTGCAGCGTCTCGTCAACATGGGACTTGCCGAACGACTGACTGGCAAAGACGATGGTCGAGTTGTTCAAGTCGCAGTAACGGTGCAAGGACGTGAGCGGCACACCTTGGTGAGTGCTCGTCGCATGGAAATGATGAAAGTCATTTTTGAGAACTTCACTGATGATGAACGTGCAGATCTCGCACACTTGCTCGAGAAGTTAGTGGCATCCATTGACTCGGCACTGAAAGAAGTGTCCACCTAACATCGCTGACTAGTCGGTCGTCAGCCGACAAAGCGTCACGGAGAGGAGGGCTCTGCATGGCACAACGCGAAGAATTCGTCGAACAAGCGATGCAATATGCCTCGCACCTCTACCCCGTCGCACTTCGTATGACGCGAAACCGGGCCGATGCTGAAGATCTCGTGCAAGAGACGTACTTGAAAGCATGGAGAAGCTTTGCCACATTCCACGAGGGTACGAACTTGCGTGCGTGGCTGTTTCGCATCATGACAAACACCTTCATCAACAACTACCGCGCCAAGCAACGCCGTCCCGAAGAAGAAGGACTCGAAAAAGTCGAAGATCTATACCTCTACAAACGCCTGAACACTTTCGACCAAAGCCGTATGTCGGCGAGTGCCGAAGACCAGATGATGGACCTGTTCCCCGACGAGGACATCCGAGCCGCACTCGAGGAACTGCCCGAGGTGTTCCGTATGCCGGTGCTTTTGGCCGATGTCGAAGGCTTCTCCTACAAGGAAATTGCCGACATTCTCGATGTTCCCATCGGAACCGTCATGAGCCGTCTCTCCCGGGGAAGAAAAGCGATGCACAAGTCGTTGTACGAGTACGCGGTGCGGCGTGGCTTGACTCAATCCCTTGCGGGCGATGCCAGCACCACACAATCGACCACCAACTAGGACTTTCACCGGAGCCAACACACATGTCGAATTGCAACGAGACACTCGAAGAACTTCAGAGGTTCCTCGACAAAGAATTGCCCGATGGCATGTTGCAGTCGATTCAGACCCATCTTGGCTCTTGCACCGACTGTCTTCAGGCGTTCGAATTTCATGCGGAACTTCGCACCGTCATTGCGCGAAAAGTGCTCGCCGAGGAGATGCCAGAAGGCTTGATGGACAAGATCCGGGGCTGCTTCGGTGACGAACTCACCGAAGATATGCCCTAGCGCTGTCGCTCTCGCTACGATAAACAACATGTTTGCAGCGCAACCTTGGCACTTCTGGCTCGGCCTCGTTCTTCTCGTCGCTAGTGTCGGTGCAGTGTTGCAAGCTGTCGTCGGCTACGTGGTGAAGGTGACCGGCTCAAAGCATCCGCCGAAGCACCGTCAACCACCAGCTCAGCAATAGGAATTCGAGAGTTCCGTCGTGGCTGAACACGACGAGCATCCACTTCTCGTCTCGCTTCTCTCTCGGTGCGCATTTCCCGCGCCAACCACACCTGTCGCACTCGCAGTTTCGGGCGGTGCCGACTCCATGGCCTTGTTGTTCCTTGCGTATGCACACGGCCTTGAGGTCACTGTCCACCATGTCGACCATCAGTTACGTCCACAGTCGCACCGCGACATCGACGTCATCGCACCTGTCGCTGAAAAACTCGGCGTTGAATTGCTCGTTCACGTCGTCAGTGTCGACCCTGGTCCCAACCTGGAGGCACGCGCTCGTGACGTGCGCTACAACGTTCTTCCAACTGACGTGATGACGGGCCACACAGCCGACGACCAGGCAGAGACTGTTCTCATCAACTTGCTTCGCGGTGCTGGAACACGTGGCCTCTCCGCGATGCGACCAGGTCACTGGCGACCATTACTTTCACTTCGTCGCACCGAAACTCGCGCGTTGTGTGCCGCACTTGATGTCACGCCTGTGGATGACGAGACAAATACAGATCCGAAGTACCTGCGGAATCGCGTGCGTAGCGAATTGGTTCCACTGATGAATGACCTGTCGCAGCGTGACATCGTTCCGCTGCTCGTGCGTACTGCCGACATGTTGCGCGACGAACACGACTTTTTGGAGGAACTCGCTGCGACTCTTGACCCCACTGATGCACGTGCGCTTGCACAAGCCCCGCTTCCCCTGGCACGCAGGGCCGTGCGCGCGTGGCTGTCTCACCCGTATCCGCCCGACGTGGCCACAGTCGAGCGCGTACTGGCGGTCGCCAGAGGAGATGTTTTGGCCTGCGATGTGGGTGGTGGACGACAAGTTCGTCGGTCGAAACAACGGTTGCACCTCGCAACTATTGGCTAGTGTTGCAACGGGTTGTACGACCCTAGTGACGACATCACGCCAGATTCAGCAGACGACAAGGACGACGAGGGAAACGAATGCCACCGAAATTGCGCGGAAAGTGGGCCCTCGGAATCACCCCTCGAAACTTCACCTGGATCATCAAAGACAAGGTCGCCATCTGCGAGCGACCCGGCGGCTACGGCGACAACCACCGTCGTGTCCGACGCCAAGAAGAGATCATTTGGCTGCGCGAGAACCGCTTCGACCTGGTCGTCAGCATCATCGCGGCACCCCACAACCTTCACGCCTACCAAGAGCTGAATATGCCCTTCCGTCACCGACCGCTCAGTGGAGCCGATGACCTCGATGCGTGGTTGCGCGTGTTTTACGCCGAGCTGCGTGACCTTATCAATAACGATTCGAAGATCGTGATTCACGCCGAGGAAGTCGGCGATCGCATTGTCGGCATCATGGGTGGGTACATCCGTTGGAGTGGAATGCTCGACGACCCGTCACAGGCCATCGAAATCACGGAACGAATTTGTGGACGTCAACTCGACAGTTGGTCACGCGAATTGGTTCTGCGCGTCCACGAGATTCGTTGACCCCCACCTCAGGGTCACTGCTCGTAAGGTTGAGAGTGTGAAGACCCGCAAGGTTCTCATCACCGGAATGGGTGGCGAGCTCGGCTCATTGATTGCGTCTCGCTTTGAAGAAGCAGAGTGGGTCGGCGACATTCGCGGCTTCGACATGGACCCACCACGGCGACGACTGCGTCACGCCTCGTTCACTCGCATTCTCCCTGGAGACATCGACCAGATGTCGCAGTTCATTACCGACTTTCAACCACAGGTCATAGTGCACGTGGGCGTGTGGGAACCTCATGCCCGACTGGCGACTGAACACGCACGCATTGCCACAGGAAATGTGGCACGCGCCGTATTCGACGCCGCTCAGCAACTCACGTCTATGGAGTCAGTTGTCGTGCGAAGCGGCATCGAGGTGTACGGCGCTTCCTCACACTCACCACACATCGCAACTGAGGAAAGCGACATTGCACCAACCACTGTGTACGGACACACGTGCGCCGATCTTGAAGCACGTGCAAACTCCCTACACGCTGCTCGCGGTGTGAACACCTGCATACTTCGTCTTGCCCCGGTGGTGGGGCCACATGTTCCGAGTCCGCTCGGACGTGTGTTGCGTATGCCGGCAGTTCCATTCCATGGACTAGGCAACCCTGCATTTTGTGTTGTTGAAGACACCGATGCTGCTGATGCATTCGTGTCGGCCGGAACTCGTCACGCACACGGTGTCGCAAACATCTGTGCGAATGGCGCGATAAGTGTTCTCCGTGCAATTCTCGTCGGACGCCGCGTGCCTGTTCCGACAATTGGTCCTGCATGGTGGACAGCTCGGACAATGTCTGGTGTCGCTGGTGCGCCGATACCTGATCATGTGTCTGAGGTGTTACACAAGGGTCGACTGGCAGCAAGCAACGAAGCCGCTCACCTTCTTCGATTCGCACCACACCACACCACTACCGAAGTGATCGAGCGCCTGTACGAATGGCCCAGCATCGAACACGTACCTGCAAAGAAACAGGTTGCCTGATGCCCTTCACCAACGCGAGTGACGGCATTCGACTTCACTACGAAGTAACGGGCCGACGTAACGGCGCACCAGTGCTGCTCATTCAGGGACTTGGTGCGGAAAAGAATTCATGGAACTTGCAACGCGCCGCACTTGCCTGGCGCCACCGCACGGTCGCGTTCGACAATCGCGGCTCGGGTCGTAGCGACAAACCAACGAATGAGTTCACTCTCGAACAGATGGCAGACGACGCAATTGCCGTACTTGATGCCGCTGGTGTCGATGCAGCCCATGTTGTTGGCCTCTCAATGGGTGGCGCTATCTCGCAAATTGTCGCTTTGAAATACCCACATCGCGTGCGGTCGCTCACGCTTGTGGCCACGAGTTGTCGCAACCACGCATGGCGCGAAGAGTTGCTACAAACCTGGGCCGACAAGGCTCGCACCGATGGGCTGACTGCGATGAGTAAAGAAGCTGCACGCTGGATGATCGGGCCCCGCTCATTCCGTCGTTTGCTGCCAGCGATGGGGATTCTCGGACCACTCGGGCTTATCAGCCCCGTTGAAGGTTTCACCGGCCAAGTCAAAGCAATTGTCAGCACCGACGACAACGACATGCAAGCGATGCTCGGCACCATTTCGTGCCCTGCTCTCGTGGTGGTGGGAAACCAAGACATTCTCACCCCGCGTGGAGATGCGGAAGAACTTGCCGACCTCATTCCGACAGCTGAGCTGGTTGTCATCAGTGGAGCAGCTCACGGTGTGACCATTGAACACGCAACCACGTTCAATCGAATTCTGTTGTCGTTCCTGAAGCGCGCCGAGGCAGCCTTCGTGCCGCACGGTGACGCCGTGCTGAACGTCATCTGACAGGCTCGCCCAATGCACATCGCCGTCATCGGCGCCGGTCTCAGTGGTTTGTTGGCGGCGCGCAACATGCAGCGTGCTGGTCACGATGTGGTCGTGCTCGATAAGGGTGCTGGTGTTGGTGGCCGCATGGCAACACGTCGTATCGAAGATGCCGTTGCCGACCACGGTGCACAGTTCTTCACGGTGCGCAGCGATTCGTTTACTGCAGAAGTGAACGATTGGGTGTCACACGGCGTGGCTCGCGAATGGTGCCGCGGATTCGCTGATATCGACGGACATCCGCGTTACATGGGGGTGAATGGCATGACATCGATTGCGAAACACCTGGCAGGAGGTCTCGATATTCACCTTGGTGTAACGGTGTCGAACATCAAGTTCAATGAACACAATCGCAAATGGACAATCACTTCTCGTCTCCGCAACTCAAGTGCCGATGAACACGTTGCTGATGCAATCATCATCACTGCTCCGTTACCCCAGACCATCACTCTTCTTGGTGCGGTCGCAGATGACTTGCCGCGTGATCTCCACGACATCGACTATGACCCGACGTTGTGTCTACTTGTCACCCTGAAGCAACAAGCATTTGTGAGTGCGTCGGGTGCACTGCAGTCACCTGATGATTTCTTCTCTTTTGTGTGCGACAACATGCGCAAAGGAACTTCAGTGACACCCAGCATGACTTTTCATGTTGAACCGGGTGTGTCAGCGAAACACTACGACCAAAGCGAAGCTGAACTACGTGCACTGATGCTTGAACACGCCACTGCGTACTTCCCCATCGATGACATGATCGAGGCACATGTGAAGAAGTGGCGCTACGCCACACCACGAAACACTTTCAATGCACCGTGTTGGTCGCACCCGCATCTGCCACTTGTTCTCGCAGGAGATGCTTTCGACGGGCCGCGCATTGAAGGTGCGGCACTCAGCGGACTTGCCGCTGCGTCGGTGTTCAGCTGACGCTGTCGAGCAACGCAACCGGGGCGTCGCGCATGGCACCAACTCGTGCTGTGGAAGGCAATGCATCACAGGCTTCATGAGCCTGTGAAACAAACA
>Ga0169931_10009462_pt1 | contig 14044 bp, 10 predicted proteins | sample Kivu_15m_20L_FD_129675 | JGI IMG/M metagenome (GOLD analysis project Ga0169931, IMG submission 129675) | Freshwater microbial communities from Lake Kivu, Western Province, Rwanda to study Microbial Dark Matter (Phase II) - Kivu_15m_20L... | ecosystem: Environmental > Aquatic > Freshwater > Lake...
TGGCCATTCAAAAACCTGTTGCAGATCGTTGGATGGAAGTGACTGGTGTGATGCTCACGGAGGGATTTGGAATGACAGAGGCCTCACCTGTTGTATCGGTAAATCCTTTAAATGGCACAGCACGTATTGGCACAATCGGATTACCAGTGCCATCAACTGACCTGAGAATTTGCGATGAAAATAATCAAGAGCTTCCATTGGGAGAACCTGGAGAAATTCAGGTGAAAGGTCCGCAGGTAATGAAAGGATATTACAATAATGAAGAAACTACAGCTCAGACTATAACAGCAGATGGCTGGTTAAAAACCGGTGATGTTGGAATCATGGATGAACAGGGATTTATCAAAATAGTGGACAGGATAAAAGATATGATACTTGTATCCGGATTTAATGTGTATCCCAATGAGATTGAAGAGGTTGTTGTTTCTCACCCTAAGGTATTGGAAGCAGCAGCCATAGGTATTCCAGATGAAAAATCGGGAGAGGCAGTCAAAGTATTTGTTGTAAAAAAAGATCCGAGTCTCAGTGAACAGGAAATTTTCGATCACTGTCAGGCAAATTTAACCAATTATAAAAGACCGAGGCAGGTGGTATTTAAAGATGAATTACCCAAAACTAATGTAGGGAAAATTTTAAGAAGAGCACTTCGGTCCTCTTGAATAAAATGAGCCGCAAGGCTCATTTTTATTTGGCTGAATCTCAGGAAAAGGAAAATTGCATCTTACCTTTGTATTTTACATGTCAAATGATGTACAAAATCTTTCCCATACTTTTTATTTGTCAGAGAACTATGCAAATTTTTTCATCGGGAAAATTTCATAGAATGGGAGCTGCTATTGCCTATTATACCATTTTTTCTCTTCCTGCCATGATGATGATCCTCTTGGGTTCATTAGATATTTTGGGCGGTACAGAAATGATTCAAAATGAGATGCATCAGTTTCTTTACGCTTCATTTGGAAAAGATATTGCTGATCAATTGGAAAATACAGTAGTTTCATTGAATGCAATCAAAGGAAAAGGCTGGTATACTTTATTTGGTTTGCTGTTTTTAATTTTTATTTCGACGCATATTTTTTTCACGCTACAAGAAACTTTTAATCAGATCTTTAGGGTTGAAGAGTTAAAAAGAAAAAGAAAATGGTTATCTAATGTACTGAATAGAATTATATCATTTGCCATGATTTTTTCAGGGGCAATCATCATGATTTTATCTATTGTACTGAATACGCTTTTACTTTCTTTATTTGCTTTTATAGAAAGTAGAGAATTATTTTTAACGCAAATTTTACCTCCTTACGGTGTGGAGCTACTACATTTTTTTTCAAAAAATATTTTTCAATACCTCAATCAATTAGTAGGAATCTTAATACTCAGTGTATTTTTTTCATTGATGTATAAAATACTACCTGCAGTTCATTTAAAGTGGAGGGTTGTCATACCCTCGTCCATCCTTACCGCCTTGCTTTTTAATTTAGGTCAAATTCTTTTTGCGCAGTACATGAAATCTGCCTTGCTCGTTACAGCCTATGGGGCATCGGGGTCAATAGTTGCGATATTACTTTGGTTTTTTTATTCAACCCAGATCATATTAATTGGTTCCTGTTTTATCAAAGCCTATTGTGAATACTATGGTTATGCGATCACAGCTAAGCGGTTTTCACAAAAATGGTATCAAAGTCAAAAAGATTGGGTCTCGTTTCGATTCAGAAAAGCCCCGGATGGGAGCATCCAAAGATTATAGGCTATAAATTTATTTTTTATTTCGGATTTCATGAAAACCTATCCCTTGGAATATGTAGGGGATGCAAAAATTAATTCTTTTTTCCCTGGTTTCTTTTTTTTGCCCCTGACCGATGTGAATCAAATAAGACCTTTGTCGACCCGGACTCAAGGCGTAGAAGGCTGTTTTCAATGCTTCATTATTTTGTAAAGTCTCCGAAAGCTCATCTGGCATAGGTTCGGGATTTTTACTTAAAATAACTTTCTTGTTTTCTTTCTCAATTTGAATTGCCTGCTCGATACAAGAGTGGATTTCCCTTTGAATGAGATTTAATTCGGTCAGGCTTTTTATTTTAATAATCCGGCCCGATTGGACAGTACCTTGTTGTTCAAGGATCTGCATATTTTCAAGCAGTGCCCCTTTGAAAAAACTTAGTACAGCTGCATCCTTCAATGCACTGATAGACAGTACATTTTTACCTTTGAGGGTAAATACAGGAATGCTCCACTTTATATTTTCCTCTACTGGATATTGTAAAATTATTTCTCTTAGTTGTACGAGGATTGAAGCCCAGGGATGAACCTTGCATTGGGGTGTATCACCATAAGGGCAGCGCATACAACCTTTTGTGATATATTCTTCAAAGTTTAAAATCATAAGTCGAGGTTTACTTGTAAAATTAGTAGAAGGGTTGAATTTATAGAAGATCAGAATAACACTTTGTAAAAGTTTTTTACATTTGCTTAAGTAAATCATAAAAAATGACAAAAGGTATCTTAATTCCGATTGGAGGAAGTGAAGACAGATTCGAAAATGAATACCACGGAATAGATCATATTCAGGAGAGTATTTTAGCTCATGTTGTTAGAGAAAGTGGAGGGTCTGATCAAAAAATAATAATCATCCCAACGGCTTCCAGTATTCCAGAAGAGGTAGGTGAGATGTATCTGAATGCTTTTGGAAAATTAAACTGTACTAATTTGCATGTTTTGAATATTCAGAACAGATCACAATCTGAATCTGAAGAAACGCTATCCTTGGTTAGAGACTGCCGCTGTATTATGTTTTCTGGTGGAGATCAATCCAAAATCGTTAATTTTATCGGTGGTACACCACTCCATGAATTAATGAATCAAAAATTAAGGGAGGAGGATCAGTTTGTTTTGGCCGGAACCAGCGCAGGTGCTATGTGCATGTCTTATGAAATGATTGCCGGTGGAAGTGCCACAGAAGCATTAATCAAGGGAAATGTTTCAATGAAAAAAGGTATGGGATTCGTTCCTGAGTTAATCATTGACTCACATTTTGTAATCAGAGGAAGATTTGGTCGTTTGGCAGAGGCTGTTGCTGCTTTTCCTCATCTTATGGGTTTAGGCTTATCTGAAGATACAGGGGTTATTATTCGTAATGGGATTGAATTTAGAGTGATTGGATCTGGTATGGTGATATTATTTGATCCTTCTGGTTTAACACATAATAATTTTCAAATATTATCTGAAGGTGTTCCCATGTCTTTATCTAATATGGTGACACATATTTTAGCGAATGGGGATCGATTCAGATTGGACGATAGAAAAATATCTGTTCTTCCATTATCAGAGCAAATGATTTAGGAATTTCTTAGTTTTTTTTATTTTTAAAATGAATAAAAAAGATAACTTTGCATCATACGGGGCGTAGCTCAGTTGGTTTAGAGCATTACCTTGACAGGGTAGGGGTCATTGGTTCGAATCCAATCGTCTCGACAAAAAAAACCTTTCAGCATACTGAAAGGTTTTTTTATTGAATGCTATTTTTGAGAAGCCTTCAGCGTTTTTAGTTCTGATTCTAATTTTTCGACTTTTGTATTTAATTCTTTTACAGCCTCAATCAAAACAGGTATCAATTGCGTGTACTCCACAGTTTTGTAGGTGGTTTCATCGCCTGTGTTGATAAATAATGCTTTTTCGGAAATCATTTCGGGAAATTGTTTTTCAACATCCTGAGCAATGATACCATATTGCATTCTGCTTTTTAGTTGTAATTTCCCCTGGGGATCCAAGGATTTTGTGGTAATGGAATAATATTTTCCTTCAATTTGTTGTAACTTTTGCAAAGGAGCTTCTATGGAAATAATATTGGACTTGAGTCTTCTGTCGGATGCATTCACCCAGCCACCTAAGGCATAACCTGCGCCATCACAACCCAGATCTGCAGTGAAATACCCTGCCCATCCCAAAGTTGTATTGGTTGTTTGTCCGTAGATTCCATGAAAACCCAAGCCATAAGTGCCTATGCCCAGAGAAGGATTTGTGCCTGTAGCCGGAGAATTATTAACTCCGTACAATCCATAACCTTGTGCATTTTGAGACTGACCCACGATACCATTAAAACCGATGCCTAAAACACCACTTCCTCCATTGGTCCTCAAATTAGAGCCATAAACAGCTGAGGTACCGAATCCAGTTGAAGGGATTTGTCCCGAAATGGCATAGCCATTACCTGAATTATTCCCTAAAATAGCAGAGTTTTGAGCATTATTGCTATTCGTGTTTGCTTGAATGGCTGCAAAACTATTGGTAGGGTTGGTGCTCTCTGCTCTGAATCCTACGCCCACACCCCCTACATTGGCAAGCACAGCGGAAGAGTTGGCAATGGAAGAACTGACCTCCAAGGCAGTGCTGTTATTGCCTGAATTGATAATCTGAACAGAGCCGGCATCAGTGGTAATGGTTCTGCCCAATCCAGCTCCTCCAGAATCATAGGCCTGATCCAGGCTTACCTGACTGTTGTTTAGGGTAATAGAATTGCCGTTGGAAATACTCAAGGTGTTTCCGTTGATACTCAGTGTCTGAAGCTCGTTACTGGGATTTGAGTCAGCATCATTCACATTATCGATTGAATTGATCACAAAATTGGGATAGGTTCCAGTGATGCTTGTAGCGCCTTGACCGGTTAAACTTATCACTTGATCAGGGGCGGTATTTGTTATTGTATTATTTTGAATTGCAATTCCGTTGCCAGCTGAATAATTCGATCCACTCCCCGATGGAATGGTCACTGTATTGCCATCAGAAATTGACAGTTGATTCCCGTTGATGCTCAATTGTTGAATTTCATTGGTTGAATCGGCATCGGCATCATTTACTTGATCGATTAAAACACTGGCTGCCTTTTCCGCAAATAGGGCATAAGGAACACTTAAAAGTTGTGATGTTCCCATAAGTAGGTAATTGGTTCCACCAGTAACGTCCATTTCTACTTTAATAAAATAACTGGAGGCTCCCCAATTGATAGTGCTGAAATTTCCACTCAAATTAGTTCCTGCACCAATATCCAAATGTACGAGACCTAAATCATTTGAAGCAACAACATGTGTTTCTGCATAAACTGAATTGCCAATCGGACTATTCTGTAAAATATTGATTCTAAAACCAATATTTTGATTCGCGATCAGGTTGCCTGCATTATCTCTCGCCACAGCCTGATATTTGATAGCCTGGGGAGTTTGGGCCTGTATGTTAAAACATAGAAATAAAAGTAGAATGCTTAAAAATCTCATATTAATCTATTTTTTGAATTTTAAATAATTGTCTTTTTCCACTGCTCTGATCTCTGACCTCTAACAGATAGTGCGATGAAGGTAAATTTTCCAGTGAAATGGAATATTCCTGAACTTGTGTGCCAGGAACTTCAAGAACCCTACGGCCCAATATATCTAATAATCTTAATTCCCATATGTGGTTCTGATCAGGGAATTGAATTCTCAATTGATTTTTTGTGGGGTTTGGGAAAGCAAGGATACCCAAATCTTCCCATTCTGTAATGGAATTTACCTGAAGGTAAGGTTGGTGAAAACCCTGCGTAATCCTGTAATTGCCGGCATTATGTGTTTGGATGACTGGCTCACCCAAGGTCCAACTTATTTGTTGCGTTCCATTACTGAAATGTTGACCCGAACTAGCAATGACACTTGGACTCAGGCTTTGACCCCTGACCAGACCATGCAAGAGATAAAAAAGAATGAAGGCGAATATTCTCATACACATTGTTTTGAATAAAGTTAAAATTTTTTTCCAAGAGGTAAATCTTCTTTTTTAAAGGAAGAGATAAATATTATTATTGTCTAATGATAATTAATAAATTTGCAAAAAAGATTAAACAATTTTAAGATAGGGATGTTATTATTTGGCAGAGTTGTCACGATAACATGTTTATTTTCGTAGCTTTGTATAATTAAATCCTAAAACCCGAGCGTGTTTCAAGATGTAGACCAAAATGCCGTGCACCGGAAGAAAGATCATATTGCCCTTGCCTTCCAGTCTCAAGTTGCTGCTATGCAACTGGATATCAGGTTTAATTATGAGCCTTTGTTAAGTGGTCACCCGCAAACTACTGATTTTCCCGAATTTTCTTTTTTAGGAAAAAAAATGAAACAACGGATCTGGATATCCTCTATGACAGGTGGAACGGAATGGGCTGCCAAAATAAACCACAATTTAGCCAAGGCTGCCGGGATATACGGATTTGGAATGGGTTTGGGTAGTTGCCGTTCACTGCTTACAGAAGATACGCATCTGGCTGATTTTAAAGTTCGTGATCTGATGGGGGACAGCCTGCCCTTGTATGCTAATTTAGGGGTTGCTCAGGTGGACAGGCTAATAGATACCAATCAATTGTATCTTATCTCAAATCTGTTAAACAAATTAAGTGCAGACGGTTTGATGGTACACGTGAACCCAATGCAGGAATGGTTGCAGCCTGAGGGAGATCGATTGACAAGATCCTCCTTGGAGATAATTTCTCGCTTGATTGATAAATTACCAGAACTAAAAATTGTAGTAAAAGAAGTGGGACAGGGCATGGGACCCAAGAGTCTCGAAGCATTGTTTCAATTGCCTCTTCAGGGAATCGAATTTGCGGCAGCCGGAGGTACCAGTTTTTCATTATTGGAATTACACCGTTCAGATGTCATGCAGAAAGAGGTTTTCGAACCCTTGGCTTCGGTAGGTCATAGTGCAGAAGAGATGGTCTGTTTTGTCAATCAGATTTTGCAACAGAATCAAGAACTAAACACTAAAGATATTATCATATCTGGAGGGGTGAAAAATTATTTGGATGGATATTATCTCCTTTCCAAACTAAATACAAATGCTGTGTATGGGCAGGCATCAGCATTTTTACAATATGCCCAAAAAGATTTCGATTCCCTTTGTGAATTTATAGAATTACAAATCCAGGGATATCAAATTGCATCGACCTTTTTTACTTTGAAAATATAACTATGAAAAATCCTAAAATCGTATCAGGTTTCTCAAAGCTTTCCAAAACTGGTAAAATCAAATGGTTAGCTGATCATTTTTTCAGCAACCCTGAGGAAGTAGCCCGTGAATTGAAGAGCTTTTGGTATGGTGATCCTCAAAAACAGAAAATATTTGATGATTTTAGTGAAAATACGATCAGCAACTTTTTTCTTCCCTACGGCGTAGCACCTAATGTAATGATCAATGGAGAAGTATATTGTGTGCCCATGGTGATTGAGGAGAGTTCTGTAGTTGCTGCGGCATCCAGTGCAGCCAAATTTTGGATGGATCGCGGTGGATTTAAGGCGGAGGTTATTTCTACGAAGAAAGTAGGTCAGGTACACTTTGAATGGAAAGGAGATTTTAAAAAATTACAGAGATTAATGTCTGTTCTCAAGGAATTGATTCATGACGACACTTCTCATATTACGCACAATATGTCTCAAAGAGGAGGTGGTTTGATTGACATTCAACTGGTTGATTTGTCTCATTTGGAGTCTCATTACTACCAATTGAATCTAACCTTTGAAACATGTGATTCAATGGGGGCCAATTTTATCAATTCAACCTTGGAAGAAACGGGAAGAATTCTTAAAAATTTTGTTGCGCATCATCCATCATTTGAAAAAAATGAAAAGGAGTTGAATATCATCATGGCAATTTTGTCCAATTTCACACCTGAGTGTTTGGTGAGAGCGTCAGTGGAATGTCCAGTAGAAGAATTAGGTAGTTTTAACGAGGGAGAAATGACTGCATCTGATTTTGCATATAAATTTCATAAAGCACTACAAATCGCTTACCACGATGTGTATCGGGCTACAACACATAACAAAGGAATTTTTAATGGTATCGATGCAGTTGTACTTGCTACAGGCAATGATTTCAGAGCCGTGGAAGCCTGTGGTCATACCTACGCTGCACGCGACGGGCAGTATCGCAGTTTGTCTTATGCCAGTATAGAGAATGGGATATTCAGGTTCTGGTTAGATATACCCATGGCTATAGGTACTGTGGGCGGCTTGACCAAATTACATCCATTAGCGAAAAGATCCATTGAAATGTTGGGAAATCCAAGCGCTGAGGATCTGATGAAAATTATTGCTTCCCTTGGATTGGCTCAAAACTTTGCGGCTGTTCGCTCCCTCATCACAACAGGTATTCAAAAAGGTCATATGAAGATGCATTTAATGAATATTTTAAATCATCTGGAAGCAACAGAATTGGAGGTAAAAGACGCAATGATTTATTTCACTGACCGTATCGTATCATTCACATCGGTGAGGGAATATTTGCAATTGTTACGAAATAATCCGCATGGTATGCAGATTCCATCTCCCATTTTATTATACAAGGAAGAGGGAAAAAAATAAGAAATTTTTTGAAAGTGGGTATTGTTGTAAACAGGCTCTAATGACTTGAATAATACTGAATTGAAAGAAGGCATTAGTTCTTCAAGGTTTGAATATATAAAGCTAAACCTAATTTTTTCAAAAGTTTAGTCTAAGGTTTTTCCTTCTTTCTTTAATTCTTTTTTTACCGCTTCCCTGATGTCCGACATATTGATTGTTCTGCTTCCCCGTTCTAAGGCTGAGAGGGTGCAATATCTCAAAACGTTAATTATACTACCGCCTGTAATTTTGTAATCTGAAGCCAAAGATTTAAAATCTACATCTGCATCTATATCCAAATGCCCTTCAAAACTATTCCTCCAAAGCCTCAATCTTTGTTCATAAGTAGGAGCAGGGAAATATACTATAGATTGAAATCTTCTTGTAAAGGCAGTGTCCATATTGGCTTTTAGATTGGTTGCCAGAATAACTACGCCGGCATAGTCTTCAACTCTTTGTAACAGGTAGGCAACTTCCTGATTGGCATGTCGGTCTTTACTATCTGAAGTGCTCGTCCTTTTGCCAAATAAAGCATCCGCCTCATCAAAAAATAAGATCCAATTTTTATTTTCCGCCTGATCGAAGATCTGAGCCATATTTTTTTCTGTTTCTCCAATATATTTTGAAACTACCTGTGATAAATCAACACGGTAAACATCCAGTTCCAGGCTTTTGCCCAACAAGCAGGCCGTAAGTGTTTTTCCCGTACCGGGTGGACCATAAAACAAGGAGCGAAATCCTCTTTTTAGCATTTTTTTTAGTCCCCATTCCTCCATAATTACTTCCTGGTGCTTGATCCAGGCAGATATTTCGTTGATTTCTTCCAATACATTGGGATCCAGAACCAGATCTTTCCAATCTAATTTCGTCGTTAACCTTTTCGCAGGAAAATGAATATTAAAATCCGGTTTATAAGCCTTCCCGGATGTGAGCATGGTTAAGTATTCATCAGATACCTGAATTCCACTGCTTAGGAGGGGTTCGTAACCTCTGTGCAAATCCAGTTTTAAGATATTCTGTTTAGAGAAAAAATGTTCGGGGCGAAACATTTCGATCATTTCAATTCTCCCTTCAATTGAGGATCCTGCAATTAGGAAGGCTGCCGTTTCTCCGGTTGGAAGGAAACCACTGTGGTATTTGCCTTTTAGTCCGCCAAATTCTGTATAAATGCGATCGTAGGCTTCGTTTTTGCTAAAGAAAATATCAAAGAGTTGTGGCTTTACATGTGGTACCAGTCCCATGATCAGAAGCAATCTTTCTTGAAAATTCATTTGATAGTGCTTCATTACCTGAGCATAGACTGAGTTGTCATCCTTGAGCTCTGGAGCAGGAATATCATGTATGGAGGAATAGGTGGTTTCCATTTTAAATGACAATTTAAAACGGGTGTCTATCACCTTGGCCAGCCATTGTAATTCTTTTTCAATGGTTTTTGCATTGAGTATACTGCGAGACATAAGCGTTGCGTTAATTTTTACAAATTCAAATAGGGTTTAATCTTCCAATAACTGCCTTCAGCATCATTAAATTCCATGAGAGTTCTCAACTCTTCAATTTTTTTAAATTTTCCCTCTTCCTTTCTAAACTTCATAATGGCATTCACATGCTTCCATCTGAGGTAAGGGTGCTTTTTAAAATCATCCATACTACTTTGGTTTAAGGATAATTTTTGTATGTTTTTATTGTCACAGGAAATATATGGTTTGATTTTTTCAAAGGTGCTATCAGGAAAGGCATAAATCTCAGTCAATTGTTCCATTTGCACAAATCCACCTAATTTTTCTTTTTGGGCTAAGATTCTTTGTGCCAGACTTGGTCCGATACCAGGCAGTTGATCCCAATCATCTAAGGTAGCGGAATTGATTTCAATGGCGTATATTTCCTTCCACCTGGGCGGAGCTTGCAATAATGGTTTTTTAATTATGGAATCTGGTAATTGTATAAAAGGTTCAAGTTGTTGATAAATGGCTTCGTCAAGTTGGTATATTTTTGAAAAGTCAGATTTGATTTTAAATTGGGCTCCTTTTTTTCTAAAATTGAGAATTCCTTTAATGGTTTTAGGTGCCAGACCCATTTCTGCAAATGTCATTGAATCGGCTGTATTTGGATCAAAAGCAAAGGCTTTGATCTTTTTTGTCGGCTCATTTTGCCTTTCATCTGTTCTTTCTTTACTATTTTTTTTATATCCGGTATACACATACTTTTTTTCCTGGTAGGAAGGCTCATCAGGAACCAATTCATTCAAAAAGCGATCTGCTTCTTCCCAGTCCTTTTTATGAGATACCTTGGGAAGAGGCCAAATCAATTGATAGAAATAGGGGAGTGCCTGAATGAGTATCAACAGTACAACCAAAAGCAGAGCGCCTCTTTTTTCTTTGTGATGCATTTCCAAAAAATGATGATTCATCCTCTGTTTTTTTCATCTAAATCAATCCAGGATGCAGCCTTTGCAATTGCTTTTTTCCAGGTTTTATAATATGTTTCCATAGCAGAATTTTTACTGCTCGGCTCAAATTTTTGATACTTAATAGCCATGTCTTGCAATTCTTGTCTGGTCCAAAAGTGAATTTGTAATCCCGCTAAAAAGGCCGCCCCCAAGGCTGTACTCTCAGACATCTCAGCTTTGTCAACATTTACCCCCAGCAAATCAGACTGAAATTGCATGAGAAACTGATTCTCAGTGGCAGCACCGTCAACTTTCAGGGATTGTAATTTTAAACCCGCATCCAACTCCATGGCAACTAATACATCTTTGGTTTGGTACGCCATCGATTCAAGCGCCGCACGAATGATATGATTTTTATTGGTTCCTCTTGTCATTCCAACCAAGGTTCCTCTCGCATACATGTCCCAATAGGGAGCTCCTAAGCCAGCAAAGGCAGGAACCAGGTAAACACCCCCATTGTCCTCTACCTGTTGGGCAAAATGTTCTGAATCGGTTGATTTGTCGATTAATTTTAATTCATCCCGCAACCATTGGATTGCAGCTCCCGCAATAAAAACAGATCCTTCCAAGGCATAATTGATTTCTGAGTCAAGCCCCCAGGCAATGGTGGTAAGTAAGCCTTGTTTGCTGGTACAGGCTTTTCCCCCCGTATTCATCAGCATAAAACACCCCGTTCCGTAGGTGTTTTTAGCCATGCCCGCCTCCCAACATCTTTGTCCGAATAAAGCAGCCTGCTGATCGCCAATCATAGCTGTGATTGGGATTTCGTAACCTGTTATTTTGCTGTCGGTATGTCCAAAATAGTGGGAGCTCGGAAATACCTGAGGTAGGATTTCCTTGGGTATATCAAAAAGTTCGAGTAATTCCTCATCCCATTTTGTCTCAAAAATATTGTAAATCATAGTTCTGGAAGCATTGGTCATATCTGTTGCATGCACCTTGCCCCCGGTTAATTGAAATAATATCCAACTATCAACCGTACCAAAACAAAGCTCTCCATTTTTTGCCCGCTGGTAGTGGGAAGGATCCTGGTCCAGGATCCATTTGATTTTTGTAGCGGAAAAATAAGCATCCGGGAGGAGCCCTGTCTTTTTTTGTATCAGCTCCTGATAACCTTTTTGTTTGAGTTCCTCACAATAGGAAGCAGTACGTCGATCTTGCCAAACAATGGCATTGTAAATAGGCTTAGCCGTTTTTTTATCCCAGATTAAAGTTGTTTCTCTCTGATTGGTAATGCCAATTGCCCGAATATGTGCATGTTTACTGATGATTTTTTGAACTACATTATATTGAGAGAGCCATATCTCCAGCGGATCCTGCTCCACCCAAGCTGCTTGCGGATAAATTTGCCTGAATTCTTGTTGCTCAATGGCTTGTATTTTTCCCTTGGAATCGAAAAGTATAGATCTTGAGCTGGTGGTTCCTTGATCGATGGCGAGTATCATAGTAGGTTTTATGAATGAACTTAATTGATCTTTGTAAAGCTAAATTATTATATTTGGAATCTTAAATGAAATAATCTATTCAGAATATGAACAGCTACTCAAAATCTATATTTTTTTTCTTTTTCCTACATTTTTTATCTGCAATTTCATCTCAGGCACAACACAATTGCAGCCACTGTCAGGCAATAAAACATGCAAAGAATAAATTAAATCCGGAATTACCTAAAAATATCAATCATAATCAAAGAAGCGATACCTTCGATGTATACCATTATCATGTTGTATTTGAGGTTTTAAGCTTTGGTCCTGGCGCTGTTGTAGCTGAGACAGAAGTGTTTTTTAGATCTAAAATGAATGGAGTTTCTTCCATATCCTTAGACTTGTTGGAATTGACAGTGGACTCTGTTTTAGTTGGCAATCAACCTGTAGTGTTTCAATATAATGATACCATGCTACGCATTCCCTTCTCTCAGAACATGCAGATGGGTGACAGCAGCTCTGTGAAAGTATTTTACAGGGGAACTCCACAGTCTGATGCCACTTGGGGAGGATTTTATTTTCAAGGAAATTATGCCTATAATTTGGGCGTGGGTTTTAGCGCTGATCCGCATAATTTTGGGAGAGTCTGGCATCCATGCTTTGATAATTTTGTAGAAAGAGCAACCTACACTTTTGAAATTACGAATCCGGCAAACCGCTATGCACATTGCAACGGTTCCCTGGTAAGCGATCAGGTGCAAGGTGCCAAGAGAACAAGAATTTGGGAAATGGGTACACCCATACCGACCTATTTGGCCTGTATTGCCATCGCTGATTACGCTACTGTTTATCAACAGATCAACGGAATACCAGTTGAATTGGTGGCCAGTCCGATAGATACGCAAAATATGAAGGCTTCTTTTTTAAATCTGCCTTCAGCAGTATCAGCCTTTACTCACTGGTTTGGACCTTATGAATGGAATAAAATCGGATTCTCCGCTGTACCATTCAATTCTGGGGCTATGGAACATGCTACAAATATTGCCTATCCTAAAGCTACATTAAATGGAGCGCTTACCTATGAAACATTGATGGCGCACGAACTGTCTCACCATTGGTGGGGAGATAATGTAACCTGTGAAACTGCTGAAGATATGTGGATCAACGAAGGAATGGCGAGCTACTGTGAACATTTATTTACCGAGCATACCTATGGCTGGAATGCCTATATTGCTGATGTAAAGGAAAATCATTATGATGTTTTGCAAAATGCGCACCTGGCTGAAGGTGGATATCTGGCTGTATCTGGCATTCCTCATGTGTATACCTATGGCGACCATGTTTACAAGAAAGGAGCTTCTGTAGCGCATAATCTGAGATGGTATTTAGGTGATAGTTTGTTCCGTACGGGTATGACATCAGTTTTAGACAGTTTTCAGTTTAGTTCTTTAAACAGCAGTCAGCTCAGAGATCAGCTTGCAGCCAATACGGGTGTTCCGATGCAGGATTTTTTCAATGATTGGGTTTTTCAAGGGGGTTTTTCCCATTTTGAAATCGATTCTTTTCGAGTAACACAGAATGGATCTCAGTTTTCAGTTCAGGTTTGGATTCGCCAAAAACTATTAGGTACTGCTAATTTACATCAAAACACACCTATTCAGTTGAGTTTGATGGATGCGCAATGGCGAAAAGCTGATTTTCGAGTGATGGTCTCGGGAGCACAAACAATGGTGCAAGTAACTTGTAGTTTTAACCCCAGTATTGCTTTTTTAAATGAAAAA
>Ga0169931_10009463_pt1 | contig 14044 bp, 11 predicted proteins | sample Kivu_15m_20L_FD_129675 | JGI IMG/M metagenome (GOLD analysis project Ga0169931, IMG submission 129675) | Freshwater microbial communities from Lake Kivu, Western Province, Rwanda to study Microbial Dark Matter (Phase II) - Kivu_15m_20L... | ecosystem: Environmental > Aquatic > Freshwater > Lake...
CGATTACGATGCCAGATTGGATGAAATTTTAGGGAAATAGCCTTGAAAAGTACGGATATTTTGACCTATTTGACTTCGAATAACGTATTACTCACCCCATGAAAAAAGCCTTTCGCTTACTTCCTTTCTTGATGACTTTCCTCATTGGATACACTGCTTTCGCGCAGGAGATCAAATGGGACAAGAAAGGGGATACCTACTATTCGGTCGTAAAAAATGAGATTTTCCGACACTCCTTACCCAATACGACTGGAGAGAAGATAATTTCTATAGCTCAACTAAGTCCAAAAGGCCAAGAACCTCTTTCCGTCACTGATTTTGCATTTTCTGCTGATGGGCAAAAAGTATTGATCTATACCAATACCAAGTCGGTGTGGCGCTTGCAAACGCAAGGAGACTATTGGGTGTATGAACTGGCAACTGGAAAGTTAACCCAAGTAGGAGGGGAGCTCCCTGAAAGTTCTTTACGCTTTGCCAAATTCGCTCCAGATGGCTCCAAGGTGGCTTTTGTGAGTGAATTTAACTTGTATGTGCAAGACTTGAATTCTGGTCAAATTTTGGCTTTAACCCAGGATGGGACTAGAAAATTGATCAACGGAACCTTTGATTGGGCCTACGAAGAGGAATTTGCCTGTCGTGACGGCTTTCAATGGAGCCCAGATGGCAAGCGGATTGCCTTTTGGCAAATCGATGCCAATCAAATCCGTGATTACTACATGCTCAATACCAGCGATTCGATTTATTCCCAGGTCATTCCAGTAGAATATCCCAAAGTAGGAGAGTCTCCCTCACCGGCTAGAATTGGAGTGATAGAACTAGAAGGCAAAAAACTCTCCTGGCTCAACATACCAGGTGATCCCCAACAACATTACTTGCCCCGTATGGAGTGGAATTCACCAGAGTTCTTGTTGGTGCAGCAACTCAACCGCAAGCAAAACCACAGCAAAATCTTAGGAGTCAATGTGACTACTAATGTAGCGAATCTCATTTTCGAGGAACAGGACGATACCTGGATCGATGTATTGTCCAGCTGGGAAAACACCTATGGGCTTACCTACAGACACGAGTTTAACTGGATCAATGGGGGCAAGGAATTCCTATGGTTTAGTGAAAAAGATGGCTGGAGACACTTGTATCGCATTGGGTTAGATGGAAAAGTAACTCCGGTAACTACTGGGTCTTACGATGTCATCAACTTGTTGCAAGTAGATGAAAAGACCAACCGCATGTATTTCCATGCTTCACCAGAAAATGCCACTCAAAAATACCTCTACACAATTTCATTGGATGGTAAAGGGAAGCCAAAGCGCGTCACCCCAATGGAATTGGAAGGAACTCACAGCTATGTCGTCTCACCGAGTGGGGGATATGCATGGCATCAGTTTTCCAATACCTATACCCGCCCTGCGAGCGAATGGATCAGCCTTCCCAAGCATCAGCCTTTGGATGCTAGTCAAAGCATCTCATCCAAATTGCCTGCCAACCAGGGAACCAAAACCGTGGAATTTTTTAAGATCCATACCGCCGACGGTACGGAAATGGACGGTTGGATGGTGAAGCCCAAGAATTTTGATCCCTCCAAAAAATATCCCGTGCTTTTTTACGTCTACACCGAGCCTTGGGGTGCTAATGTGAAGGATAACTTTGGTGTGGGTAGAAATCGCCATTACCAAGGAGAACTAGCCGAAGACGGTTACCTCTACATCTCCATTGACAATCGGGGCACTCCAGCACCCAAGGGTCGAGCTTGGCGGAAGAGTATTTACCGAAAAATAGGGCGATTAAACATCTCTGACCAGGCTGATGCGGCCATGCAAATCAGACAATGGCCTTTTGTGGATTCTACCCGAATGGCTGTTTGGGGCCATAGTGGGGGAGGTTCCGCTACGCTAAACCTCCTGTTTCAGTACCCCGGACTCTTCCAAACAGGCATTTCCATGGCAGCAGTGGCCAATCAGTTGACTTATGATAACATCTACCAGGAGCGCTACATGGGATTACCCCAAGAGAATTTGGAGGATTTTGTGGCAGGATCTCCCATCACACATGCTAAAAATCTGAAAGGAAATCTCTTGTATATTCATGGCACAGGGGACGACAATGTACATTATGCGAATGCGGAGATGCTGATCAATGAATTAATCAAACAGGGCAAGCAATTTACGGTTATGCCGTACCCCAATCGAAGCCATGGCATCAACGAAGGAGAAGGTACCAACCAACACCTGCGCACCTTATTTACCCAATTTCTAAAAACGCATTGCCCTCCAGGAGGACGTTAATCTCTTAGCATTTTCTGAATTTCATGAAAAACACACTCAAAAGTTTCGCCGCGCTTAGCCTGGTTGGCCTTCCTCTATTGCTCAATTCATCAGCAATGGCCCAAAAGACAGCAACTCGAGCGGACAGCCTTCGGGGAAGCATTACCCCAGAACGAGCGTGGTGGGACCTCAAGCACTACGATCTAAGGGTCCAAATCGATCCAAGTACTAAATCTATAAAAGGCTCAAATAAAATAACTTACAAAGTTTTAAATCAAGCATCGGTTTTACAAATTGATCTACAAGAACCGCTGAAGATTACGTCCATCACACAAGGAGGGGAGCCGCTTACTTTTCGCCGAGAAGGCGCAGTGCACTGGGTGACTTTGACTAAAAAACAAGAAGTCGGACAAGTCGAACAAGTGCTCATCAGTTACGAAGGCATTCCTAAAGAGGCGACTCGTCCGCCTTGGGAAGGGGGGATTACTTGGCAAAAAGATAGCAAAGGGCTTCCTTTTGTGGCTTCATCCAACCAAGGGATAGGATCCAGCATCTGGTGGCCGCTCAAGGACCATTCAGCGGATGAGGTGGACAGCCTGGATATGCATGTGACGGTTCCCAAGGGGCTAATGGACATCTCAAATGGCCGTTTGGTCGAAATTGAAGTGGGAAAAGACATGGATACCTTTCACTGGAAGGTAGTCAATCCCATCAATGACTATGGGGTGAATATCAATGTGGGGGATTATGTCCATTTTGGTGAGAAATACGAAGGGGAAAAAGGGACGCTAGATATGGATTACTTCGTCTTGCGAGAGAATTTGGAGAAGGCAAAAGTTCATTTTCAAGAAGCCAAACGCATGATGCAGGCCTTTGAACACTGGTTTGGACCGTATCCTTTTTACGAAGATGGCTTTAAATTGGTGGATGCCCCGTATTTGGGCATGGAACACCAAAGTTCGGTCACCTATGGCAATGGGTATCAAAATGGATACCGAGGGAGGGATTTAAGCGGTACAGGTTGGGGGCTGAAATTTGATTTTATCATCGTGCATGAAGCAGGTCACGAATGGTTTGCCAACAACATTACCTACAAGGATGTGGCAGATATGTGGATTCACGAAAGCTTTACCAATTACTCAGAAAGCCTGTTTTTAGAGTATCATTTTGGAAAAGAGGCTGGACAGGAGTATGTCAGAGGAACTCGTATGAATATTTTGAACGATAGTCCCATTATCGGGTCTTACGGGCTCAATCAAAGGGGTTCTGGAGACATGTATTACAAAGGAGGAAATCTCCTCAACATGCTTCGTCAGATTCTAAAAGACGATGCGCTTTGGCGAGATATTCTTAGAGGTTTAAATAAAGAATTCTATCATCAAACGGTGACCACAAAGCAAGTAGAGTCCTTTATAGCACAAAGATATGAAAAGGATATAAGTTCCGTATTTGATCAATACCTAAGAGATACACGCCTTCCTCAATTCGAATATTATTACCAGGAGGGAGCGTTGCACTACCGCTGGACCAATGCCCTTGCTAGCTTTTCTATGGTAGTGGATATATATCTAGATGGAAAAGAAATACGATTACAGCCCACTACAAGTTGGCAAAAAATTACTACGCCTGTATTTAAGGCACTCAGGGTAGATGCTAACTATTACGTGGGTAGCTTGGAATCAAGATAAGCCCTCTGTCGAGATTAAAACGAGTTTATTTGTTTTATAATGTTTATGCGTTATGTTAACATAGCTTAGGCATCCGGGCTTACTCACTCTTCATAGAAAGTTTTTTTAGCGTGGGCATTCAGTACTCAATCTTTATCCTTCACACAGGGCTAGGGCAGCGACACTCTTTGGGTAGGCTTTGGTTTTCGCGTTGGCATGTGTGGCCTGCACAATGTGTGTTGCTGGAAGGACTAATTTTCTAAATCTCATCCTTAGCAAATCTTGAAGAATGGACAATAGTAGTTAGTCTAATGCGCGGGTGAGGCCATCCTTAGGTGTTTCTATTTTCTTTGAATAACTTTGAAATGATACTTAAAGATAAATATAAATAAGTAAAAGAAAATAAAAGAAATACATACCTTTGATTTTCGCAAGTAAATCGCACCCAATGCTTCCGAATCAAAGAAAAGAGAAAATTCTAGACTTACTAAAAGAGGATGGTTCAGCCAAGGTAAACGACCTGGCTCGGATATTTAAAGTCACTGAAGTCACTGTTAGGCAGGACTTAGAAAAATTGGATAAGGAGGGATTGGTAGTTCGCGACCATGGAGGCGTGTATCTCAAAAACGTTGAGGATCAGGTACGCAACTTCTCACTTGTTCATCAGGAGAACCTTAAGCAAAAGGAAAGCATTGCACTAAAATGTCTGGAGTTCATACATCCGGGTGATGCTATTATTCTCGATTCAGGATCGACCACAACAGAAATTGCCAAAAAGATTAAAGACATCAACGGTCTCACGGTGATTACGAATGCATTGAATATTGCTTTGATGTTGGGAGCAAACCCAAACATAACAGTAGTCATGACAGGCGGAGAATTTAAACCACCAACTCTTTCTCTAACAGGACAGAAAGCAGCAGATTTTTTCAAAGGATTAAATGTACAGAAGCTCTTCTTAGCAACTGCTGGTATTTCATTGAAGTCTGGACTCACTTATCCGAGTATAAGTGATTTAGTAGTAAAAAAGGCCATGATAGAAGCTGCTGATACTACCTATTTGGTAGCTGATTCATCAAAGATTGGTAAAAGTGCATTCGCTAGCCTGGGGGCTCTATCGCTTATCGATTATATCATTACAGATGAAGGCATAGAAGAAATACACAAGCAGGTTTTTAAAGACAATGAAATCGAATTGATCATTGCAGAAAAAGGAAAATAAACGAATTCAAAGAATACATGATGAAAAAGCAGAATCTCACCTTTGGTGTTATTATCGGTAACAGGGATTTCTTTCCTGATAAACTTGTATCAGAAGCCAGAATTGAAATCTTAAAAGTTCTGGAAGAACAGGGATTCAAAGCAATACTACTTGGTGACAATGAAACCAAGTTAGGTGGGGTTGAGACTTACCAGGATGCTCGCAAATGTGCAGACCTCTTCATTAAACATAAAACGGAGATAGCAGGTGTATTGGTTGTACTCCCAAATTTTGGTGATGAACGAGGTGTAGCGGATACACTCCACCTTGCCGATTTGAAAGTGCCCGTTTTTATCCAGGGATATCCCGATGAACTCCATAAATTAAACGTTGCCAACAGAAGAGATTCGTGGTGTGGAAAAATCTCAGTGTGCAATAATTTGTATCAATATGGGATCAAATACACAATCACAACTAAACATGTTGTGCATCCCACTGATCCTTCATTCATTAATGATCTAACGCAGTTCGCTTCAGTTTGCCGTGTGGTGAAAGGAATGAAGAATGTTCGCATCGGTGCCATTGGGGCAAGACCAACAGCCTTCAACACAGTTCGCTATAGTGAGAAAATTCTTCAAAAGAATGGAATCTCCGTTGTTACGTGTGACTTGTCTGAAATTCTAGGTAACGCAAATAAGTTGAATAACACAGATCAATGTGTTAAAGATCATTTGGAAAAAATTCACAATTATGCATCAAGTGGTAAAACCCCGGCTGAGGCAATGTTCCAGATTGCGAAACTTGATGTTGTATTAAATGACTTCATGCAGGCAAATAATTTAGATGCTAATGCTATTCAGTGCTGGACTTCATTACAGCAAAACTATGGATGTAATGTATGTACAAGCTCAAGCATGTTTAGTGAGGGTATGATACCCAGTGCATGTGAAGTAGATGTAACCGGCACATTAAGCATGTATGCGTTACAATTAGCATCAGGTTCTCCAAGTGCACTTGTTGATTGGAACAACAACTATGCAGATGATGATGAGAAGAGCGTGCTTTTCCATTGCGGAAACTGGGCGAAATCGTTCTTGCCAGACATTGAAATTAGCAACGCACCTATTCTTGGCACAACAGTAGGTGTTGAAAATACGTTTGGTGCGCTGGATGGACGTACACCTGCATCACCATTAACGTTTGGAAGGATAACAACTGATGATACGAAAGGTGTGATGAAAGCATACGTTGGTGATGGTCAACTGACAGATGATGAGTTGAAGACTTTTGGCAATCGTGCTGTTGCTAAAATTCCTAATCTACAAGGGTTGATGCAATATGTTTGTAAAAATGGTTTTGAGCACCACGTAGTGATGAATGCATCACAAACTGCATCAGCTTTAAAGGAAGCTTTTGAGAATTATATGGGATGGGAGGTTTATCATCATAATGGCTAAACCGAAAGTTTTGTTCATGCTGAGTAATGGTTACTAAAAATGACAGATAAGGAATTGAAATTGAAATCAGTATTTCTGAGAAAGAATCTTCTCAAATACATTTATAAAGCTAAAGCAGGTCACACCGGTGGAAGTCTTTCGTGTACCGATATTCTGAATGTGCTCTACAATCGGGTATTACACGTTGATCCTAAAAATTTTCACGATCCCGATCGTGATCGGTACATCCAAAGTAAGGGGCATTGTGTTGAAGCTTTGTTTGTGACTCTGGCAGATCGTGGTTTTTTTCCGGAATCCAACTTAGAAACGCTCTGCAAATATCAATCACATTACATCGGTCATCCCACAAAGAAAGTGAATGGTGTAGAACAAAACACAGGAGCACTCGGCCATGGGTTATCCATTTGTGTGGGTGAAGCGATTGCAGCTAAACTTGATAAAAAGACACATCGTGTGTTCACTCTTCTTGGCGATGGTGAGTTGCCTGAAGGTTCCAACTGGGAAGCTTTTTTGGCTGCCGCTCACTATAAGTTGGATAATATCTACGCTATTCTGGACAATAACAAACAACAGATCACTGGTGCCATTAGTGAGGTGATGAATACCAATTCCATCCGTGAAAAGTTAGAAGCTTTTGGTTGGTCAGTTAAGGATGTTGACGGGCATAATCTTGAAGCATTGGAGGCTGCTTTGAATCATGGCCCTTTTGAGACGGGAAAACCCAACTTCATCATCGCTCACACGGTAAAGGGAAAAGGTGTGAGTTATATGGAGGGGGTAATCAAGTGGCATCATGGCGTACCAAGTGCTGAGCAATATCAACTGGCGCAAAATGAATTAGACCAGGCGGGTGCATTAATCTAAACGGGAATGGAATTAGATGTTATAGTAGAGAGTGATTTGAAAATGGGGAAGGCCAATCAGGATGTTTTTTCTGAAACTTTGCTGGATTTGGCTGGCATACATAAAAATGTAGTCGCTGTTACCAGCGATTCACGTGGTTCTGGAAAACTGATTTCATTTGGACAAAAATTTCCAGAACAAATTATTGAGGTGGGTATCGCTGAACAAAATCTTGTTGGTGTTGCTGCCGGGTTAGCTTCTGCAGGAAAGAAAGCATTTGCGGTTTCTCCGGCCTGCTTTCTTACTGCCCGTGCTCTTGAACAAATCAAAAACGATGTAGCCTATTCTGACAATCCAGTTATATTGGTTGGTATAAGTGCAGGTGTTAGTTACGGTGCACTGGGTACCACACACCATAGTCTACATGATTTTGCGGTGTTAAGGGCAATTAACAATTTAACCATCGTTGCGCCTGCCGATAATTTTGAAACTGAGCTGGCAGTGCGATTTGCGCTTACCTTAAACAAACCTGTTTATATGCGCCTTGGAAAGAAGCCCATGCCGTTTCTCAGTGAAGTAAATAAAACATTTGAATTTGGTAAAGGTCGGATAGTGAGGGAAGGAAATGACCTAACCATTATTGCAACAGGTGAAACCGTTTACCCTGCATGGCAGGCAGCAAATGACTTGGAGAAAAACCAGGGCGTAAAAGTCGCAGTGGTGAGTATGCACACCATTAAACCATTAGATACAAAATTGCTTGACAAATTGGCTGCCAATGGAAGGCCGATCATTACTGTAGAGGAGCACATGGTTCATGGTGGTCTTGGTGAAGCCTGTGCTTCATACCTGTTCCAAAATGGTGCTCGTAATCCATTTCAAATTATGGGTATCCCAGATGAGTACACCGTTACAGGTTCGCAGGTGGAGATCTTTAATCACTATGGAATATCTAAGATGGGTATCATTTCGAAAGTGAACGAGCTATTGGTATCACATAAACCATAAGTGACATGAATATGATCAACTACCGATTGTTTTATGTAGCACTCATTGCAGTGATGATTTTTAGCTGTACTAACTCGACAGATCAACAGCGTGACTCTCAAAAGAAAGTGGCGGTGATTATATCCACCCTCAACAACCCATGGTTTGTTGTTTTAGGAGAAACAGCTGCCAATAGTGCGAAAGAGTTGGGGTTTGAAGCGACCATCTTTGATTCTCAAAATAATACGTCACTAGAAACGGATCATTTTGAAAATGCTATTGCTTCAGGGTACGATGCCATCCTCTTTAATCCAACAGATGCGGATGGATCGATAGCAAATGTAAGAATGGCAAAAAATGCAGGTGTCCCTGTCTTCTGCATGGACCGTGAAATCAACGCCACCGATGCTGCCACCAGTCAAATTTTGTCTGATAGTTATGCTGGCTGTGTAGCGATAGGGAAATACTTTGTAGAGAAGCTGAATAAAAAAGGTAAGTATGTTGAAATCCTTGGAATGGTTGGTGACAACAATACATGGAGTCGTTCGAAAGGATTTCATTCAGTGGTTGATCATTACACTGATTTGAAAATGGTTGCGCAACAAAGTGCAGATTTTGACAGAAACAAAGCCATGGAAGTAATGGAGTCAATTCTTCAGGTACACCCGGATATCAATGGAGTGTTCTGCGGAAATGATGCTATGGCAATGGGGGTGTACCAAGCATTGGTCTCAGTGGGAAAAGCTGATAGAGTAATGGTTTTTGGTTTTGATGGAGCCGATGATGTGATCAATTCCATTCAGCAGAAAAAGATGATGGCAACTGGTATGCAGTTTCCAAAATTAATAGCACGAACGGCTGCTAATTATGCCCAGGAATATTTTAATGGAAAGCGGGACTTTGCTCAAAAGGTGCCTGTAACTGTCGAAATGGTGAATCGAGAAAATGTGAACGAATATGTGGCTTTCGGTGAATGAGTGTCATGAAAAAAGGAATTAAATATATCATTGGGTCAATTATAGCTGGAATTGTTATTTTTAATTCACTTTACTTTCGCCCGCTTGACGAAAAATTGAGGGATGGTAGTAAAGTCTCTTTTGATGCCAAATCGTTTGTCGATAGCATCTGGACAACTGAATTGTTAGTTGTTTATGATTCAGCTACGGAAATTGCCACACTTATAGATGAACTAAAAATAAATTCTCAGTCTACGTTTGAACAAAAAGCACAATCGTTAGGCATTGGCAATATTGGCTATTTCAAAGTGAAAGGTGAAGGCACGGTGTTGAGTGTGAATGAAAACAATGTATTACTCCAAGTTGCCAACAAAACCATTGAAATTGAAACAGAGTTTATTTTTGGAAATGCTGTTCGTGATGCATCAGGTCTTATTAAAGTTAGTGATTATGATGAAACATCAGATTTCAATTCGATATCCGAATCGATCAATGATAAAATACGAAAAGAAGTCGTTCCAGATTTTCGTGCTAAGGTTAAGAAAAACGATAAAGTAAGTTTCAAAGGTGCGCTTGAGTTAAACAAAGCTCATTTGCATTTGATTCAGCCTGAAGTAGTTCCAGTTTTCATTCAAATAATTCAATAGGAATGGAACCGCTTCTTGAAGTCCAAAATATTACCAAAAAATTTTCAGGTGTTACTGCACTCAACCATGTCAATTTAAAGTTGGGGAGAGGTAAAGTAACTGCATTGATTGGTGAAAATGGTGCTGGCAAATCAACGCTTCTAAAGATCATGTCGGGTATCTATACTGACTACGAAGGAACCATCAATTTTAAGGATCAGGTTGTTCAGTTTTCAAACCCAAGAAATGCTCAGGACCTTGGTATTTCGATTATTCATCAGGAACTAAACCTTATTCCATACCTCACGGTTGCGCAGAATGTTTTTCTGGGAAGAGAGTTGATCAATGCATTTGGTTTTTTGGAAGAATTCAAAATGAATCAGAAGACTAAAGCTCTTTTGGATAGATTGAATCTAAAAGTGGAGCCCAGTGCTTTGGTGAGTTCATTGAAAGTCGGACAACAGCAGATTGTGGAAATTGCTAAAGCGCTGCTGACTGAATCGGAAGTATTATTTATGGATGAACCTACTTCAGCCATTGGTGAAAGTGAAGTTGAAATTCTGTTTACGATCATCAAACAACTGAAAGCGGAAGGAAGGTCTGTTGTATACATATCGCACAAACTCGATGAGCTTTTTGCCCTTGCTGATGAATACGTTGTGCTGCGCGATGGACAAGTCGTTGGCCATGGCGAAATGAATCAAATCTCACGCGAAAAACTTATTGATATGATGGCTGGTCGTTTGGTTAAGGTAACTAAGAGATCAGAAAGGACAACATCCCGCGAACTGATTTTGCAAGTACAACACTTAACCTTAAGGAATCCGGGTAACCCACTGAGACCAATTCTGAAGAATATAAATTTCACGTTGAGTAAAGGCGAAGTAGTAGGAATATATGGATTGATGGGGGCAGGGCGTACCGAACTTTGTGAAACTCTTTTTGGTCTTCGCCATCAATCGTTTGCAGGAACAATCATCTTAGATGGAATTGAAACCAATTTTAAATCACCGAAGCAAGCAATTGATTCCGGAATGGCAATGGTTCCGGAGGATAGGAAAAAAGATGGAATTGTTCCAGGAATGTCAGTGGGCGAGAACATAAGTCTTACTGCAATCAATAAGATCACCAAGTTTGGCTTGCTGAGTTCAGTTTTACAGTCCAAACTCTATAACAAACATGTTGATGCACTTAAAATCAAAGTTAATTCAGAGAGTCAACACATCCGGAATCTGAGTGGAGGCAACCAGCAAAAAGTAATTCTTGCAAAATGGATTGAGCGTAATCCTAAAGTATTTATGCTTGATGAGCCAACACGCGGAATTGACATCAACGCTAAAAACGAAATTTACGAGTTGATCACGCAACTATCTGGTTTGGGTATTTCTGTGCTCGTAGTGTCATCTGAAATACCAGAGATACTCGCAGTTTCAGATCGCATACTGGTAATGTCAGAAGGGCAAATCACTGCAGAGTTTAGCAGTGAGGAGGCTACCGAAAATAAAATAATGAACGCTTGCATTCCGGAAATTTTGAGCAAATGATATCACTTAAAAAATATTCAAACCTGGCCCGCTTTCAATCGTTGATTGCGCTGTTCGTCCTGTGCCTCGTATTGGCATTGATGACAGACAATTTTATGACTGCAGATAATTTTTGGAATGTGATGCGACAGATTTCTGTAAACGTCTGCATTTCTGTTGGTATGACACTTGTCATACTAACAGCCGGAATTGATCTTTCCGTTGGATCTGTTTTGGCCTTGTGTGGTGCTATCACTGCGGGTCTACTAAAAAATGGCATTAGTATTCCTTCAGAAAATTTATTCATAGGCTTTACAGTGTTTGGTGTGGTGATCACGGGATTGCTGTCGGGAGGAACACTTGGATTCATCAATGGATATTTCATTACGAAATTTAAAGTTCCTCCGTTTGTTGTCACGTTAGCGATGCTCACCATGGCACGCGGTTTCACGATGCTCTGGACAAAAGGTCATCCCATTACTGGGCTTGGAGATTCATTTGGCTTTCTAGGCACGGGGTGGTTTCTTGGTATTCCTATGCCAGTCTGGATTTCGGGGATAATCGTACTCGGAGCAGTTATTCTCACCAGTAAGACGCGCTTTGGTAGATATGTTTATGCTATTGGTGGAAATGAAAACGCTGCGCGACTGTCTGGAATTCCAATAACAAAAATTAAAATCTGGGTTTACGCATTAGCCAGCATGCTTGCTGCGGTGGGTGGCTTGCTCGTTACCGCGCGCCTTGACTCGGCCACACCGAATGCGGGTATTAGCTACGAGTTGGATGCCATTGCCGCGGTAGTCATTGGCGGAACTTCGTTATCTGGTGGACGAGGAACTATATGGGGAACTGTTTTGGGTGCGATGATTATTGGCGTACTCAACAACGGCCTTGTATTGCTTGATGTGTCACCATTTTGGCAACAAGTCATAAAAGGCTTAGTGATACTCCTTGCTGTGATCATTGATAGATCAAACCAAAAAGGCGAGTAACATGGCATATATACTAGCCATTGATCAGGGAACCAGCAGCACAAAAACAATCATACTTGATGCTGATGGAAAAGTAATATTCAAAGCAACAGAACCACTTAAGACTCACTACTTGGATGGCAACAGAGTAGAGCAGGAACCCGAAGTGATTTATCAAAATGTATTAACGTCCGTTAAGAAGTGTCTCGATGGTTTCAAAGCAAGTGGGGGAGATGTAATGCTAATCAAAGCGTGTGGTATATCAAATCAGCGCGAGACCTTTTTACTTTGGGATAAAGCGGGGACACCACTTTGCAATGCAATTGTATGGCAATGCAAGCGATCTGTAGGAGTTTGTGATCGCCTTAAAAAGGAAGGACTTGAATCTAAGATCAACCAAAAGACGGGCTTGATTATTGACCCATACTTTTCAGGAACGAAAGTAATTTGGTTGTATGAGCATGAGCCAAAAATCAAAGAAGCGATCGATCGTGGTCAAGCCTATTTTGGAAATGTAGACTCTTGGTTATTATACAAAATGACGAGTGGTAAGTCATATATGACTGACTACACCAATGCATCTCGTACCATGTTTTTCAATTTGAGAGAACTGCAATGGGATAGAGAATTGTTAGCAGACTTTGGATTATCAAAACTAAATCTTCCTTCATTAGAGCCATCTTCCCATAATTTTGGTCAAACCACTTTTGGAGGTTTGCTCAATCATCCAATAAGTATCTCCGCCATGATTGGCGATTCGCACGCAGCAGCATTTGGTGAAGGTTGTTTTGAATCAGGAAGTGCCAAAGCAACGTTGGGAACTGGCAGTTCTATATTGATGAACATTGGCGGTATACCCAAACCTTCTCTAAATGGAATGGTAACAACAATCTGTTGGAGTACTGCTGAACGGGTGGATTATGCACTTGAGGGAATTATTGTTTCGGCAGGGGCTACGATTGAATGGTTAAAAAATCAAGTAGGCCTATTTGAAAGTATGGAAGAACTTGAAAGAATTTGTCTTTCATTGGATTATAATGGTGGAGTGTACATTGTTCCGGCCTTCAGCGGTTTAGGCGCACCTCATTGGGACATGAACAGGAAAGCGAGTATTGAAGGCTTGTCTTTCGATTCTACCAAAAATCATATCATTCGCGCAGCAGTGGAGTCAGTTCCTTATCAAATCAAAGATGTGATTGTAGCGATGGAAGCTGACTCGGGAATGCCTTTGACAGAACTTAAAGTTGATGGAGGCATTACTTCCAATAAGTTCGTTATTCAATTTCTTGCTGACCTGTTAGAACGGAAAGTAACCAACATTGTAATTGCTGACGTCTCAGCATTAGGAGCTGGCTACCTCGCTGGGTTAAATACTGGTGTCTATGAAAGTCTTGACCAGCTCAAAACTTTCCATCAAAATTCAAAGAGCACAAAAGCCGGATCAAATTCTAAAAACACAAAGATTTGGTATGAGAGTTGGAAAAGAATTATAGACCGCACGCAATACTCAAAACCATAATCTTTATTTAATAACGAATAATTCAGATCTAAC
>Ga0169931_10009464_pt1 | contig 14043 bp, 7 predicted proteins | sample Kivu_15m_20L_FD_129675 | JGI IMG/M metagenome (GOLD analysis project Ga0169931, IMG submission 129675) | Freshwater microbial communities from Lake Kivu, Western Province, Rwanda to study Microbial Dark Matter (Phase II) - Kivu_15m_20L... | ecosystem: Environmental > Aquatic > Freshwater > Lake ...
AGTAGCAAAGACAGTTTAGTAGCAAAGACAGTTTAGTAGCAAAGACAGCGTAACTCATTTTTAGGACCTATTCAGGACAACTGCCATGCCAACATTTCAATTCGAGGCTATGGACGCCACGGGGCAGGAAATTAAAGACGTCATTGACGCGGCGAGTGAAGAGGAAGCACAGACCACGATTCGTAACATGGGTTACTTTGTCACCAAGATCTCTTTGAAGAAGGGAACAGCGGCGGCGAAGAAGACGGGTCAAAAGAAGAAGCGTCCTTTTACCCTGGGTGGGGCGAAGACCAAGCATATCTGTACTTTTACGCGACAGCTTTCGATTTTGCAGGACGCGGGTTTGCCCATTCTGCGAAGCTTGAAGATTTTGGAGAACAACAATAAGCCGGGCAAATTGAAGTTTGCCTTGCAGGATGTGTGCGAGGAGATCGAGGCGGGTGCAACGCTGTCGGAGGCGATGGCCAAATCGCCGAAAGTGTTTACTCGTCTGTACGTGAACATGATCAAGGCGGGTGAAGCGGGTGGTGCTTTGGAAGTGATTCTGCAGCGTCTAGCCGACTTCCTCGAGCGAGCCGAATCGCTCAAACGCAAGGTCAAAGGGGCGCTGATTTATCCGATCGCGGTGGTGAGCATTGCGATTGGTATTTTGGTCTTCATCATGATGAAGATCGTGCCGACGTTTAAGAAAATGTTCGACGAGTTCGACTTGGAACTTCCGAGCATTACGCTCTTGTTGGTGGCGATGAGTGATTATGTGGTGAAGTATTGGTTTTTGCTGATATTGATACCCGTTGCCTATTGGCTGTTTGCGAAGTTGATTTGTAAGTTCAAGCAGGGGCGGATGGGATTTGATCAGTACATTATCAAGTTGCCGGTGTTTGGGTCGTTGATCGAAAAGAACATCTTGGCTCGCACGACGCGAACATTGGGAACGCTGGTGTCTTCGGGTGTTCCGATTCTGGAGGCGCTGAATATTACGCGCGAGACGGCGGGCAATGCGTTGTTTGAGCGAATCTTTGCAAAGATTTCCGATGCGATTCGCGAGGGGGACGTGATCAGCAAGCCCATGCAGGAGAATTCAACGCCCGGTTTTCATCCCGTGGCAGCCTTCTTTTGGGCTTTGATGGGAAGTTTCCCAGGAATCATGGTGTTGTCGGTGGCCTTGACGGCAGGACGAACTGGTTCGGGTTCTTCGAAGGGGTCCATGGACGGCTTGATTCAAATCGGAGCGGGTGTCACGGTGCTTGGCGTGGTGTTGGCCCTGCTTGGTTACATGATGAAAATGCGTCAGCGTGTGATCGATGACTTGGTGGTGAACATGGTGGACGTTGGTGAAGAGACCGGCGAATTGGACACGATGCTTTACAAGGTCGCTGATACGTATGACGAAGAAGTGCATGTGATGACGGAAGGTTTGACGCGTCTGATTGAACCGTTGTTGATTGTGTTCCTTGGTTTCAGCGTAGGTTTTATTGTGATCGCGCTGTTCATGCCGCTGATTAAGCTTATTACGTCGCTGTCGTAATTGGCCGATTGCGATGGGCCGGCGTTTGCTTGGTGGCAGACGCCGGATCGCGAAGACTTATCCCAGACTGCTTATCAAAAATACTTGTAATTTGGTGACCACGAGTCACCGGCTCGCCAGGAGACTGAATTGTGCAAAAAGCCGCAAAGGGCCACCGCTACGGATTTACGCTCGTAGAGCTATTGATTGCGATTGCGATTATTGGATTGCTGATGGCGATCGCAGTACCGACCGCATACACGGCGTATAAGAGGGCGAAGATTGGGGCGATGAAAATGGAGGTCACCAATCTGACAATGGCGATCGAGAAATATAAGCAAACCTATGGTGATTATCCACCGGATGGGAGCGATGGCGGTCTGATGCGCAGGCATGTTAACAAGGCGTTTCCAAGAATCATTGCGGAAGAGTTCGATATTTTTAATGCGGCTGTCAGAAGTGTGCCTGGCTTGCAAGTTTTAGATCCTGCCGAGTCGCTCGTGTTTTTTCTGGGGGGGTTTAGTTCGGATCCGCAGCGTCCATTTTCGGGGACTGGCGGACCATTAAAGGTTATCTCAAGGCCAACGGTTGGAAATCCAAATTGGGTGATTGAGTACAACCTCGACCGCTCGAATGCTTTGTTTGAGTTTGATCCAACTAGATTGACTATTGTTCAAGAGACTGCTGGCGGCTTAGTCCGCACGCTGAGCAACGATGAAGAGATTAATGGTGGCCAGGCGGGCTTGAGAGATTGCATGCCCGTTTATCGGCCCAAAGGTTTATTGACGCCATTTGTTTACTTTGACAGTCGAACCTACGGACCTTCATCGGGAGTTGGTTATACGAAATATTTTGGTGCGAATGTGCGCGGCGTCGCTCGACCTTATAAGTCCGAAAAGATTCGCGGTAATAGCGCTACTCCTCCAACAGATCCTATTCTTTACGATCGGTATTACCGGTATCAAAACGAAACTACTTTTCAAGTCGTTACGGCTGGATTAGACGATTCGTTCGGAGGCGTTGCGGGTGCGTCGGCAGGAGCTGAAGTTTTGTTTGCATTTCCGAGCGGTATTGGATTGCACCCTGACGGCGGGATCGCTGGAACCTTTTCACGTTACGCGAGTGCCCAAAATCCTGCGGCGCGTGACCAGCTTGATAACATAACGAATTTTTCTGAGTCCACGTTGGAAGATGGTTTACCGAACTAATTTTTACGACCATCTTGGGTTGCTTGATACATGTGCCAAAATCGGATCAGGCAATCTTTACCTGGAGTAAACCGTATGTATCGAAAGAGATATCGCAAGCCTTTATTGCTTGATGTTCGTCAAGTAATAGTGTTTATGTCTCGCCCTAGTTTTACCTTGGTCGAATTGCTTGTTGCTATCGCCATTATGGGGATGCTTGCAGGTATGGTCATGGTTGCGATGGCGGGCGCGCAGCGCGATGCACAGGTTGCGAGAACTCGTTCAACCATTCAGAAGATCAACCGCATATTGCTTTCCAAATATCGCGAATTAACTTTGTCCCCTGTTCCAATTGATATCCCCAGCGATCTTTTGCGGCCAGGTTTACTATCTTCGAATCAGCAGCCGTACTATCCAATTAGTGGAAGGGAGTTGGCGCGGACTCGATTGATCGCGATGAGGCACTTGCTGCGTTTTGAGATTCCAGATCGATTAACGGACTGGGGGTTTGAACCGGTAAGGTATCCGACCGGGGAAGTTCCGCTGTACTTGGAAAGTAGGCTGCCCAACGGCGCTTTTCGGGTGCCGAACGCATTGGTCCCCCTGCGAGTACCGATCCAAAATCAAGTCATTTTCCAAAGTCTTAAGCCGTTTAAGATAGACTCCAACGGTAATCAAATACCTTGGTATCAATACGATCCAGTGACTTTGTCATTTCCGGATGCGAAATTGCTTTATCAAATCATCGCGACGACGACTTCGGAAGAGAATTCGGGGATCGAGTCTTTTCACCAGAGTGAGATTGGTGACCCTGACGAGGATGGTAATCCTGAGTTCATCGACGCGTGGGGAACGCCGATTCGTTTTGCTCGCTGGCCTTCGGGTGCATGGCGGTGGAGTGCCGTAGCCCGCGAGGGCCGTGATGCGGAGCTATATTCTTGGTATTTCAATGGCGGAACGAATTGGTTGGATTCGGGGGTTTCGGGTGGTGACCGAATCGATACGATTCGCGCAGATTGGCGTTACTTGGATGACAATCGGACGATGGGGGTTGGTTCGGTCGATCCGAACATCAATGACACGAAATTGAATAATCCTTACGACCTTGCTCCCTTGGTTGTTTCGGCCGGGCCGGATCGGCAATTTGGTTTGATTTTTTCCGGCGAAGATATAGGCGGTACCGGTCCAGATTATGGGAACATGCTCAAGCCAACCGGATCGAGTATCCCGTCAAGTGGTCACGATAACCGCTATCGATACCCAGACCCGTATTTTGAATTTCCGACAGTCAACACTTTTACCACCAACGAATTGCCGTGGCCATCCAGATCAAACGCTGTTTCGCAACCAGCGCAAATTGGTGACCCTATAAGCGAAGCATACGTTGATAATGTTTCTAGTTTCGACACGGTCGACTAAGGCGTTATTGTCTCGGTGTCTCATTTTATTTGCTTTATTATTTTCGCAAATAAGCTAATCCATTATGACTATTGATCGCAGAATGTGTTGGACTGGTAAGTTCCGTGGAATGACGCTGGTAGAATTGTTGATAGTCATCGCTATCATCGTAACGGTATCGGCTGCAGTGTTGCCATCGATCAAGGAGTCTTTACGCGATCAAAAGATTAAGCAAGCCTCGCGTCAGTTGGTGGGGATGCTTGAATCTTGCAAGGCGGAGGCATTGGCGAGTGGTCGACTGGTGGGTATTGCTTTGGAACGATTGAATTCCGAATCTTTAGAAGGAATTTCGACTTCGATTCAGGTGGTTCGTTTGGAGGAGTTGCCACCTTATATGGGAGATTTTCAGGAATGTGGCGCGTACTTAGGAGCGACTTCAATTTCTGCAGTGGACAGTGTTTATACATCGGCTTATATCAATGTTCGCGATGCGGGTGGGCTTCGCAGTATGGTTTCGCCGGGTGACGCGATTTCTTTCGGCGATGGAAGTTATCGTTTTCTCATTACGGGTACTGTGACAGTCGATTGGACTGCGCCCGGTACAACGCTACCGGAACCCCACCATCGTATCGATTTCAGAAATTATATAAGCTTGCCCCCTTTCCCGCCTGCCACAAATCCTTATTTTCCAATGTTGCCTGCTACCACTGCAAATAGCAACAGAAAGGTTCCCTTTAAAATTTATCGAAAACCCGTGAGGAACGAGTTGGCTGTGCTTCAATTACCGAAAGGTGTTTGCGTTGATCTTAGCTGTTCGGGCTATGGGCTATCTTTAGGAAGTTCGGGTACAAGCGGGATTGAGTTTTCGGCAAAACATCTTTCTGGTCAGGCGAGTCCCACATTGAGGGATTATGGACCAGTTTCCATTTTGTTTTCCCCCACAGGTCAAGTTAAGGTCACGAGTGGTGCAGCCGATTTGACGAGATCTGAAGTACCGATTAACGATGTTTATTTGCTTTTGGGTAAGACCGATCGCGTCAGTCCTGCGAACGAACTAGAGCCATACGATATGAACGGAAACAAGAACGATCAAGCAAATGCTTTGGTTGGCAATTTGATGACGAGTGAAAGTTTATGGATCAAGATCAGTCGTGCTAATGGCCGCGTGAGTTCGGCGAGTGTGGATGGCATCGGGATCATGGGTGGTGCCCTAACCCAGCGTTTGAGTGAATCCAGGTTGTCGGCAGCGTCTGGCGTCAGTGCGGGAGGTAGATAACAATGGCGATACAATTGAGTAATATTCCGAGGTCGAGACGCAATTTTCAGCGGCATGGCTTAACGCTCGTTGAGATGTTATTTGCCATTGCCATATTGCTGGTTGGTATGGTGGGCATTGCTTCCGTTTTGGGGTCCGCGGGGCGCAATGCCGTACGAAGTAGAACGCTGGCAGAATCTCAAGCGGTAGCCAACAGTGCGTTTGATACTTTTTTGGCCTATGAAATGAATCGTCAGTCGAACTGGGACCCTTACGTCAATTGGGGATATCGAGGTGTTTGGATCGATCCAATAGGACGTAGTGTTTCGGGCAACAATAATTTGATTTCAAATGCAAACGGTCAGATCTTGCGAGTCTCGCTCAGAATTAACGGTGTTACGGTATCGCCGAAAGTAGCTGAGAGAATCTTCTTTTGCAACGACGATCCTGCGATTCAAAAAGAAGGCGATAGTACCTTGCCCGTGTCGCGTCTTTTTGAATCTTTTGCTACCGGAGTATCTGCCAAATCCTCGAGTCAGCAGGTGTATTCCTGGTTCCCCATGCTTCTTATGAATCAGCGTATGAGCAATCGAGGGCTTTTATCGATTGTCGTTTTGAAAAATAGGGATTTCGATTCACCAGCAACACAAGTTTCGGTTCGTCCTTTAAGTGGTAGTTTTGATACTGAAACAAGTTCCTCTCTACGAGTCTTAATCGATAACGTGCCAAGCGGCTTTAAAATCAAAAGTGGTGATTGGATATTGCTAAGCACTCCTCTAAGCATTACCACGAATAGCTTCGATAGTTGGTACAGAATTCTTAATGCATCTGCAGAACCGGTGGAAGGGACAAATACCTTCAGTGCAACTTTAACGGGACGATCTTTGCCAGTTTTTCCATCACCGTTGCCCAGTGGTCAGACCTGTTTTATGTCCGGCACGATGCTGGAAGGTGTTGTGGCGGTTCATGAGCGAGTAGTTGATATTGTGAACTAGCATTGCTGGAATGATTGCAGATTGTCGCTTTGTATCTAATCCTGAGGTTGTGACAAAAATGGAACGAGTGCGAAATACAAAACGACGCGGTTTGGTACTCCTGATCGTGCTGGGGATGCTTGCACTTTTCAGTTTGCTCGTAGTTACCTACGTGGTTTTCTCATCCGATTCCAGGGATGCAAGTTTGGTCCTAGCTAAGAGCGATTATCGGTCAGAAAATGTTGCCCAATCTACTGATCAAGTTGTCAAAATGTTGATAAGGGGTACGACTGATACATTTAATCCTATGTATGGTCATGATCTACTCCGTGATGTGTACGGCAGCGGTCTAATAGACCATAATTGGCTGAATTTCCCCCATGTCTCCGGAATTGTATTGCCAAATTCTGAGCAAACGTCGAGTCAACTCGTTCTATTGAATGTTGATATTTTTTTACCCATAAGTTTTTCTAAAGCTGATATTATTTCTGGTGCTTTTGCCGGTCGAATCTTGACGTTTACTGACAATGGTCCTTTATTTCGAAAGACGTTTCGCATAATGGCTCATGATGTCAATCGCGTTCCGGTCACGGGTGGTTTCAATTACGAAAATCGACTGTTGATTGAAGTGGATGATCTTCCAGGGGTGACTCTTGCATCGTTTTTGTCAAACAGGTTCACCATTAATGATAAGGTTTTTGATGGGGCGGGGGTGAGAAGCATTTGGACGGAAAATTTTGTCGGAGGTCCAACTTCATTTAATAGCACGCTAGGCTCGAAGCAAATACATGTTTCCTTGCTGCCGAATGTGAATCGGTTGATGGCATATGGAGGCTTTATACGGCTTGTGGCAGATGGTGAAACGGATGAGTCTTATGATGCTGCCGATTACAACGATATGTTTCTCGCTCATCGTTTTGGGGGAGGAAGCGGTGAGATTATTCCCAGTTTCCACAGGCCAGAACTGCTGCAATATATTGCTGGCCGATATAGTCTAGGCTCCGGATCGATCAGTCAGTCTGATTTGTTGGAAATGATTGGGTTGCTCGAATGTGCTACGCTGAGGCCATTTTCCTATGACATCAGATCGAATGGTGTGACGCTTTCAAGGAATGGAAACTTATCGACTCCTTGGCGATTCAATGCGAATTGGCGGCAAGGTGGTGTAATGGAGAATTACTCTAACTTCTCGCCACGACAACCTTCTTTGAATATTGATATCGGTGGTGCAGCAACTATTTCGGATCCTGACATTATTCAAGAAATTAGAGCTTTTTTGAATTTCCATTGCACTGGTCCATGGGATGTAGATACCGATGGGGATATGATAACGGATTCTGTATGGATCGATCCTCGGTTACCCGTACGAACATCGCCCAATGGCAAATTGCTAAAAACTCTGGCAGCTATTCAAGTCTTGCCCTTAGATGGAAGGCTTGACCTGAATTCGGTGGGTGAGGTTTGGCAGGGAGACGCAAACTACACGATAAATCCGACGTCAGGCATATTGCCGCAAGTGCTCGCGCTTCGGAATGGTCGCTCGTTGATGCAGGGGAGGGGGTTGGGCTCTGCCGAGATTGGAATCGGTCACCTGTTTCAAACTTCAGCTAATTTGAATAGCTTCTTTAATACCCGATACGCCCCAAGGTATGGAGCGAACGTTAACAATTCGTTTTCAGCGGGGATTCCTGGAAACGATTTACCAAGTCAATTGCGGGAATTTGAGCAGAGAGACTTCCATGCTCATTCGGGATTTCCCGGTCTACCGAAGGACAATCGGGGACGTCAAACGCTTGGTATTGATAAGGGAGGGAATGTTATCGCGGTGAACATGGCCACTAGTATGGGGCTTCCCGGAGAGCTTGAGGATGATCCGTACGAGAGTCGAGTTCTGTCGGGTGCGCACGGAGATTCTGCTTTTTCGTTGACCGAAATGGAAAGGGTTCTTAGGCGTTCTGATCCTGACTACAGTTTGCTTCCAGCTCGCCTCGAATCAATGCTCCGGCAGTCGGGTAATCAAGCTCTTGGGACGGACTCAGACGTTAGGAATTCTGTTACAACTCGCTCATCCACAATCAACACTCTTGCGCCATCTTCAGCCTTGCGGTTATATCCGGTATCTCATCCGGCGCATGTTTGGATTAATGGTCACATGGTGGGTCAGGGTATTGCGGGATATAGGTTAAGTGATGCCGCTTTTCAAACGCTTTTCCCATTCGAGTTTGCAACGGGTCAAAAATTAGACCTAAATCGATTGTTGGGTAACGGTGAAGACGAAAACGGTAATGGTGATATTGATGAACCGATGGAGTGGTTCGTGAATTACACCAGCATGAATCCTCAGCCGATTCGGGGATTTCCGGCTACTTTGGAGCATTATCTTGCCGGTAGATATCCTTACAGCTCAACAGCTCCTTTGCTCGATCGTGCTGTATCCAGTACTGGGCCCATTCAATTTTCGGGAATGGAAACGCGGCAGCTTTTAGCGCGAGAGATCTATTGCTTGCTGCAAGTTATTGTGCCGTATAACTATCTTTTTCCGGGGACACCCCGAGGGAACGTGACGGATACTCCCCCTGCATCTAGTTTTGCGGTGCGTTCTTATCGCGCGCGTCGTTTAGCGCAGTGGGCGGTGAATATGGTTGACTTTAGAGATTCGGACTCGGCTTGCACTCGCTTTGTGTATGACATTGAACCGTTCAACGCGAGCGTCTGGGATTTGTCGATGCCGAGCGAAACTGGGATCGTGTGGGGTATGGAGCAGCCCGAGTTGCTGCTGACCGAAAATATTAATTTTCACGATCGCCGGGTGAGAGACACCAAGGTGGGTAGCGAAGGACGTGTGGAGGGGGATGAGGTACGTGATGACGATATGGATCAGTATCGTATACCACAGGGTACTTCGATTTTCGAGTTGTATGTTCCTCGAACTACGGGACTTCCTACGGATTCGTCATTGCAAGGTGTCAGCCGTTATCTTTACACGGTGGATGGTTCCGGCCAAGTGGCTCTGAACTTGAACGCTTTTGCTCCATCGGATGGCACTCGCCCCGCTCAACCGGTGTGGCGACTCGCTATTTCGGAATTGCATCAAGCAGGACAAACTCCAGACGACTATTACCGGAATGCTTCCGTTCGTGGCAATTACGGTTATCAGCCATCCAGCGTTGCCGAGAGCAATTTGAATGGATTGAATTTCAATAACGCGGACCCCACCAATGTGCCCAATGCGGCGGAACTGGATCGTTTAGTTTATTTTACTCGTACGGTACCGAATGAAGTTCCGATGAATGGGAATTGGGAGCCTTCGATAGATCGTGCTTATTGGAATAAAAGCGCGAATGTGACAGCTAAGGGTGGTCAGTATATCGTTGTAGCGCCGCGTGAGAGAACCTATTTGGGATCGGCGATTTCAAATGCGGCAGTACCAACGCATCTGCCGAGTCAGCAGCGTATTGATGTGTCTACTGCCAGCGCGAATGTACTACTTTCTGGCATCGATGGAACTCCCAAAACAGATACCAGTTTATTGCCGGTCAAGACGATTGTTCCGATCATTGCTACGGGCGAGACGCCCGCTGCGATGAAGCCGCAGTGGGACGCTGCTTTCCCCATCGGCATTGGAGTAAGTATTTCCGAACCTCTTCCTGGTAATAGTTATGCTTCTACTTATCGTGTCCCCACCAAGCAATTGAATTCGAGTGATACGAATGCCCAAAACGATGGTTTTGGTGATTTGCCTCCAGATAGTTATCACGACTATGCCGATGGATCAGGGGCGTTTCCGGATGAACCATTCGATGTAGACAATGATTCGATTCCTAATGGCGATTTGACGACACGTACGAATTTGAATGTCAGGACAGTTTACCTCCAGAGATTAGCCGACCCAGCACGGCCCTATGATCCAATCTTCAATCCGTATATTGCGGTTGACTGGATGCCGATGGATCTCACGTTGTTCAATGGTGAGGATGATGTGGATGAGGAGCTTATGGCGATGGGTGTTCCTGTTTCGCGAGATCCATCGGATACAGCGCGTAATCGCGGGCAGCGTACGAATTTACTGCGATTTGGTAGTCGTTACCGAGGCGACGGCAACACTCTAGATCATTATTACACCTATTTGTCGCAGCGAGCTCCGAATTCGGTGCATGTACCATCCAATACCTATTTTCCGTATGAGGTAAGTCGCCGCGGCGATGGAGTTACTGTGGCATCGCTTGGCTTTGCGAATATTGCTGGTAACTTTTCAGCGTTGCGAAATCCGCCGATTCCTGGATACGAGGGTATGCTGAATCAGGAGTTTTGTTCTCTTCCGTGGTTCAACCGTGTTTACAGCAATCCGATGGAATTGGCGTTGGTTCCGATGTCGGCTCCCGGTCAATTGCATCAGGAGTATACGCCCTGCGGTAGCCTGTCGGATATTTCGCGTTGGTACAGTAGCAACGATTCCTGGGACCCTTTCCCCTTTGGTCATCTGGCACCGATATTTTCTAGCAGTCAGCCATCCAGACCTGGGGCTGATCTAATGTCGCTGTTTAGTTTTGTGGAGGTGCCTCCTGCCTGGGCTGAATATTATAAGGTTATCGATCCCGCAAACGTTGATGCAGCTTTTGGTAGTTTGAGTGCGCCTGCTCAGCGAGTGATGGCAAGTTACCGGGGCCCTTTTAGTCAAATTCCGTCGCATCGAGTGGCCGGCAAGGTGAATGTCAATGCGATAGCTGAGGATAACGTATGGCGGGGGTTGGAATGGAATACACTTGATAGTGCTGATCGATTTACTGCAGGTTCCGGGGGGTTAGAATTCTGGAATCGATTCCTGGAATCGCGAGAGGGGCGAGTTGGGTACCCGCCGGCGTCCGGCAGCACCGATCCGTTTGGCAGTTCTTGGAGTTGGCCGAAACCCAATTTTAGATTCGAGTATCCGACTCGTTTCGCCGGTGTATTCAAGGAGCCCGCGCAGGGACAATTGCCTCCTGTGGCTCATCTCCAGCGGTCGCAAGTCGATGTAACCTTTTTGAGAGCCAATCGAAACGGCCCTGTTGCACCGCTGTTTTTAAGAAATCCCGCTAATTCCTCATTTGATCAGGCTCGGCATTCCCACGTTCTCTATCAGGATATGTCGCGTCTGTCGAACCTGACCACAACGCATTCCAATGTGTTTGCGGTATGGATTACACTCGGCCATTTCGAGTGGAGTGAGGAGGACGGTCTCTTGCAGGAGTACAGAGCATCTAGCGGTGAGAATAGTAGAGATCGCAGTTTCTTTATCATCGATCGTTCTATTCCTGTTGGGTATCAACCCGGGCAGGATTTGAACGTGACCGATACCATTTTGCTTCGCCGATCCTTGGAGTAAGAGTTGTGAAATTGTTTTTGATTCATGGCGCTCCAGGTATTCAACAAGTAATCGGCCGAGATAAATCATGCCGCAATGGCCTGACGCTAGTTGAAGTATTGATAACCACGGTGTTATCGATATTGATGCTGATGTCACTTGCTGAGGCTTTCAAAAGAATTGGTGACTCGATCGCAGAGAATCGGGCCGCTTTAGAAATGTCCAATCGCCTGCGAAGTGTTTCGTCATTGCTGCGCCGCGATTTGGAAATGGCAACGGCAAAGCCAAATCCTCCGATGGCTGCTGATAGTCCGACTGGGTACTTCAAAATCTTTGAAGGGCCCATGTGTGATTATTCAGCCAAAGTCTATTTGGAATCCGTCAATCCTGATAATCGAGCTGGCAGGTTCGGAGATTTTGACGATATCTTGATGTTCACCGCATCTGCCTCCAAAGATTGGTTTACCGGAAAGGTGCCACGCTATATCGCTGATCGTAGGTCTGTTTCAGATTATCCAAGTGCCGCGGCCGCTTTGGTACCCACCATCATCACATCGAAGTATGCGGAGATTATTTGGTATACGACGCCTGTGAGTGTCGATTTGAGTAACCCGCTTAATTTCGATGCAAATTCCGATGGTATTTTTGACAAGCTGCAATTGCATCGTCGAGTTTTATTGATTCGCCCGGACCTCAATGGAAGCAATGGAAGCCTGTCTTTGGGAAGTGTAGCGATTCCGCAAGCGTATCAATCCTGCGATTTGTCAATGCGGAGAACCTCAACAGGCGGAGTTGCAGCCAATTCAATAGAAGACTTGATGTATCTTGAAAATCGTTTTGCCCATATCCAAGTGGCCGTTGCAAGTCATATTTCGATGCCAATTCTTGATCTGGGGGATGCCTTTGCGTTTGCGCAAGGAACAGCGAGTTCGAGCTTTGGAAATGTTACTGCGAGAAGCGGTTTGCTGAACTCGACTTATTGGTTGCAGGGAGATCGACTAGGAGAAGATGTTGTAATGTCGGATTGCTTGGCTTTTGACATGAAAGTCTTTGATCCCGCCGTTCCGCTGTACGCATTTGGCACCAATGGCGGCGCATTTCGCAGCACGGATATGGTCTTTTCCCCGAATGATCCCGGCTACGCGAGCGCCATCAGCGCATCGCCGGCAGGTGCCGGTGATTTTGTCGACTTAGGTTGGTACCGGAATGTTGCATCGTACACACGCTTTTCTGGTATTAACGGTGGCACTCCACCAGCGACTGGATTTGTTGGATTTTCTGGATTTCGAAATAATACAACGAATGGTTTCTCGTTGAGTTTATTAAAGTCCGGAATGGTTCTTCCGGGGCGCTGGAGTCAAATCGTTTATGACACATGGACGACTGGTTATGAGCTTGATTCCCGCTTACAAGGTGATGTTTCTGGCACGCCTCTGCCTACGCAGGGGACCGTTTGGTTGCAGTCGACAACAACAGGGCGTCCACGTGTCGATATGGGAACCAATGGGATCGACGACCCAGAAATTACAGTCACCGCTGATGGTCTAATCGATGACACGCTCGAACAAGAAACCACGGCGCCTTTTCCCTTTCCACTGCGAAGCGTCAAAGCAAGTATTCGCTTGGAGGATACCGATACTCGGCAACTGCAGCAAATCTCCGTGATATCTGAATTTACGACAAAGTAACTTTAAGAACTCTTTTCAAATTCTGAAATCTTTGTCTTGTGACACTGCTTGGAAAAATCTTCTTGCAAGGTAGATCTGTTGTGTGAATCGTTCGGCTTTCGTTGCTCGTTAGCTACCGGCTAGTCGCGCGACAACTGTTGCCTCTGTCGTTTGTTGGCGGCGCCACTCGAAACAAAACGAGATGAACGGAGTAGAAAGCTGTGGCCTTCGTGCGAGCTTTTAGGTCGGCGAAAGCCGGAGTATTTTGGCAACCGAGTAATAAGGGATAGAATTGTTCAAGGAGAGCCAGCACTGTATTGTATTAATGCCTCATTTAAAATAACCGCCCGGATTTTACGATTGAGTCGTTCATTGAAAAGTCCCCTATAGTCGGATAATCTATCATGATAGTCGAAATGATAATACTGAATTAAAGCTTGGAGAGGCCGGGATGGACCGCGACCAATCATCGTCAAATGAGATTACCAAAAATCAGGTAGGCGATGCAAACCTTGAGTTGGTTTGGCGGAACGCGGTTGCACATAATTTGGTAACGCAGGAAGATATTACAGTCATTCGCAATTCCCTAGCGGACCAGGGAACCGAGTTGAGTGCGCAGCAGTTTGTTCGTCGCGCGATTCAACTTGGGAAAATGACCCTCTTTCAAGGAAAGTTATTGCTCTCTAAAGACCCCAGCGCTCTCACTTTGGGAGC
>Ga0169931_10009465_pt1 | contig 14041 bp, 11 predicted proteins | sample Kivu_15m_20L_FD_129675 | JGI IMG/M metagenome (GOLD analysis project Ga0169931, IMG submission 129675) | Freshwater microbial communities from Lake Kivu, Western Province, Rwanda to study Microbial Dark Matter (Phase II) - Kivu_15m_20L... | ecosystem: Environmental > Aquatic > Freshwater > Lake...
AATAATTAAAAAAATAAAATTAATTTAGATTTGTTGTCATTATCTATCACAATTATGCCTTCGAAAATTTTTAAATACCAATACTATTAAAATTTTTAAGAAATAAGCTAAAATTTTATCATTATAAATTATACTTCTAAAGCTATTCATTTAATAAAATAAAAAAATTATTATCAAAAATTTTAAACAGCTTAAGAAATCGATAAATATCTAAATACATAAAATTATTATGAATTATTTACGTGTTAAATTTCATTTTAGAATTATTATTTTATTAAAATTAAATATAAATATCGTACTGATATTTTATATTATTTCCATCTAATATGCAAAATAAAATTCAAAATTTAAATCAAACAGGAAGAAATGTACTCTATGTAAGTGATCTTCCGACAAACGTGACAGAATCTGACTTGGCTATGTTCTTCAAGGATTATAGGGATAATATTTTAGTAATTAGTTTCCTCCCAGTAAAAACCACTGAATATGGAAAATCTATAAGTGCAAAAATAATCTTTAGAGATCCACAAGTCGCAAATGAAGCAAGAATCGACACAAATATGAGAAGAATGAAAGGGAAAATAGTCCGTGTCATGTGGGACGAACAAACTTCTAATTTAAGAAATCATACGCAATCAAATATCTTTGTAAAAAATATCACTGTGCAAGTAAAACCAAGAGAATTCTACGAGATGTTTTTAAAATTTGGAGACATTGTTAGCTCTAAAATGCCCGAAGATGAAGAAGCAAACCACCTTGGATACGGATACATAAATTATGCAGATCCATCTAGTGCAATTAAAGCCATCCAAGCTACTAACGGAAAAGAAATTTGGGGGTCCATCCTCGAAGTCAAATTATTTCAAAAAAAAAGCGAAAGGTTTGATGGTTTGGGAAATTCAGAAAGCTTCAATCTTAATCTAACCAACAAAAATGTTAGTTTATTCCTTAAAAATTTCCCGAATTACTTTAATGAAGATAGCGTTAAAAAAATCTGCGAAGAGTTTGGTGATGTGATAAATTGCAAAGTTTTTAGTGATGGTTTAGGGAGAGCCTATGCAATCGTTGCATTCGGAAGTGAAGAATCTTGTATTGATGCAAAAAACTCACTTCAGGGAATGACATTTGAGGACGGCTCTGTGTTATTTGTAGATATTTTGATGAACAAATACGAAAGAAAGAAAATGCTAATGAACAAAATAAAAGATACCAATAATAGACTAAATGAACAATATAAAATGTGCAATCTCCACATTAGAAACATACCATATCATGCAAAAGAAGAAGACGTGAGAGAAGCTTTTGAAAAATTCGGCCCTATCAAGTCTGTTAAGATAGAAACTTATTTATTAATTACTAAAGTTAATAATGAATACAAACAGATACCAACAAGTAGAGGATTCGGGTACGTATGTTATGAAGAACCAGAATGTGCTAAGCTCGCAATTGAACGAATGAATTTAAAATATCTTCCTAAATATGAGACTTGGAATAGACCTTTGTTAGTAGATTATTTCATGCCAAAAACAGAGAGAAGTAACATCACAAGGTTGAGTGACAATACAAACATAAGATTTGGATTAGGGCATAATCCAATGTTCACACAGGAGGGAGTTAACCCTAATTTCCTTATGAATTTTAATCAATTAAGTTTGAAACAAGGTCTAAACCAAGGCTTAAATCCTAATTTCAATCAAATGATGCCGCCAAATTTCAATACTAATCCTAATAATTTTGTTCAAGGAGTACAAGGGTATCCAAAAATGGTTCCAATGACCAACATGCCGAATATGAAGAGACCATTCACTAATGTAAATAAAAATAATTTTAGAGAACAAATCAAAAATCCTTACCAGGACACTCCTCAAAATTTACCTTTAAATGTGGCTTTAGAAATACCTTCAAATATGAAAAGTCAACTTCCTTCACAATCTTTACGAGCCAACAAGCCAGAAAATTTGAATAAAAAGATCGATGTGGATGATTTTGACTACGCTTACTTCAATAGTCTTGAGGATGATACTTCACGAAGAGACTACCTTGGAGAACTAATTTTCAAAAAAATTGAAAACCATGAATTGTCTCAAAATTATCAATTCTCAATCGATACTATTGGTAAGATCACTGGTATGGTTTTAGGGATAGATGATATCAATGAGATCATAGATATCTATAAAAATAGAAATAATTTAAGTACCAGAATCAATGAGGGAATGGAATTATTAGGAATCGAATTCAAAAATTAAAAAGATAGTTACAGGCTGTCTTGTTTATTTCTTTAAATAATTCATAATATATTTTCTAAATGAAAAAATAAAAAAAACCTAACAAATAATATTTTTTATAAAATATGATATAAAAGAAAATAAATGAACTCAAAATAAATTTTACAAAAAATTTAAAAAAATAAATTTATTTAAAATACTGTAGTAATTCTAAAAATAAATTAAAAGACATTTCAGAGGAGTTCTGTTTAATATATAATTAATAAATATGAATAACAATACAAACTTTTATGATGTAATCAATGAATAGTATTGAAAAAAACATTTCACACATCATTAATTAAAATTGTAATAATTAAAAATCTCTCCCCAATGTTAATTATCATGTTCACTTCTATTTGCTTTATTATTAAGGAAGTTAGAGTTAGATTTTTCTTTTTTAATTTTTTCGAACTTTTTGTACAATTTATGTAAATCGCTTTCATTCAAAATATTTCCAAGATTACTCATTTCATTACTATAACCCAAATTATTCTGATTATTAGAGTTGAAATGATCTAACCTCACCCCTGATTTTTCCGAATTTTTTTTGTTGCAATTTTGAACATTATCTGTTGTACCTTCTGTATTGTTAGTGTAATAGTTTGAAATGTTATTTACTATAACTTTTTCTAAAATTCGCTTGAATAGATCGAAATTATTTACCGATTGCAACTTTTCCATTAGGTCATTGTTAATAAATGGTGTATTTGTATCGATTTTGTCCCAGTCCGTATTGTTTTGGAAGCTTTTTTCTCGGTTATTCAAAACATTACAATTAAAATCTTCGAATAAATTATTTTGGTTAGAGTTAGTTTCATTGAAAATTTTAGAAATCATAAGAGAGAACATATTATTTGTAGAAGACTCACATGTTTGGGGAATATTGAAACTATTCATATTCTTCACATTTTCAAAGATATTTGATTCATTCGAAAATTTTTTGGTGAAGTTGCCTATTAAATTATTTATTGTGTCATCAGATAAGGCAGGTTTGTGAGCGGAGTTGTTGAGTTTTTTAAAATAAGAAGGAAATACTTGTGATTCTTCTTTAGGAAAATTGTTCGGGTATTTTTCTGTATTATCATGATGGATATTATGAAAATGATTATTAATATGACTGTTGTTCGGATTTAAAGCATGGAGCTTGTTTGTTTTATTATTTTTATAGATTGTTTCGCCATTTATTTCATGTTGGTTACAAACATCAACTTCTTCCTTTATATTAATTATGTTATCTAAATTATATGCAATTTTTTGTAATTGATATTTACCTTGTTGGATTAAATTTTTGGAATGATTTGAATCCGATGATTTCCTGCTATGAAATTTCTTATCTGAATTACTGAAATTGTTCATATTAAGGCTAATATTCGAATTTTGATTTTCCGAATTTATTTTTTTTTTAGAACTATTGTTTTCTTGCAATCCCGGAAGTATTTTGTGACACATTGAAATAGCATTTTTCATAACGAGATTAGAAATCACTTCATAAATGACATCTATATCTTTTTGGGAATTAATATCAAAATCTTTATCCAAAAATTTTTCTGAGAAAGTTTCAGAATTATTTTCGATTAAATCTATACATATGTTGGTTAGATATTCATCTACTGTCTCAATAGATCCTCCGCTTTTGCAGATTAATTCTGAAATGTAATTGTCATCAAAATTTACATTGTCACTATTTGAAACTCTAAATTTGTAATTTTAAAATTTACCTCGTAGCTTTTTTTAAGTCTACTGTGTTTGTTTTCTTGTCATAAAATTTTTTTAATTCCTTGAATTTTTCTCTCGCATAAATCATAGTGTAAAATGTTTTTATCTTATCCTTTATACATGCTAGAAAATGAAAGATTATAATTGAAAATATTACAAAAATTGGCCTTGTCTTTTAGAAATCTACGAATGTTCTTTCGTAGAGTTGAATAAAAATGGTTTTTAATATTGTTATCAGTTCTGTATATTAATGTAATGATTTTCATACTTACCTTCCTGGGAGTAACTTGGATATAGTTGCCCATTTATTCCCCAAAATTTTTTGACTTTCAAAAAATACATACTCCTCTACCAAAGACCATCCCTTGTTGTTTATTTTAGGGTTTAGGATTTTAAACCATCTTATAATTAATCATTTATGATTATAATATAACTTTATCCTCACCTATTTTTACAAATTTTCTGATTTTTGGGACGTTCCGGAAATATTTTACTCAAATACACAGAAATATTTTTCCATTTTTTAGTGCCAAACATTCGGACTAATTTTATCAGAATGAAATCTTCCTATTTTAATGTTTATTTAATAACATGTCTGTATCAAATCTTACTTCTTTAGTAAAAATATTATTTTCGCTCATCGCCTTATAGTAATTAATAAATATACTATAAAATAAAATTATTAAATAATTTTATTAACTATCTTTCTTAAATACTTGAATTAAAATAAATTTAATAATTAAGCAAAATGAAGATGAAAATGTTTTCCCTTTTATTAAAAATGCTGCTCCTGAGCTTTATTATTATATCAGTAACCACTAAAGAAGACGAGCCAGCTCTGGTAAAAAACCAATACAATACTTATCCGAACACCTATGAAGCACCAGGAAGCTCAGCTGAATTTCCTAACAACAAATACGCCGCACCAAAATTTTCTTCAGCTTTATCTGAACACGACCCAAACAAAAAGCTGAGAAAATCAGAATTTTTGGATATTATCCACTTTACTCAATACAAATTAACCAGAGGAGAAACTGAACAAATTTTCTACTTCGTCGACGCAAATAGAGATGACTTGGTTGATTCATTAGAATGGGCACAATTTGTTTCTCTTTACATCGTACCATTTGAGGCATGTGATGAAAAAGGAGATTACTTGTTAGGAGCTCCCGAATTGAAGGCATGCTTTGAGGCTGATCCAAGAAGCAGTTATGTAACTTTCAGAAGAAGATATAATGAAAAAGACTTAAAATACGAAATCATAAAAGATATTGTTTCAAGCAGAGCAGGTGGAGATCTTAATTTCTCTGACTATCTCTTCATTAGAAAAGCTCTTTTTGGATGGAAAGAATGTCACTCAAATTCCGAATACATCGCTAAATATCATTTTAAATGCGCACTTGGTGCTGCCTTACCCCACAAACACCACACTGAATTGGATTCTGATATTATCTATGAACAAGGTATTAAAATCTTTGGAGATCGTAGCTTGATTGAAAATGACTTCATTTCATATCTAGGTATTTTATACTATGCCAATCTTTTCGGAATTGCCAATGAGCCTTTACACAGTATTTATTTAGAAAAATCTCAATGGCTTAAAGCAATCAGAGAAGATAGATTCCCTAACAATTTCGAAGAATCAGAAGTAGAACAAATTTATGAATTGGTTGGTGGAAATCCTTTCGCTAAATTGAAAAAACAAACAGTCATTGATTTCCCATCCTTTGCCTGGTTCTTGAATCTTCACAGAATGTTCAATATGTACTCTCGCACTAGACCCTTACAATTGAATTTAGAAGAATTTAAAAAGCTACTTGAAGATCCATTCGTTGGAAAGGAAATTGTTTTATCAGTTGATGCCTCCTTCACAAAATTCTCAGAATCCCATTACCAAGAAGCAAGCTTAGTCTTACAAAGATTAAGACCTAATGAGAGAAACTTCTTCTATTCTTTCAAACAAGATGCTTCAGCATCTTCAAACTTCTCCTATAACATTGAAACCAACAGAACTGACTACTATCCAATGGTTGCTAATGATACTAACAGAGAAGTCTTATTCACAACTATTTCGGATGAAAATAAAGAATTCATTACTAAATCTAATCTATACAGAGCCTTCCAACTTGCTAACTTCTGGGTTGGCATGACTGGATTCCCTGTAAAGCCCCTACACCCCTCCCTCAGTGTTGGTGAAATTATCAGACAATCTTCTTTATTATATGACGTAATTAAACCACCCATCAGTCTTAATCAAAGAACCAACGCTATCTTTTACAAATCTCTCCCTAATGAATTAAGACTTGACATTCTTACTTACTTAGCTATGGAAAGTTTCTTCTATAAATTCAAAATTCCCTCAATTAGCTCCAGAAATGTTATCAACGAAAAAGAATTGAAAATTATTCTTAAAGACTTCGGTATGGAAAACCTCCCTGATACTGTTTTGGATGCCGCCTTGAAAGGATTTGATGCTCTCAGAAGAAGAGAGTATATCCCACAAACAGTCATTAAACAAATTATTATTGTTCAAGCTGTTGCTTCTGAGCAAATGAGAGATAGCGCTGATATTATCAATCATAAATTGAAGCTCAATGTTGATAAAACAAGAAGATTCCCTGGTCCTCCAAGAAGGTTCTCGAGCTCACCCCTAGTTTAAAGACAAAATAATAATTTTAAAAAATTAAGTTTAAAATATTCAAGAAAATAATTTTTTATAACAAATTATTTTATTTCATTTATAATATTTTAATAATTTTAAATTCTTAATTATCTATTAAATTAAGTATTTTATATTTTTAAATCCCAGTAAGGTGATTCATCTTTTTCATAAATTACCTTTAGGAATTATTTTAGAATATTTCAAAACAAATTATGATTTCATTTTCATTTAAATCTCTGTAATTAATATTATCAGCTAACTATGACATATATTATTAAAATTGAATATTAAAATATTAAAAATTTTAAGAATATTAATATCTATATTAAATTATCTAAATAATTAATTCATTAAACAAATATGAATAGCTTCTATTTGAAAAATGCAAAAAAAATTCTAGGGAACATGATGTCTCAGAATAATAGCACCATCAAAGGCTTCAAAATTCAAAAAAGCGCAATTGCCATAAACAAAGGAAATTCATCATCCCAATTAAAAGAGATCCTCGTTTTAGGAAGCGTTTTATTAGGAGGATTATTGTTGATAAACAAGGACAAGAAAATGTATTCATGGATCTATAGAGATGATATTGGAGCTCCCCATGGTATCCATGGTTACGAGGAACAAGTAAACTCAGTTGGTCAACACCACGGTCACTTTCATTGGACACAAGAAGGATTTTTCAATACCTTCGATTCAGCTGCAGTAAGAAGAGGTTTCAAGGTATGGCTAAAATCCTGCCAATCCTGCCATGGTGCCTACAAGCAAAAATACGACGTTATGGTTGATAAGGTTTTCAGCCAACAAGAGCTTATTGCAAAGATGAAAGATACCCCTCCAATTCATCCAGGACATCAGCTTAGAAGAGGATACTACTTTAACGAATGGGATTACAGACAAAGACTTATTCATGATAGAATCTGGTCAACTTATATGACGAGAGATCACGCTAAGTCAGCAAACGGTGGATTGTGGCCAGTTGATCTATCAAGAACTGCCGAACATAATCCCGCCCATGCTGGTTATATCTACAATGTTTTAACCGGATATCACTACCTACCTCCCTTCGGTGCTGATGTACCTGAAGGAAGATACTTCAATCCTTATCATCATCACATGATTATTGGTATGCCTCGTGTAAGAATATTTATTTTAAAACTACTTATAGCAATTGCATGATGGTATGTTGAGATATGAAGACGGAACCCCTGCATCTAGCCCACAAATGGCTCACGATGTTGCCACATTCTTAGATTTTATTGAAAACAAACAATACCCCGATATGAGATTAAATGCCTATATGGTAATTTCCACTTTGGCCATATGGATAGGAATCTCTTGGTTCTATGTCAAATACCACGACTTCAATTTACATTCATGTAAGTCTTTATTTTATAACCTCCTATAGACCGTCACGAAGTTTACGGATTGAGAGATGGATCTGGTTATATGAAATTCAGGGAGAAGATCTGGAAAAATCACAAAAATCAATACCTCTATAGAGGAGAATACTCATAAACTTCTTAAAATACATACTATATAATGAAATAATAGATAGAAAATAAATTAACTTTTAAATTTAAAATTGAAATTAAAGTTTGATTTAATATAAATATATTTGCTTATAATTGGTATAATTTTGATTTATGTTTTTATTTTAATTTAGAGAATTTTATTTATTTATTTTATATTTTTTGATAAATTCGCTTGATGAAAAGAGGAAGATGACATTTTTGTAAGCTCTCTAAACAACATGGTAGCATAGGTGCATTGAGTTAATTGGAATCGAAGTCTTAAAGAAACATACTTCTTATTTTCGGATTTAGGATAAGGATGAGGTTCTACATTATAATATTCATTTTGTAAGTCTTCATCGGGGTCGTCATGATAAATTATTTCATGTTTAATATCTTTAGGTTTCTCCACAACTTTCCTGAAATATCCTGTTGAATTGAAATTTACATTTTGATAGGCAAAATCTTCGAGTTTTATTCCATCTTGTTCAAGATATTTAGAAATTATCTCAAATGTTTCATTTTTAGGGTACTTTACTAAATATCCCACCATAGGTAAATATAAATCGTCAAAAGTATAGTTTTTTATATTTTCATCTGTAATATATTCATAGTTGTTCTCAAATATTTTATCAACATTCTCCTTTTCATTTTCTTTTGTTACTTGAGCTTCTTCCTCAATTTCGTTTTTCTCATCGCCTTCATTTTCTTCACCTTGGATTATTTCGTCAGCGTCAACTATTATGTCTAATGCCTCATCCTTATCAATCGAAGAAATTTTCTTTACAATATCTCCTTTTAACAAATTCAATCCGTGTAGACTTATTCTTTCAGAGACTGTCTTGTTCCAGATATAACTTTGATATGCATGTGGATATAAAACTTGCAATTGTCTGTTGATACCTTTGAAGCATGTCAAGTAAGCGTTCTTACCTGTTTTTCTGAGACAGCTAAGTATTTTATATTCCATAGAATATTTTGGAAGTATCTTCAGCAAATCGTTAATTTTCTCAATTTGTTCAAGTGCAGAAGAAATAATTTGAAAATTATCATTAGAATTGCAATTTGAATTACTTGTGTTTGTGTTTTGATTTTTTAACAATCCAGCTTGTCTCAAAGCATCAGCAGTTAGTTGTGTGTTTAAAATGTTTACAATTGCTTCTTTCCATTGTTTTTTAATAACATTGATTCCTATCTTATGTGTTGGAATGGTGCTAACCCCAAATCTTTGCATACCGAAATAATTTATAAATCCTTTTTCTTTGATACTATTTATGCATTTCTCTATCTCCTTTTCTATACAATTAATTGTCAAATTTTCATTATTTGTTCCATCAAGCTCCAAAAATCTGAACACTACAGAAAATTGATTACCTTTTAATAAACCAAGTTTTAGTTCTCCTTCCTTGAATTCAAAATTTCCAAGTTCGATTCTCCTATCCCAAAATTTTTGTTTTGTTAAATTCGTAATTTCTTCGGGTAAAGTGCTGAATATTGAAATCTTTTGAGTTGTAATTCCTCTTTTATCCTTGTTTCCTGCAAACTTTATTGTCTTGCTGCTTCTATGTAAAATTCTTGCAACATAACCCACTGCTTGGACTGTGTCATAATTACGTTTCAACATAACTAAATGAAGCCATTTTTTATTGTCAGGGAAATTCTTTCGTCTTCTATAAAAATTATTTTGGTTTTTATTGACAAAAAGGACGATTTGTTTCTTATCGCTTGTGTATTGAGAATTATTTTGAGAAGTGGAATCTGTAGCAACTCCTTGAGATTCATTTGATCTTTCGTCTCGTTTTGTCTTCTTTTTTGATGATTGGCTGTTTGTTCCTCTTGGTTTGAAGATCTGGCCTTCATTCAAAGTTTCTGTATCTAAAAAAGGAAAAATTTCACGAATTTTTTCATGAAAGGATTTTCTTAAATTTTTATCTTCTATGAAATTAATAAAGATAAAAGATTCATTCGAAGTGTCATCTGATTTCTGGTTAAAATAATTAAAAACGAAATTTTTAATTTTTTCGATGTCATCATAGTTATTTATAATTTTATTCTCTATAAAATTTTTATTGATTAATGAATCTACTTCTTCTTGGGATGTTAGTTGTTCATCTTGTGATTGTATTTTCGATTTATTTTCTAAAGTTTTTGGAGTTTTCATCCAAACAACATTTCCTTCCATGTCTATTTCGTTTACTAAAAAATCAGAGTATCTATGTTTAAGAACGCATTTGAATCCCAAATTCGATTTGTAAATATATTCAGATATCCCCACATCTTCTTCTCTGAGGTTATTAAAGCTTTGTAAATCAATTTCATTTCTGTTATTACCTGCAGTGTTCCTCTCCATTATTACGATAATACTTTTATAATTAAAAAAGTATTTAAATTAATATTTAATTTTAAACATAATTTTAATGTTTAATGCATTATAATCTTATTCTTTATTTTTAAAGTTCTTGAAGTAACATTTTAATCAACTTTTTCTTTCATTAAATTTTCTTACTATTTAAATAGCCAAATTTTTAAGTTTGCAGTATTCATTATCAATTTCGTCCTCATTATCTGAGCTATAATCGATGTTGTATTTAAGTTTATAGAAAAGTATGTTATAGAATGAATATAAAAATAATGAAATAATTGGGATCCTTTTTCTAATTTAAGAGAAATTTTATATAAAATTTTACTTGAGATAACTAAGAGGCTTCTCAACTCTTTGCCTTCTTAAAATTATTCCGCCTGGATAATATATTCTTGAATACCATAACAATCCAATGCCTATGATTAAATTTAAAAATTGTATTAAAAATATTTATTCTTACCGAGCCATATGCTGGACCCAAATAAATTATAAAGCGAAGAGTTAAAATTCATATATTTGCTAGGAATTCCGTTTTCAATTCTTTCTTCCTCAGTCATCGACTGATATTTAGCATCATTTGATTCTTGATTTATAATATAAGAATTAGCAACTTGGAAGTTATCAAGATTTCTCCTTGAGGTAGTTGACAGAGCTACTAATAAAGCCTCTTTATTTTTAAAACTAGGATCTAATTCTCTTCTTCTGTAAAGATGTTTTACTTCTTCATCAATTGTTCCTTCGATAGGATCAAATCTGCCCCAGAAAAATGACATTTTTAATTAAAATAAATGAAATATTTTTCAATTATCATAATTATTAATATATTTGATTTAATAAACAATGCTATGAAGTAAATTAAATTAAAAAAGATGAATTTTTATTAGAGAAATGAGCTTATTAAATAATTAAATATTAAAATTAAATTTTTCTTAAAAATTCCTTTTTCTTTTTGTTAATTATTTATTTAAGGATTTTCCGTTTTCTGAATTTTTTCTTCGGTAGTTTCTTCTTGAATAACTGGAATCTGACCTGGATTCTGAGCGATTCCTGTGATTGTTTCTTTTGCGATTGGAATGTGAGCGTGACCTAGAACGGGAGCGAGAATCTGAGCGAGAACTATTAGAGGAGCTTGATCTCGAACGACTTGGTGAACGTCTTCTTCTGTAACGTCTATCTCTACTGCTGCTTCTTCTTCTGTCGTTCTTATGACAGAATATTTGTTTGTGCCCAACTTCTCCGCATTTAAAGCATTTAAAATCGTTTCTGTCTCTCCTTGAAATTCTGTATTAATATTTTATTAAATTTATATTTACCTGTCTCTTTTTGGCTCTCTGCATTCATTTGCCCTAAATTTTTAAAATCAGAATATATCAAAAATCATATTAGGTGAAGAATATGTTTAAATCAAAATTTTGAATAATTCTTTAATCAAAATCAACTTCAAAAAATCCTTTTCGATTTTCATTTCAAATTTGAAAAATTTCAGTAAAAATAACAAAAATCATAAAATCAAATCATCGAATCAATTTACGGATTAATCAAAAAAATTCAATCTTATAACATTTTCAATTTAACATACCAGTGTCCAGTTTTATCACAATTGAAACATTTATCTTCAGGTTGGGGTCCCCTTCTGCCCATTCTGTCATCTGAATCTCTATCTTCTCTGCCTCTTTCTCTTTCTCTTTTAGGATTTCCTATAGATAATAAAATTTTATTTTATAAAATACTAATGCTTGGTTGAACCACTATTGGCTGGCCTTCTAAATCCTTTCCGTTCATTCTTTGGACAGCTTGTTCAGCTTCTTTTGAATTTTCGAAATCCTTTCAAAGAAAATTTTAAATAATATGTTTTTACAATGAAAGCGTAGCCCTTTTTGAGTCTGACATCTACAATTTCTCCAAATTTTTTAAATTTGTATTTTAGATCTTTTTCTGAGACTCTTGGATGGATCTTAGCGATGAATATTTGTGTGTAGGTATTGTCATTGCTTTCCATTATTTAATTATTAACTTTTTACTAAATTCTTAATTATTGTATTATAATATAATATATACTTTAGAATATTTTAAATAAATGGGTTCAGGCCTTACCAAAACTGGAAACCTTAACAAGAGTTGTATTAAATTAGACACAAATTTAGATAAAAAATTAGATTTGATGAATAATAAAATTCTTAACATTGACGGAAATTTATATATAAAAATAGAAAGGGAAGAATATAAGTTGAAGCCTAAGATTCTTAAAGGATTTTCAAATTTCAATAACTTTTCAAGGGATACTGATGACGAATTTCCGAATTTTAAATAGAATGATTCAAAGTTTTTGATGATGAAAATTTTATTTATATTATTGAGCAAAGTCGTCATAGCAAATGGGATTATATGAAACTGTGTAAAAAAAATGCCGATTTTTCATAAATGAAATCTAGTTTATAAGCATATTAATCTGGTTTTAAATAATAAAATAAATTACTGTTATATACAAATATTTAAATGTTTAATCACACTTTTATTTCAATGTTACTATATTAAATATACCAATAAATCCCACTTGATTATCACTTTATTTTAATAATTTAATTAATTAAAATATTAATTAATTAGCAAATAAATATTTTTCTGGTTTAGATATTATATTCAATGTCTTTTGGTAAAAACCCAAAAAATTTTTCAAAAGGAAGAAAAGGAATTAAGAAGAAGACGTAAGTATATAATCTAATCGCTTAGAGGTGACCGTTTCTTGAAGAAGGAATGGTGGGATGTAAAATCACCTGGAATGTTTCAAAACAGAAAATTCACAAAATCTCCAGTAAATGTTTCAGCAGGAAAAAAATTATCATCTGATGCAATGAAAGGAAGAGTTTATGAAGTTAATTTGGGAGATTTAAACGTATCAAGTGCACCACACAAAAAAATAAAATTAATCGTTGATGATGCTACTGACGCTAGATCAAGACTAGCTTTAACAAACTTCTACGGAATGGATACAACCAAGGATCACTTATGTTCTTTGATTAGAAAATGGCACACACTTGTTGAAACCTTCGTTGATGTTAAAACAGCCGATGGTTTCCTCTTAAGATTCTTCCCTATTGCTTTCACTGCTTCAAGCGGAAAAAAACAACTTAAAGCTACCAGCTATGCTCAAAGATCTCAAGTTAAACTAATCAGAAAAAAGATGGTTGAGGTCATTAACAAAGAAGTTTCAAAATGCACACTTAAAGATGTTGTTGTCAAGCTTATTACTGATAAGATCCCCACTGAAATCTCTCAACAAGCTAAAAAAATTTTCCCTGTTCAAAACTGCATCATCAGAAAAGTGAAAACAGTCAAAAGACCTAGATTCGATATTTCTCAACTACTCAGCATCCAATCAGATATTGTTGTTGCTGAATCTAAACCAGAAGAAAAGAAAGAGACTACTACTGCATAAAACAGTAAATAAATTAAGACATCGTTTGTTATAAGTGAAATTTGATAATAATTTAAACATGAATTTATTTATTTTGTTAATAAA
>Ga0169931_10009466_pt1 | contig 14041 bp, 17 predicted proteins | sample Kivu_15m_20L_FD_129675 | JGI IMG/M metagenome (GOLD analysis project Ga0169931, IMG submission 129675) | Freshwater microbial communities from Lake Kivu, Western Province, Rwanda to study Microbial Dark Matter (Phase II) - Kivu_15m_20L... | ecosystem: Environmental > Aquatic > Freshwater > Lake...
GTAAACTCCCCGGTGAAACAAGCACTTGCGAGCCGACGTGGAATCCCCGAGTATACGGGCCAAAACCTTGCCCGTTCGCGCCACGGATGCGGCCGCAGCCTCTGCGGTGCGCCACCTGCTGGTGGACGATGAATCCGCCGGGCAGCGCCTGGACAACCTGCTGCTGCGCGCACTGCGTGGCGTGCCGCACTCGCATGTCTATCGGGTGATCCGGTCGGGCGAGGTGCGCGTCAATGGGGGGCGGGCTTCGGCGCAGACCCGGGTCGAAGCCGGCGACCAGGTGCGGCTGCCGCCCATGCGTCTGTCCGACCGTGCGCAATCGCCCGTGGCGCCGGCGCGAGAGTTCCCTCTGCTGTTCGAGGACGCACACCTGCTGGCCATCGACAAGCCCTCGGGGGTGGCGGTGCATGGCGGCAGTGGCGTCAGCTCGGGCGTCATCGAACAGTTGCGGCAGGCCCGGCCGCAGGCGCGCTTCCTGGAACTCGTCCACCGTCTGGACCGCGAGACCTCGGGCGTGCTGCTGGTGGCCTGTCGCCGCAGCGCGTTGACGGCGCTTCAGGCGCAGTTCCGCCAGCGCGGCGGCGACAAGCCGGTGGGCAAGACCTACAGCGCGCTGGTGACCGGCGACTGGCCTGCAAGCCTGGCCCGGCTCGACACGCCGCTGCACAAGTACCTCACTGCAGAGGGCGAGCGCCGGGTGCGCACGACCGCTTCCGACGACCCGCAGGCGATGCAGGCCCTCACGCTGGTGCGGGTCGTGCGCCGCCTGGGCGCGTTCACGCTGCTGGACGTGACGATCAAGACCGGGCGCACGCACCAGATCCGGGTGCATCTGGCGGCCAGCGGCCATCCGATCGTCGGCGACGACAAGTACGGCGACTTCGCCTTGAACCGCCGTGTGGCGCGGGGCGAGGTGGGCGGGGTGCGTCTGGAGCGCATGTTCCTGCACGCGCGGCGCCTGTGCATCACGCATCCGGCCACGGGCGAGCCCCTCGACCTGCGCTCGGCACTGCCGGCGGATTGCGCGCGCTTTGCGCAGGCGTTGGACAATGTCCACGCGGCGTCTCGCGCCGGCACCCCTGGTTGCGATGCCGCGGCCCGGAGCTGACGGTGGCCCACCGGACGCGCCCCTGACCTGCCACGATGCCCAGACACTTCGACCTCATCGCCTTTGATTGGGACGGCACGCTGTACGACAGCACGGCCTTCATCACCCGCGCCATCCAGGCCGCCTGCCGCGACGTCGGCGTGGCCGAGCCTTCCACGCAGCAGGCGTCCTACGTCATCGGACTGGGGTTGCAGGACGCACTGATGCATGCCGCGCCCGATCTGCCCGTGCAGCGCTACCCCGAACTGGCGCGCGCCTACCGGCGCCACTACCTGTCGGGCAGAGACGAGCTGGTCCTCTTCGACGGTGTCCTGCCCATGCTGCACGGCTTGAAGGGGCGCAACCATTGCCTGGCGGTGGCCACCGGCAAGAGCCGGCGCGGCCTGGACGAGGCGCTGGCCGCGGTCGAGCTCGCCGGCCTGTTCGACGGGACCCGTACGGCCGACGAAACCGCGCCCAAGCCCGACCCGACCATGCTCCTCGAGCTCATGCGCGAGTTCGGCACGGTCCCCGAGCGCACGCTGATGATCGGCGACACGACGCACGACCTGCAGATGGCGCGCAGTGCCGGCGTGGCCTGCATCGGCGTGAGCTACGGCGCACATCCGCATGCAGCTTTCGATGCGTTCGCCCCGCGCTTCGTCGCCCACTCCACGGCCGAGCTCCACGACTGGCTGATCGCCCATGGCTGAAGGTCCCGAGCGACTTTGCCGCTCATCGGACCTGACCGAGTCCGGGCGTGCCTTTGTCTTCGACGTGCTCGAGCGTGGCCGTCCGGCGCGAGCCTTCGTCCTGCGCCATGAGGGCGCAGTGGTCGGCTACCTGAATCGCTGCGCCCACGTGCCGGCGGAGATGGACTGGCAGGAGGGCGAATTCCTCGATGCCGATCGCCGTTTCATCGTTTGCTCGATCCACGGCGCGAGCTACCGACCGGCCGACGGCCGCTGTGTCGACGGGCCCTGTGGCCGGGGTCGGCTGCTGGCGTTGACCGTGCGGGAGGAGGGCGATGAGGTGCTTTGGTATCCTGATGCGGCGATCAGGCCCCCAGCATTCGACGAGCCGGTCCGAGGGAGCGAAGGATGAACGACAGCCCTGGCGGCCCGCAACGGCCGGCAGACTCCATGGCCGCGCCGGCCCCTGACGTCGCGGGAGCGCCCGAACCTGGCCCGGTGTCGCAGGCGTCTGGTGACGCGACCGCATCCCCGGTCCTGCAGACACGGTCCCCGGCGGGTGTCGCGCCCTCGAACGCCCTCGAAGCCGGGCTGGAGCGTCTGGCCGGCGAGTTCCTGCGCGAGCGCCGACGGGAGCGCCGCTGGCGCGTGTTCTTCCGTCTCGCCTGGTTTGGGCTGGTGCTGGCCATCGCGGCCGCGCTGTTCGTCGAGCGCGGACCTGTGGCGCCACCGACCACGCCGCACACGGCGCTGGTGGGGGTGCGTGGCGAGATCGCCGACGGCACCGAGGCGAGTGCGGAACTCCTGGTGGCGGCGTTGCGCGATGCCTTCGAGGACCCAGGCGCGCAGGCCATCGTGCTGCGCATCAACTCGCCCGGGGGCAGCCCGGTGCAGAGCGGCATCGTCAACGACGAGATCCGGCGTCTGAAGACGCTGCACGGCAAGAAGGTGTATGCCGTCGTCGAGGAGGTGTGCGCGTCCGGCGCCTACTACATCGCGGTGGCGGCCGACGAGATCTTCGTCGACAAGGCCAGCCTGGTGGGCAGCATCGGTGTGCTGATCGACGGCTTCGGTTTCACCGGTCTGATGGACAAGTTGGGCATCGAGCGCCGCATGCTCACCGCGGGTGAGAACAAGGGCATGCTCGACCCCTTCAGTGCGCAGAACCCGCGCCAGCAGGCGCACGCCCAGGCGATGATCGATCAGGTCCACCGGCAGTTCATCGAGGTCGTGCGCCAGGGGCGCGGAGAGCGCCTGAAGGAGACACCCGACACGTTCTCCGGGCTGTTCTGGAACGGCGAGGAGGCGATCCGTCTCGGTCTGGCCGACCGGATGGGTGGCCTGGACTTCGTTGCACGCGAAGTCATCGGCGCCGAGGACATCGTCGACTACACCCCGCGCGAGAACATCGCCGAGCGTCTGGCGCGGCGTTTCGGGGCGGGTGTCGGCGAAGGGGCCCTGCGGCTGCTTCGCGAGGCGCCCGCCTGGCGCTGACCGGAAGATCGGGATGTCGCTGTCGGACGATCTGGCCGTCAAGCTCCAGTACCTGCTGCCCAAGCAGGCGTTGACCGTGCTCATGGGGTGGCTGGCGGGTCTGCGGGCCGGCCGCTGGACGACCGCGGCCATCCGTGCCTTCATCCGGCGCTATGGCGTGGACATGGCCGAGGCGGCGGCCTCCGACCCGGCCGCCTACGCCACCTTCAACGACTTCTTCACCCGGGCGCTGAAGCCTGGGGCCCGGCCCCTGGCACCGGCCGGACTGCTGTGCCCGGTGGACGGCGCCGTCAGCCAGCATGGGACCCTGGACGGCGAGCGCCTGGTGCAGTCCAAGGCGCACGACTACACCGCCACCGCGCTGCTCGGGGGCGACGCCGACCTGGCCGCGCGCCTGCGCGGCGGCCACTTCGCCACGCTCTACCTGAGCCCGAAGGACTATCACCGCATCCACATGCCTTGCGCCGGGCGGCTGCGGCGCATGGTCCACGTCCCGGGCGATCTGTTCTCGGTCAATCCGCTGACGGCTTCGGCCGTGCCGGGCCTGTTCGCGCGCAACGAGCGCGTGGTCTGCGTCTTCGAGGGCCTGGGCGGGGCTGACGGCGTCGACGGCACCTGGGTGCTCGTGCTGGTAGGCGCGACCATCGTCGGCAGCATGGCCACCGTCTGGCACGGGCTCGTCAACCCGCCGCGTCCCGGGCGCATCCGCACCTGGGACTACGGCACCGATGGTCCGGTGCTGCAGCGGGGCGACGAGATGGGCCGCTTCCTGCTGGGCTCCACGGTGGTGCTGATGTTCCCGCCGCAGCCCGGCGCACCCTTGCACTTTGACCCGGCCTGGGCCCCGGGCGTGCCGGTGCGCATGGGCCGGCCGATGGCGACCCGGGGGTGAGGCCCGCGCGCTGGGCCGAGTTGCTGGTGTGGGTGGTGCCGGCGCTGTGGTCGTCGAACTACCTGATCGCGCGGCTGGCGCACGGCGTCGTGCATCCGCATCTGCTGGCGCTGGGCCGGTGGACGCTGGCGCTGGCGCTGCTGCTGCCCTTCGTCGGCGCCACGCTGTGGCGGCAGCGCCAGGCCTTGCGGCGCGAGTGGCGTCAGTTGCTGTTCCTGGGCGCGTGCGGGATGTGGATCTGCGGTGCCATCGTCTACATCGGCGGACAGACCACCAGCGCGACGAATATCGCGCTGATCTATGCCGTCACCCCCGTGGCGATCACCGTCGTCAGCCTGAAGCTGCTGGGCGAGCGGATGTCCATCGCGCAACGCGCGGCAGTGGCCTGCGCGGTGGGCGGTGTGCTGCTGGTCATCGCGCAAGGCGACCTGGCGCGTCTGCTGACGGTGCGCTTCACGGTCGGCGATGGCTGGATCGTGCTGGCGGCGGCCTCCTGGACCGTGTACTCGGTGCTGCTCAAGCGTTGGCCGTCGGCCCTGCCGCCGGCGGCTAGGCTGGCAGCGATCACGGTTGGCGGCATCGTCGTGCTGCTGCCCTTCACGGTGCTGGAGGCCCTGATGCTCCAGCCGCTGCCACTGGATGTGCGCGCCTGGACGCTGATCGCAGCGGCCGCCGTCCTGCCGGGCGTGCTGTCCTACGGTGCCTACTCCTACCTGCAGCGCGAACTCGGCGCCTCGCGCACCGCGCTGATCATGTACCTGGGGCCGGTGTACGGGCCCCTGGGCGCCTGGGCCGTGCTCGGCGAGGCGCCGGCCTGGTACCACCTGGCGGGCGCGGCGCTGATCCTGCCGGGCATCTGGCTCGCCACCCGGCCGGTGCCTGCGGCGATCACGCCGCCAGCAGGCCCCGCGTCTCGATGAAGCGCACCACCTCGTCCATCCCGGCGCGCGTCTTCAGGTTGGTCATCACGTAGGGGCGGTTGGGCCGCATGCGCTTCGTGTCGGCCTCCATCACCGCCAGGTCGGCGCCCACGTGCGGCGCCAGGTCGGTCTTGTTGATGACGAAGAGATCGCTCTTGGTGATGCCCGGCCCGCCCTTGCGCGGGATCTTCTCGCCCGCGGCGACGTCGATGACGTAGATCGTCAGGTCCGACAGCTCGGGGCTGAAGGTGGCGGCCAGGTTGTCGCCGCCAGACTCGATGAACACGATATCGGCGTCGGGGAAGCGCGCGAGCATGCGGTCCACGGCCTCGAGGTTGATCGAGGCGTCCTCGCGGATCGCCGTGTGGGGGCAGCCGCCGGTCTCGACGCCCATGATGCGCTCGGGCTCCAGTGCGCCGGCCACGGTGAGCAGGCGCTGGTCTTCCTTGGTGTAGATGTCGTTGGTGACGACGACCAGGTCCCAGCGATCGCGCATCGTCTTGCACAGGATCTCCACCAGCGTGGTCTTGCCCGAGCCGACGGGGCCGCCGACGCCGACGCGCAGCGGTGGAAGCTTCTTGGTGCGGCCGGGGAGGGCGTGGAGTCTGCTGTCCATGGGGAAGACCTCGATGGGGGCTGTGAGCGGGGCTCGGTGGTGCGGGGCTGTGACGTCGGCGGTCCTGGGCGTGGGCACGTGGGGCGCGCGAGGCCCTTGGTCAGCGCTCAGGAGCGGAACAGACGCGAGTACTGCGCCTCGTGCCGCGCGGAGAGGATGGCCAGCATCGGCGCATGGGCCTGTCGCTGGGCGTCGTCGCGCGCGAGCGCGTCCTCCACGGCCTCGGGCAGGGCCTGCGCCAGGCGGGCCAGGATGCGCTGCGCGGCGGCCTGTCCGAGGGGCACGGCCTTCATCGCAGCCTGTGTCATGTTCTCGGCCCAGCTGAAGGCCATGGCCAGCAGTGCATCGCGCGGCGACGCGTCGGCCAGGACCGTGGCCAGGGCGTAGGCCACCGGCCATGTCGGGGCCGGCCGCAGTGCGGCGCACGCGGCGATGCGGCCGTCGCCGGCCTGCTCGCCATTGCGCAGCCATTCCACGAGCGAGCGCCCCATCTGCTCGGCCTGCAGACGGAACTCGGCACTCTCGCGCGTGGCGAGCACCCAGTCGTTCAAGCCCGCCACGCGGGCGGTGTCGCCTTCGCGCCAGGCCTGATGCGCTTGCGCGGCCAGCGCCAGATCGGACCGTGCCTGGGACAGTCGCAACTGCGCGACCAGCCAGTCGCCGGCCTGGGCCTCGTTGCGCACCTGCGCTGCGTCGACCGCCGACTCCAGGCCCTCGGAGTAGCTGAACCCGCCCACCGGCAGCGCCGGCGAGGCGAGCCACATCAGGCGCAGCAGGGTCTGCGGAGCGGTCATCGGGTGCTGCGGGGCCGGGTTGCCGTTGGCGGCGGCTCAGGGGTGGCCATGATCATGGCCAGTGCCATGGCCGTGACCATGGTCGTGCGAGTGATCGTGCCCGCAACCTGGGCCGTGCACGTGGCCGTGCCCGTGGGCGTGATCATGGCCGCACCCAGGGCCGTGCACATGAGGCGTGGCCGCTGCCGTCGCCGTGCCGGCATGTGCCTTGTGATCGTGGCCGTGAGCGTGTTCGTGCGCATGCGGATGACCACGGCCATGGCCATGGCCATGGCCGTGATCGTGATCGTGGTGCCCGTGGTCGTGCCCGTGCCCGTGACCGCCCGCGTAGGCGCCGCTCTCGGGCTCGAAGGGCGCGTCCTCGTTCGTGACGATCAGGTGCATGCGCCCGAGCATTTCGGCCAGCACGTGGTCGGGCTCGATCTTCAGGTGGTCGGGCCGCAGCTCGATCTGCACGTGCCGGTTGCCCAGGTGGTAGGCCGCGCGCATCAGGTCGAAGGGGCTGCCGTGGTGGGGGCAGTGCCGGATCACCATCACCGGCTGCGGCGCCGCTTCCACGCGCACCAGCGAGCCGTCCTCGGCCACGAGCACGTCGCCGCCGCGCACCACCGTGCCGCGGGGCAGGAAGACACCGAGCGTGCGGCGGGTCGAATCCGTCGCCTCGAAGCGGCTTTTCTGCCGCACGTCCCAGTCCAGCGCCACGTGGGCGGCGCGCTTGAGCAGCACCGGCGCGAGGCCGCGACCGGCAGGGAAGAGCTTGTTGACGGTGAGCATGGGTGGGCGCGGCTTGATGCGTCGAAGAAGGGGTGGTGTATTATCACCAACGTTATAACGCGCAGCTGCCCCGGGCTGCACCGCTCACTGCGAAGGACTGCACCATGGCTGCCTTGAAGCTCACCCAGATCGGCAATTCCGTCGGCGTCGTGCTGCCCAAGGAGCTCCTGGCGCGGCTGAAGCTGGCCAAGGGCGACACGGTCTTCGTGACCGACAGTGCTGACGGCATCCGCCTCAGTCCCTACGACCCGGGCTTCGAGGCGCAGATGACGGCGGCACGCCGTATCATGAAGAAGCGCCGCGACGTGCTGAGGGAGTTGGCCAAGTGAACACGCCCTGGGTGTGGATCGACCCGGCCGTGCTCGACGCGGTGCACGAAGAGCAACTCGCCGAGCACGGCGGCGCCCCCGGTGTCCGCGACGTCGGCCTGTTCGAGTCTGCGCTGGCGCGCCCGCGCAACCTGTCGGCCTACGGCGACCCGGATGCCGCAGCCCTGGCCGCCGCCTACGGCCACGGTCTCGCGCGCAACCACCCCTTCATCGACGGCAACAAGCGCACGGCCTTCGTGGCCGTCGAGCTCTTCCTGGCGCTGAACGGGCTCGAACTCCAGGCCTCCGACGAAGACTGCGTGATGACGATGCTCGCCCTCGCGGCGGGCGACCTTACCGAAGAGGCCTTCGCCGACTGGATACGGTTGCATGTGGTGAGTGCCTGAGCGCAGGCGTCTTGCGGGGTGTCGCGGCATCGCCTCGCGTTCCTGCGCCCGGTCGAGGTGCAGACTCTCAAAATAGGAAATACCGCTGCGCCATCGGCAGCACGCTCGCCGGCTCGCAGGTCAGCAACTGGCCGTCGGCGCGCACGGCATAGGTCTGGGCGTCGATCTCCATCACCGGCGTGTAGGCGTTGTGCACCATGTCGGCCTTGTGCACGCTGCGGCAGCCGCGCACGGCCGCCAGCGGCTTGCGCAGCGCCAGGCGCGTGCCGATGTCGTCGGCCATCGCCGCCTGGCTGACGAAGGTCAGCGAGCCGCGTGCCAGTGCGCCGCCGAAGGCGCCGAACTGCGGCCGGTAGTGCACCGGCTGCGGCGTGGGGATGCTGGCGTTCGGGTCGCCCATCGCCGCCAGGGCGATGAAGCCGCCCTTGAGCACCAGGCTGGGCTTGACGCCGAAGAAGGCCGGCTTCCACAGCACCAGGTCGGCCCACTTGCCGACCTCGACCGAACCCACCTCGTGCGCGATGCCGTGGGTGAGCGCCGCATTGATCGACAGCTTGGCCACATAGCGTTTGACGCGCGCGTTGTCGTGGCGTGCACTGTCGCCGGGCAGCGTGCCCCGCTGCGCCTTCATCTTGTGCGCCGTCTGCCAGCATCGCAGCACGACCTCGCCGACCCGGCCCATGGCCTGGCTGTCGGAGGAGAACATGCTGATCGCGCCCAGGTCGTGCAGGATGTCCTCGGCGGCGATGGTCTCGCGGCGGATGCGGCTCTCGGCGAAGGCCAGGTCCTCTGCGATGGAGGCGTCCAGGTGGTGGCACACCATCAGCATGTCCAGGTGCTCGTCCAGCGTGTTGACGGTGTACGGGCGCGTGGGGTTGGTGGAAGACGGCAGCACGTTGGCCTCGCCCACCACCTTCATGATGTCCGGCGCGTGGCCGCCGCCGGCGCCCTCGGTGTGGAAGCTGTGGATGGTGCGGCCCTTGAAGGCCGCGATGGTGTCCTCGACGAAGCCGCTCTCGTTGAGCGTGTCGGTGTGGATGGCGACCTGGGTGTCGGTCTCCTCGGCCACGGCCAGGCAGTTGTCGATGGCCGCCGGCGTGGTGCCCCAGTCCTCGTGCAGCTTCATGCCGATGGCACCGGCCTCCACCTGCTGGCGCAGCGCCTGCGGCCGGCTGGCGTTGCCCTTGCCGAGGAAGCCGAGGTTCATCGGGAAGGCCTCGGCCGCCTGCAGCATGCGCGCGATGTTCTCCGGCCCGGGCGTGCAGGTCGTGGCAAAGGTGCCGGTGGCCGGGCCGGTGCCGCCGCCGAGCATGGTGGTGACGCCGCTGGCCAGGGCCTCGTCGATCTGCTGTGGGCAGATGAAGTGGATGTGGCTGTCGATGGCGCCGGCGGTGACGATCATCCCCTCGCCCGCGAGGATCTCGGTGCCCGGCCCGATGACGATGTCCACGCCCGGCTGCACGTCAGGGTTGCCGGCCTTGCCGACGGCGCAGATGCGCTGTCCGCGGATGCCGATGTCGGCCTTGACGATGCCCCAGTGGTCGACGATCAGCGCGTTGGTGATCACCAGGTCCACCGCGTCCGCCGGGCCCGCGCCGTTGGGACGCTGGCTCTGCCCCATCCCGTCGCGTATGGTCTTGCCACCCCCGAACTTGACCTCCTCGCCATAGCCGCCGGCGCGCAGCGTCAGGTCCTGCTCGACCTCGATGACGAGGTTGGTGTCGGCCAGCCGCAGTCTATCCCCCGCGGTGGGGCCGAACATCTCTGCGTAGGCGCGTCTTCCGATCGTGGCCATTTCAGATTCCTAGAAATGCAGCGTGGTGCTCGAAGGCGCCTGCCGCTTGCGAAGCGGGCGATGGTGAGGTGTCGGGAGCAGGCCGCAGCTCAGAGCCCCCCCTGCACCAGCCCCCGGCAGCCCCAGACCTCGCGCGCACCCGCGTAGCCCACCAGTTCGACCGTGCGCTGCTGCCCCGGCTCGAAGCGGACCGCGGTCCCCGAGGCGATGTTCAGGCGCATGCCGCGCGCGGCCGCGCGGTCGAAGCGCAGGGCCGCGTTCGTCTCGGCGAAGTGATAGTGCGAGCCCACCTGGATCGGCCGGTCGCCCGCGTTCTCCACGACCAGCGTCAGCGTGCGCCGGCCCGGGTTCAGCTCGAGCTCGCCTGGCTCGGCCAGCAGTTCGCCGGGCACCATCACTTGCGGCTCCGCCACCAGACCAGGCCGCCCACCGCCGCCAGCGCAGCGATGAAGCCGAAGACATCGGTGGCGTGCCAGTGGGTGCCCGCCAGGCCATGGCCTTCGTGGGCGTGGGCCGTCGCGCTCAGCAGTGTCGTCAGCAAGGTCAGCACGTGTGCTTTCATCATGGTCCTTCCGGGTTGGTGTTTCCGGCCCGATACCGGGCCCGCGGAGAACGGGAATGCCCCTGATTGGGGCAGGGTTTGCGGATCAGGCGATCGGTTGGTGCACCGTCACCAGCTTGGTGCCGTCGGGGAAGGTGGCTTCGACCTGGATCTCCGGGATCATCTCGGCCACGCCCTCCATCACGTCGGCACGCGAGAGCACGGTCTTGCCCTCGCTCATCAACTGCGCCACCGTCCGGCCGTCCCGCGCGCCCTCCATGATGGCTGCGGTGATCAAGGCCACGGCCTCGGGGTGGTTGAGCTTCAGGCCGCGCGCACGGCGCCGCTCCGCCAGCAGCGCGGCGGTGAAGATCAACAACTTGTCTTTCTCTCGGGGGGTCAGGTCCATGGCCGCAGGGTGAAGCAGGTTTGGTGCCATCGTAAGGCCTGTCGACGGGTGGAGTCACGGGCCCTCTTCTTCCTGGAACGCTTGAGCGCAGCGCTCACCCGACTGTGCAGCGCACGCGCGCAAGCGCACACATGCGGGTGAGGGCGCATCGCGCGCGCACCACCGCGCGAGACCCCAGGCCTGGCATGGGTATTGCGGAGGTCTCACCGGCGTTCCCCCAACCACCCTGGAGTCCCCGTCATGCTTCCTGCAAACCCGAACCGTCGTGCCGGCCTGAAGACGCTGGCCGCAGCCCTCCTCGCCGCCGGCCTCGTCTCGCCCGCACTCGCTCAGAACACCATCAAGGTCGGCGTGCTGCACTCGCTGTCCGGCACGATGGCGATTTCCGAGACGGTGCTGAAGGACACCGTGCTGATGGCCATCGACGAGATCAACGCCAAGGGCGGCGTCCTCGGCAAGAAGCTCGAGCCCGTGGTCGTCGACCCGGCGTCGAACTGGCCGCTGTTCGCCGAGAAGGCCAAGCAGTTGATCACCCAGGACAAGGTGGCCGTAGTCTTCGGCTGCTGGACCAGCGTGTCGCGCAAGTCCGTGCTGCCGGTCTTCGAGGAGACCAACAGCCTGCTGTTCTACCCCGTGCAGTACGAGGGCGAGGAACTCAGCAAGAACGTCTTCTACACCGGCGCGGCGCCCAACCAGCAGGCCATCCCGGCGGTCGAGTACCTGATGAGCAAGGACGGCGGCGAGGCCAAGCGCTTCGTCCTGCTGGGCACCGACTACGTGTACCCGCGCACGACCAACAAGATCCTGCGCGCCTTCCTGAAGGCCAAGGGCGTGGCCGAGGCCGACATCATGGAGGAGTACACGCCCTTCGGCCATGCCGACTACCAGAGCATCATCGCCAAGATCAAGAAGTTCGCCAGCGAGGGCAAGAAGACGGCCGTCGTCTCCACCATCAACGGCGATTCCAACGTGCCCTTCTACAAGGAACTGGGCAACCAGGGCCTGAAGGCCACCGACGTGCCGGTCGTGGCCTTCTCGGTGGGCGAGGAGGAACTGCGTGGCGTCGACACCAAGCCGCTCGTGGGCCACCTGGCAGCCTGGAATTACTTCATGTCGATCAAGAACCCGGCGAACACAGAGTTCACGAAGAAGTGGGCCGACTACGCCAAGGCCAAGGGCATTGCCGGCCACAAGGACAAGCCGCTGACCAACGACCCGATGGAGGCCACCTACATCGGCCTGTACATGTGGAAGCAGGCGGTCGAGAAGGCCAAGAGCACCGACACCGACAAGGTCATCGCAGCCATGGCCGGCCAGACCTTCAAGGCGCCCAGCGGCATCACTTCGAAGATGGACGAGAAGAACCACCATCTGCACAAGAGCGTGTTCATCGGCGAGGTGCAGGCCGACGGCCAGTTCAAGGTGGTGTGGAAGACCAAGGGCCCGGTCGTCGCCGACCCCTGGAGCGACTTCATCCCCGAGAACAAGGGCAAGAAGAACGAGCCCGTCGTCGCCAAGAAGTCCTGAGCGCGCGATGAGCGGTGACGACGTGACGAGCCGCAGGTGCCCTGATGGGCATCTACGCACCCGCCTGCGCAGGCGCTTTGGCCCGCGGTCTTTCCGGCCGGCCGTGGCGCAGGCGCAGGCCGTCGTGAACCGCTGGTGGGCCTGCGCCACGCGGGCCCTGCTGCTCGTGCTCGGGCTCATGTTCGGGGCAGGGGCGCTGGCCCTGACCCCCGAGCAGGCGCTGCGTCTGGTCGACGGCGGCAGCGACGATCGCATCGAGGCGATGTCGCAGGCCGTCCCGCAAGGCGATGCGGCGCTGCGGGCCTTCCTCGAAGCCGTCCTGGCCGACGGGGTCAAGGTTCACGACGGTCGTGTCTACGTGCTGCGTGGCGACGCCTATGTGCTCGCCGGCACCGACGAGACCGCAGAGCCTCCTGACGAGGCCGAGGACGTCGTCAACAACAACCGCATGCGTGGCGAGCTCGAGGCCGCCATCGCTGCGCTGAGCCTGCTGGCGGACGACCGCGCGACCCGCGCCGCCGCCATCGATGCGCTGCGTGGACGCCCGGACGCCGCCAGACTGCCGCTGGTCGAGCGCGCGATCGCCTCCGAGCAGGACCCACGCCTGCGCGAGGGCCTCTCGCGCCTGCAGGACATGATGCGGCTGTGGGCCGCTGACCGCACGCTGCGTCTGGACGCGGCGCGTGCGCTTGCGAACAGCGCCGACCCGGCCATCCGGGCCAGCCTGCTGCAGCGCCTGGCCGAGGAACCGGATGCCCTTGTCAGGGCCGAGCTCCAGCGGGCGGCCGACGCGGTGCGCGAGCGGCTGGCCTGGGGCGAGCGCCTGGGCGTGCTGTTCACGGGCCTGAGCCTGGGGTCGATCCTGATGCTGGCCGCCCTCGGCCTGGCCATCACCTACGGGCTGATGGGTGTGATCAACATGGCGCACGGCGAGCTGATCATGATCGGCGCCTATGCCACCTACGTCGTGCAGGGGCTGTTCCGACAGCACGCGCCGCAATGGTTCGACGCCTACGTCCTGGCGGCGATCCCGGCGTCCTTCGCCTGTGCCGCCCTGGTCGGCGCGGTGCTGGAGCGCAGCGTCATCCGCTGGCTCTACGGCCGGCCGCTCGAGACGCTGCTGGCCACCTGGGGCATCAGTCTGATCCTGATGCAGGCGGTGCGTTCGATCTTCGGTGCGCAGAACGTCGCGGTCGAGAACCCCTCCTGGTTGTCCGGAGGATGGGAGTTGCTGCCCAACCTGACCCTGCCGTGGAACCGCGTGGCCATCCTGGTCTTCGCCGCGGCCGTGCTGGCCGGGGTGGCGCTGGTGATCGCGCGCACACGGCTGGGGCTGTTCGTGCGCGGCGTGACGCAGAACCGTCGCATGGCCGCCTGCGTCGGCGTGCACACGGCGCGCGTGGACACCTGGGCCTTCGCGCTGGGGGCGGGCATCGCCGGGCTGGCCGGCTGCGCGCTCAGCCAGGTGGGCAATGTCGGGCCGGATCTCGGGCAGGCCTACATCGTCGATTCCTTCATGGTCGTCGTGCTCGGCGGCGTGGGGCAACTGGCGGGCACGGTCTACGCCGGGCTTGGCCTGGGGGTGCTGAACAAGGTGCTCGAAGGCTGGCAGGGCGCGGTGCTGGCCAAGATCATGGTCCTGATCTTCATCGTGGCCTTCATCCAGAAGCGTCCCCAGGGGCTGTTCGCCCTCAAGGGCCGCAGTGCGGAGGCATGAGGTGGTGACCCTGACATCCCCAATGTCGCGAATCTCGTGGATCTCGCGGATCTCGCGGATCTCGCGGA
>Ga0169931_10009467_pt1 | contig 14040 bp, 11 predicted proteins | sample Kivu_15m_20L_FD_129675 | JGI IMG/M metagenome (GOLD analysis project Ga0169931, IMG submission 129675) | Freshwater microbial communities from Lake Kivu, Western Province, Rwanda to study Microbial Dark Matter (Phase II) - Kivu_15m_20L... | ecosystem: Environmental > Aquatic > Freshwater > Lake...
ATGCTGCGGGAAACCCTTGGCAAAACTCTCGCATGGGCGATTAGACAGGCAACCGAATTCTCCTGGTCAACCGATCAGGTCATACAAAAACTTCGTCTGAACTGATTTTGCAAAAGTCCAGGTAGAATTCATTTCACATTCCAGGACAGGTTTGGCTGGTGGAATCACTGAATGCCCGAATTATTGGTGAGCATCCGAAACGCAGAGGAAGCCCAGATCGCCAGACTGGGGGGAGCCCACTGGATCGATGCCAAAGAACCAAGGAACGGCCCGTTGGGGAAAGCTGAAAGCCAAGTGCTGGCAAAGATTGCGATCGAAAACAAAGGAATTAGCCCACTTAGCGCAGCAATGGGCGAGATATCCAAATATAGCGATTTGCTTTTTGATAATTCCCGCTTGGATTCTTATTCGCTCATCAAATTTGGAACGTCATCGGCTACTTTTTCAAGTATTCATGAACGTCTGGGGGAAATCGCCAGGCACTCGCAACGATCCCCGCAGTCGCTGGTTTTGGCCGCCTACGCCGATTTCCACCGGGCAAAGAGTCCTGCCCCGGATCTGTTCCCAGTATTTTGCGCGCAAGAAGGGCTTAAATATTTTCTTATAGACACTTTTATAAAGGACAATTCCCATCTATTCAGCTGGCTTTCCGTGCAGGTATTGGCAAACATTCGGGACAATTGCGAAAAGTTGGGCATCAAACTGGCCCTCGCGGGAAGGCTCGGAACAAACCACCTTTCCGCCCTGAAAGAAATAGCACCGCACATTGTCGGCTTACGGAGCGCGGTTTGCGAGGATGGCATCCGTGAAAAATCAATTTCCCTCGAACGGATACGTTTTTGGAAATCCCAATTGGACTGACTCACCCGGGGAGCAAACCGACTATGCGGATATTGCGGGGAGCTCCAGGTTTCTCAACCAAACCACCAAAAACCTGATCCACCAACCCATCCCAGGCTTTTGTAACCGCCTCACCGACTTGCAACCCGGAATTAATGGATTTAAACAAGGTCAGGGATTCAATCCCCCATACAATTGCCATCCTAAGCGCGATACTGTCACTAGTTGCCATCCAGGATTCCGGCAAACAATTCTCAGGGTTTTGGCAAGCATCCCACTTGCAGAAAGCTGCCGGGGCAACGACGTAAACCCCAGTATCAGTCGGTGCATTGGATTCCGCCCAAAGTTTCCATCCCGGCATGGCGGCAACCATGGAGCGGGCAATCAGGTCAAGGGTGTCAATTGCAAGCCAATGGCTTGATTTTTCCCCGAAATGGTACTTCGTGTCCCAGTCCCGCAACAAATCCACCATCACACCACCACCAAAAAGGATCAGGACCGGGGGCCTGACGGATTTGATTTGAGCCTCCAAGGCAGGAATCAAACCGGGCCAACCCAGTAGGCTGCCCCCCACTTTGAAAAGGAATTCAGGTTTTGTTTTCATGGGCTTCCGCCAACAGGGAAACCGCCCGAGCACAAGCGACACAGGCCCCTTTTTCACCCCAAATTTCACGCAGATAAAGAATCGCTTTTTCGTTGGCCTTTCCCGTCATCAATAACCTCTGGCCTATCCAATCAGCCCCTTGCCCGCAAAGAATAAAACGATTCGCATTCCCATTCCTTTCCAACACCGCCTGAATTCCGCGGGCAATCCGGGCCCATTGGGTGGAAATCACTGCCGTCGCAAGGGCCTCACGCTCAGCCTGAGTCGAGGTATCCAAATCAGCACCTAGCATGCGGGCGACACGACCGTGAGCCATTTCCCTGGTCCAGGCCCTGCCATCGGCGCTATCAAAGCGATTGGGGTTTTCCTCCAATGTCCCCATAATCAAATGAGCGTCCAAAGTGGTCGAGAAGACTTCAGCACAAAACCCATCTTGAACCAATGAGCAGATTGGACTTCGAGTCAAACCTGTGTACACCAGCTCCCCCGATTTCAACCGGCTCGGATCATCACGCCCCTGACAGAGAACCTTTCCCGGGACAAGGTACAAAATATCCGTGGTGGTTGAACCCATATCCACCAAAACCGTGGGTTCTCCCACAACCTTTTCGGCCAAAAACTGGCAAAGAGCCAGCCAATTGGAAGCCGCCAATCGGTAGGGAAACACTTTGGCTATATCCGCCCCGACCCAATCCCCTTGATTGCTCCAATAACAAATGGTCGCCCTCTGGAAGGCGGTCTCCACCGCATCAACGATTTGCAACACCCCATCCCTTTTCGACTGGAAACAATCGCACAGTTCACCGGTCATGGTTACAGCGATCCGATCCAGATACGGGACCAACATTCGTAGTGATTTCAATTGGCCTGCCAATTCCTCCGGATGCTTCCACAGAGGAAATGGTATTTCCTCAGCCCAACCCGCCGTGGTCGCGGCCTTCAGGTTTGCCCCACCGATGTCCAAACCTAGCCAACCCTTGCCCGGTTCCATTTTCGAATGTGGCTCCACAACCAGGGCTTCAAAGAAAAAGATGGAAAACCCATGCCGTAAAACAACCATATTCCATAAAAATAAATCCAGCTATGGGCACGCATAGATTGGCTCTAAACCAGCACGGAATAAAGACATGGAGGCAAAATCTTTCCTGGTTGGCATTGATCTGGGAACCACCAATTCCTCCCTGTCGACCATTTCAACCAAAAACGGTAGCGAAACCAGCCCTACCTTAGACGACTATTCGCCCATTCAGGTTATCCAGCCGTTTGAAACCGGCCCCCGACCCCTCTTGCCTTCCTTCCTTTACTTTTCGAATGGAAACGACGTCCCTGCAGGTAGTCTTCAGTTGCCTTGGAATTCCGAAGGCAACCCGACCGTCAATCTGGTAATCGGCGAGTTTGCACGGAAACAGGGGAGTCTCATCTCTTCCAATCTGGTGCATTCCGCAAAATCCTGGTTAAGCAACCCCGGCGCGGATCGGGATGAAAAGTTGTTGCCTTGGCCAGGCTCCGGAGACGGGCCAAAAATCAGTCCTATGGAGGCGTCCGCCGCCTTCTTACGGCATTTGGCCGAGTCCTGGGCCTTTTCGCAAAAAGGAAAAACAAAACTTGCAGACCAAACGGTTGTCTTGACCGTACCGGCCTCATTTGACGATGTGGCCAGACGGCTCACCCTGGAAGCAGCCAAAAAAGCGGGGATTGCAAACCCGTTCCTGCTTGAGGAACCGCAGGCAGCCTTTTATTGCTGGATGGCCGAACAGTCTGGCCGGATCAACCTAGGCGGTGGCCAAACCATTTTGGTGGTGGACATCGGCGGAGGTACCACCGATTTCAGCCTGATTGAAACCCACGAGGATGACGGTGACATCGCTTTCAGCCGAAAGGCCGTCGGTGACCACCTGCTTCTGGGGGGTGACAATATGGACATGGCGATTGCCAGGGTTGCCGAAGGAAAAATCAAATCCTGCTCCGCCAACCTGTCCGTCTCCCAATTTCAAAGCCTGGTCCAGCAATGCCGTTTGGCTAAGGAAAGACTTCTCGGCGAAGCCCCTCCTGAATATTCCACTATCCAGCTCGAAGGAAAAGGGCGATCGCTGGTCGGCAGTGGCATAAAAGTAGACATCCAACGGACCGAAGTATTGGAAAGGGTATTGGAAGGTTTTTTTCCCCTATGCACCCTGCAGGATAAGCCCCAAGAAAATCGCCGACAGGGCGCGGTTCAAATTGGCCTTCCCTACGCCCAGGACCCAGCCATCACCAAACATTTGGCAAGGTTTCTGCGCCTTCACGGGCTGGAGGAAAACCCACCGGACGCCCTCCTGCTCAACGGGGGCTGCTTTCATTCCAAGGAATTACGGGACAGGCTAACCGGTTTCCTGGAAAGGAATTATCCGCAAAAATCCATTCAACTTTTAACACTAAGCTCCGTGGACCGGGCGGTTTCCAGGGGCGCGGCATATTACGCCTGGTTGATCCAATCCGGTAAAAGGGCCATTCAGTCCACAGCGGCAAAATCTTATTACCTGGTTTTGGAAGAGGGGAAGGATGACAAAACCAAGGTACTTTGCGTCCTTCCCAGAAACACCAAGCCGGAAGTGGAACATCCTGTCAAGCAGCACCAATTCATGCTGAGCCTGGGCTCTCCGGTACGGTTTCCCCTACTGTCAAGCACCTCCCGGATGACTGACGAGGCTGGGACCGTCTTGGAAATTGAGGAAGGACAGTTGCATTGTTTGCCAGCCCTGCAAACCGTTTTAACCGGGGGAAGAAAATCAGGCCTGAAAACAACGGCGGTTCACATGGTTTCCAAACTGAGCGCCATAGGAACCCTGGACCTTCATCTGGTGGATGACAACGCAAATCGCTGGCATCTGGATTTCAATCTCCATCAGGAAATGAAACCCGACCAAGTATCTTCTCCGCTCCAAACCACCGGGTTTTCGGTCCCGGACCACCTGATTTCCCAAGCCATTGAAAAAATCCAAACCGTTTTTCCGGCGGACTCTATTTCTAGTGGGAATTCACCCGGTGAATTGCCCAGGGATTTGGAACGAATAATGGAATCAGGGAGGGAAAGCTGGTCCGCAGCGGTTTGTCGGCGGTTGTGGGTTCCCCTTCACCTCGGGTCCGACAGCCGGAGGTTAAGCCAAAGCCACTTGGGGCGATGGTACAACCTATCCGGATGGGTTCTTCGTCCCGGATTCGGGCATACCCAAGACACGCATTATGTTGAACAAATCTGGAAAGCCCTCCACGCCCCACCCAAAGGGAAAAGCGGGATCCGTCAACCGGAGGGGGGCCCGGAACTATGGATCCTATTGAGACGAATCGCAGGCGGACTGGCGACTGGAAAACAAATCCAGATCATGGAAAGGCTGAAACCTTTTCTGATCCCTGGAAAAACAAAGGCGCCATTCAAACCCACGCTTGCGGAAATCATGGAAATGTGGCGTTGTGCCGCCAGTCTGGAAAGGGTTGGTCACGCATTCCGGCAAGCCTTGGCCGACACCCTCCACCGGAAAATCCTTCAGAATCCCAAGGAGGCCACAGATTGGCAGATTTGGTGTCTGGGCAGGTTGGGAGCGCGCCTTCCAACCCATGGAACAATCGCCGCTGTATTGCCCAAGGAATCGGCGGAGGAATGGATCAAAAATCTGCTTGCCCTCGCGCCCCGGTCTGAAACCGCCTCGAGAAATCTTGGATCCGCATTGATGCAGATGGGAGTGGCGACAAACCGACCGGAATTGGACGTCTCGGAGGAGACGAGAAACCGGATAATGCCAAGGCTCAAGGACCTAGGGTGCCCTGATTCGATGGGCGAGATCCTTCAGGGAAAGGAAGTCGAAAACCGCCATCAAATCGCGGAAGCATCCCTTGGAGAGTCCATTCCTTTGGGCTTGCAACTGATTCCGGGTTGAATCGCAGGCACCGGATCATTCTGAAACAATCCGGTCGCGGGCTTGCTCGTAACGCCTCAAGGTTTTATTGACAATTTCGGGCGGCAATTCCGGCGGCGGGGAATGCTTGTCCCAACCAGAGGTCTCCAACCAATCGCGCATGAATTGTTTGTCAAATGAAGCAGGCGATTCACCTACCCGGTACTCTTCCGCGCTCCAGTAACGGGAACTGTCAGGGGTGAGAATTTCGTCAATGAGCAATACTCTTTCACCCATGAGACCAAATTCAAATTTCGTATCCGCAAGAATCAAGCCCTTAGCCCCAGCATGGTTAAAAGCCCGATGGTAAATGTCCAAAGACCGTTGTTTGAGATGGGAAGCCAAATCCTTACCCAACTCGTTTTCCAAATCCGCAAAAGTTATGTTGATATCATGGCCGGATTGCGCCTTTGTTGCTGGTGTGAAAATCGGCTCCGGCAGCCGGGAAGCCTGTTTCAGCCCGGACGGCATTTGGATACCCGCCACCATCCCGGTTTCCCGATATTCTTTCCAACCGGACCCGGCCAGATACCCCCGAACCACGCATTCAAATGGAATCACTTCGGTCTTTTTCACCAGCATGGTGCGTCCCGCCAGGAGGTTTCCATGCCCGGAAAAGGGCGGGCCCATTTCATTGGGGTCCGAGGAAATCAATTGCTCCCCAACCCCAAGAAAATCGAACCAGAACAGGGACATTTCCGTCAGGATCTTGCCTTTTCCAGGAATCGGATTGGGCATCACCCAATCGAATGCGCTGATCCGATCGGTGGCGATCATCACTAACCGGTCACCCAAATCGTACAAATCCCGAACCTTGCCCCGTTTGCAGGGGTACCCGGCGAATTCTGTTTTCAACAAAGCTTCCATGACTTTTCCCGCTTTTATCAACCGCCTGCAGGCTTTTACCCCGAACGCTTGTGATCCACTCTTGTTTTATAATCGTTCCAGCAGGATACGGGGGAAATGATGTCCGGAAACCATCCCAGCCATTTTTTCCTGGATAAGGACCAAGATGGGGCCATTCATTTAAAGTGGAACTCACCCGCAGGGGGAGACCACCCTTCCCCCAACTGGCTGGACCAGAATTCCCTCAACGAATTGGAAGGGCTTCTGGACCAATTACTGGACGGTCCCCGCCCGGCGTTGGTCATCCTGAGCAGTGGTAACAATCGGGGATTTGGTACAGGTTTCACCAGCCAATACCTGGCCACCTGCGGATCCAATGAATTGCTTTTGGCCGCCGGTAGTCTCCAGCGATGCTGCCAGAAGTTGACACAAATCCCTTGTCCCATCATCGCCGCGGTCTCGGGTCTTTGCCTCGATGAGGGGTTGGAACTTGCACTCTTTTGCGATTACCGGATTGTTTTCGATTCACCCAAGACCAGGGTCGGTTTCCGCTCCCAGGAAAGGGAATGGTACCCTACCCCCGGCAGCATACCCAGGATTTGCGAACTTCTGGGACTTGAGCGTGGGTTCAAACTTACGGCCCACGGCCAGTTATTGCAGGCCAAAACTGCTCTCCGTTGGGGGCTAGCAGATTCTGCTCCAACGAACGAACATGAATTGCGCAGGGAAATCGGCCTCCTCAAGGGAAAGGCGCTTGGCCGAGGAAAAATAGCCAAACCCATGCCCCAAAATTGGATTCGGCGCTTCCTCCAGCTCAATCCCATAGGACGCAAGTGGGTCGCAAAAGGTTTAACCCGTTGGTTGGATAGGGCCCTCCACCAAGAATCGCCCTGGACGGGGTACCTGGTGTCCGCACTCAAGGACTGCACCGCTGGGTCTCCGTCCTCAGACACAATCGCGTCGCGAATGTGGAAAGTCGCGGCCAACCATCCACTTTCCTTGAAAAGTCTGATTTTTTGCAGTGCCTTCGCCCATTGGAACGATGGCCAAACCCGGCAAAAAACAGAAATTATTCGGGGTGTCCTTTGCGATTACCCCGAAATCCCCGCCCATCCGTTCCTTGGAATACTTCATGGTAAAAACGTACGGATTCAATCCACCAACCATGATGCACCATGCCCTGAATTGAGGATCGAGGGATTAAGCACCTGGAAACCGGTCGTTAGCCGCCCTGAAAAGTCCTCTGGCGATATGGAGGGACCGGCTAAAATCCGATTGACATGGGACCAGGCCTCCAATCGACCTGAACAAGCGTATTTGTGGGGTCCATTCAAACAAGGCCCCCAACTTTATGCCGCTCTTGAAAATCCCCTGGAAGCTTGCCCGAAGTTACAGGCAGTCCTAGCCGGATTGGGTATTCGTGCAACTGTTCATTCCAACCCTCTAGATTCTTGGGTTTCACTCCTTTTCACCATGATCGAAAGTTCGTTGGCGGTTTTGGCCCAAAACCTGGACGCGGGGCTTTTTGAACAGGAAGCCCGAAAAAAAGGCTGGCTTGACGGCCCTTGCTGGTGGATGCAATCCAATGACATCTTGTTCCTGTGCAACAGCATTCAGACTTGGAACGCCCCCTCAAACGTAGATGAAAAGCAGGCCTCAGGCTTGGAATTCTCCCGGCGATTTGCAAACTGGATTCCAACCTTGGAATTAGCCGGTATTTCAAATTCAAAGAACGATACAAAAGGACTTTGGGTTCGTAGGGATAAATCGGGAATGTTTCATGCGTCCCGGATTGGACGAAAATGGCCTGTCTTTGCCAAAGCGGAGCCAGATCTTGCCTTTAAATCCTTGCCTGAAAAACAAAGGCACGTGGAGGCGGTAAACCGGATTGAGAAAGCCCTTGTAACAGGCTGGCAAAAATTACCCCCCAGAAATAGGCAACAGGCGTCCTTTGTGTTTTTCCATGGGCTTTTGGGGTTTCCTGGCTGGAAAATCGCCTCATTATCGAAAGAATTGACTGAATTTTCCGGGGGTGGACTCCTGGACTGACCCAAAAAGCCAATTGGCTGACTCCGGCCAGGCGGAAGGCTTGTGGTTTAAGGCTCAATAATCCCGTAAGATTTCTCTTACATCAAAACCTTGAAGACAGTTTAACACCATCACAGGTGACCAATCATGACTCCAGAAGATCGGCTGGCCCAACTTCACCTGCAATTGCCAACCCCCGCCAAACCTGTCGCCAAATACAAAATGGCCGTTATCACCGGAAAACTGCTTTTTGTTTCTGGTCATGGTCCGACCCGGGTTACCCCTACCACCCCCGTGCAGGGCAAGGTAGGGGCGGAACTAACTTTGGAACAAGGCAAAGAATCCGCCCGTGCGGTGGGTATCAACATGCTGGCAACCCTGAAGGACCGGCTTGGATCCCTGAATAAAATCAAACGATTGGTGAAAACTCTTGCCTTGGTCAACTGTAGCCCTGACTTTGGCGATCAACCCAAAGTGGTGAATGGTTTCTCTGAACTGATGGCCGAAGTTTTCGGGGAAGAGAACGGGGTTGGCGCCCGCAGCGCCATGGGCACCAATAGCCTGCCCGGAAACATGCCGGTGGAAGTCGAGTGTATTTTCGAACTCGATTAACCCCCCCCGTGGGGCTTCGCTCAGGCAGATCCTGAGGAATTCTGGCTTGGCAGGGCGCAATCAATCCAATTTCCAGGCATGAAAAACGTGTGGAAAACGCAAATTTCATGTCGTAACTAAAAGGCAAAAAAAGAACCACATAATCCAAGCCGGGGGTCTATTTTTGATGAGCGGCATGGAAATCCCAGGCCACACCTCCAACCCAGCCGCAGTGAATAAGGCGATTGAGGCTGGAGAAGGTATCCTCAGACTGGCCCCCACTTGGGTCCCTCGCTCCTTTTTGATGCCGGGTCGCCGGATCAAATTGGCCCCTCAAGATATTTATGCCTACGGCACCCACCGTGGCGGTATTGATGAACGGTGGTTTGCCTCCACCACACCCGCCGCCAATGATAATCGGACGATTGACGAAGGGCTCAGTTACACGGTTGTAGGAGGCAAGAAGGCTTTCACCTTGAGGGAGGCCGTGGAACACGAAGGAAAATCACTGCTTGGCGAGGAAATGTGGTCAAATTACAAACGCTGGCCAGTCTACAGCAAATTCTTCGACAACATGGGGCCTATTCCCCACCATATGCACCAATCAGATGAACAAGCGGCCCTGGTGGGTCAACAGGCGAAACCCGAATCCTATTATTTTCCGCCCCAACTGAATTCCATTGGCAACCATTTCCCCTACACCTTTTTCGGCCTGGAGCCGGGAACCACCAAAGAAGACATCCGTCGATGTCTGGAAAAATGGAATGTCGGGGACAACGGAATCCTGAATTACTCGAAGGCCTACCGCCTCCAGCCTGGAACCGGCTGGCTGGTTCCTCCCTGTGTTTTGCATGCTCCTGGCAGCTTGGTCACCTACGAACCCCAATGGGGCTCTGATGTTTTCGCCATGTACCAATCCATGGTGGAAGGCCGTGCGGTACCATGGGATTTGCTCGTAAAGGATATGCCCAAGGAAAAACATCAAGACTTGGACTTCATCATTGGCCAGCTTGACTGGGAGGGGAATATCGACCCCCTTTTCAAGGAACATCACTTCCTTGAACCAATTCCGGTTGCCGAAACGGCCTCGGAAGGGTTTGTGGATAAATGGGTTGTTTACGGAAAGGTGAAGGGCAAGGAGCTATTCTCCGCCAAGGAATTGACAATCCAACCCGGCGCCCGCGTCATCATCAAGGACAACGGAGCCTATGGCTTGGTTGCTGTGCAAGGTTGTGGCAAAATCGGAATCCATCCGCTCCGCACCCCGGCCATGATTCGCTTCGGGGAGCTTACCGAGGACGAATACTTTGTCAGCGCCACCGCCGCGCAGCAGGGGGTTGTTTTTGAAAACCACGGCATTGAACCATTGGTCACCCTCCGATACTTTGGCCCTGATGTGAACCCAGCCGCGCCCGCTGTTGGCGCGAAAGCAAAGAGCTAATTCCGTACCCCTTAGTTTTGATTTTTCCCATTTTTTTTAAGGAACCGAAGTCATGAGCAAGAAGATTTCCATTGGCAGCTGGGCATATGTCTTCAATCAAAAGGAAGAAATCGACTTCCACACCATCCTTCACGGGTTGAAGGATCTCAAATTGGACGGCGTTGAACTTGGGAGTTTTGGAAAACACCCGACACCCAAATCTCACCCAACCAAGGCCGACCGAAAGCGCCTGAAGGATGAAGTTGCCGCCCATGGGTTGGCGTTTTCCGGAATCGCCCCAGACCTTTGGTCATTCAAATTGGTTTCCGTGGAAGACCCGGCTCCCTATTTGGCGGCATTCTTGGGCTACTGTTCGTTTGCCCATGATCTCGGCATCAAATTAATCCGGGTGGATGCCGTTGAAGCTCCTGATGTTTTTGAAAAAAACAACATCGATCCGAAGGTGGGTTTTGACCGGGCAGTCAACGCCTGGAACATTGCCTGCAAAATGGCTGCCGACCACGGTCTTGAGGTTTCCTGGGAATTCGAACCGGGGTTCGCCTTCAACAAACCGACCGAGATCGTGAACATGATCGACGCGGTCCGGGCCAAGGGCAACAAGAATTTTGGTGCCATGTACGACACCTGCCATGCCTATATGTGCGCCAAGATCGGGGCCAAACAACCTGGAGCCAAGGAAACGCTGCCGGGCGGAGAAATTGAACTCCTTCATAAACTGAAGGGCAAAATCAACCATCTCCACCTGATCGACTCGGACGGCAGTTTGAACGAGCACCAAACAAGCACGCACAACCCATTTGGCACTGGCCATCTGGATTTTGACAAACTGGTTCCGGAACTCCTGAACGCCGGAGTTCCCAGCGACTGGTGGTGCATCGACCTATGCTTCTGGCCAAACGCATGGGATGTGACCGCGGACTCCATGAAGTTCCTCGGAAACATCAAGAAGAAGTACGCCGCCATCGGGGCATAATCCGAAGGCGAATCCAAACCATCACCCTCCCACGGAACGGCGGAACATGAAAACCCTGAATGTTGGACTGGTTGGTTACGGTTTCATGGGAAAGGCGCATAGCAACGCCTTTGCCCAAGTGAACCATTTTTTTGACCTAAAGCATCAGGTGAAGCTCAAGGCTGTTTGCGGCCGCACCAAAGAAAAGACGGAAGCATTCGCCAAGTCATGGGGTTATGAAAGTGTAGAAGCCGACTGGCGAAAGCTGATCGAGCGCAAGGACATAGACCTTATCGACATATGCACCCCCAATGACAGCCACGCCGAGATCGCCGAAGCTGCCGCCAAGGCCGGCAAGATGATCCTGTGCGAAAAGCCTCTGGCCCTGAACGGGGCCCAAGGTTTGGAAATGGTCAAAACGGTTGAGAAAGCCGGCGTTCCCAACATGGTTTGGTACAACTACCGGCGAATCCCCGCTGTGACTTTCGCCAAGCAGTTGATTGACGAGGGGAGGTTGGGGAGAATTTTCCACTACCGGGCAAAATTCCTCCAGGATTGGACCATCAACCCCGACCTTCCCCAGGGGGGTGCCGCCCTGTGGCGATTGGATTTGGGAGCTGCCGGGTCCGGGGTAACCGGAGACCTGCTGGCCCACTGTATCGACACCGCCCTGTGGCTGAATGGCGAAATGCAGTCCGTGACGGCAATCACCGAAACTTTTGTGAAGGAAAGGATGCATAACCTGACCGGAAAGGTAGAGAAAGTAGGAATCGATGATGCTTGCGCCTTCCTCAGCGTTTTCGACAACGGCTCCTTGGGCAATTTTGAATCAACCCGCTATGCCCGGGGGCACAAAGCCCTGTATACCTTCGAAATCAACGGGGAGAATGCCAGCATCGCTTGGGATCTCCACGACCTTCACCGGCTTCAATGGTTTGATCACAAGGATCAGGGCAACCTTCGCGGTTGGCGGTCCATTCATGTGACGGATGGCGATCACCCCTACATGAAGCAGTGGTGGGTTCCCGGTCTGGCAATTGGTTATGAGCACAGCTTCATTCACCAGGTAGCCGATTTCATTCAGGGCGTTGAATCAGGCAAACCGGCTTACCCAACCTTCCGCGATGCCCAACGCACACAGCGCGTTTGTGACGCGGTCCTGACCTCCGGTAAGGACCACCAGTGGCACAAGGTTGCTAAAGACTAGAGCAGCTTCAAACCCCAACCTAGAAAAGCGGAGGGGGCGGAAATTTCCGCCCCCTCCGCTTTTCTAAATTTGTATTCAAACAGGCCAAGCCCTAACTAAAGGCCCGGCGAACCGGTTGTGCCGTACCAGGCAAGATTGGAATGGGCCTTTGCCCGACATCCAACACTAGGCCATGGGGATCTATCCCCATGGCCTGGTAAACGGTTGCCAGTATATCCTGAAAATGAATGGGATCGTCGCGCACTTCCGCCCCTTGGGCGTCAGTTCGGCCAATCACCTGCCCAGTTTTCAGCCCGCCACCAGCCAATAGTGCGGTGTTAACACGTGACCAGTGATCTCTTCCCGCATCCTTGTTGATCTTTGGGGTCCTGCCGAATTCACCCCAAACCAACACCAGAGTATCGTCTGCCATACCCCGTTCGTGCAAATCATCCACCAGTGCCGTGATACCTTTGTCAAATACCGGAAGATTCCCTTTCAGATGGCCAAAGTTGTTTCCATGTGTGTCCCAAAATCCATAGCCAACGGATACGATCCTGGCACCGGATTCCACCAATCTTCGGGCCACCAGAAGTTGATCATTCCAAAGGGGAGCCCCGTCCCCCTGATGCTTTTCAGAACCGCGGCCATACCTTTCCCGAACTTTTTCAGGTTCCCGGCTGATGTCCAAGGCGTCCAGGATTTTCCGATTAAGCAACACGTCAAACGCCCGGCGGTAATTTTGGTCAACACCCCCGGTTTCAAGGAACCCGCGAAATGAATCCATGCTTTCCAAAAGGCCGCGCTTGTCAACCAACGCTTCCTTTTGACCCGCCTCCAACTGGAGGGTATTGACGTCACCCCCTTGCAATCGAACCGCTTGGGCCGATCTCCCCAAAAAGCCCGGGCCGGGACTGTTGTAAGGCCGGTGCTGCATGGTGGGAAACAAATCAACAAACGGAGGAAACGTAGGGACTATTGGCCCCAGGACTTTGGTAATTACCGAACCCAGATGGGGTTTGGCATCCCTTTGGGCCACACCCATTTGAAAGCCTGTCAAATTTTGAAAACTGCTGTGTTCGTCGGCAAAACCCACCAATGATTTCAGCGTCAGGAATTTGTCCATCCTGCAGGAAAGCAGTGGCAACAATTCGCAAACAGGATGCCCGGGAAGATTGCTTTGGATCGGATTAAACTCTCCCCGGATTTCTTTGGGGGCGGCCGGTTTCAAATCAACGGTATCTAGATGAGAAATACCCCCGGACAAATAAACCACAATGAGAGATTTTTGACGTGTTACGCCTTTCACAGAGCTGCGGTTTTCAGATTCCGCTTTCAGCAATTGGGGCAGGGATAAGCCCGCTCCAAACCCCAAACCCAACCCAATGAAATCTCTCCGCGGTAAACGGATAAAAGAGCTGCAACCCGATGGGGAAGAATAGGACATATGAAAATCTCATCGCCACGGGAATCGTGGAAGGCGGGATAGCATATTATACCTTGTCAAATTGACACAATCCAACCCGAAACCCCATAAATTGACCTTATCGCTTCAACATTCCCAAGGCTAATGCAGAGACTGACCGTGAATTCCCAAAACCGCAGAACCATACTTCGCGC
>Ga0169931_10009468_pt1 | contig 14039 bp, 15 predicted proteins | sample Kivu_15m_20L_FD_129675 | JGI IMG/M metagenome (GOLD analysis project Ga0169931, IMG submission 129675) | Freshwater microbial communities from Lake Kivu, Western Province, Rwanda to study Microbial Dark Matter (Phase II) - Kivu_15m_20L... | ecosystem: Environmental > Aquatic > Freshwater > Lake...
CACCTCAGCGCGCAGCAGGTGGGCAACGTCGGTCGCCGACAGGACCTTATCGTCTCGCGGCTCCGCCGAGCCGAGCCAGGCCAGATGGGGCGTGTGCGGGAAGCGGAAGAAGTCGGTCATGGTTGTGGGAGTTGGGGCGCCGGCTTGTTGGGGAACTTCCTGCCATAGAAGCGGCATGCGTCTTTGGGACATAGAAAGTCCACTCTCACACCTTTCGCCTCGAGAGCGGCCCACCAGTCCAGCCACTTGCTGTCCGCGGCCTGCCAGACCGGCGGTTTGCTCGGATGCGCGTACGCCACTGCCGCGAACTTGCGATCAGGAGCGTCGAACAGAGGTGCCAGGGTCGGGTCTGGAAACTCGGCGAAGCGGTCACCCGCCAGCTCGTTGATCGGTACCGCCTCGACCCGTTTGGCGTTGGCCTGGTTTTGCAACAGCCACTTCAGGTAGGCATTGCCGGCGCCTTTCTGCTTGTTGGGGCGGCTCTTGTTCAGGTACTCGCTGAGGATGCGAAAGCCGTCGTCGATCACCGCGATGCCGCCGGCCTGCATGGCCTGCAAACGCCGAACGCATTCGATGATGAGTCTTCCGAGACGTCTGCATGGTCGCCGTTGGCGACCAGCAGCACGTTCGTGTCAATGACGGCCTTCATTCGCACGCCTCTTTACAAGCTTGTGCCTTCCTGCGCTTCCTTGCCGCAAGAGTGCGGGCCGCGACGTCGGCCATCTCGTCGCCAAAGAAGTTTTCGGGCCAGTTCTCGATGTCGCCGAACATGTTCAGACGCAGTGGCTCTAGTTCGGCCCCGGCACCGGAGCGGCGGCAGAAGTAGACCGCCACTTGCTCGGGCGACAGCCCCCCTCGGCCACGCGGCGCTGCATGCGGTTGAGGAAGTGTTCGGAATGGCTCTCGACGATGAGTTGGACGCGCCGTTCTGGCGAGCCTGTGTCGCCGATATGAACACATCGGCCAATTCGGCCTGGACCTGGGGGTGCAAGTGAATCTCGGGCTGCTCCATCCAGACGGAGGAGGTGGGTGGGCAGTAGTACGCCTGCACCAAGGCGGGCAGCACCTGCGATACGCCGAAGCCGACGTCGGTGATCTTGACCCCGGGTGACTTCGAGCCCGTTTTGATCAGCACCTCATACTCCCTGCGGCCCGGCGCCACGGGACGTACCGAAAAATCCTGGATCACGCCGAGATCTTTCAGCCAGCCGGCGATGAATGCGGCAAAGCCGCTTTTGCCCTTATGGGGGCCGCGGTTGAGTTGGCGACCGTCGTTTTCGGCGGCCAGGATGGCGGCGATCGACTGCTCGCCCATCTGGCCAACGCTGGCCGGCGTGTCGCCTGACCACTGGTAGGTGCGCCGAGGGTGACTGCGCAGCGGTCCCAGGTAAGACAGGCTGTTCAGCATGGACTCGGTGGCGAGGGCCAGGTCTGCCATGAAGCCGGCGTTCTGGAATCGCGCAGCGGTCGCGTCGGACACGCGGTCGAACTTCTCGGGGTCGTCCAGTGGCCACTTGCGGCCAACAGTCATTTTGAAGTCGTAGCGCTCGGAGCTCAGCGATAGTGTGTCTTTTGCATCGCGGCGGAACGCGACGTCGAGCACGGCGACGCCATCCGCCAGAAGCTCGGTACGGCACACGCCTGGAGCAATCAGTCCGGGGAGTTTGCGCGGATCTGTTTCGTTCTAGCCGGTGGAAAGTGGGGCGCGTTCGGCGATTGAGTTACCCTAGCGGATAGGCCCGTGTGCCGCTTTCCGCTGAACGATGCCGCCGACTGCCTCCCCAACCAAAGTGTCCGATGCCCGCCGCCGATCCAGCGCCCGTCCGGGCAAGGTGGGTTTGCGTGATGCGGACGCAACCCGTCAGGCCATTTTGATGGCCGCCACCGAAGAATTCGCGAGTTCGGGCCTTGCCGGTGCGCGCGTGGATCGCATTGCCGAGCGGGCGACCATCAACAAGCGGATGCTGTATTACTACTTTGGCAACAAGGAGTCGCTGTTTCTGGCCGTGCTGGAGAAAGCGTACCGCGACATCCGGGATGCCGAACGGGTGCTGGAACTGCCGCAGTCCGATCCAGTCGATGCGATCCGAAAGTTGGTCGCGTTCACTTGGAACTATCACCTGTCGCATCCGGAATTTCTCCGCTTGCTCAACAGTGAAAATCTCCGCAAGGCCCAACTCCTGAAAAAGAGCCGGGAGATTCGCGCCATCCATTCGCCGTTTGTCGACATGATTGACGGCGTACTACAGCGGGGCCGACAGGCGGGCGTATTCAGGGCCGGTGTGGATCCGGTACAGCTCTATATTTCGATCGCTGCATTGTCCTGCTTCTATCTGTCCAACCGCTTTACGCTTTCAACCATCTTTGGTCGGGATCTGCTGGGTGCGCGGGAGCAGGCTGAGCGACTGGGTCACATGACGGATGTGGTGCTCGGATATCTGATCCGAGACTGAGCGCCTGCAGGCGCCTACTCCATGCCGAGCAGTCGGTAAATGCGTCGAGTGTAGAGACCGAAATCCTCTCGCGTCTTGATATCGAGTATGCGGGGATGGGGCAGGTCGATCTCAAAATTGTCCGCCATGCGTGCAGGACCTGCCGTCAACACAACGACCCGCGTGCCCAGGAAAACGGCCTCGGATATGCCGTGCGTCACAAAGATGATCGTCTTGCCTGACTCTTTCCAGATGCGGAGGAGCTCCAGGTTCATCTTCTCGCGAGTGAGCGCGTCGAGTGCGCCGAACGGCTCATCCATCAGCACAAGCTTCGGGTCGTGCAGCAGTGCTCGTGCGATGGCCGCCCGCTGCTGCATTCCGCCTGAAAGTTCATAGGGAAACCGAGCCTCCGAACCAGACAGTCCGACCAGGGCGAGCAGGTCGCGTGCCCGTTCGCGTGCGGCCGCCATCGGCAGCCCGAGAATTTCGGCAGGCAACACGACGTTATCCAGGATGCGACGCCACTTGAGCAGTAGCGGCTGCTGAAACACCATGCCGACGTCGCGTGAAGGGTCGAACGGGTAGCTCGGCGAGCCCATCTGAACCGCGCCGCCATCATGGGGGTGAAGTCCTGAGAGGATTTTCAGCAGAGTGGATTTTCCGCACCCGGATGGACCGACCAGCGCGACCAGTTCACCCGGCATGACGTCGAAACTTGCATCCGAAATGGCAAGATGCTCGCGTGAACCCGTGCGGTAGACCTTTCTTACGCCCCGCATGCGAATGAATGGCTCGACGTTCATGACAGCCTCGCATCGCGTGCGACCAGAAGGCGTTCGAGCAGCATGACCAGCCCGTACAAAAGCATACCGATCAGGGTGATGAGAACGACTGCCATGAACATGGCGGGTGTGTCGAGCGTGACCTGGACCTGCAGCATCAGGTAGCCGAGCCCCTTGTCCGAGCCGAGGAACTCGCCCACGATGGCGCCGGCCACAGCGAGAATCGCGGCGACCTTCATGCCCGAAAAAATATACGGCAAGGCGCCTGGCAACTGAATCTTGGTAAACAGTTGCCATCTCGAGCCGCGCAGTGATCGAACCAGATCGAGGAGATCTGGTTCGATTTCCCGAAGCCCCCTTGCCGTGGTGAGCAGGATTGGAAAGACCGCAATTGAGAAGGCCATCATCGTATTCGGAAAGACGCCGTACTTGAACCAGACGATAATTAGCGGACCCAGCGCGACCTTGGGGATCATGTTCAGGGTGACCAGAAGCGGCAGGCATAGTGATTCCAGTATGCGTGACCAAGTGAAGATCAGGGCAAGCATTACCCCCACCACCAGGGCCAGCAGGTAGCCACCAAAGATTTCGGTTGCCGTGACGCGGATATTGGTCCACCACCCATAGTCGGGATTGAGCAAGGCGTTGAGCGTGGCCTGGGGCGAGGGCATGACGAACTTGGGGACCTGTCCGATTTCGACAAACAGGTACCAGGCCACTACCAGGCCGATGTGGGCAAGCACCGCAAAAGTCCAGCGTACGTAGGGCGTGTCGATCGAATTCATCCGTGGGTCCTCAGTCGGCCAACCAGCGTGCGAGCCGGGCCTGTACGAACGCATCGTCGGTGAGGTCGGGGTGTTCGCGCATCACGCGATCGAGGGCGGCGGTCTGGCCAGGGGAAAGGGTCTCGGCGGGGTTCAGGCACCAGTTGCCCTGCAGAAGCCCCTGGCGACGAAGGACTTCGTGACAACCTGCGATGCAGCCCGCGAAGCCATTGGCCACGTCGAACAGGGCGGCGTTGCAGTCGGTGACGCGGGCGTCCAGCGCCAGGAGGTCATTGTCGATCAGACCGGACCGCCGTGCATCGGCGATCCGATCGAACAGGCGCACTGCTGCCTGAGTCCAGACGCTCCAGTGGCCCAGCAAACCACCGCGGCAGTGGACGCGAACTTCCTCGAGGGAACCATCGGCGCGAGGACGCCTGACAGCCAGCGGGGTGAGGAGATCCAGCACGATATGGTCGTCGTTGCCGGTGTAGAGGGTGACGCGATCTTCGGCCTGCGCGAGGACGATCCCCCGCACGACATCGAGTGTGCGGTAGCGGTTGAACGGGGCGACCTTGACTGCTACGACGTTGTCGATCGCCGCAAAACGCCGCCAGAAGGTAACGGGCAGGTCGATGCCTCCGACGGCCGTCTGCAGATAAAAGCCGATCAGCGGGATTTCTGCGGCGACCGCTGTGCAGTGCTCGATCAATGCGTCGGGATCGGCGCCCCGCAATGCCGAGAGCGACAAGAGTCCGAAGGTGTAGCCCAGCCCCACGGCAGTGCGGGCCTCGCTGATCGCTTGGGCGGTGTTCCCGGCCAGCCCGGCGACCATCAGCAGCGGCTGGGTGCGGTCGAGGGCCTTTAGTGCGTCGGCTGCAGTGCGTTGGGCAAGGCCGAGAACGCGCTCGTAGAGACCGTGTTCACGAATGGCGAACTGGGTGGCATGGACACCCACTGCGAGTCCGCCCGCGCCGGCTTCGATGTAATAGCGGGTGAGCGCGCGCTGGTGGCGTTCGTCGAATTGCCGCTCGGCCGTCAGCGCGAGCGGGTGCGCGGGGATCACGGTGCCCCGGTGCAGGGCCGCCAGGATTTCGGGGGACAGGTCAAAATGATGCAAGGCCATAAGCTTGACTGCGTTTTATGCTTCCCTAATGTTAACCGTTCAGTTAAATTATTCAATGTTTTTCGTCTGAGGGCACAAGGCTGCGGGACGGCCGTTTTCGTTGACACGATCCAACTCGGCCCGACAGCATCTTCCGAGGCATTCAGAACCTGCATCTACGATTGACAAGCCATTCAAAAAAGGAGACCACATGAAGATCAATCTCAAATTACTCACCGCGATCGGAGCAGCCGTCGCGGCGTCCATTGGCTTGGCACCGGCCATGGCCCAGACGAAAATCGACTTCGTCTTGAACTGGGTGCCGGGCGGCGACCACGCGCCCTACTACTACGCCAAGAAGCAGGGCTGGTACGCCCGTGAAGGCCTTGACGTAAACCTCGAGCCCGGTCGGGGTTCGGCGCTAGCCACCCAGAAAGTCGGTGCGGGGGCTAATCCAGTCGGGCTCGCTGATATGGGGGGCGTTCTGGTCGCCAAGGGCAAGGGCGCCAATCTCGTTGCCGTCTACAACGTTTATGCGAACTCACCCCAAGGGCTTTACTGGCTGAAGAGTTCCGGCATCAAGTCGGTCAAAGACCTCGTTGGCAAGAAAATCGGTAATCCCGCTGCCGATGGCGCGCGCACGATGTGGCCTGCCCTGGCCAAGGTAAACGGCATTGATCCCAAGTCCGTCACCTGGGTCAATATCGATGCCAATGCCAAGCTCTCTGCGTTAAAGGCCAAGTCGATCGATGCCACCACATCGTTCTACAACATCCACCACATCTTCCAGGCGCAGCTCGGCGACGACATGGGCTTTCTGGCCTGGCGGGACGCCGGGCTCAACCCCTACGGCAATTCGGTGATCGTCAATAGTGCGTTCCTCGAGAAAAATCGCGGAGCCATCGAGAAATTCGTCCGGGTCACCCAGCGTGCCTTCGCGGCGTGTGTTGACAGTCCCAAGCCCTGCGTGCAGGCGCTCATCGATGCCAATGGCGCGCTGAAGCTGGACAACGAAATGGTGAACTGGTCGCTGGTCGAGGTGCTGATGAGCGACAAATTTGCTCGCGAAATGGCACTGGGCATCCACGAGGACGGGCGAATGGAGAAGGACTACGAACTGGTCCGCGAGTACATCGGCATCGACAAGCCTTTTGATGTCAAGACGGTCTACGACAACAGCTTCCTGGATCGCTCGATCCGCATGAAGAAATAAGCTGATTCACGTCGTGGGGCCCGCGCGCGGCGCGGTTTCTGCGATGCATTGAGCCTTCGGCTGACGATCTGTTCAGCCGAGCTCGGGGCCGGCAACGGCCCAAGCCAGTGCCCTGTCACCCGGCAATCCCTCAGCAGGGCCGCGCAGCATTCTTGTAAACGGGCGTTGCGCAGAAAACCCTGCCCCGCCCAGGGCGGCAATCATGGCTGCGCATTGATCGGGGATATCGACAAAGACGGGACCTTCGACTCGCTCAAGGGCGGCGCTCAACAGTGCCAGGGCCGTCGCAGCGTCCTGTGCGACGATCGGGCCAATCTGTGTGGCCCTGGAGCCCGGACGGGCCAGCACGAATCCGATGGGTGGGTTCGGGTGGGGTTGCGCTCGCGAAGCCTGCAATGCCAGCGATGGTGCGCGCGCGATCAGATCAGATAACAGGCCCCGGCGGTCGGCGCCAAAGGCGAGGCGGTCGAGGCTTGAGATGGCTTGGAAGGCGGATGATTTTGTTGCCGGATATCCGGATCCTGCGATACCTTCAATGATTAATTCTTGATCGGTCAATTCGGTGGGGAAGCATGGCCCGTGCCCCTGCCAGCGAGTAAAGGTCCAGCAGTCTTGAAAACCCGCTTGCAGGTAAATGGCGCGACCCGCGGGGGTTGCGTCGAGCACCGGGGTCAGATGGCCCTGCTCAGGGGCGCCGAGCCAGTCGAGCGATTCCTGCAGCAGGCGGCGGGCAAAGCCCTGACCGCGATGATCGGGTCGAACCAGCACCATGCTGATCCATGCGGGCGATTGTAGTGGTGTGTGATCCTGCCTGGAGGCAGGGTCGAGTCCCGTCGAAGGCCAGGGCAGCACCAGGGTCGAGGCAATCACCCGGCCGTGTCTGCGGATGCCGCGTGCGCGCCCCGCGCTGAGCATCCACTGCCAGTCGTCCGCATTCTGGTTCCAGTTTGACGCCGCGGAGAGCGCGACCAGATCAGCGAGATCCGATGGGCCGAGCGCAGAAATGACCGCGTCGCGGTCAGTCCCAGTCTCGTCCGATGTGGCGGGTTCGCTGCCGGGGGCTTTGAGTGGGGGCGCCGAATCAGTACTTGCCATCTCGCGCTTGAAAGTGCGTGGGCTTACCCAGACTCTCTCCGCCCCGCGTCACCCAGTCTGCGACCCAGTCGATCATGGTGTCGATCGGGATCGGCGGCGCGCCGAACAGTTGCTGGGACAAGCGGGTATCGAGCAGCCAGGCCGATTCAGCCTCCGTGCCATTCAATATCGGCTTGCGTCCCATTCGCTGCGCGAACTGTCCGGCCAGCCATCGGATCGAGGTGTGTGCCGGGCCCGTGATGTTGATGGGGGTTGTCGGTGCGGTGCAATGAGCCAGCAGGCGCAAGGATTGCTCGTTGGCATCACCCTGCCAGATGACATCGGCATGCCCCATGCGCAGGTCGAGTGGGCGTTGATGGAAGACAGCGTCTGCGACATCGCGCAGGACGCCATAGCGCATATCGATCGCGTAGGACAGTCTAACCAGACGGCCCGGCGTTCCCCATTTACGCGAGCCGAACTCGAACATCATCTCGCGCCCCACACACGAATTCGCATAGTCACCCGGCGGTGGGGTCGCCGTCAGTTGTTCATTTGCGCCCGGGCCCGTCACATCAACGAACGGGTATACACAGGCAGTCGAGAAAACAATGATCCGGCAGGACCGGAAATGCTCAGCCACCATCCACGGTACGGCCACGTTCATCGCCCAGGTGTGGCTGGGATTGCCCTGTGCGCCGAATTTGTGCCCAGCCATGAAGACGATGTTCGTGATCCCCTCAGTCGCATCGGGCAGGCGCGCGATTGCGTCGCGATCCAGAAGGTCGCACGGCATTGGCTCCACGTCATGGTCGGTCAGACGCCGGGCCAAGCCTGGCTCCGAAAATCGGGCGACGCCGATTACTCTTTTGTCAGGCGCAGCACGCTTGGCCATCCTCGCCAGGGTGGGGCCCATCTTGCCACCCACGCCCAGAATCATCAGATCGCCCGGCGTAGCCGCCAGATCGGAGATCAGTTCGGGCGATGGCCGGGTCATGAATTCTTCGAGTGCTTCGACGCTGGCGAATCCGGTTGGGCGCGCGCGGGGGGATGTATTCATCGGTGATGGTCCCGAAGGCATCGGTCAGGGGTGGGGGGCGATCAGGCGCCTGCACGTTCGTAGAGGTCACGCCCTGCGGCGAGTGCGCGAATCTTGCCGTCGGCAATTGAACGCTTGAGCATCCAGAAGCCGCAGTCCGGGTGAACGTAGTGCACCCGTCCCGCGCCGAGCGTCCGTTCGGCTCGTTCGATCGTTCGCGCCACCGCTTCGGCCGACTCGACCTCGGTGGCCTTGATATCGATCACTCCAAGACCGAAGCCGATCTCGGGACGCAGTTCGCGGAAGGCGGCCAGTTCATCGGGCGGGCGGTGCGCGCATTCCATGACGATATGGTCGACCTGAAGCGCGTTCAGATAGTTCATCAAGGTATCCCAGCTTCCCTTCTGGATGCTTTGTCCACCGTAGTTGCCGAAGCACAGGTGCACAGCAGTCTTGCCTCGCGCGGCGCACAGGACCTTGTTCATGGCCTGTGCCGCCCATTGCCACTCGTGGGGGTGCCCGGGGAGGTTGGCTTCGTCGACCTGAATGATGTCGGCCTCGCAGTGGGCGACCTGTTCAGCCAATACTGTCGCAATCGCATCGGTTAGCTCGGACAGATTGCCGTAGTGGCGATCGATCAGGGTCTTGGCGAGCATGTGCGGACCCGTCAAGGTGAACTTGAAGGTGTGGCTAGCCAGCGCGCGTGCATTCGCACAGGCAAGCGGCAGGTCGAGCGAGCCGCTGCCAATCGGGCCGATCACCGTGCCCGGGGGGCGGGTTCTGAACTTCATACCCGAGCTGGATCGATAGGCGATCAGGTCCTGGAATGAGAACCGATTGGTGATGCCATCGAGCGGCCGAACGAAGTACTCGATCATGCCGTTGGTTTCGGGGTGGTTGATGTCGAAGCGGTACAACTCGCCATCGCAAACCACATCGATGCCCGCTTGCTCCTGGGTGTGGATGACGACGCGCGTGGCATCCGTCAAGGCCTGGCCAGAAGGGGCCGCAGCGAGCCAGTCCGGGATCGGGTATGAACCCACGACCGTGGTCTTCATTCTGGCCATGGCCATTGCTCCTATTTAACCAGTTGGTGAAAATTGAATGCTAGCCGTCACCATGCTTGTCCTGCAAGTATTGACGGCGATTGAGCACACATAAGATAATTGTTAACCAACAAGTTACAAAGTAGTGCACGATGCAATTGAGTGATCATCAGCTGGCCTTCTATCGTCAGTTGGGCCACCTGACGCTGAACCGCGTGTTCGCCTCCGAACTCATGCTGGAGGCCGTTGCCGACATCGAGCAGTGGGGCGAGCAGGTCCTGTCGGATCTTCCCGTCGAACAGCGCGGCTGGTATGTCGACGGAGGGGTCAAGGCGCGGACGGTCTTGCGCAAGCTCGATAACCCGCATCACCATCGCCCTCTGATCGCCCACCTTGCGAGACATGAGCCCCTGGTGGCTGCGGTCGAGTCGATCATCGGTCCAGGCGTCTCGGTGTATTTCAGTCAGGCGTTCTTCAAGCCGCCTGAGGGCGGTGGTCCCAAGCCGGCCCACCAGGATAACTTCTACTTCGGGCCCAACGATGAAGAGGGTGTGGTGACGGCCTGGGTGGGCCTGGATGACGCGACGCTCGAAAATGGCTGTTTGTACTTCGGAGAGGGCGGCCATCTGGGTCCGGTCTACCCGCATAGCGCTCCGCCCGATGAGCCGTTCAATCTGCAACTGCCCGGTGAGCTTCTTGCGCTTCAGCCCATGTCGCCTGCGCCGGTCCGGCGCGGCGGCGTATCCTTCCATCACGGCAACACCTTCCACCAGTCTTCAACCAATCGTTCCAGCCGATGGCGTCGTGCGGTCGCTCTGCACTACGTTAATCACCGTACCCGGTTCGAGCAGCCCGCGCTGCCCTACGACCACTCCCTCGTCATGAGAGTGAGCTGAGCACGTGGCGACGCCCGAGCCCTTCAATTCCAAAGGAGTCCTTTTCCAATGAGTCAAACCCAGCGAATCGGCATCGTGATGTACGGTGTCACAGGCCGTATGGGGCTCAACCAGCACCTGATCCGATCGATCAAGGCGATTCGCGATCAGGGCGGTGTGCGTCTGTCCGACGGGTCGCGTCTGATACCTGACCCAATCCTGGTGGGTCGAGGCGCAGAGCGCATGGCCGCACTTGCCGCCCAGCACGGTGGCCTGCGCTGGAGTACTGATCTCGGTGCCGCACTGGCCGACCCCAACGATTCGGTGTTTTTCGATGCGGCGACCACCCAGATGCGGCCGGGTCTGATCCTCAAGGCGATTGCGGCCGGCAAGCATATTTTTTGCGAGAAGCCGTCGGCGACCAACCTTCCTGAAGCGATCGAGATCTGGCGTGCAGCCGATGCGGCGGGCGTTCGCCACGGCGTTGTGCAGGACAAGCTGTGGCTGCCGGGCCTGCTCAAGCTCAAGATGCTGATCGACTCAGGATTTTTCGGTCGCATCCTGTCGGTGCGCGGCGAGTTCGGGTACTGGGTGTTTGAGGGTGACCTTCAGCCCGCGCAACGCCCCAGCTGGAACTATCGTGCCGAGGACGGCGGTGGCATCATTCTGGACATGCTCTGTCACTGGCGTTACGTCATCGACAATCTGTTTGGCGAGGTGCAGTCGGTGTCCTGCCTGGGGGCGACGCATATCCCTCGCCGATGGGATGAGCAGGGCAAGCCCTATGACGCGACCGCCGATGACGCGGCCTATGCCACTTTTCAGCTTGCCAGCGGCGTGATCGCCCACTTCAACAGTTCGTGGGCGGTTCGTGTGCGCCGCGATGACCTGCTGACGCTGCAGGTCGATGGTACGCACGGCTCGGCGGTCGCTGGCTTGAGGGGTTGCCGGACGCAGTCGCGCGTCAACACACCCAAGCCCGTCTGGAATCCCGATCTGCCCCAGCCCATCGCGTTCATGGATGGCTGGCAGGAGGTCCCCGATACGGTCATCTACGAAAATGCCTTCAAGGCCCAGTGGGAACTCTTCCTTCGGCATGTAGTCGAGGGCGGCAAGTTTCGCTGGAATCTCCGCGAAGGGGCTAAGGGCGTTCAGTTGGTCGAGGCCGGGCTGCGCTCATGGAAGGAGCGTCGCTGGATCGATCTCGAGCCGCTGCCTGCATGATCGATCGAGTTTTCTGTTGAGGAGACCGTAATGGTCAGCCTTTTGCTTCCGACCGTCGAGCGCAGTCTGCGCCGTCATGAACTGAGCGGTCGAAGCCGCCTCGTCCCGAGGGGGGCGTCCTGGAATCGGATCGCCTATGCTGCGGCGCATGTCGTGGCGGACCCGCTTTCGACGGTCGATCCCTGGCTGTCTCCTGCGATCGACTGGGATCGCACCATCGCGTATCGCGAGCATCTCTGGCGCCTGGGTCTGGGCGTAGCCGAGGCGATGGATACGGCGCAGCGTGGAATGGGGCTCGACTGGTCGAATTCCCTGGCGCTGATCCGGCGTTCACTCGATGCCGCACGTGCCTTTGGCGGTTCACCGACGGGCGTACCGCCGCGGGTGGCGAGCGGGGCTGGGACTGATCACCTGTCGCCCTCGCCGGATTTGCGGATCTCCGATGTCATCGCAGCCTACGAAACGCAGATCGAGGCAATCGAGGCGCTCGGCGGGCGCCTGATCCTGATGGCAAGCCGTGCGCTCGCCGCCTGTGCGCGCAGCCCCGAGGACTATGGCCGGGTCTACGATCACCTGCTTGCTCAGGTGCGAGAGCCCGTCATCATTCACTGGCTGGGCGATATGTTCGATCCGGCGCTGTCCGGCTACTGGGGACAGCGCGATCTCGATGCAGCCATGGATGTGGCGGTCGATGTATTGAACCGGAACGCCGCGCGGATCGATGGCGTAAAAATCTCGCTCCTGGACAAGGAGCGGGAGATTGCCATGCGACGCAGGCTCGCCCCCGGTATTCGTATGTACACCGGCGACGATTTCAATTTTCCTGAGTTGATCGCGGGGGATGCCTACGGGTATTCCGATGCGCTGCTGGGCATTTTCGACGCGATCGCGCCGGCTGCAGCAAGTGCCTTTGATGCGCTCGGTGTGGGTGATCTGGAACAGTTTCACCGGGTGCTCGAACCGACCGTGCCCTTGTCGCGACATATCTTCTGCGCGCCGACCCGCTATTACAAGACCGGTGTGGTCTTCATGGCCTGGCTCAATGGTCATCAGGATCATTTCGTGATGGTCGGCGGTCAGCAGTCCACACGAAACCTGCTTCATTTTGCAGAGTTGTTCCGCCTTGCCGACGCTGCCGGCCTCTTTGCCGATCCTGTCCGCGCGGCCGCCAGAATGTCGAGCCTGCTTGCGACCCAAGGGATCGATGCGCAGATGCGAGGGGACGACTGATGGTCCCGGATGCGCTTCAGCGTCGCCCCCTTGGGCCTCTATCCCTCAACACGGCCACGGTCCGCGAACAGTGGTCCCTTGCGCAGATGATCGAGGCCTGTGCGCGCCACGGTATCTCCGGCATTGCACCCTGGCGCGACAAGCTGGACGAACTCGGGGTCGAGCGCGCGGCGGCCATGATCCGCAGCCATGGCTTGACGGTGACCGGCTTGTGCCGGGGCGGCATGTTTCCGGCAGCAGACGCCGAGGGCCGTAGGGCAGCGATCGACGACAACCGGCGCGCGATCGACGATGCGGCCACGCTGGGTGCTCGTTGCCTGATCCTCGTGGTCGGTGGCTTGCCTGTGGCTTCACGCGATCTTGCCGGAGCGAGGGCAATGGTTCGAGACGGCATCGCAGCCGTGCTCGATCACGCGCGCGCGGTGGGGGTGCCGCTTGCAATCGAACCCCTTCACCCAATGTATTGCGCGGATCGCTGTTGCATCAATACGCTCGATCAGGCCCTCGATCTGTGCGATGAACTGGATCCCGTGCGATCAGCCGATCAGGCGGGCGGTGGCCCGGCCGCGCTGGGTGTTGCGGTCGACGCCTACCATGTCTGGTGGGATCCAGGCCTCGACGCCGCGTTGAGGCGGGCGGGGCCGCGCCGTTTGCTGGCCTACCACGTCTGTGACTGGCTGGTCCCCACCACCGACCTTCTGCTCGATCGGGGCATGATGGGTGATGGGGTCATTGAGCTGCGCGCCCTGGGCCAGAAGATGCGTGACAACGGTTATCAGGGCTTCGACGAAGTCGAAATCCTGTCCAGGCGCTGGTGGTCGGTCGACGGCGATACGGTTTTGCAGACGCTCTGCGAGCGACATCGCCAGCATTGCTGAGCGCAATCAGTCGTCGATCATCACCCGATGCCCCGGTGAAACCTCCTGGTAGGCCCGTGCGGGGGGCTGAAAGTCATGCGGTCGCATCGGACTGGGCAATTCGCTGACATCGAGTGCTGCGCGGGCTCGCTTTCTCGCCGGATCCGGGATCGGTACCGCAGCGAGCAGTTTGCGTTGCCAAGGAATGTGGGAATTTGCAGCCCTTACCGGCTCGGGAACGCTGCCTGCAGCCTCTCCGATCAACTCGAGGTTTCGCACCGTCGCATCGAAAGTCTTTCGATCGGCCACGAACTGAGATTGGGTCATCCGGGACGTGTAATGAAGGACGTTTTCGGCGATCATTGCCATGTCGGAAACATAAAGACGCCAATCACGGG
>Ga0169931_10009469_pt1 | contig 14036 bp, 4 predicted proteins | sample Kivu_15m_20L_FD_129675 | JGI IMG/M metagenome (GOLD analysis project Ga0169931, IMG submission 129675) | Freshwater microbial communities from Lake Kivu, Western Province, Rwanda to study Microbial Dark Matter (Phase II) - Kivu_15m_20L... | ecosystem: Environmental > Aquatic > Freshwater > Lake ...
AAAGCTTTAAGCCATTAAGGATGAAATGAGTTTTTGGCTACTTTTTGCAATATTTCGATCTAAATTAGTAAACCCTTACCTAGTCATATGAAGCATCTAGATAGTGTGGTGCACTTTTCATGACTTTTACTGCTACATATGTATTGTATTTGAAATCTTTTGCAAGCCATACTGTGGAAAAATGACCCCAACCTAGTTTTTGTATCAAGACATATCGATTTATCAAAGTTTAGCCAATATGACAAGGATGGTACCTAAGTTTATAGGTTGATTTACCCTCCTGTTTTGTAGTCTTATATTCCTTAATCTTAGCTATGGTCTTAGTCATTGAGCTCTCGAATCAAATCGTTTAAAGATCTAAATTAAAAGTTCGATACCCGTATACCTCGTTTCCAGGCAGCTATGACTCTTCACTTGAAGATTATGACTACTAAATTGATTATTAATTTTAGGTTATGAACTCAGCATCGCTTTCTTCGGGCTATGACATTTTGAATATTAATTAAATTGATATGATATAGCGTCAAAGGCTTACAAATATAACAAATATTCAAAGCAAAAAACTATAAAAAATTAATAAGAATCTACAAATACATCAAGTTAGATAAAAATCTTAATTTCATTGTGATAAAAAAAGTCAATTATATTCTTTGATCTATATTTTCTTTTTTTCTAAAAATAATGAAGATGGAAAAATCGTTCAAATAACTAAAAACAATCTTCAAAACATAAGGTAAGGAGTCCTCAAAATAAAACAGATTTTGTCATAACAAAACTTCATCAAAACTAGTCCAATTCAGAGTTCGAGAGTCAGTAAGTAGCATCAGAAAAAGTATCAAAGAAAACTCGATTATGTATCGCACTATAGATACCAATTAAATGTCATAGAAAATGTAGTTAAAAAAGAGTTTCGTTATAAAATTCGATTAGCCACCTCGACCCAGTATCAAAGATGAAGAATCTATTCTTTAAAATTTCGTCAAAATGAACAGTAGTACTCATTCTTTAAATAAACATAAAAAACAATCATAAAAACCTAAAATTTTGATAAGACTATTAAATTGTGCCATAATATCAAAAAGTACGGTAGTAAGATAGCTAAAATGCTTTATGAGTAACCTTACAGCTCATGACAGTTACTTGATTCCTTAAAACCTGACAAAAAGAATAAAGAAGCGTCTTCGTTAGATGACCTAAGGACAGTAATGGTAATTTCGCTATCATTAGTTGGCAGTTTTTGCTTCGAAAATATAGGATAGAATGTTTTAAAGCTCATAATTGTTAGAAAGTTATAACAATCTTCTAAGTAAAAATAAATATCCGCCTTCAGTGTAGCTGATGATTATCTACATGGGAATCCATCTTGCCGCGATATGCAACTGCTATGTCCGGGCTCAAGAACTAGCGCAAAAAATGTTGGATTTGATTCTGAAATTAAGGTTAGACTAATATGTACCGATTTATCTGTTGTTGATGATTAGATTGAAAGTAAGCAGAGGGGATTGGCAGAGTTGTATTGAACTATTAAGTCAAGCTTTAGCCGCATCTTGGGCTCTCAAATTATAAGACCTTTAAATATGGTGCTATTTTTAATTCAGTAGGGCTCATTTTTCCTTAAATCATTCTTCATAATGCCAATTTTTTCAATAAAGAGCAGAAATGAGCATACTATAGCCTCAAAACAGCATTTTTCGCTAAATGAAAACCCAAGAATACTTAACTGAAATCGAAACCATAAGGACTCATAACTACTACTTCAATCTAAGTAAGACCATTTCTTATCATCAGCTTGCGATTCATCCAGAAAGAAGCAAATCTGAAGTGCAGTTAAAAGTTCAAGTGTTCGCTAAAAGTATTGAAAAATAATGCAAAATACGTCATGTAAAAAATCTTATTGGGAGATTAGGGTAGGATTTTTAGGGTGTTAGAGGGTCTATGGCAGGAAATCCTCAACTTTTGACACATTTTTCAGCGATAAAAAATCTAAATCTTTACTTCAGAGGTCGCCAAGGACTCGGAAAATAGAAAGATCTATACACTATATAAGACAGTAGTCGAAACGGTTTGATTTTAAAGTAGATGACTCGTAACTTGCTGATGGAGATGAAATTCTACGTCAATTTGAACTGATCATTCATTTTATATAGATAGTAGTATTAATTTGGTATTTGTATTCTAATGGAAAATCGTTCCAAAAATCAATAAATGTTCATCCGTCGCATCGTGAGCAAGTACTAAATCGGTTAAATGCTCGGAAGCGGCGCGTATAGTCAAGTCTTCAAAGCAAAACATCTCGAGCAGGGCGGGACATACGCGATCAAAGTCATTTCTAATCAATCTTTAGCTGAAAATGTCAAAGTTAAATAAGGAATCAGCAACTAACTTGCGGTTCATAATGTCATGGAGCAGCATCAGAATATCGTGCATTTTGTGTAGTTGCTTCAGACTAAAAATAATTGTTACTTTGTATATGAGTATTGCTAGGGTGGAACGCTTCAAGATGTTCTCAAAAAAGACGGAGCGATCTAAGAATTAAAAGCAATATAGATTTTTTTGCAATTAGTCTAGGGACTAAAAATTCTAAGAAAACACAACATAATGCATCGCGATCTCAAACCATAAAATGTTTTTATCAAAGAAGGTCACTACAAGTTGGGAGATTTTGCTTTTTGTAAAGAACTATAAGACTAAAATATGACCAACACTATGCTTGGATCTCCACTATACATGGCTCCTTAAGTTCTAAGAGGATAAGCGTATTCTATTGGAGCTGATATATGGTCGATGGGTGTCATGCTATACTAAATGATCTATGGTCATTGCCCTTTTCAATCGAGCTCTATAGCCGCACTGATCAGCACTATAGATGAATGCAGTATAAATTACGATTCTTCGAAATTTGTATCAAATAAAATTAAAAATTTCATCAAAAAGTGCCTTCAAAAAGATTGTAAACAACGTATAACTTGGTAGTAATTTTTTAAAGAAGCTTATAATCTACAAGAAAACTCTAATTCTAATTCGAGATTATTTATACCTAGAGGTGGATCGCAGATCATGAAGTACAGTTCGAATTTTTTATCTTCACAACTTTAAGTGCCGGCTTAAAATAGTGAATTGAAACCGACTCATAGTCAATCTAAATATGAACTTTATAAATAAAATTTTAGTAAATTCAACGATGTTTCAAAACTGAAACCAGAATTTAATAATAAAAATAATCTCAAAATCTTCCAAAGCAACAATTAAAAAATCAGAAACATTTCTATTTGTACAAAAAAAGAATAGCTTTCTTTAGTAACCAAAACGCACAAACATTTAAAACTTAGCTACAATCAAATGGTCGAAAAACACTAAAATTGTTCAAATTTATTGCAAAACACACTCTAAAGTATCGAAACTGCTAATAGTAATACCTTTCCGAAACTGTAAGAAATATTGAAATCGGTCAAAAGTTAGTTGTAACAAATATATGATAGTATTAATCTAGAAGACACTCAGATGTTAGCTATGCTCAGTATCGTCAAATATGAGTTGATTCAAATTGATAAATTCATATAATAACTCAGAACAGTTTTCCCTTTACCGAAGTAAAATAGACACTAACTTAAACATAATATGCCTACAAGGCTTTCCCAAATGATTTGATAGATACTTATATTTAACTTATAAAATCTCAATATTATGATAAAAATTGTTTTTAATATTAAATATTACAATTATATTGTAGTATCAGTAATCATATATGTAACAATAGATACGACTGTATTTGTGTCTATTACTTTGAATGTACATATTGTTTTCTTTAGCTTCCTAGGGAGTCCAAATAATATTTTCTAACAAATTGCTCCATCGATTTTCGATTCGCTTATTTGTTAGTCTCGTACTCATCTTACGTATCATTTTCAGTTAAAGGAAAAACTTTTTGCCAATGTTTTCTTTTATCACTTATTTAGCTATAGGCGCGGCTTATACCAAGAAAGCTTACATAAAGAAAAGACCTTGTTTTTTCAAATTGCAAGCTAAATAAAAATATTTTTACCTGAATATTGGTTAAATGCGATCAAAGAAGTACTCAATTGATCGAGTATTATCAAAGCGAAATCATCTTTTTTATGTCTTTTTAGCACGTTTGAGTATTAAACTTTCAGTCTGTTGTAAAATATTTCGTCGATTTTTTGACTTTTTGATTTAAAAAAGCTCTAAAAAGTCGACAACATGGCTTTGAAGTTAATTTGAAAAATATTTTATATTTCTTGCCAGAAAGGATTTAAAAACTGACTATTTAAAAAACAAAAAATGAGAGTAGAATACGTCAAAATCTAATTCACATCGATTAATTTCGACTATTAAATCACAAAGCTATTGCATACAAACTCTGCTATTTTCAACCTATGTTATGAATTTTCCTTATTATATATGGGGTAAGTCCTAATCTGATCAGCAAGTTATAGAATAGAATCTGTAAGAATACTTACTAAATCGTTGTAATAATTTTAATCTGGGTCCATTTTGATAGGAAAACCTTTATATTAGTATTGAGATGATATTTGGGTGTTTAGATTCGATAGAAACAGTGTAAAATTAGCTGTCTTTAAATTGTTTAAATGCTAAAGCAACTTCGGCGAAGAAACACTCAAAGGAAACTGCTAAATCGACAAAATAATTTGTGAAAGAGATCGTAGATACCCGCAACGATCCATCGGGCTAGTCTAAGGAGGCAGTTTCGTTGATTTTTTACCATCAATTATAAGAATTTGTGTCTAATACCATCCTACTAAATTTTTAATAAAACTCATCAAAAGTTTACTATTAACTTTATATTATCCATCCCATTACTTAAATATCTAAACAACAGTATTCAATTCCTACGCAAGGGCATCTTTGACGTTTTTGTATAGCTATACAATAGGAGTTTATTTTGTGGTCTAGCTTAAAAATATTTAAAGCATATCGCCTTCACTTTATATTTTTTATTATCGTTACCAAGTTATATAAGAATGGTACTAGGTGTATTCATAGAGATCGATATCTTTTTGAAATTTTGTAAGTTAGTCTTAAAAATTAGTTATTGTGTATTTTTGCAATAAAACTATCAATAATTTACCACCTAAATATTTAGTTATTATATCTGATTTAGATTAATGTAGACCTATGAATGTCTATATATCTTTTTTGTTTATTTTTTTGAAAATTCTTGAAAGAAGACTCTTTTTAGCCTTTATCAACTACTCATCTATATCTCTTATGATTCTTGATAATACTGGTTTGTCTCGATATGTGCTCATAAGACCACTGTATCGATTGAACATCACTTGTATTTGCTTGTAATTTTGTTGATCTAAAAGAATCTTTAAAGTTAGGGGCAGTTTCACAAACTATTCGTTCGTTTCGAGAAAAACTATAAGTTTTCTCAATTTTTATGATTCATTATATTGCTATTATAGAGGCTACACTTTGTCACATAAATTTTTAACTGAACTTTTAATCTTCGTTCTCAGATTGAACCCCACACTAGCCTAGTTAAGTATCTTCTAAGATTGTATAAAATTAGCTTTAATCAGCGCGATATTTCTTTACAAATCTACAAACTAATCCATGTAGTGCTCTATGAATGCTCTATCTGCAGTTCTAGCAAAAGCTAAAGGTATGCTTTGCACAATCGATTTCATTTTTTATTAGTTCATGTTTTAGTGGTATTTTTACATCAGAATTTTCGGATTGAAATTTTAGCTTTAAATATGAATACTTCGGATATGCTATTCTATCAATATACTGTTCACTTGAGTCACTGGAGTTTATACCAAAAACTTCAAATATTATTTATTCGCGACCCGGACACGAAGTTCTTAATTTTTTGACTTAAACGAAAAAACATCAGTAACATCAAGAAAAGTATCAAGATAGTACTAATCTTAAATCTGTATACAATCGTCGTAAAAATCTAAGGAAGTAACATCAGTAGATATATCTGGTTGCTTATTTTTAACACTGAATCCTAGACTACTAAGCAAGTTAGCAGCCACAGGTTATGCAAATTTCATAGGGTCGTCTTTGATTTTATCATTCGTCTGTTGCTTTTTCTGACGTTTTCGATGCTACTATTGATCGTTCCACCACTTAAGAAACACTTGTCTCGCTTATTCACTGTAAATGTAAAGATTTTAATTGAGATATGCTCTTTTTGTTTTAATAATTCCACATAATTAAAGTGCGGTTGTGCTTTTTTTGTCAATTATGTGAGTTGCGAGTCTCATTTATTTAAAATCTTATTCGTCGCTTTAGCAGAAAGATTTGCAAAAAATTTATCTATTTTTTCCTTTAGTAATCAGTTTATGTGTCAATTCAAGTGCATAATATGATGATTTTCTAAGTCCCCCGAAGGTACCCTTGTTGCCGCATATCGCCAAAAGACCCTGAACTTTTTAATCAGGAAATCCCACAAACAACAAATCAGCTTAGTCTTGTGTAAAAGTGGGTACTTTGCCACTGAGAAGATGTTTTTAAATCTTTTCAATATGAATAGAGATCTGTACATGAAAACCTTGTTGATTGGTGTATATCTAACGCAGGATTGACTCTACGAAAGCCCAGTTTTGACTCTTGCTCATCGTACTTATAGAAATAATTTAAATAAAAAATCAGATTATATTAGGTGTAGATCATGATAAACTTTATTTTAAATATTATTTTTAGACAGTTTATTTAAAAAATATGTAAATAATCCTATATAGTATATGATAAAGTTGATGTTATCATGATTTGTTAGATATTTTATATTAGGGATGTACTCGCTTAACATGCACCTTTAGAGCTATTCTGGAACTGTATTTCCTCTCGCATCCTTCAACGGGGCATCTCTTGTTCCTAGTCAAAATCTGATGAGAATGATTTTATTCAGAAACATTATCAGAGCTATTATCGGAACGTTCGATACATTTTTTGCATTTTGGACACATTTTGTTCTCTTATATCAGTTTAAGTCGTTCTTAAAGCGCTTCGGTCTATTTTTTTAGTTTTTCTTGCAAAAAGTTCAGATTTTAGTAGTTCTTTTTATATTATGACAAAGCGCTTTACATATTTGGCATTTGAATGTAGGGGTTGTATTGGTAATACATATTGTAAGGTGTTGCCATGTCGAAAGGATACTGCATTTTTGAATTATCTTTATGCTTCTTAACAGATTATAACGAGAAAGCATATAAAAACAAATATAAAACACCATAAATATATAGTTGACTATCAATTAATCATCACTAAGGCATTTTTATGTGCAGAACCTGATTTGGATCTAATTTTGTTGAATTTCAAGAAAAATTGCAGGCAGTTGTTAAAACTAAGAAAAAAGGAAAAAATCAAATGATTTAAATATACCTTTAATTTCGTAGTACAAAAAAAGTTTTATTTTAATCAAACATATGTCTCGAAGCAGTTTAATGTGCTTTATTGACAATCAGTATCAGACCGTAAATGCATATATCATCCCAAATCTCACAAAATATATTCAAAAAAAACTAATAGCTTTTAAATAAATTATTCAAAATCAATAAAAAGGCTTAGGTGGTGACATCCTTGCTAAGTTAGTTGCCAAGTTTTACTTGCAATGTGCCGTCTACTATTCGTCGGAGTAGTGTTGAAAATGCTAATAATCATCTGAGGGTTGATAAGGTTTTTTGTTTGAAGACGGATAGAAAAATTAGTCATCATCGTCTTAGTAAAAATAGTCTTTTTTGCCACTTGATTTACGAGAAAATTTATCTTGAAGGGTATTTAATAACGTCTAGAGTTGCTTCAAACGAGGATTTTGAAAATTTTAACTAAATTTTAGCAAATTGAGCTTAGAGTCGATCTATTTGATTTGGATCTGAATCTATTAGATTTTTTTATTGAAAAGTACAGTTTATTGTGAGTTTTTTACGTTTAACTCTGACTTTTGTTCGATTTTGAAGCATCGAGCTATTACGGATTTAATGAATTAATCAAGCTTTTTTTACGATTTTTTGATTTTAAGTCCACAGTTACTCATAATATTTTTTCTAAATTTTTCAATTTTCTATACAAGCTATTATTAGGCATTAGTGTAAGACTAGACTAACAATTTTTGCCTTTGCTACAGATCTGACATTCTATTCAAAAAAACAAAAAACTAAGGCTTTAAGCTTTGTTGTGTATATATATTTTTGGAAGGCGTTGAGTAATTCTCATGTTGCATATTGTGAGTTGGTACAAAAGATATGCGTGGGGGCGTCGAAATGACTATTCTTTGTTTGAGCTGAGCTGACAATTTGTTTATTATTTCTTATTTTTAGAATAGCTGTCTTTGCTGAAAAGATAACGTTTGTCTTAGCTATGTCACTGCTCTATTTTATAGTATTTTTACATACTATTTTATTCAACGATACTCTGAATCCGCCTCTAAAACTCGCCCCTGACCTCCTCGATCTTTTGTCTAAAACACAACATAAATTAAGGCTGGATATCCCTGGCACCCGTGCCTGCAGATTTGATATCACTTTCAAGTAAAGAATCCTATTTTATTACAGCCGTTCTATACCCCTCTTCAATATGTTTGTCTATACTCGGACCTTTTTTAATACTTTTGTACTACTACTAACAGCATGCAAAGATTATTGTGTCATTGCCATAGATTGAGTTGAGGTAAGCGACATGTTTTTATGCGAATATCTATGTAAAAGTAAGAATACATGGTGATTTTATTGGCAATATGAGGACGTTTAGTCCTGCATTGAAGTATTCTTGGTTTTGATTAAGAGTTTGGTTATCTGTCGCAGCTTATCATTCTGGGATCCATTTAGTTGTGAATTGAATTATTATGATACCCGCAACTGACAACAACTTGAATTAATGTAGCATCAAGTAAACAAAAATTATGAAAAAAAATTAATCGGATTAAAAAAAATACACTTATATAGCTTATCATTAGATTAGTGTGCGTATTCGTTTAATAGGCGTTGTATATGCCTTTTGAGTGTTATCACATGATGATTTTTATGTTGAAAACCATGTCTGATCTGTTTTTTCTCGAGTTATCATTGACATCTTGCGAGAAAAAACAAGTGTCGTATCGTTAATATCTTATTTTTAGTAAACTGACAATTATCTTTTTCTTTTGATATTTTTTGATTAAGTTTTGCTACGATTCATCTAAGATGAAGTTTTTTCCTTGATTCTCAGAGTATTCATAAAGACCGACCATTAAATCTATCGTTTTTTGCTCTAAATACATAATTTTTTACCTTCTCAAAAACTCTACTAACATTTTTGGCACACATTTAATGCTAAGTTCCTTTTAAAGCCATTCTAAGACCTTACTAGAAACGTTCACTGTTTACTTTAATCGCATTTTTCTATTGACAAATCTTCTAAAACCAGAATCCTTTGTTTCCATATCGTTATCGCATCATTTTTCGCCAAAAATTAAAACAAATCTATGATGTATGTAGTTTCTCTAACGTAGTTTTTCCCACTTTCACGATTCTTTGTTAATATAATAATACATTTAAGGACGACAGTGAATCGTTCTATACTATTCAAGTTGAAGTATTTCTTTTAGTTTTTATTTGCAAATTTATTTATCTGCTTGAAATATTTCGTTGAGTTTTTTCTAGTCTTTTTCAGACGCAAAATTTAATTTAGCTTGTTTTCTGACTATTAAATCAAACTGTAGTTTGCTTATTTTTTTACTTCTCAGTTTTTCCAAAAGTAAAAAAACACTATTTTTATAGACTTCTTTCTGCCAATCATGTACCTTACTCATTTTATGTTTATTGATGCTTTATAATAAAAAAATCAATACTTATATCAAAAATGGACTTTTGTTTTCATTTTAGTGAATTTCTCTGATAACTTGGTTCTTATTATATCGGACATGCAGATATAAAAACAGCAAAAATTACTAAAAATAGCGTTCGCATTAATACTAATCTCATTCGTTCTTTCTATCGTCTTTCTTGCGCTTAAAATGGCCTTCAATCTTGCTGGTTTCAATATGACTTCACTTACAGTATCATGTTCAACGCTTTATCATTCATCGAAAATGTCGATAGTGTATCTACAGCTTCAAGCACAAACTATAGCAATATGTATTTCTATTTTCTTTCTCATGATAGCCTTCTTTGCTACTTTAAGAATGGTCTGTTCACTTAAAAAAGATCCAAAAGCTCTCTTTTATTCCTAACTACATAACCACGATAAACCCTTATATGTAATACTGAGTTTCAGTTCAATAGGCCATATAGTCGCCATGGGCAGCAGCGTAGGCATAGCATTAGATAATCCATATTGTTCTGCACTTAACCAAACAGATTGGATCGTCCTTTCTATCTTGGCTTCGGTTGCTTTTTTATGTACGTTAATAAGTATATTTCTGATAGTGGCTTTAAATCATTTGAAAGAAAGGACTAGCTAAAGTACAAAAAAACGATTACAAAATCAGTAAGATTACATGTCTTAAAGACTTTAAATGGAAGCCAGGTAGTTTATGTCGAACAATTTCAATCAAAGAGAAAGCATGCTGTATGGTCTAATGAGACGATAGGAATAAATCTATGGAAATCATCAGAGTCCGAAATAAAATAGTGCAAAAGATAACACAGCAAGCGGAATGTAGGAAAAATAGGCTCCTTATCGTGATTTGCCAATAATCAGTTAAAAAATTAGAAAATAAATTTAAGATGATCTGAAATTGCAAGAGTAGGAGTTAAAAAAGTAAAAAAATAATTTTTTGTTTGTACCCGAAAGAGAAGATATTAGCTAGACCTTCAATTGCGATAATTTTTAGTTAGATCACTAAATCTAGTACTATCTCGGCTAAAAAAAAGACGAATTGACACCTTTTTAGAAAAAAGAACTGAATAGAATGGCGAAAAAAAACTTTATTGTGACTGAAAACAAAACTGAAAAATAAATTTTGTAGAAAAAATACGATTAGGGTAAATAAGGAAATTCTATGAAAGTTCGAGTTTAATTTTCAAAAATAAAACCTCATAAGTAGGCCTTTTAAAGGATCATAGATGAGATGTAAAACGGTGTTCGAAAGAAATAAGTCGTATAAATATAGAAAAATGCCTTACCTGATCGAAAAATTCAAAATGAGTAGTAGTTGATAAAAACATTAAGACTCGATCTTTTGAAAAAAAGTAAACTTTTCAAAAATAGTCATGAAAACAAACAAACATGTCCCATAGCTAAATACATCGACTAAGATGCTAACTTCAAGGCGACTCATAACTAAGATAAAATTAACAAAACAACATTTTCTAAATAAGAATTGATTTATTTTAAACGAAAAAAAGAAGAAAGCAGCAAACCTTTCAACTTCAATTTCAATGCAGATTAATACATAATCTAATAACAAAAAGCAATGTTTGGATAAGATTATGTCCGACAAACGTTACTAATGAAGAGCATTACTGACCTTACAAATAAGAAAAAGGGGAGAAAATTGGTCGATTCTATTCGAGGAAAATACTCATGAAATGATATGTCTAATATATATTATGTAAATGTGTATACTAAAGTGTATGTATAAATCACATCAGTAAAGACACCCTTTGCTCATTAAATACCTTAAAAACTCATCCTTGGATATCCGATTATCGCTATCTACGTCGAGCTCTAGTAAAATTTATTAAATTTCTTTAAGGTCGGTTCCTTGCAAAATCGCCTACAGCTCGCCTTTTTAGATGTATCCAGTTTTATCTGAATCGAAGTACTCAAAAGCAGATTCGACAGCTTATCTTACAAACAAAGTTTATTTTGCAACTATGGCTCCAATAAATTAAGTCAATGTTATTTTTCCAGACTTGTCTTTATCTAGTTTTTTAACTATGTGCTAGATTTCTTCCTTACTTGTTTAAGACGGATAATGTTATTTGTATGCGTTAACAAGCTAGCTTATCTATAGCTATCCATCGTTATTTTTGTCAATATGCTTGAAAATAGCAGAAATTCGTTGTCTTTATGCTTGACTTGTTTTCGAGAAAATCAAATAGCTTTCAAGAACCGAAATCAAATTATTTTGTCTCTATATAAGCTCACAGATACGTAGTATGATGTCAAAGAGTTTATGTAAGAAGCATCTTTGAACAAAGCTCCTTTCTTTTAGCTTTTAAACCACATATGAGATAACGCTTAATTCGCAGAAATCCTTCTATATGGATTTTTGACTAACATCATTTTGAGCAGCTGGATGACCTAGTCACTCACAGCCTACCAACTTGAACCTATCTTAAATAAAAATTACCTGTAAAATTTGGTTAATTTTGAAGAATATGTGCTATAGTTTTGTTCTTATCGTTAGTCTTGAAAGGCGATTGAGAGGTCAATAGAATGTATAAGATGATTCCACAGCTCCAAACATCACATTTTTATGTATAAAACCCTTTTATTATTTATGGAGCCATGTAACTCAAAGTCCCAACAAGACTCTTACAAGCTTGCTTAGGTTTAGTCATTTTAACAGCCGTACCAAAGTCTATCAATTTGAGCTATACACTACTGTCACTTTCTTATATTTTATTGAGAAAAACAGCATTTTAAAGCTTAATATCTCGATGCACTATTTTCATTTTGTGAAGGTAGTTAAGACATCCAAGCAACTGCCTGATGATATCTTTGACTACTTTTTAGTCAAAAGATTTACGCGATTTGATGAAATCTATTATAGATCCTCCTTGGCAGAACTCAGTAACCACAAACAAACTTTAAGCAGTCTAGAATACTTAGTACAGCTTGATTATGTTCGGATGGTCAATTTTTTTAAGCAAATCGAGTTATGCGAACAATTCTTATTTTTTGTTGCCTAGTTTGACTCTTTTGATTACTTTTATTGCTCTTTCTTAGCCTGAAAGAATCTAGATTGCCTTGTAAACGCTTCCGAACGAGCCTTAGCCCACACATTAATCAAATGTATAGTATTTTCTGACGTCTTCTTTTCGTAAGTTTACGAATATTTCTTGCTTGATTGTGATTGAATCATACGCAGAAATGTTCTATTTTGCACAGTTTTAAAGCATAGCTCCGAAGTCTTAGTTCTATCCAAATGTCAAAATGGAAGAAGTTCTTTAACTACTTTTCGCTTTAAGACTTGGTACTTGTTAAGATTTTATCGTAGCTTCTACACTATTACTAGGAATTATTTTGAGAGGTTTAGTGCTGATATTGAATTTTAGATTGTTGGAGGCAGTCACTGATATCTGATGAAGTTTAAGAAATTTACCTAAAGGATCGTTGTGTTCGTCCTAGAGATCTCCCTAATAGTCCTATTATCCGAGGTGATTAAGTGAAATATTTTGTTAAGGCTATGAGTCCTATTTAGTCGATTTGCTCTGACAGCTATTCCCCATAATAGAATCGAAAATAATTGATATGATAGTACATAAAAGGATTAACTCATTATCTAGTTATAATAAATATCAAAAATCAGCTATTTTCATATAATCTTAAGCTAAGATAAAAACAATAATCAATATTTTTTCAAATATTATCTTTCAAGTTCAATCTTCCATTTCTTATATCTATTCTAGAACGGATCTCAAAAGGCTTCAACTTCCGCTTCTTAGTCACAAAATCTTTAACCTGTATGGGCTCTGCATCAATCAAAGGCAGATCGTTAAGGTCAATATGCACACTTTTTGATTTCTGACGATCTACAAGTGCTTCATTAAGCTGAGGTGTCAGATAGTTCAGTAGTTAATGTTTTCTAGATGGAAATATTTTTTAGTATAGCCACACTAGGATTTTTTCGTTTTGAAGAAACATCTATAAAAGTCTTAACTTGTCGATTGTTTTGAATTACTACCAAGTTCCAATACGATTCACGTTATCATCGTCGGAGAGACCCATCGAGTAAACTTTTCGTTAAGCAACTTCTTTTCGGATTGTTGTAAGACACTATAAGAAGTAATTTTGTAGCTAATGTGGGAGGACTTGTGATCCAGCCGATGATAAGGGCTGTGAATATGTCATTTTTCGAGGTAAATGGTATGGTTTTATAGTTTTATTTGGTGTTTTTC
>Ga0169931_10009470_pt1 | contig 14035 bp, 11 predicted proteins | sample Kivu_15m_20L_FD_129675 | JGI IMG/M metagenome (GOLD analysis project Ga0169931, IMG submission 129675) | Freshwater microbial communities from Lake Kivu, Western Province, Rwanda to study Microbial Dark Matter (Phase II) - Kivu_15m_20L... | ecosystem: Environmental > Aquatic > Freshwater > Lake...
ACTGTCGAATGATGTACCCATGGTGGCTGATGCAGCTGATAGGGTTCTATTTTGTATCTGTTGTAAGATGGAATCTTTCGTCGTAGATGAAGAGATGTCATTTGATGCCCACGTATGTCGAATAACTTGTCGTCGCATAGGTCCATCATTAGCATCATTGGGCAAGATCCCAACGATGATATCTGCTTTTACTTGTGCAGCTCTTTGAATGGAATCGTATGGTATACGATAACGAATGGGAAAACATGACAGTACAACGATACCCGAGAAATAATCTTGATCCTGGATGGGGACAGACTCTCCTTCCTGACGATGATGATGACGATGAAGAAGAAGTCTTGCTGCTGCTGATGACGATGATGATGATGAGCCCCCTAACCAAACCAGTTTTTATTGGTGTGTGGAGCAGTTTAGGAAGGATCCCGTATTGGAGCTTACATTCATTATCAATATATGGATTCTATTAGGATTCGAGGATCCGCTACTGATGACATCGTCGGAAGCCAGTCGTGGTGCATATCTGAGTTCAATAAGAATAATGTTTGTCGTGCCTATTTGAAACTGTGACGTATAGTTCGTTGGACGCAGTACGGTGAGAGGTGAAAGATGCCAACGATGGAAAGTTTGTCATGGATGTGAACTTCATTCAGTAAGATGAAGAAGAAGAAGAAGAAGGACACACAGAATCCATGTATCCGAGAACGGGTCCTATCACTCAAATAACACAGGTTACGGCTACGATCCAAGGGGGTGGGCTTCTCTCGAAACATGAACTGTAAATGGATATGGATCCCGCGGTAAAAATTGTCCACTTGAGGAAAACATAGGTACAGAGGAAGAGGGAGATTACGAAGAAGAGAGGATAGAGGATAATTCAGATAGTATATCCATCGATTTTGATGACAGAGATATTATTGAGGATGAGGACATGTTATTCCCTTCAGACAAATTTCCAAAATGCTCATTCAGCATGGGTCATGGATGATACCAAAGTCAATCAACGATATACAAATTCAAATAACCCAAGAATGAAATCTACTATTATTTCTTCTTCTTCTGCGACTTACTCAAAGAATGATGATTCAAAAAACTGATTCTTTTTTGAAATCAAACACTTTTATTCAGGATAAAACTTCTCTAGATAATGATTTTGTGAATGATGAAGAGGGGGATGCTTACATGGATACTCCATTCACATCTAAAACTTCTTCATCATTCACGTCCAGTACTTCTACTTCATCCCTACCACAAAAGGATCCATTATATAATACCCCTTTGGATGATACGCAACGAAAATTACAAAATCAACAACGTCAAATTGATTTTCTCATTGCCATGGTAAAAAATAGTGGTGGTGGCAGCGGTACATCTCCATCTATTGCGAACCAAGATCAACATATTATCCGAAGCCGATCCTCCTCCACCACTTCTCCTACTCTACCAAATAAAATATCTTCCCATTCCGACATTACCCAATCATACTCACTACAACTACAACTACAATTTAAGTAGAAATTCTGTCCCCTCCTCATGGTCAACACCGTATGACATTCCTTACCTGAATGAAATGGGAGAAAATGAGCTTATGGAAGAGGTTGAATCATCATCAGATGAAACGCCATGCCTACTTCATCAGCTAAATCATACATCTCCTTATACATGAGCTACGATCTGCCACGACACTAAAAACTCCGGTTTTCCAGCACAATATGCCGAAGAACGGTGGACCCTTTCAGAATGATGCTTAACTTGCCTATCGATGAATACTTTCTCTTGATCAATTAAAGATCTATGAGATCTGAATATTTTCATCATCTAGTCCTAACCCATAAAAGGAAGTATGAGGGAAGCTTTTTTCGGGTCATTTTGTAAATGAATATTTCTTAATGAATCGTTATAAAAACTCTTAACAAGGCATACCTCTTCATCAGTGTTTTCGCGTTATTATCATAATTAAAATCTAATATAATTCATTTCTGCATGGAGATCCTCCAACATTCATCCCAGGTTTTCATTGGCATCGTATTCCTAGATTTTCTCAATGCTATATATAAGAGTGAACCTCGTGCTCAGTGAAGAATGATCAGTTCGTCACCAGAACTAACTAAGTTGGCTATATCTTAAATTATTCTACGATAAAACAATATGATTACTAATTGCTAAAGCATCTTCGTCTCAACTAAAGGTTTTGAATAGTGGGATGGCTTTACACGAAGCCAATTAGCTACTGGGTAAAGCCATACAACTATTCGAAACCTCTAATGGGGAAGAATATGCTTTAGTGGCAGCGATCAATACGAAGAAACCATCTGAAATATGCTATAGGTTTCGCTTTCTTATTTCGGTTTCTGTTTTTGAGGCAACGATGGCACATCCGAAGGACATCGAGAAAGGATAATTCGTCGAAGAGATTCAACAGGATCAGGTGGGGCTTGACTAGAAGTCCCAGAGACTTGAAATACGAGATTGTCAAGGGTTGGAGCTACAACGTAAAAGTATGCACATATTGTGAAAGGTATACTTAAGGTCTATCAATGGCCTTTTTTAATGAGCTTATGTAAGATTATTACTTATTTTATGCGACTATGCGACGTGGGCATTTTTCATCCCTCTTGAAGACACACATGGCCCTACAGATGTTACGCTCTTGGCTCCTTTCCATTCAACAATTCCGTCTTCATTGGTTTTTAAATATGGTAACACTCCCTCCAGGATTTTTTTCTTGGCAATTTTATTTTCAGGTTCAGGGAGTCCTTCATATCCTTCAAACGATACTCTCTCTCCAATCGTAGCCGATTCGGGTGGAATCACAAATTCAACCTGAGTATGGTCATGATTGGATGCACATAAAACCATGCCATGAGAAGGAAAACCAACCTGTGTCATTTACATATGAGAAGATATTATCATGAGATATATACGTCTTTGGGCTAGAAACATAAACTCGACTGAAAACAGTTATAAACATGGAATAGATGAAAATAATAATATCAAGTACAGTTCATACCAAATTTCTTGATTTGAGATTACATAAAACTAGTACTCTTTGATTTTGCATTTCTTCCAAGGAATAAAATGGTCGTAATCCTGATGCAATCAATCTAGGTTTGTCTTCTCCAAGATTAATTTCCTCACAATACAATTTTTCTGCAGATTCATGTGGCCATGCCTTGATAATCTGACCTACACGTATATCTAGAGCAGAAATAGTAAACTCCGATTCTTTCGTCGTCTCATCCTTGGTCCTATCCTGTACCACCGATATTGTCGTTTTGCTGGCGTCGGTGTTGGTGTTGGCTGATCGGTTGGTGGGGGGGACATTCGAAGCAGAGTCAGTGTTTGAGTCTCTCATGGGCAAATTAATTTCAGCCTTAGTACTGCTACTCATCTTTTTGTCCTTAAACTGCTGGGTAGATCTCGGATTCTTTTCTGGCGGTGACGTATGAAGACTAGTTGAAGAAGTGTCATTGCCTTTCGTAATGATAGAAGAATGGAGAATATGGTCATCGACCCGTTGTACATCCTTGGGGAAGATAAAGATTTGAGAATGAGGTACACTTTTTGAAAATTTCATTTCCGAATGATAGTGTTGCATCTGGCTCATGAAGAATATTGAAGCTTCAGTAAGAACTTTATTCTTGTTGGTAAGAAATTGTAGGTGTTTGTTCTGACGACGAATCAAATCCATCGCCGATGCTACAACCTGATGCATCCATCGTTGTAGGTGTATATGCGGAGATGTTATACTTTTGATAGTGTCTCCATTAGCATGACTACTCATCTTGGTCCATAGTTGCAGCAAAGCAAAGCAAACATCATAATCAGCAAGTGTGGGTCGTGAGGATGCAATCAAATACGCTCGCGACGAAAGGTAGTCATTAATCTGCTGCGCCGAGCAGGAAGGCGAGGTGCAACGGCGAATAGAATCAGCTACCGACATCCACGAAGAGATCTCTGCAATGGCCACTGCAGCTGCGGGAGATGCTTTGGCACTATCATTATAGCCCCCGAGAAACCGAGTCGAGGATCGATCCAGGGCATTATGAAATCCAAGACCGCTGATCCAACGCAGTATGGCGTTTCTTTGCTTCAAAGTCTGTGATCCATTATGAATGATAAGAGAAAGCGCATTATCATCGTCATCTGCAACATCTTCCATCGGGGAAAGATTTAATTGAAGTGGAGATGCTGTTAGAATGATAAGCACCAAGAGAGCATCATTTCCTCCTCCTACAAGACGATTCTTGTTCACGTACAGAGTCGCTAACGCCGCATCGGATACTATAGGTGATGATGACGACGAATGATGATGCTGATCCATACTGTAATTAGCAGCGGATATATCGTTCCACTGACGGTGTTATATTACGGTATTTGGTAGCGAGCGGTCTCGAGTCTCGAGAAAGTAAGTGTGTGTGATCTGTGTACATATTTTGTCTCTAGTAGTAGCCATCAAGTTCACGGACAGTCCTTAGAGTATGTACATACGTGGCATGGTCTGTATCGTACAGTAGGTGACTGGTGACTGCATATTCGGATTGAGTATCCATACATCCATACTCCATACATTCACAACTTGGATAGGCAGTTACGCAGTCGTTGGTTGAGCCATAATATATCAATAAAACACATAAAGAAATAGTAAAAAAATTATCCGATATCATAGATACTATTTATAAACTTATAAAGATTAACGAGGGCACATGGATGCGAGGTGAAATTTACATTCCCATGTGCATGCCAACGTGAGGATACGCTCCGTTAATACCAACGCCGAATCCTGACATGTCAATACCGCCATTCATCGAGGGGCCACCTAGCATACTAGGTCCATTCTCCAACATAAGCATGCCACCACCGAATCCTGAGAGGCCGCCATATGGAGCAGTTTCGTCTTTGTTTGCAGCTGCATGGGCATCCTTCGGTTTGAGCTTTTCCTCAAGGGCCTTGATACGAGTATGGGTATCTTTAAAGGTTTGAATGAGGAAAGGCATGATAAAATTATGATATCCTTTGAACCATCCTAACTCCAGCGCGACATCAGGGCTTATGTATGCGTAACATGTATACAGCGTTGCACAAAAGCATTCCTTCTCGGAAATGTCACAGAAATATCGCAATAGCTTTTCAATGATCTGTGAATCTGCAGACTCGTTCGCTGTATCAATGCAGTCTTTCCACATATGATCACCCTTGGATAACTCGATCGATTGATTCCACTTTTTGTTGCAGCGGTAGACGTAGGCTGAGATTCTTCTGAATTCAAGTAGCTCATGGGTTGCAAGTTTCTGGGCCAACGCAATCATGTTGAAGTTCTTGAACCGGTCGATAGATTTTCGGAGTGATTCATAATCTTCATCTTCAATGTATAGCTCATTCAAAGCCTCGTTCACAGAGCTGATATCGTATTTCTGAACACTCTTCATATAAGCCTGACCAACATGTAAAGCCCAATCACCGGATCTGCGCAACTGGCTTACGACTCGAGAGTGATCGACAAGAGGTTCCATGACCTCCATCAATCTCGTGAATAGCAAAGGGTGAGTCTGCAGGTAAAAAGTGATGGCCTTATACATAACCTCTGCATTTCTGACTTTCACAATCGATTCGATAAACAAACCATGATCAAAAGCTGTAGCGCGTTCCATCATAACCTTCACAGCACTATCGAATTGCTTGTCTTGCATGTACAAAAAGACAGCAGGTTTGAATAGACGGGCGCGCTCACAGGCTCTTACAACTTTTCCAACGTTTAACTTGGAGAAGAAGATCTTACAGTGTTCCATAACTTTTTCTGGGACATGCTTTGTATATAATATTCCCAGCTCAGTGAAAATTCCAATGTGAGCCTCTTCAAGTCCCAATCCTTGCTCGAACAGGGTCACGAGCTGAGAAAAGTCTCCAAGATCTGAGTAAAATGTAACTACCTCGTCAACATGATCAGGATACTTAATGACTTCAAGACCACAAGTACCTGCTAAGCGGTATTCCCGAGCACGTAGACAGGCGAAGCATACAGCTTTCCAAGTGGACACATTATTCGCCTTAGTAGCAGCAGCAACGGCTTCCCGGTATTCTTTCAAGTTAATGTGACATAAGGCTAGCTTGCTATTGTTGTTAATGCTTGTAAAGCAAATCTTGGCTGCATTGAAAAGGTTTTCATCATAGCATCTGTCTCCGATATTCTGAATATTGGCAACGTTGGGTCCGTTAACAAACTTTTCTAGATCAGTGAGCTTGTTTGTTTTAGCGAAAGCATAGATAAGTTCTGTATCGAGGAGATTTTCTTGAAGCGTTTTACGAGCCATTTGCAAATATGGGATCACCTCAAGCCAAATACCAGCTTCATTAGCAGCAGCACAGATTCCAACATACTCACTTGGATCATCTGCGGCTATAAAGCTATCGATAGCGTCAGCGCAACGACCATGATCAAGTTGTGCCTTACCAAGTTTGGACCATACAGGTTTCTCATCCACTTGTGAAGCAAATGTCTTCGCTCGTTCCAAATCTTTCATATAATCCACTAGCACACCGACTGCCAGCACTTCCAATGATCGTTGTTCATCCTTATCCTTCGTGAATTCAGTCTTAGCGAATTTAACGTAGATAGAGAACGCTTCTTCGTAAAGCATATGGCTATCAGAAACGCAAATCAACGCAATATCTTTCGCATCAAAGTTGTCAAGCTGGTCAATGTACCCAGCAACGCGACTGGCATCTGCTCGAATCGCTGTCAGGATCAAAAGATTTTGAAGATTCTTGTTATCAGCAAAGTCCGAGCCTTGTAGGATGATACGCTCAAGAAGGACTATCAGTTCACCAGGCAAATCAGCAGCCATGAACGCCTTTACAGTACACGAAACCTCATCCGCTGAAGTGCTCTCTGGTAGAGCCCATTCAACAACTTGATCAATAAGTTGACGACGCTGAGGATCTTCTTTCCCATCACTACCGCTGTAATCTTTCTGTAAGACCTTCTCCCAAAGGTTCAGATCCTGACGTTCAACAAGATAACGAGCTAGGTCACGGTATAATCCATGTGTAAAGCTAATCTTTATAAGCTCGTCATCGCAAGCTCCAGAACCTTTCTTGTATGCTACAAACGCAAGTGATGGATCAAGGCTCTCACAGAAGGGTCCCAACACCTTCGGTTCATAGAACATGTTATTCAACAAGAATGATTTGGGATCACGATTGAGGGTGATGTAAATTTTTCCAAGTGCGTTATGTGTTCCAGGCTCAGTACTTCCAGTAGCGACACGAGCTTCAAGCCACGGTTGTAGTAGACGAAGACGGTTTCTTGTCTCAGCAGTCTCTACCATCTCCTCAACGGGACAAGCGGTTCCTACAGCCATCAATAGTCGTTTTACGAAATCCTCATTCGCTCCAAGGTCAAACAATTTCCCAACCACCTTGGGTGTCTTGGTAGGAGATACTTTAGTTACATAAACCTCAATATATTGCAAAAGACTATTCAGGTAAAGATATTCAGTAAGCTCATCAACAAAGTCAAATCGATCGCAAACATGGATGAGAGGGCGAGGATCAGGTAGTTTCGCCTTCTTTAAGTACTCTTTCACATCCGCTGGTATGTAAACATTTGAGTCACGACAAACTCGTTCAGCCTCCTTAAATTGTCCAAGCATGCACGATGCCTGAATGTACTTGAAATGAACGATAGGATCTTCTGAGAAATTAACGATTGCACCTAGGTAATAATATAAACCCTCAATACTCTTGTTTTGCTCAAATACAGTGATGAGGTCTGAAGATCCCAACTCCTGATGATATTTTTTCGCTACTTCGACGCAGACTTGTGTCGTTGTCGGGCCACGGGATAGCATATCCTTCAATAACGCGATACCCTGCTCTTTGTTTAATTTTCCGAAAAACTGTACAACAAATTCACTATTCATCTGATGGCTGTTCTTGAAGATTCGTTTAATATCATTGATGTCAGTGTAGTGCTCTGCAGCACGTTGCCACATTCCTACACGCTCGCAGAGTTTGGCCACTTGAGCTCGATCATAATGGGTGAGGATACCATTTTGCATAATTGCATCGGCCACTTGTGGAGCTCCTCCAAGTAGATTGATCTCGAGGAGTTTTGTTTGTAGATAAGCATGCTCTACCTTGTTGTCTTTCAGAGCTTCAAGGAGGAAGGCAGTTGTCTCTTGAATGCGATTACTGTTAAGAAAAGCCTCAGCAGTTGCTTGGATATCGATAAGAGGCCCACCTTCAGCATTAACCAGTCCCTTGGCAAGATCCAGTGCCCCCTGAGGATTGTTAAAGAGAAGCTGACTAAGCATAGAGGAATAGTCCATACGAAAACCGACACTAGTCGAATAGGGAACAATTTTGTCATAATCTCCTCGTTGAACAAAACAATTGATCGCTTTGGCGTGACACTCAGCTCGCAAATAAATGCTTAGCGCCATCCCAATATCGTGAGGCATAACCAGATCTCCTAAAGCCTCAGAGCACTGTAGTTTATCATCCTTCAACCACTTCTCCATGAGCTGCGGGCGACCCTGTTGAAGGACAGGTTTAGCCAATTCAATACTTTCCTGTTGATTCAAACGTCCATTTTCCAAGAGAATCGAGAAATACTGGAAGACGGGTTGGGGAGAACCCGCATCAGCAGGGATTTGCTGAAATCTTGCTATAGTAGCTGGGGTACGTAATACAGTCCCAGAGTTGGCAACGAGACGAGCAGCTTCCTGAACGTTTCGAGCCGAAATAAGACGTTCAAATTCAGCAGCGTATAGATTTTCGGCCCCAGGGAGGTTTAATCGCCCAGCTATTTTTATGGCTAGATCTGTATCCCGTAGAGTAGAGACGATATACGGTACAAGTGCCTGTCCGTTCAGCATCACACGTAAAACTTGCCCTTTCTTGACTGTGATCCCGTAGATAGCTCCAGTAGACTGTTGAGAACAAGTGCAAAAGATAGGTTCTTGTACGATTCGTTGTCGAAACAAGGGTTTGCCACTATGGATATCAAACATGTAAAGATAACCCATTTTTGTAATCAAATAAGCAATGTCGTCCTTCTTGTCCACGACAAGACTAACAGGGAAGTCTGCTGCAGCCTCTGGAGGTATAGGAATATTTGTAGGAGCTAAGCGGAATAGTTGTCCCTTGTTGGGATCTCGTCCAATTTCCATGACGAAGAGCTTCGGTGGCTCGGTAGGAGCCTCTGCCTTTTTCTCATGAAAGATGAGAACTTGCGCGGGATCTTGTCGGTCACTGAGTTTTATGAGGGCAAAGGCTCCAGCATGTCCCTGAAGTGCTTGTGAAACATTCTTTTCAATACTATACAGCTGCATATTACCATTGACAACTCCACCTGCACCGGCCGAGATAGCACCTAAAAGACACCACTTTCCATCAGGAGACATTTGATAGTTTATAACCTGTGAGTTGGCGGCTATGGATGGATGACGGTCAAAAACCTTGTCCGGAGCTGCCTCGACTGGCCCAGAAATGGGTAAATGATAGACGGAGGTTGCAGTGACGAAAGCGAGAATCATAGGACTAGCCCACTTCCAAAAAAGTACAGGTTCCGGCATGGTAATGTTTTTGACCTTTTGCTTGGTATCCATGTTAAAAACTTGCACTGCCACACCTGATCGAACAGCAAGGATATTCGCAGCTGGATTCATAATAGCAGCCTCTGCAGTAATAGGCTTCTTCATAACTTGTCCATTATTTTTCAAGTCGATGAGAGTGAGTTGGTTTGGAGGTTCTACACAGACGATCCAATTATCAGCTTCCATCGTTGTCAAACCAAGACGAATAGAAGCTTCCGGAACACCAAGTTGAGTGAGCTATGGGATATGTATGCACGTACGCATCAGATGTGTATAGGAGATAAGGAAAAATATGAATGAGTATATGAGATCAGTTACGAAATAGATATGCAAACATCAAATCAAAAGAAAGAAGACGATCCAATAGATCCATTTCAAGTTTCCGGTGTAAACGATACCAAACACGGAACTGTCGATGGATTCCAAGGAGTTCGTTTTTATTTTTGAAAACTAGAGACGTAGGAAATGTCAGTAGCATGTGACCCATGAGATGCCGATGTGTGATCGATGAGATCGATTAGCCTTACTCCTACGCGACATTCATTGAACGGTGCGGAGATGGGGAAAGTTGTCCATTCCCCAAGGCATGACACGATTACTTATTGATTCAATCAATGGAACTTACGTTGAGCACATCATTGAATACGATGGGTACTTGAGCCATGTTCGACACAAAAGTTTGAAATTCTTTTTGAATCGAAGTTAATAAGATAAATGTTTATGAGCAGGAGGATGCGGATAAGTGTGTTGATAGAGTAAAGATACCACCGCCACGATCGGTATGCTCAGTATGCTCACAATGCTGGCGATTTTATCGGGCAGCAGGAGAAGCAACCAGTTAGTTACATGGCGTAGAGAGTTTGCATGCTGGAGAGAGATCGGGCATTGGAATCGGCTTTCGTACTGCACAGTAAGTAGAGTATACATTTCCTCTGTATGTACGTACTTACCATGAGAGCATCAAAAAGAAGATCAAAGAGCGACTGAGTGTGCGTACTGTAGTATGTATAGACGTGTAGAGAGTTTAGAGGCCAAACAGTATGCAGTATTCGTACACAGAGTATGTAGGTACTGTGCTCGTAGTGCAGTACATTATGGCCTGTCTTTCAGTCTTTCTTTCGCTATGTTACCCAAATTACAAATCACTCAAATCACACACCTGGGTTATCTGTTTCGCCATGTCTGCGTTGTCCGCAAAGGTATGTAACCACGTCTTGGATCGCAAGTTGTGAGATAGATTGATAGCACGTTTTGAATATTCCGCACCGAGCTTTCGACCCAACCCAAATGATGATTATGATGAGGAGTTGTCCCGTCAGGACAACCTTACACCAGCTACTTTGAAAACGGGGTTTTAGTCTCCCCATTCATTCAACCATGTAAAAAATACGATTCAGTCAAAAAAAAACTCTGAGTCATCATTTCCCATATCTATATGGATATTTTGAAAAAATCTGTGAATAGCGTTCATTTTTTTTTCTCATGATTTCATCTCTTCATGTTTTGTGTTCATTTGCATATCGTACCGTTTTGGGTTACTACAGAAACTTTCCATCATGAATACTCCTGAGTAACTGAAATGAGTTCAATTATCATTTCCTTGAATATTTGGTTCAGATTAAGAATGAGTTGAAGCGTCATGGATACCTGGTGAATCTTTACCATTTATAGGAATCATGGTGATCGCCGATCATCATTCCTATAAATGCTCTATATTCATCAGGCATCCATCGTTGGTCAGTTTGACCAGGCTGTCGTTCGATGAAGAATACCCCTCCCGCTGTGAAGGTTCCAAAATAGTACATACTACTAGGAGGGTTTGTGACATTATCAAGTTGGAGATGAATACAGAGACGACTCTTTTCAATTTATTGTAACTTTTAAAATAAAAAACATTTAATAAGGATAGATATTAATCGTATAGCCATCTGTGTATGATATATTCTTTTCATGGACATCATAGTCATACTTCACCTCCTACATCACTAAATTCATGATGAGTAGACATATGCTACCCATCCAGCAAACCTCGTCATGATCTCAGATATCCATGAGTATATATAGATACACATTCATTCATATTTTCAACATGCAGTTTACTCTTGACGTCGTCGACTTTCGGCGACATAAAATAGAGTACCCTTATATGTTTATATATGAAATAGAATAACTTTCATTATTAGAAACGATTCGAATTCAGTACTTCTATCGAAATGTTTCTACTACTATATCATGAGGTGATCTAGATATTTTTTTGTAAACGAGTCTCTGTTACTGGCCATGGTTTTTTGTCATCGAAGCATTGTCATTCGATGATCTAACTACTTTTCCACATTGTGTAATCCAATCTACAAACTTGCATGAAGTGGTTAACGACGATGATGATGGTTCGGCAAGGGAATGTACGATACTTCCTATAATTCCTCCGCCTATCCAAATTACATGTTTTGGTAAATATGGTAAAGGATACAGTATGGATAAACCTTGAAATACTTGTTCCGTTGTTTCTTCATTGCTTGTACCATCATTGGTAGATAGTAAAATAGGTCTCAACGTCGAATAAGTATTCCATAGTATATCCAAAACTGCAATAGGAATATGTCGGTGTATCATTTCCTTATGATTTGTGGTAGAGAATAAAGTATACAATTGTATAACGGTGTGATAGAAATGAGATTCTATATTTGGAATCTTCATCAAACCTTCACCAATAAAGACAACATTTCGAATCATGGAATGTTTCAAATCGATAGGACATGCTACGATTGTATCTAGAAATCCTCGCAATAAACTATATGGATTATCCCAAGAAAAGTAAAATTCGTAGATACATTCATGTACAATTTTCTCTAATAGTAGGATCGAGTCGACTTTGTCAGGAGCATCATCGTCATCCCTACGAGTACTACTGATCCGTTGATTCATCGACGAGAAATGATGTAATAAATGGATTATGGGTGTTGTATGAGTATTCTTATCAGGGCTACTGGTTTGATGAAATGTATGAACGAAAGACTGTACGTATTTCTCGTCCCATTCACTTTTACTTGTGAGTGTGGCTGTGTATGATGATGATGATGATTCCTTGAGCTCCTGTTCCCAGCGTTGTAAAACATGCTGTACGAAGGTATGATATCCGCATGGCACAATGTGTAGGGTTTCATAAAGCGCAGCTCCATTGTAAATACAGATACACCGACTCTCATAGTGACCAATATCTATAGTGACTAGGGAGCATGATCGTGCATCGGAGCGGGAGGTGATAAGAGGGGAAGACGAGGATGAACGAATACGGCCAAATGCAAAGGCCGCAGCACGATCGGCATCGACATATGCTAATGCGGGTACTTGTAAATATTCCAAGAATATTCGGTTCAAGGCTTGACAAAGAGGAGAACAGGAAGAAGAGGGAGGGCATGTCGTTTGTTGCTGGGGATGTTGTCGTTCACTCGATGAGAAAAAGGGTGAGAGTATGAGCATGACACGGAAATTAGTTGCTCGAATCAATAAACGTTTATAAACTTGATCGATTAGAGGATTTAACTTTTCTTCCCATTCGAATGGGGATAGGGAGTAGCAAGATTTTACAAGAAGGAGAGGGGAATGAAGAATATCCTTCTCATCATTCTCATCGTCGGCATAGAGGGGTATCTGCAACTCAACACGAGGTTCGGATTCACTCGCAAAACCAGCTCGAAGGTAATTTGAGCCAATTTCTATTATCACACACGATGATGATAATGAGGAGAAGGAAGAAGAGAACGGAGAAGTGGAGGACAAGGACGACACGAGGGATGTCATTCTAGATAAAATTGAATTGCGATGGAGAAACCCAGAATCCAGGATAACACGACCCCTGAATAGTCGTTCTTTTTTTTGCTTTAAGCTAAAATAGTCTTTATTTTTCCCTGTTTAGACACTCAAATTCCCTGTTTAGGCACGTCAGTTTTCTATTCAGGGAATTTCATTACCCCTGAATAGTCAAAACGCAAATTAAAATTTTTCTAAACGGGGTTTTTTTTAGCTATTCAGGGGTATACGTCACCCCTGAATAGCATGACGCATGTTTTTGCATGTTTTTTGTTTGTTATTTTTGAAATGTTTATTGGTTTTGCATATTATTTGATGTACATAGTGTGACATGGGTCTGTTAGGGTTATAGGCTCAGTAACAACATTACATCATCGTTACTATTTATTGTTTGCCATCACAGTCTTTATTGCTACTACAGCCCCATGGAATATCATCCTTTCAAACACGATACATTATCAGATAATTCTGGACTTGTTGTTATCTCGTCACAGATTTCGAAATCTATTATGTCCTACAAGTGCACCCTTTGCAACAAGGAATATCCAATTGTCAATGATTCTATAGAATCCTGTCGTCGTAATTTCTTGAAACACGCTAAATCAAAATCTCATTTAACTCTTTTAAAT
>Ga0169931_10009471_pt1 | contig 14035 bp, 10 predicted proteins | sample Kivu_15m_20L_FD_129675 | JGI IMG/M metagenome (GOLD analysis project Ga0169931, IMG submission 129675) | Freshwater microbial communities from Lake Kivu, Western Province, Rwanda to study Microbial Dark Matter (Phase II) - Kivu_15m_20L... | ecosystem: Environmental > Aquatic > Freshwater > Lake...
CGAACCGCCGCTCGACGCTCCGCAGGCCCGTCGGGCGGACTGCGGAAGACGCGGCAGAGTCGTTGGCCTCAGCGGGTCGTTTGCATCGTCGGGTGGTCCCGCCACGAGCGGCGTCGCGGCGGGGAGGGCGGCACGGCCGCGCGCCCCGCCAGGCGCGGCGGGTTTTCGGAGCCTTCGCCCGAAGGCGACGCGGCTCCCCTCGCATGTGCCTGCCGAATCGGGCCTTCTCAGGGAGCTTGCCTCCTGGCGGGGGCGACGCCCCTGTCGAAGTGCCGCTCGGCCACGTCTCCGCCCATTGTGCCCCCCGTAAGTTGCCCGTGGAAAGGGGGCGACGCGCCGCCTGCCGAGCGCGCGGCGGGACGACCGACGGAGAGGGCGACCGCCCAAGGCCGCTCGCCCGCGCGGCAAACTACGGGGGATGGCCAAATCGTAGCAGATTCCAAGCGATCCAGCCACACTCCGCGAGGCGGGTAACGGGCCCTATAACCGTTACGGCCGGAACACCTTTCGGGGACGGCAAAGCTTGCCCAGAAGTTGACGTAACCCAAGTGCTCAAAAAAACTTGCGGCTCCTCAAGGCCCTCGCGAACGCCCGCCGATACCTTGCTCTGTTGCGATCGCCTGACCCTGGCGAAGCCGCGACTCAGGAAGACGGAGTGCGTCGAACAACCGGCCCGTACGTTTCGAGTCATGGATTGGCTCGACTGGTGTTGACGCCTACCAGCAGGGAAGCCCCCTACGACCCGCCTCGATCGCGCCGTCCACGCCCGGCGCTCCACGCTCCCACCCCCGACCATCCCACACGGCTCCTCGCCGTCGTCGTCGCCACGACAGACCCTTGGGAGGGTGCTGCGATCAGCGTGCTGCCGAAAGCGGTCGAGCCTCGCGAGGCGATCCCCCGAGATAGGAGAGTTCGTTACATGAAATGGAACCTGTTAGCAGCGCTGTTGGTCAGCGCTTGCCTAACCGGCCAGAGCTACGGGTTTGGCCTGTTGGACAAGATGCTCGGCAGCGGCTGCGGATGCGACTGCTCCGAGGCGGCGACGTGTTGCGAGAAATCGTGCGGTTGCCCCGATGATTGTGCGGGCGACGCCTGCTGCAGCGAGCCGAGCTGCGGCGCGGAAGACGCCTGCTGCAGCACCGGCGGCTGCGGGAAGCGTCATGGTTTGCTGGCTCGGCTGTTCAGCTGCAAGAAGCACAACTGCTGCGAAGCGAGCTGCGGTTGCGAAGACGCCTGCTGCGAAGACGGCGGCTGCGAAGCGAGCTGCGGTTGCCCGGACGACGCCTGTGCCGGTGCTGACGCCTGCTGCGAGCCGAGCTGCGGAGCCGCTTCGGGCTGCTGCGGAAAGCGGCATCGCCTGCTGGGCAAGCTGTTCGGCGGCTGCAAGAAGCACAGCTGCTGCGAAGCGAGCTGCGGCTGCGAAGACGCCTGCTGCGAGGACGGCGGTTGCGAGGCGAGCTGCGGAGCCGCTTCGGGCTGCTGCAAGAAGCGTGGCTGCTTTCTGAGCAAGCTGTTCGGCGGCTGCAAGAAGAGCAGCTGCTGCGAGGCGAGCTGCGGATGCGAAGACGCCTGCTGCGAAGCCAGCTGCGGTTGCGCCGAGGCGAGCTGCGGCTGCGACAGCGGTTGTGCGAGCACGGGCTGCTCGGGCTGCGAGGGAAGCTCCTCGGCCCATGCCGCTCCGGACGCCGCTCCGATTCCGCCGGCTCCGGTCGCTGACCCTGCCGCTCGGATTGCTCAGCCCCGCAAGGTGGTGAGCGCCAGCTTCGTCCGCTAAACCTGCGGACGCGTACGAGTCCCCCTCTGAGAACCTGTCTCGGGCCTTCGGGCCTGGGGCAGGTTCTTTTTTTTGCGCTGGGCGACGAGCACCGGGGCCTCGCGGCCGCGGGCGGCGGTTCAGTTGCCGAACAGCGATTCGCGGGGGGCCTGGTAGGCGATGGCGAATTCCGGCGTTTCGAGCCGCTGGTATCCTGCCTGCTGGGAATCGAGCGCGCGTTCGATGACGGAACTGGTCAGTTGGGTCCGTTCGACGGGGTAGGGGGCCTTGCCGCTGACGATCATCTGCTCGACGTGGGCCATGAGCAGTCCCGAATAGGCGACGTTGGGTTCGGGGGGCGCGTAGAACTGGGTCGACACGATTTCGTCGTCGGCGAGTCGGACGGCGGCGTTGAAGTCGCCTAGGACGCCGTCGAGCATCAGGACGGCGGCTCGCAGTCCGTCGTTGTATTCGATCATCACGGCACGGGCTGTATCGCCTTCGCCGATGAGACTGGGCAATTTGCCGCTGCGGACGAGATCTTGGGGACGAGAGTCGAGCACGGAGTCTCCCCCCAGGGAATCGCTGCGAGAGAGGGCGGCCTCGAGCAAGCGGTGCGACCAGCGGCCTTCCTCGCCGGCCTTCCAGACGGCGTCGCCTTCGAGGAGTTGGACGGCGCGGACGCCGGTTTCGCCCCCGCGGCGCCGTTCGAGCATGCTTTGGAGCCCCTCGTAGACGTGGAAGGCGGTGTGGTCGACGCCTCCCATGCCGACGGCGAGCGCCTCGACGACTTCGGCGCCGTAGGGGACGTCGACCGGCGGGTTGCGGTAGGTGACGGGCACCGACGAACCGGCGAGAAAGGGGAAACCGAGTCGCCGCGCGTCCTGCACCATCTTGGCGGCTTTCTGCCAACTGTAGGAGAGGTGCTTGTCGTTGAAGACGGGAACGGCCCGGCCGTCCTGTTCGAACACCTGGACGGCTTCCTGAAAGTACTCGAAGCGCGGGTAGAGGACCTGCCCTTTCTCATTCATCGGAAAGTCGCCGTGCTCGCCGATGATCACCACGCCGTCGACGGCGAGTCGCTCGCCGCCGCAGCGGAGAGCTTCGGTAATCGTCGGATAGATCGTGAAGCCGAACTCCTCGGCCCGCTGGCCGCTCAGATCGTTGTCGCGGCGTTGGGCGACGAAGGCCGACGCCACGTCCACCCGCGGCCGTTGCCACCGTCCGTTGAGCGGAAACCCGACGAGAAAGCGGTCGCCCATATGCTGGCCATGGGAGAGATACTCCCACAGCGTGGTCACAAGGGCGATTTTCTTGCGGGGCGCCGCGGAATCCGCGCCGGCGGAGCCGCCCGTCAGGCCGAGGGCTCCCAGGGCCCCCAGGAACGCGCGTCGATCGACCATCTACGACCTCCAAAACATCGATTGCTGGACCGGTTGGTAGGTGAACGTCAGATGCGGCGTCGCCAGCTTCCGCTGCTGCTGGGCGAGCGATTCGAGGCCCGCCGCGGTCATGCCGGTGGTCAACAGCGTGCGTTCGACCGGGTAGGGCGCCGTGCCGGTGGCGATCAGCGTTTCGATGTGCCGCACTTGAGGGCTGAAGAAATTCCGCAGCGACCGGTAGGGAAGGTGGCAGAGCACCGAGAAGACTTCGCCGTCGCCAAGTCGCGCGGCGACGTTCACGTCGCGAACGACGCCTTGGCCTTCGCCTTCGTTGAGCTGGATGATCGTCGCACGGAGTCCGTCGGCGTACTCGAAGCGATAGGCGTAGGAGTCGGGGGCCATCCGGCGAATGTCTTCGGGCGTGGGGAAGATGTGGTTGAAGGTGGGCCGAGAGGGAACCAGTTCGTGGCTCCGGGCGAGCGTTGCGTGGAGCAGGTCGCCGTCCCAGCCCCCGGCGTCCCACGAACCGGCGTCGAACGCCTGCCAGAAGGCTTCGCCGCGCAGCGCCTGGACGGCCCGCACGCCGCGTTCGCCCCCCCGGCGTCGCTCGACGATGGCCTGCAGGGCTTCGATCACGTGGATGTCGCCGCCGTCGGGGCCTCCTCGCCAGACGCCCACCGCCTCGCGGACGTCCGCCTGCCAGGGGAGATCGCGGGAGGGATGCCGCCACGTGACGGGCAGCGACGAGCCGGCCATCAAACCGAACCCCATCGCGCGCGACGTCTCGACCATTTCCAGGGCGTAGTCCCAATTCCACGACAGGTGCTTGTCGACGAACACGGGCGCGACGCGCCCCGAACTGCGATAGACGTCGACGATCTGGCGGAAGTATTCGTACCGCGGGTAGAGCGTCTGCCCCTTGTCGTTGCTGGGATACGAGCCTTGCTCGGCGATCAGCAGCACGCCGTCGACGTCGAGGGCGGAGCCCCCCTGGCACAGGGCCTCGGCGATCGTCGGGTAGATCTTCATCTGCGGGTGCCGCCCGGCCCGCTCGCGGCTGAGATCGTCGGGGCCTGCCTGCTCCACGTAGAGCGCGACGACGTCCATCTCCGGACGACGATGCCGCCCCTCCCAGCCGTAGCCTTCAAGAAAACGGTCGACGATGTGCTGGGCGTGCGCGTACTTGTGGTACGTCGACGCGAGGGCCGCGATCCGCGGCCGCCGCTGCGGCGCGGTCTCGCCCCCGCGAAGCAACGCAGGCCCGCGAAGCAACGCAGGAGGGACTGCCAGCGCGGCGGCTGACCCGGCCAGGAATTGTCTGCGCGTGAAGTGCATCGATCTTCGGTCCGGTCCTTGCGAGGGGGAATGGTCGGCGGTCGTCCGCCCGGGTTCCTGCGGGGCTGCCCGCCATCCTGCGGGGCCGCCCGCCATCCTGCGGGGCCGCCCGCCATCGTGCGGGGCCGCCCGCCATCGTGCCGAGCCGCCCGCCATTCTGCCGAGCCGCCGGATTTTTGGGGAGGCACGCCGCTGGTTCGCCGCGCGGCAGAAAGCGGCGGCGACGCGCGGCGCGGCAAGCGGCGCGGCGGCGTCCGCGGTGCGTCTGTCCCAGAATACACGAGCGGCCCCGAGGCGTCCAATCCGCGGCGCGGCGTCCGCCGCGCGGCGGGGCCGGCGGTTCACGTCAGCGGCATGCCGCCGTCGGCGTGCTGGAAGGTTCGTAGCGGCCTGGGCTGGTAGGGATGGGCGGCGACCGCGTCCCAGTCGAGTTCGACGCCGAGCCCCGGCGCGTCGCCGGGCAGAACCCGACCGCCGACGATCGTCGGTCCGCTCCGTTGGACGCGGTCGAACCACGGCCGGAGCCGGCAGTGTTCCAGCAGCAGAAAATTCGGCATGCACAACGAAGCCTGCAGGCTGGCGGCCAGCGCCACCGGACCATAAGGGTTGTGCGGAGCCATCGCGATGCCGTAGGTTTCGGCCGCCGCGGCGATCCGCAGCAGTTCGCCGATGCCGCCGCAGTGGGACACGTCGGCCTGGATCACGTCGACCGCCCGCAGCTCGAGCCACTCGCGGAACTGCCAGCGCGTGAGGCAGCGTTCCCCGGCGGCGATGCGGGTTTGGGGAAACGCGTCGCGGAGAGCGCGCAACTCATGCGGGATGTCGCCGTTGACCGGTTCCTCGACGAACTGCAGCCGCGCGTCGCGAACCTCCGCAAGCAGGCGGTGCGCCGCCGCCCGGGAGAAAATGCCGCCGCAGTCGAGCATCAGATCGCACTGCGAACCGACGGCCGCCCGGACCTCCCGCACCTGGGCGGCCGCGACGTCGACCTGCCGCTCCTCGCAGAAGGGCGCGACCGTGCGTCCGGGGCCCATTTTGAAGGCGTCGAATCCTTCGTCGCGCGCGGCCTGCACCTCGTCGAGGCAGGTCGGCAGGCCCAGGTCTCCGCGCGCGTAGAGCCGCACCTCGTCGCGCAGAGCCCCCCCCAGCAGCTTGTGGACGGGCACGCCGTAGGCCTTGCCGGCGACGTCCCACAACGCCTGCTCGATGCCGCTGGCCGCGCTGGCGGCGACGACTCCTCCGCGCCACCAGAAGCAGCGTTGCATCTGCTGCCACGCCTGGTGCACGCGCGTCGGATCCTGACCGACGAGCAGCGGAGCGAAATGCCGCTCGATCATGGCGACCACGGCGAGTTCGTGGTACTCGGTCGTGGCCTCGCCCGTGCCCCACAGGCCGGCGTCGGTGAGCACCTTCACGAAAATCCAATTCCGCGACGGAGCGGAGCCGCCGGGACTGGGAATTCCCATCACGTGGGCTTCAATGGCAGTGATCCGCATGCCGTTCAGTGCTCCTCCGGTTGGCGAATCGGCTGGAAGAGGTTGAAGACGAACAGGCCCGCGCAGCCGCAGGCGGCCATCGCCACCGCCGCCAGGAACGGCTGGCTGAACGGCCGGGAAGCCGCGAGATTGGGGTTCCAGACCGCTCCGGCCACCCAGGCGAACAGCGCGCTGCTCGTTCCCGCGAAGGATACGGAGAGCCCGATCGCCGTCGCTCGCAGGCGGCTGGGCATGTGTTCCGACAGATATCCGGTGTAGACCCAGCGGGTGCATTGCCGCAGGAATTCGAACGCGGCGACCGACGCGAACAGTTGCCAGGCCGCCTGGCTGAAGCCGACGCCGAAGGTCGCCGCGCAGAACGCGGCCTGGATGGCAATCGGCACGATCGCCGCCGCGCGGCGTCCCGCCACGAGTCCGACCGCCAGTCCGCCGGGGAGCCACATCAGCGTCTTGAGCAGGTTGAGCCAGATCCATCCTGCGTCCATCGCTCCCTGCTTGAGTCCCAGCGCCTCGGCCCGATAGGGCAGAAACTGGTTGGACGATTGAATCAGCGGTCCGCCGAGCACGCACATCGTCAGCACCAGCGCCCAGAACCGCGGCAGGCGAGCCAGCCGGGCGAGGTCGCTCAGCGTCTGGGCCCAGCTGGCGGCGGGCTGCTGGTCAAAATCGCCCGCCCGTTGCCCCCAGGCGGCGATCGCCACGGCCGAGACGAGCGTGGTGATCGTCAGCAGCAGAAAGATGAGGCGGAAGTCGCCGAGCGCCGGGGTGGCGGCCATCGGCCGCAGATTGAGCAAACGCTGCGCCGCCTCCCCGGCTCGACCCTCGGCCAGCAGTCCGCGGAGCTCGGCGTTGTAAATCAGCGCACGGCCGACCATCGGACCGAAGAAGCTGCCGATTCCCAGCGCGGCCATCAGCATGCCGTTGGCGAAGCCTTTCCTGGCCGGATGCACCATCTGGGCGAGCGACAGGCCGGCGATCCACATCACCGAGGCGGTAAGCCCCTGCCACAGCGCCAGCCCGCGGACCACCGCCATCGAAGGCCGCGCCATCAGCCACAGCGGGATGATCACTTTGCCCGCCAGCGCCGCGCCCCATACGTACCGCTCGCCGTAGCGCCGCGACAGCAAGCCTGCCGCCATCGGCCCCAGCGTGAAGGGAAGAATCTGGTACTTGATGACTTCCGACCAGATGTTCGCCGGATAGGGCTCGACCGCCTCGTGATTCGAGGCGCTGAAGTACAGCGGCAGCGCGTAGTCGAGCATCGACGCGTAAAAAAAACCGACCGTCGCCACCGGAATCACCACGTACAACCGCGCGGAGCCGGCCGGAAGATCGTGCACGGAAAAAGCCATCGCTGCGCCCTACGACCTGCTGCGGGAGAAACGTCGCTGACCGGGAACAGGCCACCGGGCGGCGAGCAAGGCTTGTTGGTCGTCTTCCGTCACGTACAGCGTGCGAAAATCAGGCCCCCCGAAGACGCAGTTCGTGCAGCCGCGACCGCCGACGGGAGCCGACGCGATGCGGCGTCCTTGCGGGTCGATCACTTCCAGACAGCCGCTGCCGTGCCGCGCCACCAGCAGGTTGCCTGCCGCGTCGAACGCCATGCCGTCGGGATAATGGTCGTCGAACTGGTAGAAGACTTCCGCTTCCCCCAGCCGCAAGCCGGCGTCCCGCAGCGGATAGCGCAACACCCGATGGCGACTGCTTTCGGCCACCAGCAGGAAGCGGCCGTCGTCGGTCAGCGCGACGCCGTTGGGAAACAGCAGCCCCTCGACGAGAATCCGCGCCTCGCCGGTCCGCGGATTGACGTGCAGCACCCGGCCGGGAGCCTGCATGTCGAGCCCCGGATCGGTCAGGTAGATCGCGTCGGGACCGGCGATGACCAGATCGTTCGGTCCCAGCAGAGGCCCCCCCGCCGCAGCGTCGGCGACTGGCTGCGTCGCGCCGTCGGCCGCGAGCCGGTAGAGGACGTAGTTCTTGGCGTCGGCCACGTAGACCGTTCCGTCGTCGGCCAAGGCGACGGCCTGCGGCTTGCCGCCGGTCTGCACCACCTCCGCCGCCTGTCCGTCCGGGGAGACGCGGAGGACTCGGCCCGTCCAGCGACTGACCACGTAGACGTTGCCCGCCGAGTCCGCCGCCGGTCCCTCCGGCGACAGAATGCCCTCGGCGACCTTTCGCCACTGCACGCCCTGCAAATCCATGACTGCCTTTCCGGATGCCGGCCGGCCCGTCCCGCACGGCGGCCCGCACGTTGGGATGGAGCGCGGGCCGCGATTAAACTACAACCCAAGGCCTCGCGGGGTCCGGGCCGCGGCTCGGCCGCGAACCGTCCGCAAGCCGCGGGCGGCCGCGATAAGTTCCCGCCCTCGCCGGCGACCGGCCCATGCCCCCGCCGCCGCCGTGCTTCCATCCCGACCCATTCCCGCGCCCGCGCCCCCGCCTCCTCGAGGTCGGCGGTCGATGGGCCCGCCGCCGACGGAGTTCGCCGCATGCAGAAGGTCGTCGTCACCGGCGCCAAAGGAGGGACGGGCGTCTCGATCGTGAATCTGCTGCGGGCTTCCGGCTATCGCGTCGTCGGGGTCGATCTCAAGCCGTGCGGGTTTTGGGAACAGGACTACCATCAACTCGACCTGGAAGACGGAGCCGGCGTCCACGACGTGCTCGCCGGAGCCTCGGCGGTCGTGCACTTCGGCAGCCTTCCCGACGACACGTGGACGACCTGGGAAGCCTCCTACCGCAATCTCGCGCTGGGGGGCTACCACGTGCTGCAAGCCGCCGCCAACCTCCGCATCCCCCGGGTGGTGCTGGCCAGCAGCCCGACGATCTACGGACCGGCCCGCAATCTGCCGTACCTCCCCGTGGACGAGGCGATGCGCCCCGAACCGTCCGGCTTGTACGGAGCCGTCAAACAGCATCTGGAGACGCTCGCCGCCCACTACGCGCGGTGGCACGGCATGGCGATCGCTGCGTTGCGACCCCAGCGCATCGTCTACGAAGCATCCTACGAATGGCGGTTCCGTCAGTTTACTCGCGATGACTCCGCGGCCGAAACCGCGCTGTGGTCCTACGTCGACGCCCGCGACGTGGCGTCGGCCTGCCTCGCCTGGCTCCGCTCGGAGATCGGCGGCTTCGAGGCGTTCAACGTCGCCGCGGACGACGTGTGCGTCGCCACGCCGACCCGCGAATTGCTCCGCAAGTTCTATCCCCATGTCCGCGACCTGCGGAGTCCGTTGCCCGGGACCGAAGGGCTCGTCTGCTGCCGCAAACTGAAGCGGCTGCTGGGCTGGGAGCCCCAATACCGTTGGGAGCAGTTGGCCGCCGAAAGCGTTGCCCGCGGGTTCCCCGCCGAGGAACCGCCGCGTTGATGCGCCGGCTGGGATGCGCCGGCTGGGACGCGCCGGCTGGGACGCGCGCGGCGCGCCCCGCGGCGGCGCGGCGACGGCGTTCGTCACGGCGCCTCTTCGGCCGCCGCCCCGGGCCGCGTCCGCACGACCGCTTCCCACTCCTGGGCCTGCAGTTCCGACCGGTCCGTCGCCGGGAGCGCCGCCGGCGTCCAGCGCAGCGCCACTTCGTTGTCGCCCCACTTCCACCGGCTCGCTGACAAGGGCGTTTCGCACAGCACGTAGGCGGGCAGCGGGCGACCCGCGTCAGCCAGTCGGCCCTCGGGAACCGGCGTCCGCCGCAGTCGATCGACGGGAACCGCCTCTCCGTTGAGCCACAACTGCAACTCGTCGGCAGGCTCCAGCCCGGTCACCTTGAACTGCAACTGCGCCTCCAGAGAACCGTCGGCGAGATCCTCGGCCGTCCGCAGGCGGAGCGCGCCTTCCGCCCGATCGGGCCCCAGCACGATGGTCTGGGTTTTGTCGAATTGAGCTCCCGTGGGACACTTTCCCGACGGCCAGAGCGGATAGAACAAGTAGCGGCGGTCTCCGCGACAGACGCTCGCCAATTCCCGCAAATCGGTGAGATAACGCATGACGCCGGGCCATTCGGCCTCGGAGCCCATGTCGGCGCGCCAGTGGTAGTGGTAGTTGTACACGGAGATGCCGTCGGCCCCGTAGGACAGGAAGTTCTTCGCCAGCCCCCGATAATCGGCCGCCGACGGGACCTGATGGAGATGGCCTTCGGCGATTTTCGGATGGACGCTGGGATAGAGCTTGCACGGCGTGCCCCGGAGGGCGGCCACGTAATCTTCCACCCGGGCGTTCGGATCGTTGTAGAAAAAATCGGACGGGCAGACGTAGTCGATTGATCCGTCTTGGGCCCAGGCGGCGAAGTCGAGTCCCAGGGCGCGGCACTCGGCGATCGTCTGCGGAACGCGGACGCCCAGCAGCAGCCGCGGCCGGCCGCGGCGAGCCGCCGACGCGTCGAGACGCCGCCGCAGTTCCTGCAGCAACTCGGTCAGCAGGCCGGCGTGCTGCGGGGCCTCCGAGGGATTGAACACGTGGCAATGCCGCATCCAATCGAGTTCCAGCCCGTCGACGTCGTACCGCGCGAGGACCTCGTCGGCGACGTTCAGGACGGTCTGCCGCACGCCGTCGTGCCGGTAGTCGAAGCCGCGCAGATTGCCCTCGCGGAGCCGCCACTCGGGATGCGCCAGGCCGAAGCTCGACTGCCACGGGTCGCCGTGGCGATCGTTCATGCGGAGGCACGCGAGGAACTCCATGCCGCCGCGGCGCGAACGGTCGAGCAGGACCTGGATCAGGTCGTGGCCGGCCTCTTCCATCGTCACGACGGCGGTGTCCTCGCCGGTGAAGTTGCCCGTCCAAGTGCGCCGGGGAAACGAGGTCATGCCGGGGGGAACCGTCCCTTCCGGAAGCGCAAAGACGCAGTGGACGATGCGGTCGACGCCGGCTCGGGCATGCTCGTCGACGACGGCCTCCAGCCGCGCTTTGACCTGCTCGGCCGTGGAGGGGGGAGTGCGGTGGGCGTAGCTCAGCTGCAGGCACCACATGCTCTGCTGGTCCCAGGAAGCGATCAGCCGGCAGGCCTGCCGGTCGTCGGCCTCGCCGCTGCCAGCCAACCCGCATCCCCACGCAAGCAGCGCTGCGCCGCTGCGCCGCAACGCGACGCTCCAACCGCCGCGGCGACGCGCGCCGCCCGCCGTGCCCCTGCCTGTGCCCGCCATCCCGGTCTGCTCCTCGCGACGCTGTGCCCTGATTCTCGGCGCACCGCCCGGCGGCGGGGCCTTCGTGACTCCGGTCCCCATAAGAATCACAAACGTGCGCCGGAGCAAGCGGAACCCGCCCCGCTCGCGGTCCCGCGCCCCGCGCGGCAAACCGCCGCACGGAGGCGACCTCGGCGCACCCGCCGACCCGGCGGCGGATTTTTTGCAAACCGCCGTCGATGCCCCCAGGCGGCGCGCGGTATGCTCGCGACGCGGCGCGGCGTTTCCCGCCGCGGCGCTCCGCGCCGACCCGCCGCTCCCTTCCTGCGCGAACCGCCATGACAGCCCCCCTGGAGATTTCGGCCGCGCGCATCGACGCGCACCTCCGCGTGCTCGCCGAGGACATCGGCGTGCGGCTCGCGGGTTCGACGGGCGAACGGCAGGCCGCCGACTACATCGCCGAAGAAGGCCGCCGGATCGGCGCCGACGTGCATCGGGAAGGCTTTGCCGTGCGCGAGCGGGCGGTCGCCGCGGAGGGCGTCGACGTCGAGGCGGGGGGACGCTGGACCCACTTCCCCTGCTCGCTGTTCAGCAACGTGCCGGGGACAGGCGGGAGAGCGGTCGAGGCGCCGCTCGTCTTCTTCGAAGCGCCTGCCGAAAACCTGCGGCCCGATCTCAGCCACTTGCGCGGCTGCGGCGTCGTGCATCTGGGAACGCATATCGAATCCCGCGCCCACTATCGCCGCCTCGTCGAGGCGGCCCCGGCCTTCCTGCTGTTCGTCGACATCCGCTACCCGGGCGCGGTGCCCCTGGCCGACGGCATGTTTCCCGAATACGCCCGCACCATCGGCGCCGTGCCCACCGTGAACGTCGCATTCCAGGACGCCTGGCAGTGGCGCACGCAGGGCGCCACGCGCGCCCGGTTGACGGTCGACGGCGGCATGCGCGACGGCGAGTCGGCCAACGTCGTGCTGGAACTGCCCGGCGACGCCGACGAATGGCTGTTCGTCGGCGGCCACCATGACACCCAGGCCGCTTCGCCCGGAGCCGATGACAACGGCACCGGAGTCGCCGCCGTCCTCGAGCTGGCCCGCGTCCTGGCGCCCGTCCGCCGACGCCGCGGCCTGAGGCTCGTCAGCTTCGGAGCCGAGGAGCAACTGTCGGTGGGAAGCGCCGCCTACGTCCGCCGCCACCGCGCGGAACTGGAGCGCTCGGCCCGATTCATGTGGAACGTCGATTCCGTCGGATCCCCCTTGGGATGGACCGAAATCATCGCCAACGGCACGGCGGAAATGGCCGACTGGCTGACGCGGCAGTTCGCCGCACGCGGGCTGTGGGCCGTGCCGCGGCTCTCGGTCATGCCCTACTCGGACCACTTCCCCTTCGTGGCGACCGGCGTCCCCAGCGCATTTCTGTACCGGCCCAACTGCATCGCCGGGCGTTTTTTCCACCACCGTCCGGACGACGATCGGAGCCGCGTCGACTCCCGGCTCGTGGCCGATCTGCTGGGCGCCAGCGCGGCGCTGCTCGAGCGCCTCGCCACCTGCGCGGAACTCCCGTTTCCCGCGGCCATCGACCCCGCCCAGGCCGAACAGGCCCGCACCTACTGGGACGATCTGTTCGGCGGATGGCAGGCGGGCTAGCCGCCACGCGGCAGTCCCCGCCCGCAACGCCTCCGCCCCGCGCCGCCGGATTCCTGCCGTGCCTCCGGCAGACCCGCCCCGCCCGCGTCCGCAGCCGGGTTCATTTTGCCGCCCGACTGCCGTAGGATAGCGACCCCCGCACCGGTCGCGGCGTTCCGCGGCCCGCGGGGGCGGCGTCGCGCCGCACCCCCATCCTCTCCCCCGAACGACGGGTCTCTCATGATGCATTTGGCGCGGATTCAGCTTGGAGGAAGGCCCCACGCGGCGCGCGTGGAGGGCGATCGGGCGACCCCGCTGGATCTCGCGTCGGCGGGCCTCGCCAGCCTGCGGGACCTGCTGGCCCATCCCGACTTGCCCCGGCTGGCGCGCTCGCTTCCCGCCGCCGGCCCGGCCGCGCCCCTCGCCGAGACGCGGCTGCTCGCGCCGATCGACGACCAGGAGGTCTGGGCGGCCGGCGTGACGTACAAACGGAGCCAGACGGCGCGGATGGAGGAGTCCGAGACGGCGGCCTCGTGCTATGACCGCGTTTACCGTTCGCCCCGCCCGGAACTGTTTTTCAAGGCCACCCCGCACCGCGTGAGCGGCTCGGGCGAGGCGCTACGGATCCGCGCCGACGCCGAGTGGAACGTGCCGGAACCCGAGCTGACGCTGGTCGTCGCCCCCGACCTGCGACTGGTCGGGTACTGCATCGGCAACGACATGAGTTCCCGCGACATCGAGGGGGACAATCCGCTCTACCTGCCGCAAGCCAAGTGCTACGACCAGTGCTGCGGCCTGGGCCCCTGGATCACCCTGGCCGACGCCATGCCCCCGCGCGACCAGATCGCCATCGAGCTCGACATCCGTCGCCAGGGAGCGTCGGCGTTCGCCGGTCGCACCAGCGTTGCTGAGATGGCCCGCACGCCCGAGGAGCTGATCGCGTGGCTGGGACGCGACAATTCCTTCCCCGCCGGAGCCTTCCTGCTGACCGGCACCGGCATCGTCCCCGACAGCAGCTTCACCCTGCAGGCCGGCGACGTCGTCGACATCCGCATCACGGGGATTGGCTGTTTGAGCAACCACGTGGTGCAAAATTGAGCATCGCGTCGTTCGCCGACGCGGCCGGGTCCGTACGGACGGCAGAGGGAGCGAAGACTGTCGCGGCGGATCCCGCGCCTCGGCAGCAGGCCCCTGCGCGGCGAAATGCCGCGGCGGCGGGCGGCTTTTCTTGACTTGCGCGTCGCGGTGAAAGTACCATGAAGGCGGTGGCGGAATCTCCCGCACGACGGGGCTTGCCTCTCTTGAATCGTCCTCCGCCTTCGGTCGCTTGCCGGCGACCG
>Ga0169931_10009472_pt1 | contig 14034 bp, 20 predicted proteins | sample Kivu_15m_20L_FD_129675 | JGI IMG/M metagenome (GOLD analysis project Ga0169931, IMG submission 129675) | Freshwater microbial communities from Lake Kivu, Western Province, Rwanda to study Microbial Dark Matter (Phase II) - Kivu_15m_20L... | ecosystem: Environmental > Aquatic > Freshwater > Lake...
GTTGTAAGCTTAACTGCTGTTGGTCTGTTATTAGAGTAGGCAAAAGTACCAGCGGAAAGGGCCGGATCGGCATAATCGACTACGGCGTTAGAAACAACAGTTGATCCGAACACTGTTTGATTATTTGCCCCTAGTGCTCTGTTGGATAATAGAGTGGCGGATGATCCTACATTAATAGCAACTCCGCCATTGTTTACTGTGCTAGATGATGTAACAGCCGATGAACCATCTGTTTGTACTGTAGCCATAGATGTTCTCCATAAATAAAGTGTATTATTACTTCAATAAATATACCCCAAAAACTAGATTTTATTATGATTTTTTATTTTGTGAAAAATTTTTTCTAAAGTATGAATATTAGTTGTTTTATAGCTGTTTATATTCGGATTTGACAATATTAAGTTAATATGTTCGTCCGTCCACGCCTGACCATTAACAACAACATTAATACTTGGGTTTTTCTTAATAATCATCATAGCAACAATAATATTGTCAGCAATATTGTCTAAAGAATAACTGCTGGATGGGTATATGGTAGTAATGTTTTTTGTATATAGTATAGAAGCAATTTTTTGTAAAACATCTAGAGTGTATAGTTTATATTCAAGAATATATCTAATATCTATCTTATTATTGCTGCATAGTAATTTGATTTTATCCACTTCTAATCTGAATCTATCATATTTTCGATTACATAGAAAATAATTTGGACATATAATTTCTATATTATCAATGCCGTCATCTATCGCTGTTCTAACAGCATGTTCTCTAGATAAAGTATCGGAAAGTCCAAAAGGATAATCTATAATTGTACTAAGTCTTATATATTCTGGTATAATTTTTTTTATCTGTCTAACATACTGAGGCAATACCGAGATAACAGACGGCATGTATTTGATAGCAATATCAATATTTTCTTGGGTTTCTTTTTCGTTACTGTCTATGTCATAGAAACCGTATTCTAAATATTGCATAATTATTTTTTTTTGTTTTTGAGAGCATCTATATTAGGGAATCTTTTACCTCCTAATACACCGTCAGCAAAACCATAATTAACTGCTTCATTCGAGTCCAATATCCAGTCGCTTTTATTAGCCAACTGAGAAAGTATATGTTTTTTAGCAATCATTTTGTTCCAATTTTTTTCTTTGGCAATAGGGCTGGTCGCACACTTATCTGCAAAGATATCTATCATTTTATTGGATTCTTTTTCGCTCCACTGTAAACTGCTCATGGCTGCTTTGTGATCATGGTCCAATGTTAAAGAACCATAATGAATTAGTACGTGTGTATTTGGCATTAGAACTCTATAATAAGCGGCTTGAAAAATAATACTACTAGCTGATTCTACTTTTGCATAAGCTAGTATATATATTTTTGATTTAGAATATTTTATAGTATCATATATGCCTAGACCATCTTCCCATACTCCTCCTGGTAGGTGCATATGTACAAGAATAGGATCAGATCCTAATAGGTTAAGATATCTTATATTCTTCTCAAAAACTACTGCTGTTTTATAGTCTACCCCACCCTCTTCCTCAAAATCCATATTAGAATGAAGATATATCTCTCTTTGTTTCGTATCTATACACATAGTATGGATATTATATAAGTCAGATTCAGAATTATTTATAATACTCATAGTTTTATGTCGTTAAAAAAGATATTACGTCATTATTGATTGTATTCATAACAGTTGGAGCGTCAAAAAGTTTACCAATACCTATTCTAAATCTATATCTTGTAAAAATATCCAGTGTTTCTACTCCGTCAGTTAATTCAATAATAGAAGCTATATGAGTAGTAATACTAAAGTTAGTATGTCCTATCCAAAAATTGAATATTTTGTTAGAAGACGTATTTTCTGTATAAGGTATTATACCCATAGGAGTAACAATAACTTTTGTGGGTCTTTCATAAAAATTCTGTTTGGAATTGTTTTTAGGGTTTTGAATGTTATTGTCGTCGTCATAATTGTTATCATCATAAAATTCTGGTTCAAATATTTTCATATCTTCTATATCGTCTTCTCCCAAAGGATCAGACCATTTTTGCCACACTATATTAAAATTGGATGTGTTGCTCATGTTTTATGATAAATAGAATATCGCTTAGAGCAAATTATTGATAGTGCTTAAAAACTTCTGTTGGAGAAATCATTGGCAAATAATGAGATAAATCTTCTTTCTTATGCAATTTTTCTATGTTAATTAGCTCTATTAAAACATTATGAACAAAAAGACTATCAAAAGGATTTTGTTTATGGTATTTTTTTAGAGTATTTATTGTTTCTTTTTCTAGAAAGCCATTATTAAGAGCATGAATGGCGATGGCATAGAAGTATGCCACGTCCTTAATTCCGTCAACATTATTTTCATCAAAAATAGGCCATTCACATACTATGTCTACTTTTCCATCATATGATATTAAAAAACTAATAGCAGACACATAATCTTTTTTAGATTGATTTTGATCTTTTTTTTTACAAAATATGTTTTTCAGTAAATTAAGCATAAGATTTGATTTTATTCAATCCCTTTTGAATATTTTGTCTAATAGCCTCTCTTGTAACTCCGTATTCTTTTCCAATTTCAACCAATGTTTTATTTTCGAAATAGTATTTATAGATTTGATTTCTTTGTTTATCGGATAAAATATTAGAGTCTAATAGTTTTTGTATGTCTTGTTTCAGATTATCTGATTCTTCCTTAGAAGATATTATTTCATAGGGATCTGAAATTGATTTATCTGGTATATTAGATGCATATGTATTCAGTTCATCCTTGGACATAGAGTCTATAGATAGTTTTGAATATTGATTTTTTTTCTTGTACTTATTAGATATATAAGTTTTAATAGCCCATATTCCACATTGGTTTCTGTATGAGTAGCGAGTTTTTGATTGTCCTTCGTGTCCTTTTCTATTTGCGTCCCATTTCCAGTCTGCTACCATAATCGCTGATGCTATATCAGATATTGCGTCGTCGTTTGATAATAATTCTTTTCTAAGTCCCATATAAAAGGTTGGAGCGAATTTAGAAATAATTTTTTTAGCAAGGTTAGTGTATACTTCTAGCGTCTCAAATTGTTGTTCCATTGTTTAGTCCTTTTGATCTTAAAATATCTTAGTGTTTACCGCCACAAGAGCAGGCAGTTATAATATTTCCACATTTAGCACAAACATTACACTTACCAGTTTCTGTTAATTTTTTCCATTGTTTTGGGTCTGGTCTTTCTTTATCTCCTGGTTTTGCTGGTCGATATTTTTTACCCTCTTTTTGTTTTTTGCGTCGTATATTTTCCCAAAGACCCGGACGATCCGCTGCTGATACATTATCGGCAGCCTCGCTCACATACATGATAAAATCGTGGATGGTTCTCATGTAGTCCTCGGTGATTGCAATTTTACCCTGTAGCCAGCTTTCTGTCAAGTTTTCTTTGACGTTGGGCATTTCTAGAGAATTTAAAATTTCATTAGCATGAGTTGCTATAGCGCGTAAAGATCCAAGACTCATTTCATAGAAATCTTTTTTATATTCCATCATTTCCATTTCGGGAGATTCATTCTCTGAATCTTCGACTTGTGTGAAGTCCATCTCTTCTGCTTTGTCTTTTGGGTTCGCTTCTAATGATTCTTGAATCTGATGAAGAATATTATAGTACCTGTTCATTGAAAAATTCCTTGTAGTTTATTAAATAAAATTGTTGATAATATTAGAGATGCTTCACAATCGCTAGGATAGTGTACTCCTTGTAATATACGAGCCTGTGTGGTTTGGTTAACAATAGTATCTAATTTGAATTTATCAATTTGATCATATTTATTTTTTAGAAATAAACTTACTAATTTACTATACACCGTATGTCCAGAAGGATAACTTGCAGTATGATGAGTATCTGTAACTATAACATTAATTTTATAGTCAAAATAAGGAGCTAGTTGATTTGGTCTTGGTCGATTATAATAACCTTTAATATTTAGTAAAATTGGCTTAATTAAATCATGAAATTCCCTGATATCTTTAATAGGATACTCGACCTGATAATTTTTGCACAGTAACTTGAAAGGAGTATCCATATCTTTATCAATATCAAGAACTAATTTCTCTTCCTGACTATTTCTATTGCTTGTTAATCTAGATAATAGCTGTATTTCTTTAGTTGTAATTTTACTAAGATTGGAAGGAGGGGGTTGTAGAATATTTTTCCAGTCTAGATTTTTCCAAATATCTGGTACTGGTTTTTCTAAATAAACAGTATCATATCCCAAAGAATCTAATTTATCTCTATGAAGATGGTATAGAAGATTCATTTCACCAAGCCTTACATGACCAATATCTAGCCTTCCATTTTGGTCCTGGATTATCGCAATTGTGTCGTGCTCTAAAACTTCTTCTTCGTTCAGGAATATTCTTTTTAATTTTCATGTTTGGATCACCAAAATTAACTTTAATGACATTACCTTTATCGTTTTTCACATAAACACTAAATTTTTTAGGACCATCCGGTGTTCTAAAAGGTTTGTTGAGCGTTACTTTACGACCACCTTTTTCTGCGGCAATAAGGTATCCATCTTCTGAATAAACATTTGTATTTGCTAATAGTTCTATTTCAACAACAAATTCATCCCACTCATCATCCCATGAACAATTGGATGCTAGTAGATTATTTTCAAATTGATCTAAAATATTAGCTTTGTTTTTTCTTGTTTGTCCTAGACATACAGCTAATCTTTGTTGTGTATTTTTATAGTCTTTTTTCATTGTCTCGTCTCCCATGCAACGAGCAGTGAATTTTTGTTTATCTTCATTTTGTTTCGGAGATGGTATAGGCATAATAGTCTTTCTGTTTAAATAGAGTATTTCCTATAAAAATATACACCAAATGAATTACTGATCTAATATTGACACAAGTCGATCAGAAGTATTTGACCAACTAAGGGATCTGGCAGTTTCAACACCATTCATATTAGTATTAATAGATTTAGAATATACAAATTTCATATAGTCTATTATCTGGTTTTTCTGAGCCTCATCTATTTTGGCCCAATTACCATTGCCAAAAAACCACATACCATCGAAAGCCTTTTCTGTTTCTGTAATATCCACCAAAAAACTATTATTTGAATCACAATAATCTTTATGAGCTGAATAATTTGTGACTATGACAGGTTTATTCATAGATAAGGTTTCTAATAACTCTAGGTTCCAACCCTCTCCCCTAGAAATATAAATACCACAATTACTATAAGAAATAATTTCAGCAATAGCCTGATGATTGGGTAGTCTTGGAAAAATTTTGATTTTTTTTCTAAGTCTAGAAGATTCTACCAAAGATATCCATTCGTTTTCTTGGTTTTTATTTAAGAAGGGATTACTGGTTACCATCCACAACTCTACATCATCTTTATCTGTGAAAGCATTATTAAAACATTCTATTATAATATCATGAGACTTTCTTTTTTCCCATTTGCCTATAGTCAGAAAAACGTATTTATCTGTTTTATTCTGTACATTATAGTTAAATATAGATCCATCAACTCCTAATGGAACAATTTTGATAGTTTTTTTTATGTCGTTAGATAATAGAACATCTTTTGCCCATTGAGAAGACACAATAATTTCGTCTGGAAAGTTTAAATGATATATTTCTTTTTGATTAAGTGTGTCTATTTCAAAAAACGGAAAAGCAAAATATTTTCCATTACCAATACGATTAAGCAAATCAAACTGATGCCATATTTTTAAACAGGCGCTGTCGTAAGGGATCATATGACTGTAACTGATACAGTTTTGTAATGTTAATGCTTGTTCTTTGGATTCCAAATTAGGATTTCCTATAGGATTTAATCCTACTGTATGATTAGCAGATAAGGACAAAAGTATATTTAGTCCAGCATAACCGTATCCAGTTGACCCGATTGGGGTATTTAGATGTATATTCATAGTGTTCTGTCAAAGTGTGTTCTATTGACCCTTATAAATTCTGCGCATTTTGGCAAATCTTTTAAAGATGTTGAACCAACATATGCACAAGCGCTTCGTATACCGCCCATTATGTCGGATATAACCTCTGATGCACAACCTTTATATGGAACCTTTAATACTCTTCCTTCACTAGCACGATAATCTTTAACTCCACCATATTTTTCTTGTGCAGCGTGAGAACTCATTCCATAAAATTTAAGTGATATCTTTCTTTTGTCTGTATTATAACCCGGATTCATTGGTTGCCACCAGTATATTTCTTTATATTTGTCTGGATCTCCAACTATTACTGATTTATATTCATATTCCCACTCACCTTCGCACTGTTCAGTTCCAGCAAGCATACCACCAATCATTACGAAGTCTGCGTTAGCCGCAAAAGCCTTTACAACATCTGCTGGCGTTCTACATCCCCCATCAGCACAAATCAATCCTAGACGCCTGTCGTCACTTTTTAAACCATGAGCAGCATGTGAACATTCTGAGATAGCAGATAGTTGTGGAAAACCAACACCAGTTTTTAGTCTTGTAGTACAAGCAGAGCCGGGACCAATACCAACCTTAACAATATCAACACCACCGTGAAGAATTAATTCTTGTACCATCTCTGGAGTACAAACATTACCAGCCATTATAATTGGAATACTACCAAATTCTTCTCGTACTTTTCTACAGAAATTAACAAAATCATCAGTATATCCATTTGCAACGTCTATACAGATATTTGGTGGTTCCTTAAGAAGGTTATATATTTGTCGTAGTTTAAGTATATCATCTTCTTTGATACCAATACTGATCCACTGATAATTAAGGTCGAATATGTTTTCTTCATATGAGTTAATATTGTAATGCTTATGAAGACATGTAATCATCTTTTGTTTAGTTAGAACTGATGACATATCGAATGTTCCAACCGAATCCATATTTGCAGCAATAATTGGTATACCAGACCATGATTGTGTGCAATGATAAAAAGAAAACTTTCTTTCAAGTACGACTTCTTTTCTTGATGCTGCTCTTGATCGCTGTGGCACAAGCAAAACATCATCGAAATCTAGTTTTGTTTGTTCATTTATTTTCATTTTTATTTTTTTCTAATTGTTTGTATACATAGGAATCTTCTATATTCAGAGTAATTTCTTCATCTTTTTGAATATTTTTATATGCTATAATTTTAGCATAGAAATGCTCAAAATTAATATCTAAGAAAGCATTATATAGTTCTTTTGGTACGGCATAGTTATATAGTCCTCCGTATCCCATTGGAAGGTATATGACATACCCATGTTTTTGACATTCACCACATTTGCATGAGTCGTTAACAAGCGAATAATTTAATATGGTTTTGTCAAAATGATAATTTGTTCTGAATTGTAGCGGAAATATTGGGAATGTTTCTATCGTTGTCTGACTATCTATATTTTCTCTAGCTAAAATTCCTCTACCGTGAATATAAGATTTAGCTATATAAACCTTAGAGCAATCATATTCTATATATGGTATCTGGTTTTGTTGTGTCATATATTAAAAAAGCACCATCTTTTATGGTGATCTATAGTGTAAGTATTGTTGATATAATTTAGATATGTTGTTAGTTCGTCCCAATTGTTAAATATAAATTCATGCGGTATGGTTCCGAAGAGCCAATCTGGAGCATGGTTTTTTCCTTGCTCTATCCTAATAAGAATTGGTTTTTTTTGTCTATTTGCCCAAAATATTTCTTCTAAAGTACCACAAGGATGCGTATTAAGATCCAAATTAACTATTAAAAAGTCGCTTACGTCAACCATTCTCAGATCCACCGATCTTATTTCTTTCATTATTTGCGAAAGCTCATTATATTTACCATCTTTTTTAAGAGCCTGTTTTTTTTGTACTACAATCGCATCTTCCATTCCGAGATTTGTAGGTTTGCTCAGAGGGTTGAACACCTGAATACCATATGTTTCTAATATGGGTGTAATAAAGTTGCGCCATCCATCGCCTCTATCCGGAACCCTATCAATAGCCCCAGCAAGATAACATCTTTGATTTTTAAGCCTATTCATAGTTTGAGTATCCAAAAAAACATCCTTTATTTTTAATATTTGATGAAGAATAGTAATCTTGTTTCCATGTCTTAAATCCTCTATAACATCCGGCAATCATACAAAAAAGAAATATAAAATACATATAAAATACTTAGTTCAAATAAATGTAAACATTGTTAGTATCTAACCAAACATCTTCTATTAATTTAGATATCAGATTCCAATCTCCTCCTGATGACCCACATCCGAATTTTGGACAGTGTAGTTCTACTGAGGTGTTCTCATTATTATTTTGGAAGTTTCTTATATAGGTTTTTATTGCAGACATACAATAAACTAATGCGGCATAATTTATGGGTCTGGTATTTTTCATATTTCTAAATCCGTTTTGAGCTATCATATTTGCAAATATAATTTTGTGGCGATACAAGGTATCTGTATAAGTTTCTACAAATTGTGTATTACCTAGTTTTTGTGAACCAATAGACATATGATAATTTTCTTTTACTAGCGGATAGTACTTATTGATGTGTCCAGCAAATGTCCCTCCAAAAATATTGTTATTATTACAAACATGTGGGACTATAACAGAACAACCCTTCTCCTTGGTGGAGGTTCTTTGTTTTATACTATCGAAAATATTTTGTTTGTTAATAAGGCTTAGTACAAACCTTTTTTTATTTATTAATGTAGACATTTTAGACTATTTTCTTCCATTTACCTAAAGGACATTCCTGATCGGCCCACGCCAGTTTGTTTAGAAATATTTTCTTGTCATTAACATAACATCCACACATCATACATGTTTGATCTTTTTTATTATACATATCACAAGCTTTTGAACAAATATCAAATCTGTATAGAATTTGTTCTCTAGAGCTTTTAGGAAATCCAGAATAAATATGGAATAGTAAAGATTTAAGAAATGTTTTTATTCTTTGTATTGAAATCTTTCTCATCTTTAAACTCTTTTAATAAAAGTATATTTCCTTCTTTATCTCTATAATATAGATCTATAGTTTCTGTCATTGTGTTATTGTCAAACCAATAGGATAATCCGTCATTTATACTAATGGCCATCTTTTTAATGGTATCTTTTGTCTTTCTATAATCAGAGGACAATACGTATTTGTTATTTTTTATCTGAAAGATATCTCCCGGTTTGATTTCTTCAATGTATTTCATTGCTATCTTCTTCCCAGTTATCCAATTCTTGTTCTTGCAATATTTGTTTTTGTTTCTTGAAGGCTTTTTTTAGTTTATTTTCATCAAAATCAGAGAAAAAGTTTCTATCGTTATTTTTTTTGAACTTTTTCTTGTTAAAATTATTTCTTCTGTTTTCTTTTCTGTCGAAATCCATAAATACCTTTCTGTCACAAAACTATGATACCACACGGTTGAGTATCTGTCAAGCGATAATTTTGAGCTTGACATGACACTAAGTTACTCTTATAACTTATGCAGAGGTTTGATTTTAATTAATGGGTTGTATTATACCATATCCTTGATATTCCTTAGTACTCGGATACCTACCATCTGCTAATTTGATTGTGTGTTTTTTGAGAAGATCTATGTAATCATTCTTGGATTCTAAGCGATATCTATAGTTCTTCATGTTACTGCTTAATAATAGTGATGCTATCCCAACAGCAAATGGATTGCTCATGCTTGTTCCGCTCATGATCGAGTATTTATTTCCAGGAATACAGCCTAGTATATTATTTCCAGGAGCAAGAAAATCTAACTCATCCCCGCTACAAGAAAAAGGAGTTCTCATAAGATTCTCATCTATTGCGCCAATTGCTATAGTAGTATTGTATTTTGCTGGATACATTATACCTAATCCAGGACCACTATTTCCTGCTGCGCAAAAAACGATTTTATTTTTTGATACAGCATAATTTAATGCTTTATCTATATCCTTATTTGGACTTTTCGAGCCTAAACTCATAGTTATAAAATTTACTTGAGAAATATCCGAAGCCCAGTATATTCCATCTACCACAGAGATTACCGAACCATTTCCAGAATCACTCAATACTTTGACTGGTAAAATTTTTGTCTTTGGAGCTACTCCTACTATTCCTTTAGAATTATTAACAGCAGCTATTGTTGAGGAAACATGCGTGCCGTGACCATTTTTATCTATTGGTTTATCATTTTTGTCTATAAAATTTTTGCCATCCAATAAGTTTTCGGATAGATCAGCATGATCCAAGTCGCACCCAGTATCCAAAACAGCACAAACAACCCCTTCTCCGGAACTTTTAGTCCATAATTTTTCTATTCCAAATTTTTTAATTTCCCATCCTAATGCTTGAGGATCATTAGGTGATAAACCATATACTGGTTCAGAAATATATGGTAGTAATCCGATTTTATCTTTTCTAAACCATTTTTGAAACATAATTTATTTATTGGTTAATTGAAAAACAGTATCTTTTATCCAATCCTTATATACACTGACTCTAGTATGAATGCTGACTGCTCCATATTTTGATTTTCCTTTATTTGGTTTGTCTTCGACAACTCCGGAATGGATGCCAGCCAACTTATTTCCAATAAAAAGACCACCTCCGCTATCTCCAGGAGCTATCAAAAATTCTAGTTGTGTTTTTTTATGAGATAAAGATGGAGAACAAAATAACAAAAAAGGATCCGTAGCATCTATAAAATTAGATCCGGCTCTTTTTTCCCCGCCGTGCTTCTTTATTCCTGTTATAAAAGTGCCTGTAGATCCAAACCCGGCCATTGAACATATAGATCCAACTTCATCGTCTTCTGTATAAATTTCTGGATACCACTCCAGCCCAATGTCTTCAGATAATAAACAAATTGCTATATCATGTTTACCAAATTTTTCATAGTCATAGTCTTTATGAATAACTATCTTTTTAATTGGTATTACTTTATCATTACAAATAATAGCAGCTTCTTTATTTTTATGAAATAAATGAGCAGCAGTAATAATAATATTTGGGCCGTATGCTACTGCTGATCCAGAATATGGAGAGTCATCCGTTTTTTTGCCTATTAACTGTACTACATATGGAAATTTTAATCCATATTCTACATATTGCTTATCCGGAGTATTAGGATCTATTGTTCCAGAAAAACAATTTATTCCATAGACTAAAGATAAAATTACCAAAAATATTCGTATCATAACACTGACCCTTTATGTTGTAGGGTTTATTAATTACTTTATTATAATACACCTCACAGTCATTAATTACATCACTATTCCAACTACTCCAATCCATCAAATGTCCAAATACAAAATGACAAGTTTTACACAGAGTAATTAAATTAGAAGAATCTAATTCTCTTGTTTTATCTACATTGAACGGAATTATATGATGAACTTGCAAATTTTTAGTTGATGAACAAGCCTGACAGTAGTTTTGAACTAATAAATGTTTAGCTCTAACACTTTTCCATTTATAAGATCTAGATGATAATATTGAAAAAATATACTTTATCCTTATAAAACTTGTGATGCTATCAAACAACCTTTTGCTACTGCATGAAGAGGATCCTCGGCATGTATAACTTCTTTTATTGGTAAAGGAAAATTATTAAGAATTAGTTTTTCTTTAAAAGTTTCTATATATCCATTAGCTAAAGAAGTTCCTCCAGCAACAACAATTTTTAATGGCTCTTTAAATTTTGGTAAAGATTTATGTTCTTTAAGAGCAACACTTAAATATTTAGTAGTATAATCTATTAATCTATCATAATATGAACAGACCGCTTGAAGCACTGGACTATCATTGTTTTCGCCTATTCTATAGACCCCATGCTCTTTCTCTGCCTGTACAACACTATCCGGCTCGCCTATTGCTACAGATACCATTCTATCTATCCAATCTCCGGATTTTGTTGTACTAAAAGTTACAGTGGGTTCGCCATTTAACATAACACAAACATTTGTCATACCAGCGCCACAACTAACGCCTATTCCAGTATAATCACTATCCTCTAATCCAGCATAGCATAATGCTTCTGCTTCGTTTATTGCTTTTGCATCATACCCTTGTTCTGCTAAAATAGTTTTGACAATATCTTCGTGATATCCAACATCGAAATCGTCATCTTCTTGATCAACTGGTTGAGCGGGTTTACAAAAAACTAGTTTTTCTCCTGGTTCTGATGCTACTCCAGCAACTTCTTTTAAAATAAATGCTAAAACTTTTTTAGCCTCTTTTTCTTTAGCCGAAACAACACCCTTGTACATGGGTCTTTTGGCATTGTCATTTCTTTCTATAGCTTTTTCTATAGCATCTTTACCTAATAATATAAAAGAATTATCTGTGTCTTTAATAAAAACTTTTCCAGCCAATCCCTTTTCTATCATTTTTATCGCTACTGGTGTTGTTGGTTTGATAATATAAAATGCATCCCTAAAATCTGTATATTGTACATTATTATTTTTTTGTTCTGCTAATACTATAAAACTTGTACCAACATCTAAGCCTTTGCCTGCCATATTATTATCCTTTCATGTTTTTAAGTTTACTGATAGAGCTTGTTATATTCTCTTGACTTTGTTTAGTATCTCCTAATTTATCATATTTTTTTTCAAGATTATCAGTATTTATTTTTGATACCACTTTAGTTTCATCTATAGTAATTTTATTTTTTTTCTTTTTTTTCTGTTGAGTAAAAAAACTTTCGACTTCTATTTCATCTCTATGAGATATTGTATTTTTAAAATTTGCTACTATAAATCCAATAAAAAAAGATAAAACATTTAAAAGTATCAATATTAATATCAATTTATCGTCGGTATCTAACATAGATTTACACCTCTGTACAATAAAAAATGGGGCATTGCTGCCCCACTTGTATACACTATACTATATAACAATATATGATATTAAGTAATTATATTGGTAATTATATTTCCATTATCAATAATTTTAACTGGTCTATTTCCAGGAGCGATCAAGTGTTTGGTATGATCAATACCAAGTAGGTGATATATGGTTGCTCCCCAGTCTTCAACGCTCACAGGATCGTCCTGTGGTTCGCTCGCTGTTTCGTTGCTTGAGCCGTGTACGACCCCTTTTTTAATTCCACCGCCTGCCATGAGGGTACTAAAAACCCTGGGCCAGTGGTCGCGTCCAGCGGTAGGATTAATTTTTGGGGTACGACCAAATTCTGTTGATACACAAACTAACGTGCTATCTAATAGACCCCTATTATCTAGATCATTAATTAATGAGCTTAATGCCTGATCAAATGGTGGTAACTGACTACTAATATTAGTGGCTATATTATCATGATGATCCCAACCACCATATGTTACGGTAACAAATCTAACCCCCGCTTCAATTAGTCTACGACTAAGTAATAGTCTCATTCCAGCAGAGTTTTTGCCGTAACTATTTTTTGTATTATCATCTTCTTTATTCAGATCAAAGGACTCTATTGCTTGAGATGAATTCATAATATCATAAGCATTTTGATAAAAAGAATTCATAGAATCTAACGAATCTGATTTTTGTTTGCTGTTAAAGTCTTTGTTTACAACATCAAGCATGGCTCGTCTTTTATCAAATCTTTTTAAGTCTATACCATCAGGTAATCTTAAATCTCTAACCTTAAAATTAGGATCTTCTGGATTCCCACCCAAACTAAATGATGAATAACTATGACTCAAATATCCTGCGCCAGCAAATTCGTTTGGTACATTAGGAACACTAACATAAGGAGGTAAATTATTCCTGACTCCCAGTTGTTGACTGACTACTGATCCTAAACTTGGATATTGTATAGCAGGACTTGGGCGATATCCAGTAAACATATTATTAGTGCCACGCTCATGTGCGGTTTCACTATGAGTCATAGATCTAATCACACTAATTTTATTAGCAATTTTACTCATCTCTGGTAAATATTGACTAAAATATATTCCTGGTATAGATGTTTGAATACTACTCAATGGTCCACGATAATCTACTGGAGCATTTGGTTTTGGATCAAATGTTTCTTGATGAGCATATCCACCA
>Ga0169931_10009473_pt1 | contig 14034 bp, 14 predicted proteins | sample Kivu_15m_20L_FD_129675 | JGI IMG/M metagenome (GOLD analysis project Ga0169931, IMG submission 129675) | Freshwater microbial communities from Lake Kivu, Western Province, Rwanda to study Microbial Dark Matter (Phase II) - Kivu_15m_20L... | ecosystem: Environmental > Aquatic > Freshwater > Lake...
CGAATGGCGCTGACCGTAGTGCACCGAAAGCGCGTGACACTCAAAGCCCTGCTTAATCGCCAAGGCCAAGACCGTTGCCGAGTCGAGACCTCCCGATAGCAAGATCACGGCCCGCGGCTTGTGATCAGCGCCCCGGGACATCGCCCCAAAGATATTTGTGTAGCTGGACCTGAAAGCGCACGGGCAATCTGTCCTCGAGAATCCAATCGGCAAGCTGGCCTGCCGGTAGTTGCTGATGACTCGGCGAGAAAAGCACGGTACAGCGCTCAGGCAACCCATGCTCTTGCAACTGCGACTTACCCCAATCGTAATCAGCGCGATCAACAATCACGAATTTGACTAGATCCTGTTGACTGAGGTGCTGTAACTGATCGTAACGGTTTCGAGCGACCTCGCCGGAGCCCGGTGTTTTGACATCGACCACTTTGACGACCCGCGGATCGACCCGCTCGAGCGACATGGCGCCGCTCGTCTCGAGCGAAACCCGATAGCCCGCATCGCAGAGTGCCGTGAGCAAGTCGTGCACGGCGGGCTGCGCCAAGGGCTCGCCACCCGTAACGCAGACATGGCTCGCCTCGAGCTCACGCACTCGGGCCAAAATCTCTTGTAGCGCCCAACTGCGGCCGCCGTGAAAGGCGTACGCAGTGTCGCAATATTGGCAACGCAACGGACAACCCGTCAGCCGTACGAAGATCGTGGGAATGCCTACCGTGTCCGCCTCGCCTTGTAGCGAACGGAAAATTTCGGTCAAGCGCAAACGCGACTCTTCAGTCACTCAGCGCAACCGCTGCAGCGCCGCCGTCGCCGAACGCGCCGAATCGGTGTCAGGGTAACGCTCACGCACCTCGTTGAGCGTGCGACGCGCCTCGTTCAGCCTGCCGAGCTCAAGTTCAGAGAGCCCGCGCTTAAGCAAAGCATCAGGTGCCTTCGAGCGATCGGGCGAGCGCCCGCCAACGGCCGCAAACGCCTCAATCGCCTGCGCGTAGTCACGCGACAAGTAATAAGTTTGCCCCAACCAATACTGTGCGTTGTCAGCGAGCGGATGCGCAGGGTACGCCGCGAGGAAGGACTTCATGCCTTCAATGGCTTCCGGGTAGCGAGCAGCTCGCAAGGCTTCGAAGGCCCGACTATAAAGAGCGTCGGCCGATTCGCTTGTACTGACACCAAGCGACGATGGATCAGCCTCAACCGGTGCGGATTCGACCGGCGCCGCTGCACGCGCCTTTTCAATCGTGGTGATGCGTTGGTCAAAATCGGCAGCAAGATCCCCCTGCTGCTTACGCAGGCCGTCTTGCTGCTGTTGCAGCAACTCGAGTTCACCGCGCAAGGAGCGGATCTCCGCCGCCTGCACTTCAATTTTCTGCGACATCTCAATCAGCGTCTGACTCTGCAGAATCTGCTCGAGTTGGATCAGACGCTGCTCGAGGTCTTCAAGACGCGCACGAGTAGATTGCGCCTCGGCCGGCAAAGCGACCGAGGCGCAGATCAACAATAAACCGATGCGCGTGAACGGCGTCATTAACGAATGCCGTACACCAACTCAACACGACGGTTCTGAGCGAAGACCTCTTCGCTCGCGCCGCTCATGGCCGGGCGCTCTTCACCGTAACTCACGGTCGCAAGCCGGGACTCAGCCACGCCCTGCAACGCCAAGGCGCGACGCACTGCTTGCGCGCGACGCTCGCCCAAGCCGATGTTGTACTCGCGGGTACCGCGTTCATCGGTATGCCCTTCGAGACGCAAATTGAGATCGGCGCGGCCATTCAGGAAACGCGCGTGCTGCGCCAAAAGCTCAAGGTCAGCGGCCGACAAGGCGTCGCTATCGAACGGGAAATAGATGACCAAGCGATTGGCGAGCTCGGCTGGCAACACAACGGTGCTGCCGACATCGCCCACGGCACCGGCTGAAGCTGCATCGTCACTGGTATCGGCCCGCGCCGTGACATCGTCGCGAGTCTCGGTTTGACCCACCATGGAGTCGGCATCAGAGGTCTTCTTCGGCGATGAGCACGCTGCCAGGAAGGCCGTAGCCACTACCATTACGGCGAACTGCTTGAACATGACTTTATTTCTCTCCCGAGCTGGATTGTTGAATTATGACAGGTTGCATCAAGGTAGAAACGGACCCCACGCCGGTTCACGGACGTCGCCCCGATCTGCCTTCAAACGCTGCAGAATCAAGCCGTCCGCGCTCACTGTCGCGAGCACCCCTTGGCCGCGTTCGCGGGCCGCGTAAATCAAGGTACCGCCATCCGGCGAAAACCCCGGTGACTCATCCTGCGGCCCATTCGACAGCACCCGCACCGATCCGTTCCCTAAATCCTGGATCGCCACGCGATAAAGGCCACCCTCACGGGTAATGAAGGCAAGCTGTCGACCGTCAGGCGAGATGCGCGGCCGCGCGTTGTAGTTGCCACTGAAGCTCACGCGCCGCGGCGTCGCACCGGCGCGCGGCTCGATCTGGTAGATCTGCGGACCACCACCGCGATCCGAAGTAAAGAAAATGCTACGCCCATCCGGTGCCCAGGCGGGTTCGGTGTCGATCGCCGGATGCTCGGTGAGGCGCGTCAGAGCCCCGCTCGCGACTTCGAGTATGTGTACGTCGAGGTTGCCGCTTGGCGAGGACAACGTCAGTGCAAGGCGCGTCCCATCGGGTGACCAAGCGGGCGCGTTATTAACACCCGCGCGTGCCGAGATACGACGTCGCTCTGCGGTGCGCACGCGCTGCAGATAAACGGCAGCGCTGCGACTTTCGAAAGATACGTACGCCAGCCATTCACCATCGGGTGACCAAGTGGGCGACATCAACGGCTGACGCGACTCAAGTATGACGCGACTGTTTTCGCCATCGGCATCGGCCACGATCAAACGGTAACGTTGCTCTGGCGCACGGCCCTCGACCGAGACGTAGGCGATGCGCGTTGCGAATGAACTGCGCACGCCAAGGATGCGCTCGTAGACCTTGTCGGCAATGCGATGCGCGGCGTTACGCCAGGCCTGCGGCCCGGCCGTGATTCGCTCGCGTAGCAGCTTCTGGCCCGTCAAGAGATTGGTGAGTTCGTAATCGATCTGCAGGCGCCCGTCGCTGAGCGGGCTATATCGACCGGTAACGAGATAATCGGCGCGGCGACTCTCGCGCACCACAAAGCGACCACTGCGAGCCAAGTCAGCCGAAACCACTTGCGCAGAAGTCTGCGGGTCGGCATCGAACGGTTGGATCGAAATCGGGATTGGGTCGGTGACTCCCGAAGTGATATCGATCTTAAGCTGTGCCTCGCTAGGCACTGCAACGAGCAGCGCCATCAGCAGCAGACATAAACGGACTGCCGTATTAATCATTCGGTCTGAACCTCAATTCCAATACTCGCTCGAACATCGCCGGATCTGGCGGCGGTGGCAAGGGTGAAGCACGAAACACCGCAGCCTCGATCGACTGGCGCACCGCATCATCGCCATTGCAGCTTTTAACCTCGGCGCGCACCACTGTTCCACCCGGAACCTGCGTCACCATCACCACGCAATCGAGTCCTGCGCGTGCACTCGGGGGGCGAATCCAGGCGCGCTGCACCCGGGCTTGGATCGCCTGCGCCCACTGCGCGCCCAACCCTGCCAATCGCGCCTCGTTGCGCCGCCCATCCTCGGCGTCCAGTTGTCGCCGCAAGTCTGCTTCACGCTCGGCCTTAATACGCTGCTCTTCAGCGGCGCGACGCGCCTCAGCCTCCGCCTCGGCTTTGCGTTTGGCCTCAGCCTCCGCGGCTTTGCGACGGGCCTCAGCTTCAGCCTTACGTTTGGCTTCGGCTTCAGCCTTACGTTTGGCTTCGGCTTCAGCTTTGCGTTTGGCTTCGGCTTTACGCTTGGCTTCGGCGTCGGCCTGACGTTTGACCTCCGCGGCCTTGATCCGTTCCTGTTCGCGAGCGAGTTCATCGGGATCAGGCTGCGGCTCAGCCGGGGCTGGTGCGGCTTCAGGCTCAGGTTCGGGCTCAGGCGCCGGCGGGTCTGCAGGGCGCGGCAACGCCGCCGGGGGCGCACCAAAATCTTTGGCATCCACCACCATCGCCTCGATGGCCAAAGCTTCAAGCTTAGGTGGGCTGCTGCTTTGCCGGTAAGTTGCGACCAGCACGATGGCGAGCAACGCCACATGCAGTCCAATCGACCATCCGTAAGGCTGCCAACGCAGCACGGCTCGGCTCATCGACGCTGCGGCAAGGGCTCAGTCAAAAAGCCCACTTTGCTAGCCCCCGCCCGCTGCAACAACACCATCGCCTCGACCACTCGACCGTATGCGACCGCGCGATCACCTTTGACGAAGACCGGCACAGCAGGCCCGGCTCGCAGCAACGCCGCAACACGCGACTCGAGCATCAGATCATCGAGCGCCGCGCCAGGCTCCTCGCCTTGATTAAGAAACAAACGGCCCTCGGCATCGATCGACACCACGATCGGCGGGCGGTCCTTGAAGTCACTGGCGTCAATGGGCAGGGTAGCAGCCTGCGGTAAATCGACCTTGATTCCTTGCGTGAGCAGCGGCGCAGTCACCATGAAGATAATCAGCAGCACCAGCATGACGTCGATGTACGGCACGACGTTGATCTCGCTCATCGGTCGTCGGCCGCGATGGGTTTGTGCCATATCGTGTTCCTCGGCTAGCTGCCGCTACGCGTGGCATGCCGCTGCAAGATCGTCGAGAACTCTTCCATGAAAGCATCGAAACGATTTTCAAGCCGCCAGACATCATCGGCATATCGGTTATAGGCCACGACCGCCGGGATGGCTGCAAACAAGCCAATCGCGGTGGCGATCAAGGCCTCGGCAATTCCAGGAGCCACCGTTGCGAGCGTTGCTTGCTGCACTGAACCCAGACCCACGAAGGCGTGCATGATGCCCCAGACGGTGCCGAAGAGCCCGACGTAAGGGCTGGTGGAGCCCACTGTTGCGAGGTTCGACAAGCCGCTCTCGAGATGCTCGACCTCTTTAATTTGCTGCGCCTTCATGGCGCGTCGCGCACCCTCGAGCAGCACATCGACGGTTTCGACACCCTGTTGCCTCAAGCGAGCAAATTCACGAAACCCCGCTTGGAAAATGCTGTCGATACCCAGGGCCTGACCGCGCGACTCAATGTTCTTATAGAGACTCGACAGGTCGCCGCCCGACCAGAACTCGCGCTCAAAGCGCAGCAAGTCTGCCTTGGCTGCACGGAGCACCGTGCGCTTGCGAAAGATGATGCTCCAGGAATAAACCGAGGCAGCGAGCAAAATCACCATGACCGCTTGCACCACGATGGTGGCTTCGGCAATCAGACGCAGAATCGACAAATCATTCACTGGAGATACTCCGACATGCGCCGCGGTCGCAGCGTCTTGGCATCGACACAAACCACACGGACCCGAGCCGTGACGAGAAGTTCCGGTTCGCTGCTCTCGTCGCTAGAGCCTGCACGATAAATGCGTTGTTCAAACTGCGCTGTAGTGCGACCGTCAGCAACGGCGCTCGCCGTGACTCGCAGGGCATCATCGAGTCTGGCCGGTGCGTGATAAGCAATCTCGACGCCGAGCACCATGAAGAGTACGCCGCGCTCGACTTCGAGCTCGGCTTGCGAGATGCCGCGTGCCCGCAACCACTCGGTACGACAGCGCTCGAGGAATTTCAGGTAGTTGGCGTAATAGACGACACCGCCCGCGTCCGTGTCTTCCCAGTAGACTCGCACGCTCCACTCAAATTGCTCATTGAACAGAAAACTCACTGCTCGCCCTCAAAGAGCGGCAAACCGCCCGAGGCCGCAGCCGGCGCGGGTAACCCAAAGTGTAGATAAGCATTGCGAGTCGCGACGCGCCCACGTGCCGTGCGTAGTAGAAACCCTTGTTGGATCAGAAACGGCTCGATGACATCTTCGAGTGTGCCGCGTTCTTCGCCGATCGCCGCCGCGAGACTCTCGATGCCGACTGGCCCCCCCGCAAACTTGTCGATGATGGTGAGCAGCAACTTACGATCGAGCAAGTCGAAGCCGAGCGGATCGACCTCGAGTAAATCGAGCGCAGCGCTAGCAGCCTCAGCGCTAATCGTGCCGTCGCCCTTGACCTGCGCATAATCGCGAGCGCGGCGCAGTAAACGATTGGCGATACGTGGCGTACCGCGCGAGCGACTGGCGATCCGCACGGCGCCCTCGACTTCGATAGGCACACCGAGAATACCGGCTGATCGCGTGACGACATCGGTCAAGTCGGCGGTGTCGTAAAACTCGAGTCGCTGCACGATGCCAAAACGATCACGCAATGGCGAGGTCAAAAGCCCGGCTCGCGTTGTCGCACCAACCAAGGTGAACGGCGGCAAACCAAGCTTGATCGAGCGTGCCGCGGGACCTTCACCGATCATGATGTCGAGTTGGTAGTCTTCCATCGCCGGATAGAGCACCTCTTCGACGACCGGTGAGAGACGATGAATCTCATCGACGAACAGCACATCACGGGGCTGCAAGTTGGTGAGGATGGCCGCGAGATCGCCTGGGCGCTCAAGCACGGGACCCGAAGTCTGCTTGAGATTGACACCCATCTCGCTCGCCAAAATATTAGCCAGCGTGGTTTTGCCAAGGCCTGGCGGACCAAAAATCAACACGTGATCGAGCGCTTCGTTGCGTGCTCGCGCCGCACCGATGAAGATTTCCAATTGCTCCTTGACCGGCCGCTGTCCGATGTAATCGCGCAGACTCTTCGGTCGAATCGCCCGATCGATGACTTCCTCATCGCGGCTGCCTTCGGCACTGATCACCCGCTCGGTCATTTAGCCGCCCCCTGCAACGCGCGTCGAATCAACTCTTCGGTGGTGTCAGCCTCACCCGCCGACTTGAGAAGGCGTGTCGCCTCGGCAGGCTTGTACCCGAGCGCGACCAACGCCGCCAAGGCCTCGGCTTGTGGCGCCGTGCCGGAAAACGCCCCTGCCTGTAATGCAGGTGAATCACCAGCATCAAGACGATCACGCATCTCGATGATGAGCCGCTCAGCCGTCTTGCGCCCTACGCCGGGGATACGCGTGAGTGCCGCAGGCTCGTTGGCGAGCACGCAAGCTGCGAATCCCTCGACCGTGGTACCGGAGAGAATCGCGAGCGCAATACGCGGCCCCACTCCGGATACCTTGAGCAGATTGCGAAACAAACCACGCTCGTCGTTCGTAGCAAACCCGTAGAGCACGTGGGCATCGTCGCGCACCACAAGATGGGTCAACAGACGCACCGTCTCACCGACTGCAGGCAGCGCGTAGAACGTCGACATCGGTGCCTCGAGCTCATAGCCGACACCACCGACCTCCAGCAATAGATGGGGCGGCGCCTTGGCCACAATCAGACCGCGCAACGAACCGATCATCCGAGACTCTTGGCGAGCAACGCGCCGAGACGGCGATGGTGCGCATGACAGAGTGCAACGGCCAGAGCATCCGCGGCATCAGAGGTTAGTTTGCCCTCGACTTTCAGCACGGCACGCATCATATGTGCAACCTGTAGTTTGTCGGCACCGCCAAAGCCCACGGTCGCGAGCTTGATCGCGCGCGGCGCATATTCAGCAACATCGGCCGCCTCACCGACTGCGGCGAGCGCTGCACCGCGCGCCTGACCGAGCTTTAGAGCGCTGTCGACATTGCGGCTAACGAAGACTTTTTCGATGGCAACCTCTGTGGGTTGGTAACGCTGCATCAGATCGGCAACCGCAGCATGAATGCGCGCAAGACGCGCCGGTAGGCTTAGACCATCGACCTCAACTCGACCGTGCGCCAAGCACCGCTGCTCAGCGCCGTGCAATTCGATAACACCGAAACCGGTGCGCCGCGAACCGGGGTCGAGGCCCAGGATGCGACAGGCGTCGTGTAGCGGTTTATGAGACTCGGCAGCGGCTTTTGATATTGGCCCTAGCCCGATAGGCGAAGCAGACAGTGACGGCGGGGCTGCACCGGCTTGTTCCGGTTGAAATGCGCGCCAGGCCTTGGAGCGATATCGCGACATGCGCTCACAACCCCGAGAAAAAACCGCTGAAAAAAGACCCGCGTATGATACTCCGAAACGGAGGCGCACCGTGCAAGTTGCCGACTCGGTACCGAACAACATTGCTGTGGCGCTGGACGCCGAGGCCGAAACACTGCGCGCTGCAGAAATTGCACCGGCGGATATCTCTCGCGCCTTGATTGCTGCGCGTGTGACTGCTCAGCTAACCGAGGATGCGGCGCTGGCGGCGGCTGTCTTGTGGCATGACAGCGGCGCCGATCGACAACTGCAGCCTCGCGATATTCCCGAGACTTACCAGCAAGGCACTCTGCAATTACGACAACTTGGCGAGTTTGCCCAAGGGGCACGCTGGGAAGATTCATTGACGCCGCGCGGCTCGCAAGCCGAAGTGCTGCGCAAAATGCTGCTGGCGGTCGCTTCCGAGCCGAAGATCATCGTCGCGCGCCTGGCCATCCAACTGGCACGACTGCGCACGGCACGTGAGTTATCAGAGAACGACTCTAGAGCTGCGGCACTCGAGGCGCGCGCCGTTTTTGCACCGCTCGCCAATCGTCTTGGCGTCTGGCAACTCAAGTGGGAGCTCGAAGATCTTGCGTTTCGCTATCTTGAGCCCGCGGAGTATCGGCAAATTGCCGCGGCCTTGGCCGAGCGTCGCAGCGACCGCGAGAGCTATGTTGAGCAATTCTGCCAATCACTGCGCGAGGCTTTGCAGCAAGCCGGTATCACGGCCGAAGTGCAAGGTCGTGCCAAACACATCTACAGCATTCACCGAAAGCTCTTACGCAAACCACGCAGCCTAGAGCGGCTGTATGACTTACGTGCGGTGCGTGTGATCTGTGCAAGCGTCGGTGAGTGCTACGCGGCTCTCGGCGTGGCACATGGTCGCTGGCAGTATATTCCGGGGGAATTCGACGACTACATCGCAACCCCCAAGGAAAACGGCTATCGGTCGATACACACCGCCGTCATCGGCCCGCGCGATATGCCGGTTGAGGTACAAATTCGTACCCGTGAAATGCACGAGCAGGCGGAACTCGGCGTTGCCGCCCATTGGCGCTACAAGGAGGGTCTCGCGCGCGATGCGGGTTATGAACGCAAGATTGAGTGGATCCGCCAGGTCCTCAACCCAGAGCGTAATCTGGCGATAGGGGGCGATCTTGATTTCATCGACCGCGTCCGCAAAGAACTGTTCGAAGATCGAATCTATGCACTGACACCCAAAGGCGAAGTCATCGATCTACCGAAGGGCGCAACAGCACTCGACTTCGCTTATGCCGTGCATACTTCACTTGGTCATCGTTGCCGCGGCGCCAAGGCCAATGGTCGAATCGTTCCGCTTGACCAAGCGCTCACGAACGGTGCGATCGTCGAGATCATCGCCGCGAAACACGAGCAGCCGAGCCGCGACTGGTTGATTCAGGACGGCTATCTGATCTCGCCGCGCAGTCGCGCCAAACTGCGCAGCTGGTTCCGACGTCTCGATGCATCGGAAAATGAGGCGGCCGGCAGATCGTTGCTTGAACGCGAGCTCGCTCGACTCGGGTTCGGCTTAGACCTCGTGCCCGCCCTAGCCGCTGATCTCAAAGCCAGCGATCCGGCGCAACTCTATCGCTGGCTAGCCGAAGGCGAGGTATCTATCGCTCAGCTCTCGGCAGCGGCGCTGCGACGCAGCCCAAACAGCAGCCCCGGCAGTACAAGAACTCACGCCCCTCAAGGAAATCGATCAAGCCCTAGCGTCAGTTCACGGCGCAAGCCAGGCGCTGCCGGCCCGATCAGTGCCGCAGGTGTTGGTGATCTACCGATTACGCTCGCGCGCTGCTGCACGCCGGTACCGCCAGTGGCCGTACTCGGCTATCTCACCGTTGGTCGTGGGGTGACGGTTCACGCAACCAGCTGTCGCAGCCTGCAGCGAATGTGCGAGCTTCACCCGGAACGCGCCCTGCAAGTCGAATGGCGTATCGCAGCCGGCAGCGGAGTACCCGTGGAGCTGACCATCGTTGCTTGGGACAGACAGGGTCTGGTGCGAGACCTCTCGCAAGTGCTCGCCGATGCCCGCCTGAGCATCGAGATGCTCTCGACCGAGACCCACCGCGCCGCAGGCACAGCTACCACCGTCCTTCGAACTTCGGTCAGCAGCTTAAGCCTGCTCACCACCCTGCTGCGCGCCCTGGCCAAAGTTGACCAAGTCATCTCGGCAAAACGCAGCGGCTGAACTGCCACTGAGGACGCCGATAAGCCTGCGCAAAAGCCCCGTCAGTGAGCGCGCATCAGCGATTCGGCATATCGATGGCGCGCTTGTCAGCCGCCAACGCCGCTTCGTGCAAGGCCTCGGACAAGGTTGGGTGAGCGTGGATGGTTCGCTGCAGGTCCTCGGCGCTCGCCGAGTATTCCATAGCCAATACGGCCTCGGCGATCAGCTCGCCCGCCATCGGCCCGATAATGTGTACGCCCAAGATCTGATCATCATCTTTGGCGATAACCAACTTGGCAAAACCTTGACCAGCCTCCATGGCGCGTGCACGACCGCTGGCCATGAAGGGGAAGGTCCCGACCTTGTAGGCTCGCCCAGACGCCTTAACCTGTTCTTCGGTTAGACCCACCCACGCGATTTCCGGCGCGCTGTAAATCACCGACGGAATAATGTCGTAGTTGACGTGGGCATAGAGGCCCGCGATGCGATCTGCCACCGCTACGCCCTCTTCCTTGCCCTTGTGCGCGAGCATCGGACCGCGCACGCAATCGCCAACCGCCCAGACATTCGACTCAGGGGTTTGGCAATGTTCATCGACTTCAATGAAGCCGCGAGCGTCGAGCTTGATGCCCGTTTCGGGTGCAAAGAGATCTTGAGTGAACGGACGTCGCCCGATGCATACGATCAGTTTATCGACCGTCAAGGACTGCTCTGCCCCCGTGGCATCGGTATAGCTGACCTCGACGGCACCAGACTTCACGCTCGCCGAGCTGACCTTGGCACCGAGCCGGACATCAAGACCCTGCTTCTTGAAATGTTTGAGCGCTTCTTTGGCCAGTTGCTGATCGGCCATGGCCAGAAAGTCAGGCATCGCCTCGAGCACCACCACTTCGGCACCGAGACGGCGCCAAACGCTGCCAAGCTCGAGACCGATCACGCCAGCGCCGATGACGCCCAAGCGCTTGGGCACGGCATCGAACTCGAGCGCACCCCAACTGTCGACGATGTGCTTGCCATCGAACGGCGCCGTTTTGAGCGCTGTCGGTTGCGATCCGCTGGCCAAAATCACATGGCGCGCTGCCAGCGTCTGACGGCTGCCGTCATGAGCCGTGAACTCGACGACGCGATTGGGCAATAACTTGCCATGACCTTGCAGCGCCGTGACACCTGCAGCTTTCAGCAACTGCACGATGCCACCCGTCATGGTCTTGACGATGCCGGCTTTACGCTTTTGCATCGCAGCGACATCGATCGAGACCGGACCCGTCTTGATGCCATGGGCAGCAAACTCAGAGTGGGCACGATGAAAGAGCTCGGAGGACTCCAGCAAAATCTTTGACGGAATGCAGCCCGCGTTAAGACAGGTGCCGCCAAAGGTCGCGCTGCCGTCGTAGTTCTTCCACTCGTCTATGCAGGCAACCTTAAGACCATTTTGCCCTGCGCGAATGGCAGCCGGATAACCGGCGGGACCACCACCGATCACGATGACGTCGAAATCACTCATGATGAACCTATCGAATCAAATGCCGAGCAACATGCGACCGGGATCTTCGAGTGCATCCTTGATCGCAACCAGGAACTGCACTGCCTCACGTCCGTCGATAATGCGATGGTCGTAGCTCACCGCGAGATACATCATCGGACGAATGACGATTTGTCCATTCACGACGACCGGACGCTCCTGAATTTTGTGCATGCCGAGTATCGCGCTCTGCGGCGCATTGACAATCGGCGTCGAGAGCAACGAGCCGAACACGCCACCGTTGGTGATGGTGAAGGTGCCGCCTTGCAGCTCTTCAAGTGCCAAGCCGCCAGAGCGAGCGCGGGTGCCGTAATCGACGATCTTTTTCTCGATCTGCGCAAAGCCCAGATTCTCCGCATTACGCAACACCGGCACGACAAGACCGCGATCGGTCGACACCGCAACGCCGATGTCGTAGTACTCGTGATAGATGATGTCGCTGCCTTCGACAGCTGCGTTCATCACCGGGTACTTGCGCAGCGCTTCGATGCTGGCCTTGACGAAAAACGACATGAAGCCGAGCTTGGCGCCGTGCTCTTTTTCAAAGCGGTCCTTATGGCGGCTACGCAGGTCATTGACCGCCGAAAGATCTACCTCGTTGAAAGTCGTGAGCAGTGCCGCCGTTTGTTGCGCTTGTACCAACCGCTCAGCGATGCGCGTGCGCAGACGCGTCATCGGCACGCGTTGCTCGGCACGCGGGCCACTCGGCGCAGCAGCGCCGCTCGACGCTGGTGCCGGCTTGGCAGTGCTGCTCGCGGCAGCGGCATTGGCCGCGCTCACCACATCAGACTTGGTCAAGCGCCCGTCACGTCCACTGCCGACCACCGTGCTCGGGTCAACCTTGGTTTCTTCGACGACGCGTCGTACCGCCGGACTCAGCTTGGGTTCAATCGATTTCACAGGCGCCGCAGCCACCGCCGGACTTGCGGTCGCCGCAGTGGGTGCCGCGGAACTTTTGGCGCCCTCCTCGAAGATGGCGAGCAGATCACCACTCTTGACCGTTGCACCCGGTTGCACTTTCCATTCTTTGACGATGCCTGCGGCCGGCGCCGGCACCTCGAGCACGACTTTGTCAGTCTCGAGATCGGCGAGATTCTCATCGCGCGAGACGCTTTCGCCCGGCTGTTTGCGCCAAGCGACCAAAGTGGCATCAGCCACTGATTCGGGAAGTTGGGGAACGCGAATTTCCGTAGTCATTTAACTTTAAACCTCAAATCAACGCTTGCGGCGTCCACCCGCCGCAGCTCGCGGCGCAGTGGGCGTTTCGATGGGAGCAGCCGGCGGCAAGGAATCGCCGAGCCGCTTGGTAATGCGGGTATCGTCCTCGCGGGCGATCGAATTGAGCGCGGCATCGACCAGTCTTGACTGCTCGATCTCGTGGATCTTGGCGATACCTGTCGCGGGCGCTGCTGACGGCGCCCGGCCCGCGTACAACAGGGCGCGACCTTGCAGAGGACGCTCGAGACGATGACGGATCTGATACCAAGCACCTTGGTTTTGCGGCTCTTCCTGACACCAGACGATTTCTTTGGCGTGTGGATATCGGGCCACGACCGCCGCGTACTCTTCGGCCGGAAACGGATAGATCTGCTCGAGACGCGCGAGTGCGACGTCAGTTTGCCGAGCGGCACGACGAGCCTTGAGCAAGTCGAAGTAGACCTTGCCACTCGCGAACACCAGCCGCTTGACCTTTGCCGGGTCGATTTCATCGATCTCGTCGATGACGTTGCGGAACGAATCGGCCGCCAAATCTTCCAGCGTCGAGACCGACAACTCATGACGCAGCAGGCTTTTCGGGGTCATGACGATGAGCGGCTTGCGGAAGTCACGCAGCATCTGCCGCCGCAGCATGTGGAACATCTGTGCGGGCGTCGATGGCACGCACACGCTCATGTTGAGCTCGGCGCTCAACTGCAAGAAGCGCTCGAGTCGAGCCGATGAGTGCTCTGGCCCCTGCCCTTCGTAACCATGCGGCAAGAACAAGGTGATGCCGCAAAAGCGACCCCATTTCGATTCGCCGGAACTGATGAACTGATCGATGATGACCTGAGCGCCGTTGGCGAAATCGCCGAACTGACCTTCCCAAATGACGAGCACGCTGGGGTCGGTCTGCGAATAACCATACTCGAAACCGAGAACCGCTTCTTCGGAGAGCACCGAATCGATCACCTGAAAACGCGGCTGTCGCTCAGCGATATGCTGCAACGGAATATAGGCTTCGCCACTTTGCTGATGATGCAGCACGGCATGGCGATGAAAGAACGTACCGCGCCCGGAGTCCTGCCCCGAAATGCGTACGCCGAAACCTTCCTCAAGCAAACTCGCGTAGGCCAG
>Ga0169931_10009474_pt1 | contig 14033 bp, 16 predicted proteins | sample Kivu_15m_20L_FD_129675 | JGI IMG/M metagenome (GOLD analysis project Ga0169931, IMG submission 129675) | Freshwater microbial communities from Lake Kivu, Western Province, Rwanda to study Microbial Dark Matter (Phase II) - Kivu_15m_20L... | ecosystem: Environmental > Aquatic > Freshwater > Lake...
AAAGTGTGAGTACAACCACCAGTGTGCTGGAGTGAATGCAGAATCCCTGATAGAGGTCTGATGTAGAGAGCCGTCTACGAAGTTGTCTACTTCCACTGATGCTGCAGTTGATCCCATTGCGATGACGATGAGCCAGATCTTCTTCAGTCTCTGGATCTCGACTTCTTTTGGAATTAATGCCGGCATCTGTGCCATGACACTGGTTGCTTATTTTTGATATATAAAACATGAGTTCACGTTTCAGCCAATTTCTTGAAAAAATTATAGAAATAATGTATAATAATTCTGCTTTTTACATATCACATACCATTGATGAGTAATTTTTATATCCAAATTTTTGCATGGGGTCAATGTTAAACATTAATGTGCAACAACAAGATCATTCTCGCCCAAGAACAGACTCATGATCACAATGCAGTAACAACGGTAAAACATATATCGTTCTATGTTGAGTTTTTGATTAATTAACGGGATAACTATGGTCGACAAAAAAATATTCGTAGTAGCGCTCGGTGTCATCTTGGCACTTGGAACATTTGGCCCACACGTGGCACAAATAATCCAGACCGCAGAGGCACACGGCGTACAAGCACAACTTCAGAGTCGTTTCGTAAGGATTGAGGATGAGACATTCAACAGGCAATCACTCAACACAGGCGAAGAGCTAGTCATAAGTGGCCAGTTCGTAAGTCTTGTTGAAAGAGACCTCAGAGGATGGAACTCCATATTCTCAGAATCAACCAACGCAGGTAACAGATGGGAGATTCTCGCAAGAAGTCCACCAGGAAACGTATTCAACATACCAGGTAACGCCGTCATCCCATACGAGATAAGGGCAAAGGCACTAGAGCCAGGCGTATACCACGTACACACACAGCTTAACGTAGCTAGCGTTGGACCAGGATTAGGCCCAGGACAGACAGTTGTAGTATCAGGTGAACCAATACTCAAACCAATTCCATACACAAACATCATGTACCAATCAATAATCATTGCAGTTGGCTACGTGATCACGTTTGCAACTCGCCCCTGGCAAGTAATCTAAAACCAACCTACACCTCTTTTTCATTTTATTAGAACCGACTTAGAAACGACTTTATGTCATTTTGATTCCAGACTATCCATATGATCTGGCCGGGAATGGGCGATCCTAGAAAGCGCAAAGCGACACTAAAGTACCTAGCAATAACGGCAGCAGTTGGCATAGGCGTAGCTGCAGGCATGTCCAGCCTGTGGATACTCATAGGGCAAAACGATCCGCTCAAAGTCTGCATAAGCGAAAGAGACACCCCCTACCACGTATCTGCGACGCTGGAGGTCTACGTCGACAAGGAAAGGGCCCCAATCTCAGCCAACGTAGGCTTTGAAAACGGCTGTCAGAGGGCACTATACACCCTTACAGACGACGGAGTAATCCATGCAGAGTGGATAGAGGAATACCCCTTTGAAATAGGACATTTTCTTTGGATGTGGGACTTTCCATTAAGAGAGATGCATGAGAGCAAATCCAGAATACTCGTAAATGGCGTCGAGTCACCAGACTTTATCCGAACCAAAATAGTTGAAGGTGCCCACTATCGCGCCGAATTCGTCTCAAAGGCTTACGACGAGTTCCAAGATCAAGACTTTGCACCTCCAAAGTAAAAAACGGCAAAGTCCGCAGCAGTAGAGCTATAAATAAAAATCTAAAAAGAATGAAAAAAGAAAGTTTACCAGTACTTTCCGTTGTCTGGTATCAGACCGATACCTTCTCTCTCAAAGTGTCTGTCCAATTCGTCAACCCATCTCTCACGGTTGTCCTTGTATGACCACCCGTGAACTCTGAGCCAGTACGCTATGATTCCCAGAAGGAATATCGTAAACATCATTGTTCCAAAGATGTATACCATGACATCATAGAATAATGGATCATAGTTTGGTCCTAGTTGTCCAAATACGGTAGACAGAACACTAAATACTGTACCGAGTAATGGAGTCATTGAATTACAACCTGAACATGTGCGATATATACATTTCTCTGAGATGCAGGTTCGGCCAATGATCGCACATGCGGCAAGTCAGATAAAAAAAATCAATAAAATGGAAAAAGAGAGGTGTTTATCCTCGTCCTTGTGCTGCGTATCTTCCAGAGCGTGCTCTGATGAAGAATGCGCCTGCAATTCCTCCAAAGACGGCTGCTGCGATTGCGGATGCGCCCAAGACACCATCAGCTGCTAGGTACGGTGTACCAGAGCCTGTTGCCGGGTTCTCCTGTGCATATTCAACTCGGTCTCTTTGGAGTTTGAGTGTCTCCTCTAGGGTATTTGCACCTGCCGCTCCGGACGGGTCAACGTTGCCCATGTACTGTGCAAATGCCTGGCCGGTCATCATTCCTAATGAAAGGACGGCAAATGCGAGGATTGCTGTTCCAAATAGTGTCTTATTCATAGTGTTTACCTGTTGTCATTGGGGCTAAGGTTTCTATTTAACTTTTTTCTAATTGGCAATTTCCGGAATTATTCCGTGGTAACGTTTATGTTTGAACCTAGATCACTCCATCCATGGGACGCGTACATACACACAGGCATGGCCAGTCACACTCGACAAGGCCGATCTCGCAACGAACCCCGTCTTGGATCTCAAATCCAAAGGAGGTAGAGGAGCTTGTTGTAAAGTATGCCAAAGACGGAATCCCCATGAGCCAAATAGGCATAAAAATGAGGGACCAGCACGCAGTGCCCTTGGTAAAGCAGGTTGTTAAAAAATCGATCAAAAAGATACTGGACGAGAACGGAATCATACCTGAAATCCCAGAGGATCTGAACAACATCGTAAAAAAGGCAGTAAACCTGCAAAGGCACCTGAGGAGCAACAACTCCGACAAGAGGAACGTAAGATCGCTTGAGCTGGTTGAGGCAAAGGTACACAGGATCGCCTCATACTACAAGAAAATCGGCGTGCTACCTCAAAACTGGAAATATAAATCAGTAGTGGCTCAGCTTGAGTAATGGCACAAAGCCTTGGCGAGTCACTTGCGAGTTTTTCTGACAAAATATCCGATTCAATAAAGTCCTCAAAGACAATCATGGTAATAACCCACATAGACTGTGACGGGATTACATCTGGGAGCATAATCACAAAAGCCCTCATTCGCGCAGGAGCCAAGGTCACAACAAAGACGGTCAAAGAGATGAATGAAAACGTCATCAATGGTATGCGGCAGGACGGCCGCAGTATGCACATAGTCACGGACCTTGGAGGCGGCTTTGCAGAGCAGCTTGATGGGGCCCTTGGAACAGACTGGCTTGTTCTTGACCACCACGAGATTCCAAAGGAAGAACACGATAACCCGCGAGTGATAAACGCCTGGAAGTACGGAATCGATGGAGGTAGCGAGATTTGCGCAGGTGGGATGGCATTCCTTGCGGCAAAGGCACTAGACAGACGCAATTCCGACTTGGCCCCGATTGCCGTGATATCTGCCTTGGGCGACAGGCAGGATCAGGGGGAGAAAAAGTCGTTTGTTGGCAAGAACGCGGAGATTGTGGAGGAGGCAAAGTCAAACGGCCAGATTCAAGTCGACATGGATCTGTTGTTAGTAGGTCGCGAGACAAGGCAGCTTGTGGATGCGCTCGCATTTACATCTCAGCCATTTATAGAGGGCCTCACATGGAACCGGGACGAGTGTTTTTCGCTCCTCACGTCAGCTGGAATCGGCCTCAAGGACGGCGGAAGGCTTAGGACTCCGTCCGACCTCACAGACGATGAGAAGCGCAAGCTGATAGAGGCAATTACAAAGTTTGCAAGCTCGCAAAACGCCACGCAGATAATGGAGGAGTTGATTGGATACACATACACTTTTCCTAACGAAGAGAGACGGAGCTTTTTGCGCGATGCCAGGGAGTTTTCAACGATGCTCAACTCTTGCGGAAGAATAGGCAGGCAAGGGGTAGGAATTGCAATCTGCATGGGCGACAGAAACAGGATGCTGCAGGAAGGAGAAAACATACTTGTCGAGTATAGGAAAATGATTCGCAACTACATGAACATTTTGAGCAATGAGAGGTGGAGAATCAGCGGCACCACAAAGTGCATAATGGTAAACGGCGAAGGCGTCATTCCGGAGACCATGACAGGGACGATTTCCTCGCTGCTTGCGGGCTCCCCAAAGAACGCAGGAAAGATAGTAATTTTGAGGACAAACGGGGAGGAAAACACAATCAAGTTCTCGTCAAGAAAATCAATAGGCTGCAAGAGCGGCGTTAACCTGAGTGTCCTGATGAGAACTGGAGCCGAAAGGTTCAACGGCATAGGCGGCGGCCACGACGCAGCCGCTGGCGCAAGGATAACAAAGGACAAGCTTGACGGCTTTTTGGACTATTTGGAAGACAGTGTAAATGGAGACCAAGATTCAGATAACAATCAGTAACGTTTCGGAGGAGGCCTCAAAGGCGATAAGAGGTGCCCTGGAACCGGACAATGTGGACTTTCCTGAGGGGCTTTCTTTAGACATGGAAAATCTTGATAACGCGCTTGTCTTTTACTTTCACAGTACAAAGGACATGAAAAAGCTTATCGGTACAGTTGACGAGGTCATATCCCACGTGCAGATGGCGCTAAGGGTGATAGAGTAGTGCTTGACCCAAAACTGATCAGGGAAAAACCTGAGATCATACGCAAAATGCTCAGAGATAGAAACGTAAGCTTTGATCTTGATCTGCTTGTCAGTCTTGACGCAGAAAGAAGAGACCTTATGATAAAGACCGACGAGTTGAGAAGAAAGAAAAACTTGGTGGGTGCAGAAATCGCAAGCAAGAAAAAATCCGGCATTGACGCGAGCCCCGTGATTTCGCAGATGTCCCAGCTGTCCCAAGAGCTGCAGCTGCTTGAAGCCAAGCAGCAAGGGGTGGAATCGGAATATGAAAAGATGGTCCTGACAGTTCCCAACATGATACATGAATCCGTGCCGATTGGGCCGGACGACTCGGCAAATAGGGAGATCAGACGTTGGGGCACAGCTCCGAGCTTTGACTTTGAGATCAAAGACCACATCGACATATCTCAGAACTTGGATCTTGTGGACCTTGAAAGGGCAGCAAAGGCCGCAGGCGCAAGATTCTACTATCTGAAGGGAAAGCTGGTCAAGCTCAACCAAGCACTGACATCGTTTGCCATTGACTTTCTTGGTCAGAGGGGATACACTGCCATCCAGCCGCCATACATGATAAACAAAAATTCCATGGAAGGGGCAATAATTGCCGACGACTTTGCAGATGTCATCTACAAAGTTGAAGGCGAGGACCTGTTTTTGATCGGCACGTCAGAGCACGCCCTTGCCGCAATGCACGCAGACGAGATACTCGATGGCAAGGAACTTCCGATAAGATATGCCGGAGTCAGTCCCTGTTTTAGGAAGGAGGCTGGAGCGCATGGAAGGGACCAAAAGGGCATATTCCGCGTCCACCAGTTCGAGAAGGTAGAGCAGTACGTTTTCGCAAGGCCTGAGGAGTCGTGGGCAGAGCACGAAAAGATGCTCACAGTAGCAGAGGAGTTTTACCAAAAACTGGAGATCCCGCACAGGGTCATGCTACTGTCCAGCGGGGATCTCGGCAAAGTGTCCGCAAAGACATATGACATAGAGGCGTGGATGGCAGGACAAAACGCCTACCGCGAGATAGTGTCCTGCTCAAACTGCCTTGACTTTCAGACAAGACGGCTTAAGATAAGATTCCGTGACAAGACAAACGAGCAGACCCAGTACGTGCACTCCCTAAACAGTACGCTTGTGGCCACTACCAGGACCCTAGTTGCAATCATGGAAAACTTTCAGACAAAGGACGGCCACATCAGTGTGCCAAAGGCGCTGCAAGGGTATCTTGATTCCGCGGTAATCTAGCCCGAAAGGATGTCTGACTCGTCACAACCCCAACAACTTATATTTTGGATTCAGACGCCGATAATAATTGGCTCGAAGAAAGGGTGGAAAGGTAAAGGACAAGTGGCGTGAGAAAAGATGGGTCACAGTCATTGCACCAGAGTCATTTAACAACGCACCTATAGCATACATCCCAATCACGGACGACGAAAAGGCGATAGGTCGGGTAATAGAGGTAACTCTTTTTGACATCCTCAAGGGAGATCCCTCGCAGTACCAGTACAAAATTTACTTCCAGATAAGCAAAATTGATGGCGACAAGGCATATACTATCTTTAAGCGATATGAATACGCAAAAGAATTCCTAAGAAGCCTGATCCGACGTGGCTCAAGCAAGGTCAACTTTGTAATGGACGTAAAGACAAGCGACAACTACATCTTTAGAATAAAGGTGATAGCCTTGACCCACAAAAAGCTAAATACCTCAAGAAAGCATGCGTTGAGGCTGATTGCAAAGGACGTAATGAACAAGAACATCCCAGAGATGACCATCGACCAGTTTGTTCAGGCAACATGCTATGGAAAGATAAACTCCGACATCATGGCTGCCGCAAAGAAGGTAATCCGCATGAGACATGTCGGGTTGGAAAAGGTAAAGCTAATCAGAACTGCAGAAGCCCAAGTAGCCCTGCTGCAGGCATAGTTTTTTCACATGGAAAAACGACTCGAGGTCGACATCCAGGTAATAGTGCATGCAACTGAGGATCTGCAAAAAATACTGGACTCGTTCAAGCAGGTCTTCGATATAGACGTGGATGACTTTACCGTTAAGGAACTGCAGGGACACTTTGAAAACACCATATTCTTGCTGCAGTGCAAGCTGAAAAAGAAAAAATCAAAAAGCTTTGTCAAGACCATAATATCGCAGATACCAAAAACGGATCTGTCTTTTCTGAAGGAGGACTTGGAAAATAGATGCGACGACTCGGCTCTGTTTTTGAGGATATCAAAGCAGGGCCTAGTGCAGAGGAGAATAGCGCTTGCAGATGAGGATCCGGTCAAGCTGAGAATATTTACCCCCACATACAGCCAGAGGGACGTGGTAAAGACCTACTCGGGGATTCTGGAAGGCACGGTTTAATAGCATTTCAGGAGATAACGGTGTGGGAATGAAGAGCTACAAAGCCGCTCCAGTCTGAGCAAACGCAGCTGTGAAGACGCCGCGACGATCTGACCCGAAAGTTATTACTTGCAGACAGTACTTGACCGCGTGTCAAACCATGCCGCATCTCGCTTTGTTTTTATAATGTTCATTCAGCTGTCTGATAGTTGAAGACAGACTACGACCTAATTGTTGCGGGGGGAGGACTTGCAGGAATGATTGCGGCACAGTCAGCTGCGCATTACTCTAATCAGAAATTATCCATACTTGTGATAGACAGAAACCCGCCAATAATGCTCGGCAGAAAGTCGATAAACGGGTGGATCTGCGGCGACGCCGTCTCAAAGGAGGCAGTGGACTACATGGGCAGCAGAATTAAAGCGCCGTGGGGAAAGCCGGAGATAGAGCACAGCGTAAAGGGCGTGATGGCATTATCGCCTGACCGTGAGACATCCATCCCATTTGACGGCGACGGGTACCTTCTCAACAGGCAGCAGCTTCCGCAGAGCCAATACAAGGAGGCCCTAAAGCGCGGAATAGATGTAGAGTTTGAGATAAACCTGACAGGCCTTGTCTACGACGGAAATCAGGTGACCGGAGTAGAGGGGCTGGATAAGAAAAACAATCAACCATTCAAAAAGACTGCCAAGGTCGTAATCGACGCCACCGGAGTCACATCGATGCTGCGAAACGGAATCAAAAACACTACAAAGATGGAGAAGAAGATAGACAGGACGGACGTCGAGTCAACGGGGCGACACATCATGTACTTTGAGAAAGGCCAAGAAGACCTGACCGACTTTGATCCCGATTATTGCCTCATCCACCTGGACCAGGACATAGCTCCCGGCGGGTACGGCTGGGTGTTTCCAAAGGGCCAGAACAAGGTGAACATCGGACTCGGTGTCGAGAAAACGTTTCTTGATAAGAGAAACAAAAGGCTCGGCAAGCACGACGATGTCACGGGCCTGATAAACCAGTACGTCGCAAGAAACAAGGCAATCAAAAACCCAAGGCTGTCGACTGATCCTGAGGACGCGCACAATGCGACCGGAAACTTTCAGGTATCGGTGAGAAGGCAGAACGACTGCATGGTCGCAAACGGATTCATGCTTGTCGGGGACTCGGCATGGATGCCAAAGCCGCTCGATGCCGGAGGCATAGGCCCTGCCCTGATTGCTGGAACCATAATCGGAAAGAACGTATCAGACGCGATAGAGTCAGGCGATGTCACAGAGAAAGGACTGTGGCAGTACAATGTCGACTATGTTAGAGAGTACGGCTACAAGACGGCAGGTCTTGAGGTATTCAGGAGGCTTTTGCAGATGCTCACAAACGAGCAGATAAACTACGGGATGAAGCACTTTTTGGGCAACATGGACGTGGAGGCAATCAGCAAGGGAGAGCACCCCGACTTTAGCATGATTGGCAAGATGGGCATGATAATTCGCGGCGCGCTCAACAAAAAGCTTGCAGAGGGACTCAGGTACACGACACAGCAGAACAGGTGGCTCACAGAGCACTATGGGAACTATCCAAAGAGTCCAGAGGGATTTGACGAGTGGAACAAAAAGCTGCAAAAGACACTGCATGAATCGTTTGACCACTTGGAAAAGTGGAACAACTGATGATTTTTAAGTCCTAAAAGAATTAGCTAAACGTAATGTTGCAATCACCTGCCACATACCTTGACTGGAACAACTCTTTGAGCATCCTTAGCAAGGCATTTGACGCAGGGCTTTTCGTGCTCATAATAGGCCCCAAGGGAACCGGCAAGACATCCCTTGTCCGCGAGTTTGCTGCTGCAAAGGGGGCAAAATTGGAATCAATTAACTTCAGTCTCAGGACGCGCGAGTCCCACCTCGTAGGCACAAAGACGATGACGGAGGGGAACATCGGGTTTGAGGAAGGCATCCTGATAAAGACCATGAAGGACGGGAGCATGCTGTACCTCGATGAGCTTAATGCAGCCGAGGCCGACGTTCTGCTCAGGCTGGATGAGGCACTTGACGACAGGAGACAGGTTGTTCTCAAAGAGTCCACTGGCGAACTAGTAAGGGCGCACAAGGACTGGTTTGTCATTGCCACAATCAACCCACTGACCCACGTTGGGACAAAGGAGCTCCCTCCACAGATCCTGAGCAGGTTTCCAGTAAGAATAAGGTTGGACTACCCTCCCGAGGCCACCGAGGTCGAGATAGTGAAAAGACACATCTCTTCCAATCATGACGAGGTAATAACCCAAGGAATAAGGCTTGCAAACACGCTGAGACAGGCTGCTGCAGTAGAAGAGCTGTATTATGCGCCAAGTCTCCGCGAGACAATAGCTTTTGCAAAGCTCGTTGACTCGGGGGTAGAGGCAAAAAGTGCGGCAAACATAGTATTTGGAAACGTGTACGCGCAGTGGGGGAGCGTAGAGTATCAGAAGGTAAACGACATAATCACATCAATGTTCGGTAGCTAATGCAAACGCTGCACCTAAGAAACGACACTCTAGTTGAGATTGCCACATTTTTGGCAAGAAGGTGGTCCGGAAGGGATAGGATCACAGTAGAGTTTTCGGAAAAAAAGGAGACGCAGACAAAAATCAAGGACAACAGGATAAGCCTGATATCCCCCGAAAGGTATTCGGGGGACGACTTTGGAAGGTACAGGCAGTTCCGTGTTGCCATATGGTACGAGGCAATGCGCGTCAAGTTCTGTAAGAAAATCATGAGTAACGACCACGCATTCGGGTTTATTTTGAACGCCATAGAGACGCGACGAATCGAGATGTTGGGAAGGAGATTATGGCGCGGAATGGATGAGGAGTTGATCTTCAACTATGCATATGCCTGGATATACAGGCAGCAGCTTTCAAACGTACTCGGAAAGACAAGGATAGTGGAGGCGTTCTACCAGCACTTTCTTTTTGGAGACCTAAAGGGAGAGATTCAGCCAAGCCACATAGAAAAGGTGACAAAAGCGTCGTCCCACGCAAAACAGATCGTAAAGGAGGCGCTAGAGAAGAATTACGGAACAGACTGGCTTGAAAAAAAGGTACCCGAAATATTGAGCATCCTTGATATAGACGCCCTAGTCACCATACCCCTTTCCACCCCCTGGAAAGCCCCGGGACTGCTCATAACCCCACAGGACTTTGTAAAAGCCATGCAAAAGATTGCGGAGAGCAGGGAGGGAGATTTTGGCAAGGTGAACGTTCAGAACATACTTGAGGGAAAGACTGTTGCGGAGGAGTTCAAGGTGTTGAGCGAAGAGACTCGGAAGAGTCAGAACAAAGGACTTGGCAGCGAGTCCATTGGAATTCAGGTGCCCGGCTCAACCAACGTGGACGAAACGAGAATCTATGATCAGGATCTGATAAGCAATCTGAAGACAAAGTTCAAGGAATGGAAGACCAGCTGGAAGGAGCAGCACGTAATCACCGGAGACGAGTTTGACGAAGAATCCTTCATGGACGGCTACCACAAACCGTTCATTACCGACGTCAAAAAGTCAATCAACGCAAAGATAGTGATCCTTCTGGACCACTCATCCAGCATAAACGACGTTCAGACACAGTACAAAAAGGCAACCCTTGCACTTTGTGAGGTGCTTGCCTTTTTGAAGATACGATTTTCAGTGTACGCATTCAACACCGTCGAAAAACAGGTGGTGTGCTGGCTTGTCAAGTCTGAGGATGTCAAATGGAACAATGCTGCGGCAAAGAGGCTGGCGCAGATAGAGGCAAACGGCGGAACCCCACTTGCGGACGTGTATCAAAAGATGTACCCAATACTGAGATCAAAAAAGCCAGACATATTCCTGACGCTTTCAGATGGCGAGCCTTCCGATCCTGACGCAGTAAGGGCCATGGTAAAATCACTGCGCGTGCTGGGCATCAACATGGTAGCGATAGGAATAGGCCAGGACACGCTCAGCGCCACGAGAATCGCAAGCAACCTCAAGTACCTAAACTATGAAAAAACGCTTGCGGTGTCAAGGCTAAAAGACATACCAAGCAGGGTGCTCAGCGTGCTACAGGCAAGCTAGTGTTCTTCCCCTGCCTTGCTACATCGCTTCTGTTTGCAGGATCAGAGATATTTGGTTTCATGTTTCTTGGAATGTGTATAGTAAAGACTGTTCCTTTCCCCGGTGCACTTGAGACAGATATTGTGCCGCCGTGCTGCTCTATGATTTTTTTGCAGCTTGCAAGGCCAAGCCCAGTACCCTCCTGTTTTGTGGTAAAAAGAGGCTCGAAGATCTTCGGCATTACGTCGTCGGGTATACCGCATCCCCTGTCACCGACCTGAATCACGACGCCTTTTTGATCCTCGAAAAGCCGGATGTCCACCTGGCCGGAGTTGTTCATTGCCTGAATCGAGTTCATTATAAGATTGGTCAGGGCAACTTCAATCTTGGTGGAATCACAGACAAGGTACACGAAATTCTCAGGCATCGTTATCTTTACGTGATCAGGCTTTGCAATCTTTTCAATCGTGGAAGCTATTATTTCGTTGACGAGGTTGTTGTTGAGCGTCAGATTAATTGGCCTGACAAAGTCAAGAACGTCCTCTATTTGGTGGGATATCCTCTCTATTGCACGGTTCAGCCTTCCAAAGTAGATCACCCTGTCCTCTATCGAAAGCCTTTGCTTGTGCTCCATTATCTCAACGGTGTTTTTGATGACTGAAAGCGGATTCCTAAGATCGTGTGCAAGACGTGCGGAAAGCTCGCCTATTGCCGTAAGCCGTTCCGTATTTTGCAACGCCTTTGTGTGAATACGTTCCACCGGGGTAACAAAATCACAGACAAGCCCGAACTCCGAGTGATACTGCTGTATGGACTTTTCATCTGGCGACTCCATCACGCAGTAAAGCTCGCGCTCCTTTTTGTTGTAAAACATGTTATGGGTGGTTATCCCGTTTGGCGATTCGTTGTTGACCTTGTCTTTTATTCTGCCCAGAAGATCCTCATCCACATAATGTCCGTCTATAAATACAGGCACATTTGTAGGCGTGTGAAAATTGTTAATTGTTTATGTCTTTACGTAACGGACAAGCTGGTTCGGCGCGTTTCCCGCACAAAGATGCAGGCACAGGCGCAAGCAAAAATTCTAAATTTGGCAAAATTGGTCAAGATTTTGAGATGGGAGACGTTGAGATTAGCGCAGAGCAGCTAAAGCGCATTATTCAGGACGGCACGCCTTCCTTGATTCTGGACATAAGGCCAAAGCAGGCCTATGCCGAAGGCCACATACAAGGCTCCGCAAACGCCGTGTGTGAATCTATGCAACAAAAACAGATCATAATGTCAAAGCTTCCGCCGCACATGAAGATAATCCTAGTCGATGAAGATGGTGCAGAGTCAAAGCAGAACGCGATAATGATGGCCCGCTTTGGGTTTGATGCCCACTACCTCCAAGGAGGCATCAAGGCCTGGGATGGTCAGACTGTCAAGAGCACACAAGATACCACCGTCAGTGGCGACAGCCTGTGGAAATCCATAAGGCAGAACGAGGATGTGTTCCTGCTCGACGTGAGGGAGCCGTCGGAGTTTTCCGAGTTTAAGATTCCGGGTGCCGTAAACATACCGCTGTCCCAGCTTTTTCAGCCGGGGTTTGAGGCGCCAATTCCAAAGGACAAAAAAGTTGTGACAATCTGCTCGCATGGAAACCGCTCCATGGTTGCAACGTTTGCCCTCGCACAAAAGGGAGTGGAGGCATCTTCGCTGGTCGGTGGAATGGCCCTATGGAATCAAGTTCTAGACGCAACTCCTCTCAGAGATGGGGATATCACAATCATCCAAGTGGAGAAGGTTGGGAAGGGATGTCTTTCGCATATAGTTGGATCAGGTGGAGAGGCCGTAGTTATTGATCCGACACACCCTGCATCAAAGTATGCGGAATTTGCACAGAGTGAGGGGCTGAAGATCACCGGCGTCATCGACACCCACCAGCACGCGGATCATGTTTCTGCCGCAAAGGATCTTTCCCAGATGACGGGTGCAAAGCTATACCTTAGCGGCCTTGAGGAATATAGAATTGAAAGCGAGAAAGTCGGAGATGGTAGCACCATACAGTTTGGCTCAAAAAAGTTAACTGCCATTCACACTCCAGGACACACGCCGGGCAGCATGTCCTTTGTTCTTGACAACAAGTATGTTTTCAGCGGAGACATTCTGTTTGTAGAGGGAATAGGAAGGCCGGATCTCAGGGACCAGGCTGCAGAATTTGCATCAAAGCTTTACGATACGCTACACAACAAGATCCTAAAATTCCAAGACAGTGTCAGAATATTTCCGACGCATCACGGCGAGGGAGTGAAACCCACAGAGGGCGGAATTTTCTTTACTACCGTTGCCGACGCGAAAAAGCTTCCACTTATTGACATTTCACAGCCAGAGTTCGTCTCAAAGGTAGTAAGCATCACAACCCCAAGGCCAATGAACTACTCCATGATAATTAAGATAAACAAGGGAGTAATCCCGGTGTCCCCAATGCAGATTCCGGATCTTGAGATGGGGCCAAACAGATGCAGCATCAGAACGTAGCGAAACCTTGACGATTTTCAAGTGCCTGTCAGTGTCACAGCCATTTGCACACCTAATAACAAGCGGCCGGAAAACCATAGAGCTTCGCAGCTGGAATACCAACTTCCGTGGGGATATTCTGATTCACTCCCCTACGAAGATAAGAGAATCTGACTGCAGGCGCCTTCACATAGACTGTCGATCTTTAGCTAGGGGAGTCATAGTAGGGAAGGCAACTCTGTACGATGTGAAAAAATACGGTAGCAGGGAAGAATGGAATGCGGACAGGGGACGCCACCTTGCATCTGGGGCATTTTCTGGTAAAAGGTACGGATTCATGCTAAAGAGAGCCAAGGCGTTTGCAATCCCGATACCTCAAAAGGGCAAGCTAGGCCTGTTCGATGTTGACATTGGCAGTGCCAGGACCAGCGATGAGCGTGTGACATCTGAGATCTTTGATGAGGAATATCGCACCCAGTGGATAAACCACCACTAGGAAACATTCTA
>Ga0169931_10009475_pt1 | contig 14032 bp, 9 predicted proteins | sample Kivu_15m_20L_FD_129675 | JGI IMG/M metagenome (GOLD analysis project Ga0169931, IMG submission 129675) | Freshwater microbial communities from Lake Kivu, Western Province, Rwanda to study Microbial Dark Matter (Phase II) - Kivu_15m_20L... | ecosystem: Environmental > Aquatic > Freshwater > Lake ...
CGATCGCCCAAGCGGATACGACGGGCTCTTCGAAAGTTCTCAAAGTCAGCCAAACGGGCTCGATCTGACTCCGAAGAATTTCCTGCAGGAAAACAGTCTTCGCGATTACTTCCTGTGGCAGAATTATTCCGCCATGCCATGATATACGAGACTCGCTCCCCCGCGGTTCCAGAAAGAGCACGTCCCAAGGTATCGGTAAACCAAGCGCGACGATCAACACTTTCGCCGAGCGCACCCGTTTCGGTGATCGCAAACACTTTTCCATGGATTCTTGCTTCTTCTGCAATCCAATCCAAGCGTCTCCGCGCCGTTTCAACATCTTCTGACTCATCGAGCGTATGGTAGATATCAACACCGAAAATATCGACCATATCATCGCCGGGATATCCTTCGTAATACGTGGAAGAAGTACCCCGCCCATCGGATGGAGAGTTAGGCCCCAAGTCTCCGGGCGACCATGCAACGAGCATATTATGAACGCCCCGGTCTCGCCTCAGGTAACCAATCATCAGCCGATACAACCGGGTCAGCTCTGCAGGATCACAGTGACCTGCGCCCCACCAAAACCAGCTGCCGTTTTGCTCATGAAAAGGTCTAAACACAAAGGGAATGGGCCGACCCTGATCATCGACAAGTGACCGTGCATATTCGGCGAACACGTCGAGCTGCTCAAGGAATGCCTCGCGTGCCGGCCCAGGAGGCTCCCTCAGAATTTCAGTAACTCGGGGTCGCCGCTCCACCGTCCCGTGTCGTAGTGCCGTAGGGTATTCGTTATAAGCCCCACCTGAAACGGGATCCGCCATGTGCCAACTCATCGTCACCAGGCCACCGCTACGGTGAGCGGCTCGAATCGCCTCGCGCTGCGTTCTTTGTTCGGCTTCTGCTGCCGAAAAGCGCGGACGTCCGCCCCCACTGGCCGGCGGTGTGACGCGAATCAGAGATCGCATATCAAATCCGGTCACCGTTTCAGAATGACCAGTCACACGGGCGATATCCGAGAGTCCCCCCGATTGAAGTCCAAACAGCGGACTACCTGCTCCCATCATTAAATTTCGAAATAATGCAGTCGTTTCTGGCGTCGCGTCCCTGTCTGCCGGTGTCACGAGATATAGAGCTGGACTCACCAACGATAGAAGTTGAGGGACCGAGGGCACTGAACGACATGGGAGCGTCGAGCACGCCTCTTGAGAAAATGCCTCCGAGCCGCTCATGACGGCGACAAAGACGAATAGACCCAGCCTGACCGCAGATCCTAAATACCACCTGCTTCGGGTGCTCATCCACCTCATGGTTTGTCCCATCATTCCGCTATCTATCCTCCGTTTGGGGAAGCCCCTGTCGCACGCGCTCATCCCGCGCTGGGAAAACCACGGGCATCGCACGCGTTTTGCGCGTCCGCCGAAAATCAATTTCTCCAAGAAGCATCGCCTCTTCATTCAAAGGACCTTCCAAACGAAACTCCTCATAGAGGCTTTCGCTCGGAGGAATAATAGCAGCTTGCCCGGTATGCTCGTTCATATTCACGGTAGCGACGCCCCCATTTCCCGGCCCAGGCTGAATTGTTGAAGTCTGGAGCACCCAGGCGTGGTGCTCCACTGCGCGGGCTTGCGCACAAAAACGCACGCGTCTCAACCCATGAATGGAACCGGTACAACTGGGCGTTAATATCAGATCCGGCTGGATCTCTACTAATTTTGAAGAGAGGTAGGGTACCTCAATATCATGGCAGATATAGATCACCGTTTTCCCCCAGGGTGCAGCGATCACCTGAATCTGCGAGCCGTCTTTCCACTTCCACTCACGATCCTCACAGGGGGTTAAAAACAATTTATCCTGCAGCACAACGCGTCCGTCGCCACACGCAAAAAATGCAGTATTGACAATATCACCTGATGGCAACCGTCTAGGCGTCGAACCAAAGAGAATGGCCATGCCCGAATACTTCTTCGCTAAAAGCATGAAGTTCTCAAATAACGCAGGGACTTCCTGATCAATGATCTGATTCCAAGCTTGAATTTCTTGCTCAAGCCCAATGGACTTCGAGAGATCGGCACCCGGCCCACCCGGAAGCAAGTCCGCAGTAAATAACTCAGGGAATACGACGAGGTCAGCGCCCGCAGAGCGCGCTTTTTCAAGCCAGCTTGAAATCTTCTCGATGAAGCGTGCTGAGCTGACGCCTCCTTCTAATTCATACTGAATCAGGGCCACTTTCACTCGGTCCCAGCGCGAAGAGGAGGGTTCATTCATGATTGAGTTTGTCACTGATTTCATCACCATAGCACCCCCTCCCTTAGCATGCACGAAAAATGGGGCAAACTGCAAACCTAGCCCGCCCCCCAGGGCTTCGACTTGTTTTGAGGGTCAAAGCTCAGTAGCCTGAGAAGGAACTGGATTCAAAACAAGGAGATCTCCCCATGTCGCTTCTGAGAATTGCTTTCGTCAGCCTGGCCATTTCTGCCCACGGTCTATTTGCTCACAGTCTTTTTACTCACAGCGGCGCGCAAGCCGCACAACCCCTCAGTCAAGGATCGACCGTCCCCGAATTTTCAGCCCCCAACCAGGACGGCAAAATGGTGAAGCTCTCGGACTTCAAGGGGAGCCCAGTCCTACTTTTCTTTTATCCAAAAGATGAAACCCCCGGCTGCACCAAACAAGCATGCTCTCTACGGGACGAGTTTGCTGAATTTAAAAAACTCGGTGCTGTGGTCTTGGGTATATCACGGCAAGATCAAGCCTCACACACTGAGTTTCGGAAAAAGCATAAACTCCCTTTTGACCTACTCGTGGATTCAGATGGAAAAATTGCAGAGAAACTCGGAGTAGGAACCATGCCATTGATCGGCTTGCACAAACGCCAAAGCCTGATCATTGGAAAAGATGGAAAGCTCCTGAAATTCATGGGGGATGTCGATCCATCCACCCATACAAAAGAAGCCTTAGAAACGATTCGCACTCACCTGGCAGAAACGAAGTAAAACACCATGAGCGAGTTTAAACTCCGGATCCTTTTCGAGGGACCCTATAACGGGGGGCAGACCGGTGATCATCACGGCGTTCCATCCGGAGTCTTGGAAGTCCCACTTGATATCAATCTCAACCTCCTCGCCCACGCTCAATGCGAGGAGGCTTTCCTAGGCAGTCAATGTGGGGGACACGGGAAATGCGGTGCCGATCGAATTCTCATTCTGAAAGGCCAGGACGCGCTGAGCCCGCCAACGGAGTCTGAAAAGCGCCTCCTCTCCACTCAAGATCTCCACCGAGGCGTCAGGCTTGCTTGTCAGGTTTTTCCCGACCAAATCATAAGTGATATTGAAGCGAGAGCGTTGGGCCGCGGGGCTCATCCCCGCCAGCCCGAGTGAGGGGACTTAACCGCCCTTCACGGGCGAGAACTTAAAGGGATAACTGACTTCGACCGTGCCTGCGCCTCTTGGAATCGGGAACGCGATGCGCTTGATCACACTCAAGATACAGCGCTCGACGTTCACATTTTTCAGCGTCGTTGACTTCACACCCGCTTGGTTCACTGCACCACTCGATCCGATCACGAAACTCGTAGAGACGCGCCCCTGCATCGAGGGATTCTCTGCATTGATCTCGCGCTCATAGCAGAGACGAAACTCATCCCGGTGCGCGAGCAATGCGGCCTCCACCGCAGAAGCATCGATGCTTCCCATCACAACGGCCTCCTCAGGCCCTCCACTGCGAATCGAAACGCGGGTCTTCCCTCCCACAATTCCATTTCCGGTCCCAGCAGCGCCGAAGCCCGTACCCACGCGTCCTCCACCGACACCCGTTTTTCCCAGTCCGCCCGCCAAAGTATCCGCTGTGCCCCCACCGCCACTACCACTCCCGGAGAGCGCTTGGCCATCGCGACCTACGGTCGTGAAGCCACCGAATCCTTTCACGGTGTCACCGCCTTTTCCTAAATTTGCGCCAGAATTCCCGAACAAATTGACAATTTTATTCTCGGCGCCCGCGAGCAAATCCACGTTCCCAAATCCTGGAACTTGCGAGTTTCCTTTTCCTCGGCCCTCACCGCCCTCGGCGGAAGCACGCGTAGCTTGATTTTGCGGTGTGCCCGTGGCTTTGGCCTTCGTACTGCCCCGAGTCCCTTCTTTTCCTTTTGCGCGCGCGCCCTCTCCTTCTTTTGCTTGATTTTGTGCCCGCGCCTGGCCACCCGCTTTTTGCGCTGGTGCACTCTTCGCCTCCGAGGGCTTCTGCTCAGTTTGAGGTTGTGGTTGCGCCACAAAGGTCGAAGGCACTGCTTTCGGTGTCGCGTTCGGATTTGGCGTCAAAGTGATTTTCACCTGAGGCTCTGTTTTTGGCGGGGTTTTCATTTCCTTCTCAAGGGTCTTCTGAACCGTCTGCGCAATCTCAGCTCGTGTTTTCGGCTTCACCGAGAACTTCTCAGGCTGATAAAGCAAGGTCGCCAAACGCTCAGGAATCTGCTCCGCTTGAATCGTTTCAGGGACCGACATCTTCGAGAGCGAGAACAGAGTAATCGCGCTCAATGCCAGCGAAGCCGTTATGATACGGAAATAAAGCGGATCCGCCGCCAGAACTCTGCCCCGCTTCAAGCGTGGAGGGGCTGACGTACGATTGATATAGAACGAAAGTGGCGCATCGGGCTTACGAGTTGCAATCGTGATCCGAGCGAAGTCATCCTTACCGAAAACAAGATCTCCCCCGGCCGTAAGCGCACCGGAGTTTCTCAAATCCTCGATTCGCTCAAGCTTGCCGTTTCGCTTCACAATACCGCTCATTTTCGAGTCAATGCGAAGCACCACTTGGTCCCCATTCAGCACAGCAAATGGATGGGGATCCGCTGTCAACAAGGACGGAATTCCGAAGTCATTTTTCAAAGAACTTCCAATACGAACTTCACGATCCTCAAGAAAATGCTTGATCTCAAGGATACTGGATCGCCAAGAAAGGACGACTTCGAGAGCAAGCTTACGGGTAGTGGAATGATCAAAGATGGTCTCGACTGGCCCGGTTTCGATATCAGCCCCGAGGAGTTCAGCTCTCAGTGCATCGCGACTCTCGACGGTCAAACGCCTACCCTGCTGGGAAGAGCGAGACTCTAACCGTGTCGTAAAGGGCGTCTTTACCGCTAACGGATCTTCAAGCGTGACCCGAAACCGGGTACCCGCGATACCTATCTCATCTCCACTTTTCAAAAATTCAGTAATGGCTTTCTTGCCATTCAAGGTCACGCCCGTATCACTTGCAAGATCGAAAAGTGTTGCCCCTTGCCCATCAACACTCATTTCGATCACCGCATGAATCGGGGAAACCCCTTCGGATTTGAGGCGAATATCAGCGGTATCGACGGCACCTATCACGACTCGATTTTTATGCACACGCCAGGTATGAGCTACTTTCCGCTCGCCCGCTTCACCCGCACCTAGGCGGCTCAGCACTAAAACTCTCTTGGGAAGTTCTAAATCATTTCCGATCCCGCGAGAGGGACTCACTTCCTGCCTCAAGTTTCCCGTTTTAGAACCGATCTCTTGACTCATCGTACACATCTCCAGTGAAGAGAAATCACAAATTCAAAACTCGCAACAAAACCGCCTTAAACTTTCCTAGCGGGACATCACCACATCCCGCAGCATTTCCCTGCGAAAGTTCGGGCGCCGTTTTACAAGAGAATCCAATTTTTCCTCGGGTTTTCGCTGATAGTAAAACTCGCCCGGATTGCGCACTTCCCCTTGAATCCGTAAACCTTCAAAATCAAGCTCGGTCTTTTTTGGATATAAAATCCGAGGAGCTTTTGCAGAGTCGGATGGACCAGCGAATACGCTCGAGCCAGCCCCCAGCGTGAAACCAAGAGCAGCATTTAAACTGAGGGCAGCGAGCAATCTCAAAGGAAACCTTTTCATAAACACTCCTGAGCGATTCGCTCGATGGCTTGTTTTTCAAATCCTTGAGCCTGGGTACTCTGCAGGAATTCTATATCACTTTTGCGTTCTGCGCACGTGGCACGAGCGATCGTCTGATGATAGCGCCGTGCAAATCGTCCTGCTACCCCCCCCGCTTTGTCGGCTTGAGTGAAAGCCGCTTCCGCTTCAGAACGTTTTCCCAATCCTTGCAACGCAATCGCAAGCCCGTCCCAAGCATCAGCCGATGTCGCTTTCACTGACACTTGATCCCAAAAAGGCTTAGCCAGTCCAAAGAGGCGGTAGTAGTTGTAAAGGAGAGCAAGATTCATCCGGGAGGGTAGATGAAAATCCTCAACTGATATCGCCCGTTTTAAGTACTCGATCGCTTTCAGTGCAACAATCGGATCATCGGTACTTTGTGGAGTGATCTGCAATTCAAAGACAGCTCGGTTAGACAAAGCTGAAGCTGAGTTTGAATTCAGCGCCAATGCGCGGTCATAAGCGAGGCGTGCTAAACTCAGGCGTCCTTCTCCCCAAAGAAGATTTCCATAATCGACCCAAAGACCCGCATTTTTAGGTGAATTAGAGAGCTTTTGCCGCACCTGTGCGAGAGCTTGCGTGTTGCCCGCTTCACCGCCATCGGGCGAAATCCCGGCAAGGCGCCAGCGCGCGCGGAGACCTTGTGCACGCTCAATTCCAGCGACTTGAGCCAGCACCAAGCGGTCATTGATCTCAGGCGTGGCACTCGAAAAAATCCCATCTTTTTGGGCTCGATCCCATGCGGTTTTCCACTGCGCCACGGCTTGATTCTTCAAGGGGTTCACGACTGCGGGGAAGCCTGATCTCAACGCTTTTTTCCGCTCTTCCGGCCAATCCACCGGTAGAACGAGAGCCTCCAAGTCCGAAGCTGTTTGCCATGCGGCAAGTGAAAGTCGATTCAGAGCGTTTAAGCCCGCGCTTCCACCTGCTTGAATAACAGGCGCCCAAATTTTCCCTAGTTTCTCCAGGTAAGCAAAGCGCGATTGAACGCTCTTCTTCAACGCTTCTTCAGGAAGAATAAAAGGAGCGGGAGGCCCGAGATCCTCGACTTCAATCTGCGCCATCATCCCGAGTGCCTCAGCGCGGTAAGGGCCGGCGCCCTTGACTTCAGCGAGCGAGGCCAGCACAGCCTTGGCTTTTACGATATCACGTGCCTTGAGATAGAGTTTCGCAAGTTCGAACCGACATTGGAGCGCATCTGGAAGAGTAACCGTTCCCTCGCCCATCCCCAACCGATAAACGCGCGCGGCGTCCGTGCTCTTTGCCTCTTTAATATAAATCGCCCCTAATGTGAGCGCCAAAGAAGCCTTGAGATCTACTGAGGCCTGAGCCGATTGAATTGCCCTCTCAAAAAGGGTCACGGCGCGGGCTTGATCTCCAATGGTTTCTGCCATCCGAGCCGCGGTACTCCAAGAGTCAGGCGCTGACTTCGGATCCAAAAGCCCCAGACGCTCGAAGCCGTCCGCAGCCGCTTGATATCGACCCTCGATTAATGATTGCGTGGCAATGAATCGCGCAGCTTCAAGAGGCTTCACACTTTTCGGATGAGCTTTAGCCCAACTTTGAAGGACCCGCTCGGCTTCTGGCATTTGCTTAGCTTTGATCCACGAATCAAAAGCACTCGCCCAGGCTTTCTCAGACGTCTCGGCATCCGGAGCCGTTTTTGCAAATTCCTCATAACTCCGAGCTGCATCATCAAAATCGCGATTTTTCTCTTGTTCCGCAATGACGCCGGCTTTTAAGCGGTTTTCCCATTGCATGAAGAGTTGGGCGAGTTTCCCCCCCCCTTTGGATTGATCCTCGCGCATGAGGGGTTGATTCTTCTTTAACTCCTCAATCACATCTCGCAATTCCGAAGCAGCTTTTGAAATTTCTACCTGTTTGATATCACTGGGCAGTTCATCGCTGACGAGCTGAATCCATAAGCGCGCAGCCGTTTGGGCTTGAGGCGCTTCTGGATGCTCCTCGACCAAGCGCTCTGCTCGCTTCTTTGCTTCTTTCTTCGTCCCGGCATACCCCCCCAAGACTTGGGCCGCTTTCAATGCCGCTTCCCGACCTTCTTGAGTTTTTCCTAACGAATCCTGCATCGCATCCGCCGCCGCGACAAACTCACGCTCGGTCACAGAAGGCTCAAGTCGCGTCTCCTTCCCTACGTGACTCGCGACTCTTGATTCTTTTTTGATCGAATCCGCAAGACTCGCCGTCCAAAGCGCTCCGGCCTCTTTTGCGTAACGAGGATCCTCTGAGTCCACGACCGTCCGATAAAGCTCGGAGGCTTCTTTCGCCTTTCCGAGATCCCGCTTCACTTCAGCCAAGTACATTTGAATCTCAGGGATTTCTTTTCGGGGATCCCAAGCTGCTAGGAGAGGATTCAAGTAGGTCTCATAAAATAACTCTGCGATCGTCAGATCCTGCGAATTCCCTTTTTTGCGGTAACGTTCATGGGATTCTGTTGCCGTCCGTCGAATTTGGGCGCGCAGATTCTGTAACGCAGTCTGCGTTTCCGAATTCCCTTTATGCTTGAGAACGCTGGAATCCATTTTAGCTTGGCGAACGCGAGCAGCGGCAGAAGCGATCTTTCCGTTCTTGAGATCAAGCTCCACAAGTTTTGCTCGAACTCTCAAAGTCGCTTCATCTTCAGGATTGGTTTTCAGAAGCGACTCGTAAACTTGAATGGCTTTCGCGACTTCCACATTCCGTTCGTACTGCTTTCCTAATTTTTCCAACGTTGCGGGATAAAAAGACTTATCACCGGCTACCGTTTGAAAGTATTGGATCGCCTCTTCAACTCGACCCGCTTCCGTCATGAAGATGGCCATATCTCTTAAAGCTTCCTCACGAACAGAAAGCAAGGACTCGCCATGAAGGTTAGCAACGGTCACACTCTCTTTGAGAGTCGCAACAGCACGATCATACTGCTTCAGGCGGTAATGAGACCAAGCCATCCGATGCAGAACCCGGGCAGCGGCTTCACGCTTTCGATCAGTCTTGAGCGAATTTTCAAATGCTTGGACCGCTTCCCGATACCGACGGTCATCGAAAGCGGCTTCACCAATCTCTCGCCAAGCATCTTGGGCCATGGGACTTCTTGGAAATTGACTCGCTAACTTCCGAAAGTAGTATTCAGACTTTTTGATCTCATCGAGCTCGGAATGAGCATATCCCAAGAAATAGAGGACTTGGTCCATTTTCTCGTACTTTAAATCGAACTCAAGGATCCGCGCACACGCATCGATCGCAGCACGTAGACTGTTTTTCGAGAAATCGCGTTGCAGACCTTTCGCACTCGTTTTTCCACCTTCGAGCCGTTTTTCGTAGAGTCTACCTTCCAAAATAAAATCTGCGCGATAGGATTCCAAATAAAGCTCGGCGAGACGTAAATATAAATCTGCTCTTCGATTCGCTGGATTTCGTCGACCTAAAGTGGTTCGGATCTGTTGGATCTGCGCGTCGCGAAGTTCACGGACTCGCGCTTCGTTTTGAGTCTGTTGTGAGAGATAGTCACCACGGGTTGCACTCGCGGCCAAGCTCGGGCGAGACGCCAGCGTGAGCGAGGAGGATTGAACGGCGAGGGCTAAGCAAAACGCAATCCAAGTCCGCTCCGAGCGCATCACCCTGCTCCTCCACTTTTACTACCCTCGGTACTCACTCGGCACTCAGACTCTAAACCAAAGACGTAGTCCCCGAGCTCATCTAGCCAGAATTCCCCATTAAAAGACCACCAGTACTGATCACTCCGGCGCGAAGTAGGAACCGTCCCACGCACTCGCTCACCTGCTGCAAGCTTCGGCTTCAGGAGTGCATTCCGTAACCGATCCAGTACTTCAATTCGAACGAACGACATCTTCTCAAAATCAGATATCAAAATATCATGGTGATCGAGCAGGCTGTTTCTCACGAATGCCCCCCCGAGCTGCGCAAGAGAGCGCGCGCGCCAAACAAAAACCTCTTGGAGAAAACCTGATAGCCCCTTGGTACTCGCTTGAGCACCACCCACAAAAGCACTCGCAGCGGCTCGTTCACGGGCCAAATCGTTTTCTGCACGCACAAGACCCTGAAAGTATGGCCCCCTCACAAACCGATTCGTGAGGCGATGAAGTTCATTGGCAGTATCCAAGCGGTCAGCCAGTGCTTTTTTCCCGAGATCATAAAAACGCCCAAGGTCGCCCCCTTCAGGTCCCTCAATCTTTTCTTTCACTTGGCGTGCAACGTTGACGTACCTTTTTTCAAACTCACCTAAGACTTGATCTGCATCTTCATACAAACAAAGGGAGAGGAACGTCTGAGCCCGCAGCACATCGACTTCGCTATTCCAAACAAAACGAAGCGCAGGACTTTTGTAAGACACCAAACGCCCCAGCGTCCGATTGAACTCCCCACGGGCGTATGCGTTCCAAGCTTGCTCAAACAAGATATCGGGCCAAACAAAACTCGTTTTGGAGATCCGATCGTACTCCCGATCCGCATCCTCAAATTGACCGAGCTCATAAAGTGTCCGAGCTACCCCGGCCTGACAACGAGCTTCCAAATCGCGCGCTTCAGCTGCGAGAACGCTTGGATCGGCACGGGTCTCATCGGCTAGGCCTCGAATAGAACCTGCTGTGTCCACACAGTTTCGGAAATCCTTCAATGCTTGTGAACTCTTTCCAAGCATCGCAGAAGCCGAGGCTCGCAATTGGAGTGCATATGGAAATAACGGGCTTGAACGCCCCATCCCATCGATATAGCCAATCGCCCGCTCTGAATCGCCCTGCAAAAGGGTATCTTTTGCGAGCGCAAACAAATAAGCGCTACGGTTCGCAGGATCGTAATCCTCATAAGTCGTGTGCCGAATCAGGTATTTGCGCGGCAAATCGGCACCGACACTGGATATCAACTCCTGCGTATAGGGAAGAACACGCCGAATGGCAATTTTATCGCCCGCTTGAAGTGTTCGAATGAAAAAATAGGACGCTGCCTGAGGCATCCCCGCATTCATGAGCGATGCGGTGATCCACGAATAGCCTTGCCCTTCAAGCGCCCGATCCTGCTCTTGCGCTTCATAAGCAAAGCGTGCCGCCGTGTAGTAGGAACCGCGCTTAAAATGAGCCTGCGCTTCTTGCAGCAAATCACGCGCGGATCCTTGAGCAGACACAGTCCCACTCCAAAGAGAAAGAGCGCATCCGATCCACCCTAGCACAATCGATCGGCGAGCTTGCGCGAAGTTCACAGCTGCACCCCCACTCCCAGGGTGAAGGCCGTATCTGTATACCAATCGGTTTCGGTCCCTGTTTGTGTGATTGTTGCATTGTAGAACGTCGTCGTCACATCCAGCCGCACTTTGAACCACTCGTTCACGTGATACAGATGACCAGTATTGAGGATGACGCCCAATTGGGATTCCGACCGATAAGACGCAGGGACACTCGTACTAGTGCGCGTATCCAAAGCCGTATTGAGGACACCGGCGCCTGCACCAAAGTGCCAATCGAAATAAAGAATCGAGTTAAAAACGTTGATCTTCGCGTACCAAGGTGACCATTGCAAAAGCCCCCCGTAGCGGGACCGAGCTTCTCGCATGGTTGGAAGAGCATTTGGGGAGGCGATCGATATCGCATCAAAAAGCGTATTCGTAGAATTAAAGTAAAGTGCAAAAAAACCTTCAACGGCGAACTGCTCACTCAAGTGAAACGTCGCACGCGGCTCGACTAGAAACGAGGTCCGAAAAGGATCGTTCATTGCCGTTCCTCCCGCCACAGTAATCAGCGGATGAAGCGCTTTCCGATATCGGCGATTCTGAAGTACATGGACTTGTTTATCTGGATCCAACCACGAAAAATCGTATTGAGGGTCGTCACTGGCTTGTGCCGCTTCGACCCAACTCAAAGCCATCAGTGCGAGCCACCCCAAAATCAAAAACGCACCGAGCGCACGCCAAAGAATTCTCCAAAAAGATTCTTCACGCTGCGCAACAGATGCTATCACTTTCAGATCGGGCGTTTTACCGGGTGTAGAAAGTGGATCACCCAATGCGTTGCCGGGTTGCTGGGCACTGATACCGGTACTGACTGCAGCAGTCTTCATGGGCTGCCTTCTCCTGCCATCCATGGCTTGAGGGCCTCTGGGCGTACACTTCTCCCATCGAACCGTTTACTCCTATGAGTTTAAGGAGGGACAAGGAAGAGCGCAATTTTTTTGTCGGCTGGGTTAAGACGAGAATACGAATCTTTCGCCAAAAAAATGGCACATCAGTCTCACATCGAAACTGCAGAATCGGTTGGCGCAGCCCCCAGCCGCAAACCGATATGTCGCCGCAAGATCCGCGCAACCGGAATGGATAACCCTCCAAGAAAGAGCGCGATATATCCAACTCGACTCATCTGAATGCTACCCGCCTCAAGCCCTACACTGACCACCCATCCCCCTAAGAGACTCGCAGCCGACATTGCCAAATGCTGCATCGAGGCATTCGCACTTAAAAAAGCCCCCCGTGACTCAGGGCGCGCAGCCGAAGTGATCATCGAAGTTGCCGGCACAAATCGAGCATTCATCATGACCATAAAAAAGGTGCTCGCCGTCAAGACCACCGGCAATGGAGCAGGCCCGAGGTGGGAGATCACTCCAATGGGCACCAGCGCAACGAGCGCCGCCACCTGAAAAACTTCGACTTTTCCATAGCGATCCGAGAGCTTGCCCGTGATTCGAGCCCCGATAATCGTAAACAGTCCACCGCACAGATAAAGAAGAGAGAGGTTCTCTTCGCCCAGTTTCACGTTCTGAACTAAATGCGGATTCAGATAAGGAATAAAGGTGAACATGCCAAAAACCAGGGTGATATTCAGCGCCATCGCCCAGCGGTGCTCAGGATAAGAAAAAACTTGAACAAACCTTCCTAAGCTCTGGAGAACACCTGTTTTCTTTTGAAAAGCGAGATGAGCATCCATTCGAGGCAACACCGACTGCGCAAAAAACCAGCCCACCACACAGACCCCCGTCAAAACATAAAATGGAGCCTGCCAATCGAAACGATTCGCCAAAAACAGTCCGATAGGTACACCAAAGACTGAGGACAACGAGAAAGCTGACAAGATGACCCCGGTGGCTCGCCCTCGACGCTCTTCTGGAATCGTCTCGCCAATCACTGCAAAGATCAGCGCTTGAAGCACTCCGCCCGTTCCGCCCGCGACAGCGCGTGCAATCAGAAGCGAGTGATAGTCTGTCGCAACGGCACACAACAACGTCGCACCGGCAAAGACACCAAACAAAGAAAGGATTGCGGTTTTACGTGCGAATCGATCAATCAAAAGCGCAACCAAGAAACCCGAAACTGAGGCTGCAGCCGTATAGGCGCTGACCAGTACTCCGAACTCGACCGGAGTGATTTGAAAAAGGCGCATGAGTGGCGCACCCAAGGGCATCAAAATCACGAAATCCAGAGTATGGCAGAACTGAATCAGCGTCAGCACACCTAAGAGCACAGACTCGGGGATCCCCTGTCGACTCCAGAAGCGCTTTTGACCTTCAGGAGAGCCAGAGTTTTGATCGAGCACCATACCTTGAGTCTACCCGGGATCCAGAAAACGAAAAGCTTATATGTAGAATTGACCTGACGATCCTCATTATGAAGCGAATGTCAGGAGAAGGACTTCGCCCTCTTCGATCGACCTCGATTGGACTTTCTAAACTCCCAGGGCGGAATAGGGTTTGAATCTCTCCAGAGGCCTTTTTTCTGCTCGCGTGCTGACTTTTCAGCTGTCTCAAAGGCCAAGCGATCCTCGGAATTCTGCTCGTTTGCATAGTGTCGATAAAACCAAGCGCAGCCGTCCTGCACTTGCTTCCGATTCACCGTCACAGCAGGTCCCCCCCCTTCGGCGGGCGCAATCAGAATCGTTCCTAAAGACCGGCCATATCGGTCTAGCTTCCGAACACGCACCTGCACGGACCGACCTGCGACTTGATCAGCAAGGATTTTCCGGCAGAACTCCCCAAAAGGTTGTCCTTTTTCAGGCGCATCGATTCCATCCAAGCGAACCTTAACCGTTTGTTTCCTGCCGTCCGGCAAAGTTTCAAGCACGCTCAAAGTATCTCCATCGGCCACGCGAACCACTTGGCCACTCACGACTTGTAAG
>Ga0169931_10009476_pt1 | contig 14030 bp, 8 predicted proteins | sample Kivu_15m_20L_FD_129675 | JGI IMG/M metagenome (GOLD analysis project Ga0169931, IMG submission 129675) | Freshwater microbial communities from Lake Kivu, Western Province, Rwanda to study Microbial Dark Matter (Phase II) - Kivu_15m_20L... | ecosystem: Environmental > Aquatic > Freshwater > Lake ...
CCGCTGCCGTTCGACAGCGGTGCTCACGCCAACCCGGGCAGCGCCCCGGCGGTCGTGCTCTCGTTTCCGGTGATCGTCGAGGGCGCCGCGTGGATGCGGCTCGAGTTCTCGCAGGTGGAGCTCGCCGGCAGCGTGTTCGACGGCACCGGAGCGGTGCTGCGCATCACCTCGCTCTACGACGCGGCCGTGCAGGAACTCAATGCCGTGCACGTCGGGCAGTGGCGCAACACCTCGGCCTACTTCAACGGGGACGAGGTGCTCGTCGAGGTGCTGGCGCAGCCGGGCAGCGGGCCGAGCCGGGTGGTGCTCGAGGCCGTCACCGTCGACCTCTCGGGTCTGCCGGAGTCGATCTGCGGCCCGACCGACGACCGCGTGCTCTCGAGCGACAACCGCGCGGGGCGACTCGTCCCGGTCGGTTGCACGGGCTGGGTGATCAACGACTGCAACGCCTGCATGCTCACGGCCGGGCACTGCAGCGGCACCAACCTGCAGGTGCTGCAGTTCAACGTGCCGCTCTCGACGAGCACGGGCACGATCCAGAACCCGCCGCCGGCGGACCAGTACGCGATCGACATGTCGAACGTGCAGACCAACGGTGGTCAGGGCGTCGGCAACGACTGGGCCTACTTCGGCGTGTTTCCGAACTCCAACACGGGCCTGACGCCGTTTCAGGCCTACGGCGGGCGCTACACGCTGGTGATCCCGCCGCCGCTCAACACGGCGGACCCGATTCGCGTAACTGGCTTCGGCACGCGCAGCAGCCCCGCGAGCTGGAGCCAAGTGCAGGAGACGCACGTCGGCGCGTGGGTCACCAACTCGGGCAACACGCTGCAGTACACGCCGGACACGACGGGCGGGAACAGCGGCTCGCCGGTGATCCACGAGCCCACGGGCAACGCCATCGGCATCCACACCCACGGCGGCTGCACAGCGACCGGCGGCGCCAACGCCGGCACCAACACGAACCACCCGGGCCTGCAGGCTGCGCTGTCCGTGCCGACTGGCTTGTGCGCTGCGGGCTTCTCGGTGGTCGGCGGCGTTCCGACCACGATGGGCGTCGGGACTCCGCTCACGATCCAGATTCAGGTGAGCGGCGGCGTTGTCGCGGGCTCGCCGACCCTGCACTACCGCTACCAGAGTGGAGCATTCGTCGCCGTTCCGATGACGGCCGGCTCCGGGGCGCTGTACGCGGCGACGCTCCCTGCTCCGCAGTGCGGGGACACGCCGCAGTTCTACATCAGCGCCCAGAGCGCGACGTGCGGGCTCGTCACCAACCCCGCCGGTGCACCGGGCGCGTTCCACGCGCCGACGCTTTCAGGCGGCGTGGCCGTCGACGTGTTCGCCGACACCTTCCAGACCGACAAGGGCTGGACCACGGCGATCGTCGGCGCGACGGCCGGACAGTGGCAGCGCGGCGTGCCGGTCAACGACCCGAACTGGGCGTACGATCCTGCCAGCGATGGCGATGGCTCGGGCGCGTGCTACCTGACGCAGAACGCGACCGGCAACACGGATGTCGACGGCGGCTCGGTCGTGCTGACGTCGCCGACCCTCGACCTCCCGGGCGGCAGCTGCGCGATCCGCTACCTCTACTACCTGAACCTGACGGTAGCGAACGGAGCCGACTCGCTGCTCGTGGAGGCTAGCTCCAGCGGCACGGCGGGTCCGTGGGTGACGATCGCGTCGCATACGACGAGCGCGACGACGTGGCGCTCGAGCGAGATCACGGCGGCTCAGCTCGCGACGGCCGGGGTTCTGGCGAGCTCGGACGTGCGCGTGCGCTTCACCGCGACGGATGCCGGGACGCCGTCCATCGTCGAGGCCGGTGTCGACGGATTCCGCGTCGTGCGCACGGCCTGCGCGCTCGTGCAGCGCTACTGCCAGAGCGGCGCCGCGGGCTCGGTGATCAGCGCGACGGGCTCGACGAGCATCGCCGCCAACGACCTCGCGCTCCACGCCAGCAACGTGCCGCCGCAGAAGTCGGGCCTGTTCTTCTGCTCGATCGCGCGGCAATCGACGCCGCTCGGCAGCGGCACGCGCTGCGTCGGCAATCCCGCCCGGCGCCTGCCCGTGGTGAGCTCCGGGACGGGCACGACGCTCGACTACGCGCTCAACCTGTCGACCGTGGCGATCGCCCCGGTCTCGGCCGGGGAACTGTGGAACTTCCAGTGCTGGTTCCGCGACGGGGTGCAGTCGGACCTCTCCGATGCCCTGCAGGTGATCTTCGTTCCCTGAACGGGCCCTCGTGCCCGGCGCCTCGAAGCGCGCTCGCCGGCCGCGCTTGGCCGGGCGAGCTCGCTTGTGCTTCAATGCGCCCATGACCCCGGTCGAGTTCTTCAACTTGGTGATGGAGCGCATCGAGGCGCACCCGCGCTACGGAGCGCTGATGCGCAACGCGGTCGCCGCTCAGGAGGAGCTGGTGCTCAACTACCACACGCACGGTGCGGGACAGCCCTATTGCGTGGCGGTGGGCGTGTACGACGGCGCGATCGCGCAGCTCGGGATCCTCGGCGAGTTCCGCGAGGTCGCTCACATTCGCGGCGTCGGTCGCGAGGAGTCCGAGTGCGAGCCCTTGATGGGGCTGTTCGCGGCGCTTCTGCAGCAGCGCTACGAGCTCGCGAAGACTCCGCGCATCTACCTGGCGGGCTCGCCGTTCGAGTTGGGGAACACGTGACACGCTCGCTGGGGAAGAGCCTGCTCGCAGCCTCTGCGCTCGCCTGCGCGAGCGCCTGCACGGCTCCGCATCCGGACGCGCCGCGCGAGTGGATCGAGTTCGGCGCCGGCGTCGCGGATCCGACGCGCGGAGCGGCCGTGGACTACGGCGATGCGCTCATGGTGTCGGTGGGGGGCGGCTACGACCTGAACGACGATCCGATCGTCGCCAGTTGGGAGCTCGGCGCGAGCTGGTCCAAGCACCAGCTCGACTCGGGCGCCGGCGATGTGCATCTGTGGCGCGTCCAGACCGGCCTTCGCGCGCGCGCGCGCATCGAAGGCACTCCGCTCGGTGTCCACGCGCGCGCGGGCCTCGAGTGGCGCGATGAATCCAGCGACGTCGTGATCGGCGTCGACCAGTGGGGCACCTACGCCGCCGCTGGACTCGACTGGTGGTACACGCCGTTCGCTTCGCTGGGCCCCGAACTCCTGTGGTTCCACGGTCAGGAAAACGGCCTCGACGAGGTTCGCTTCGCGATCCTCGCGCGCCTGTTCTAGGGTCCGCTCGAGAGCAGGGATCTAGTGCGGCTTCGCGCGCTTTGTTGCGACGCTCGCGGCTTGGTGCTCCGCAGCCGGGGAGCCCGCCACTTCAGTCCTTCGCCGCGAGTCCTTTCGTCGACGCGGAGGGAATCTTTCAGCGTGTTTTCTCTCGCACGCTCCACAGCTCGGCGTCGGCCCAAGCGTGCGTGCGCTCGAGCTCGATGCCTTGCTCGGGCTGCGGAAGAACGGCACGGCCGCCGAAGGGAAACCACAGGATCCAGCGCTCGCTCGCGGGCTCCGCGCTCCAGCGTTCGTAGAGACGCGGGTAGCCCGCCGGGCGCGCGGGGAGGGCCCGCGCACGCAGCCCCGCGTGCAAGAACAGCGCGTGGGGCTCGTTGGTGAAGCCCGCTCCCGCGGGCGGCGCGGCGCGCAGCGCGGCGAGTGCCTCGGACGAGTGCCAGGTGGCGTTGTCGTAGAGCCCGAGGCCGTCCGAGTGTGCGCGCTCGAATGTGCCGCGCGTGACGACGAACTGCCGCTGCAATGCGAACGCGCTCCACGCACCGAGCAGCAGCGCAGCGAGTCCGCGCCAGCGCTGGCGGAGCAACTCGTGCGCTCCCACGGCGCCGAGCAGCGCGCCGACTGCGTGGGCGGGCGACACGAGGCGCGCGTCGAGCGGGTCGAACTCGATCCAGTGCCGCAGCACGACGAGGCCGCCGGTGAACGCGAGCGGAAACAGCGCGACGGCCAGCTCGGGACGAGCCGCGCCCCGGCGCAGCAGCGCGAGTGCGCCGAGCGCCAGCAGCGCGCTCGCGCCCACGGTGAGCAGAGCGTGCGGCGCGGGCTCGAGCACGACGAACTGCTCGAGCGCGCAGCGCAGGTCGTAGCTCCAAGAGTCGCTCGCGGGGCCGCGTTTCGCTGCTGCGCTGGGCGCGAGCAGCGCATTGCGCAGAGTCCAAGCGAGCACGGGCAGCGCTGCGGCGAGGCTCACCGTCAGAGCGCGCAGCGCGCGACGACCGAGCTTGCCACCGTCGCGATCCACGAGCAATGCGAGCGCCACGCAGCCCAAGAGCAGCACGCCGACGTAGCGCTGCGCGAGAGCCAGCGCGCAACAGCACGCCAGCAGGGCCAGCGAGCCGCGCGAGCGTCGCTCGCCAAAGCGCAGCAGCGCCGCCAGCGCGGCGAGGACCAGCGCGGTGAAGACGGGCTCGCTCCAAGCCATGGTCGCGGTCGGGAGCGCCACGGCGACCAAGGCGAAGGACGCCAGTCCGGCGGTCAGGCGCGAGGCCGTGAGACGCCATGCGATCGCCGCCGCGAGCAGCGCATCCGCCGCGAGGGCCAGCGCGTGCAGGGCGACCGCGCGCTCCCCTAGCCCGCAGCCGAGGCCGCCGGGGAGCGCGAGCAGGAGCGGCTGCAGCGGCGGCCACAGGACGTAGGGCTCTCCGTCGACGCCGATCCAGCCGCGGCCCTCGAGCAAGCTCTCCGCAGCGGCGAGGTACTGCGCACCGTCGCTGTCGAGCCCCGGACCGTGGGGGCCGAGAGCGCCAGCAGGAGGGCCACGCCGCACAGAGCCGCGAGCGCCGGAGCGATCCAGCCCTTGGGACCGAGGGGCGCCGGGGCCGTCGGCATGGGCCAGAAGCTAGCAGAGGCCGTCTCGACGTGCAGTCTCGGTAAGTTCCTGCGGGCGCGCGTGTCCGGGACCTGTGGCGGGTACCATCTGCTCCGCTATCACCCTCGCGGGACATGGGCTGCAGCGCGCCGGAGCGCGCGGAGCCCGACCCCGGCCCAAGGCGCTCCAACCCCAAGGATCGTGCATGTTGCTCCCGTTCCGCGCCGTCGCGCTGTCGCTCGTCGGCTCGATCGCTCTCGTCGCCCCCTCGCTCGCCAGTGAAGGCTGGGTCGCGGACTTCGACGAGGCCGTCAAGCTCGCCAAGGCCGAGAAGAAGGACCTGTTCGTCGACTTCACGGGCTCGGACTGGTGCGGCTGGTGCAAGAAGCTCGACGCCGAGGTCTTCTCGAAGGAGGAGTTCCTCACCGCCGCCAAGAAGAGCTTTGTGCTCGTGGCGCTCGACTATCCGCGCGCGGAGGCGGTCAAGGCCAAGGTGCCCAACCCGCAGCGCAACAAGGAACTCTCGGAGAAGTACGAGATCCAGGGCTTCCCGACGCTGCTCCTCATGACGCCCGAGGGCGATGTCTTCGGCCAGATGGGCTACATGGCCGGCGGCCCGGCCGCGTTCGTGCCCGAGATGGAGAAGATCGTCGCGACCGGCAAGAAGGACCTCGCCGACGCAAAGGCCAAGGTCGCCGAGTACGAGGCGGCCACGGGCGACGACCGCATGGCGGCTTGGGACAAGCTCGCCGAGGCGCTCGAGAGCCTCTCCTCGGAGAGCGTCGCCGCCAAGCTCTACGTCGCCACCGTGCGCAGCGCGCTCGAGTTCGACAAGGACAACAAGGGCGGTCGCAAGCTGCGCGCCGTCAAGGCGCTGCTCAAGAGCGGCAACGGTGACGAGGCGATCTTCGCCGCGGGCCGCGAGCTCGACGCGAAGAACGAAAACGGCCTGCTCGAGCTGTGCGTTCAGGCACAGTTCCGCGGCGTGCGCGACGACAACACCGCGCGCGCGGCGCTGACGGCCCTCGAAGGCCTCAACGCGACCGGCAAGATGGTCGACAAGGCCCTGCACTTCGAGATGAACTACATGGCCGCCATGTGGTGCTCGCAGCCGCTGAGCGACATCCCGCGCGCGAAGATCTTCGCCGCCAAGGCCAAGGAGATCGGCAACGAGGACGCCGAGGCGATCGGCGCCCTCGACCAGATCCTCGCCCAGTGACCGCGGCGGGCCAGCGAGCCCGCAGCTGAAACCCAGCAGCCTCGGCCGCGCCTTGCGCGGTCGAGGCTGCGCTGCTTGTGGCTACACTGAACTCCGCCCATGGCGCCCGCAAACCGCCGCGACTCGCTCGCCTGTGCCGCGTTCGTGCTCGTGGCGGCGCTGGGCGCGGTGTTCGCCAGCGCGCGCGCGAGCTCGCTCTACGGGCTCGGCGTCGACGGCGACGCGGCGTGGCACCTCTCCGCCGGCGCGAGCCTCGCGCGCGGCGAGGGGCTCGTCACCTGCCTTGGCGAGGTCTTCTCGCTCTGGCCGCCGCTGTATCCGGCCGTGATGGCCGCGCTCGAGTGGTGCGGGCTCGATGTGCTCGATGCGCTGCGTGTGCTGCACCTTGCGGCGCTCGCCGCGAGCATCGTCCTGTCGGCGTGGCTCGCTTGGCGCGTCGCGGGGTCGCACCTCGCGGCGGTCGCGACCGCGGGCTCGCTGGCGCTCTCGTCGCGCATGCACGAATACACCGTGCAGGTCGTCTCGGAGACATTCTTCTTGCCGCTGGTGCTCGGCGCGCTCTCCGTTGCGCTCGCGCTGCAGCGCGAGTTCACGCGCAGCCGCTTCGCGTGGCTCGTGGTCTTGAGCGCGCTCGCATGCCTGCAGCGCTACCTCGGATTCGCGCTGGTGCTGTCCGTTGCGCTGCTCGCGCTCGCACGGCCCGAGTGGGGGAGCCTCGCCCAACGCGTGCGCCGAGTCGTTGTCTACGCGGCGGCTTCGCTCGCGCCGCTCGCGCTGTGGTTCCTGCGCAACCGCTCGCTCGAGTCGAGCTGGACGGGTGGCCGCGACGAGACTCCGCAGGGCTTGTCCGAGGCGCTGGCCGCGACCGCGGCGACGGTGCGGGGCTGGGCCGAGCCCGCGACGGCGACTTGGCTCGGCTGGGCCGTGATGTTGGGGCTGTGCGTTTCGGTTGTAGCGCTCGCGCTCCAGCGGCGGGAGGCGCGCGGCGCGCTGGCGCTGCTCGCGACCTTCGCCGCGCTGTACGCGACGCTGCTCGTGGCGCTCGCCTCGAACGTGGTGCTCGATGCAATCGGCGATCGGCTGCTGCTGCCCGCGCTGCCGGTGCTTGCGATCGTCGGCTGGAGCGCGCTGTTCGCCCTCGGCGGGGTGCCACCGCTCGCTGGCCGCGTGCTCGTCGCGCTGGCGTGGCTCGACGCGGCCCCGCGCACGGGCGAGCGCATCGAGCACTGGCGGGCCGAGGGCGCCGGCGGCTTCCACACGCGGCTGTGGCAGGAGCACCCTGTGACGGTCGCGCTGCGCGCCGCGAAGCTCGAGGGGCCTTGTTGGTCGAACGGTCCCGAGCTCGTGTGGCTCGAGAAGGGGATCGAGGTGCGCTTCCTGCGCGGGAGCGTGAAGGCATGGGAGCGCGCGGGCGAGGCCGCAGCGCGCTCCGGCGGTTCGCTGGCTTGGTTCCAAGAGAACGCGCGTCCCGCGGCCTTTCCGGAGGCGCTTGCGCGCGCGGTCGAGCTCGAGCCGCTCGCGGACGTGCGCGACGGCCTGCTCCTACGGCTCGCGCCTCGCTGAAGGGGCCTCGGGCTCGCTACAGTGCCGGCTCTCGCCCCCTGAAGGTGAGACCCAACGAGCCATGAGCCATCCCGCCGCATCCAATCCCGTCCCCGAGGCTTCCCACTTCGTCGAGGAGCGTATCCTCGTTGACCGCGCCGCAGGCAAGCATGGAGGGCGTCTCAACACGCGCTTCCCCCCCGAGCCCAACGGCTACTTGCACATCGGCCACGCCAAGGCGATCTGCGTCAACTTCGGGCTCGCGCTGCGCCACGGCGGCGTGTGCAACCTGCGCTTCGACGACACGAACCCGACCACGGAAGAGGTCGAGTACGTCGAGTCGATCCAGAAGGACGTGCGCTGGCTCGGCTTCGACTGGGGCGAGAACCTGTTCTACGCCTCGGGCTTTTTCGAGCAGATCTACGGCTTCGCCGAGGAGCTCGTGCGCAAGGGGCTCGCCTACGTGTGCGACCTCTCCGGGGACGACGTCAGCCGCTACCGCGGCGCGCTCACCGCGCCCGGCAAGGACAGCCCGTTCCGCTCGCGCAGCGTCGAGGAGAACCTCGACCTCCTGCGTCGCATGCGCGCGGGCGAGTTCGAGGAAGGCTCGCGCACGCTGCGCGCGAAGATCGACATGGCGAGCCCGAACTTCAACCTGCGCGACCCGGTGCTCTATCGCATCTTGAAGAAGCCACACCACCGCACGGGCAGCGCCTGGTGCATCTATCCGACCTACGACTACGCGCACCCGATCTGCGACGCGCTCGAGGGCATCACGCACTCGCTCTGCACGCTCGAGTTCGAGAACCACCGGCCGCTCTACAACTGGGTGCGCGACAACGTCAGCGTCGCGGCCAAGCCCGAGCAGATCGAGTTCGCGCGCCTGAACCTGACCTACACGGTGCTCTCCAAGCGCAAGCTGCTGCGGCTCGTGCAGGAGAAGCGCGTGTCGGGCTGGGACGACCCGCGCATGCCGACGATCTCCGGCCTGCGCCGCCGCGGCTACACGCCCGAGGCCATTCGCGCGCTGTGCGAGCGCGTCGGCGTCGCCAAGTTCAACTCGACCGTCGACGTGGTGCAGCTCGAGAACGCCCTGCGCGACGACCTCAACAAGCGCGCGCCGCGCGCGATGGCGGTGCTGCGCCCGCTCGAGCTCGTGATCGAGAACTACCCCGCGGGCGCGGGCGAGGAGCTCGACGCGGTCAACAACCCCGAGGATCCCTCGGCCGGCACGCGCAAGGTGCCGTTCAGCGCGCGGCTCTTCATCGAGCGCGACGACTTCCGCGCGGACCCGCCCAAGGACTTCTTCCGCCTCGGTCCGGGCCGCGAGGTGCGCCTGCGCTACGCGTACTTCGTGACCTGCACGGGCTTCGACACGGATCCGGCCACGGGCGAGGTGATCCGCGTGCGCTGCACCTACGACCCGGCGACCAAGGGCGGGGATTCGCCGGACGGGCGCAAGGTCAAGGGCACGATCCACTGGGTCAGCGCGGCCCATGCGCTGCGCGCCGACGTGCGGCTCTACGACCACCTGTTCGCCGCCGAGCATCCCGAGGACGTGCCCGAGGGCACGGACTTCATGACCAACCTGAACCCGCGCTCGCTCGAGGTGGTGCCCGGCGCCGCGCTCGAGCCGATGCTCGCCTCGGCCGCCCCCGGTTCGCGCTGGCAGTTCGAGCGCCACGGCTACTTCTGCGCCGACGAGAAGGACTCGCGTCCGGGGAGCCCGGTCTTCCACCGCGCCGTGTCCCTGAAGGACACGTGGGCCAAGGTCGAGAAGCGCCAAGGCGGCAAGAAGTAGTCCGGCCACGCCGAATCCGGGACATGAGCGGGCGCGGTGCCTTGACGGGCCGCGCCCGCGCTCCTTGGATGGCCGATGCAGCCTCCGGAGTCTTCCGTGCGCAACGTCCTCATCCTCGGCTCGGGCCGCAGCGGCACGAGCATGGTCGCCGGCACGCTCGCCGGCGCGGGGTGGTTTGTGGGCGCCCGTCCCTACGCACCGCGCTCGTCGAACCCCAAGGGCTTCTTCGAGTCGCCGGACGTCAACGGCGTGAACGAGCTGCTCCTGTCCGTGGTCGTGCCGGCCGCGGAGCGCATGGGGCCGTGGCAGCGCTGGCTGGCGTGGTTGCCCGAGGGCGTCGAGTGCGCGAGCTCGCCGCGCGTCGAACGCAGGCTCGCGCAGCTCGTGGCGCAGAAGCCGTGGTGCTTCAAGGATCCGCGCCTGTGCTACACGCTGCCGGTGTGGCGCCCGCACATCGGGAACGCGGGGCTCGTATGCGTGTTCCGCGACCCCGCCGTCACCGCGCGCAGCATCGCCAAGGAGTGCGCGCAGGAAGACTATCTCGCGAGCCTGCGGATGACCGAGGAGCGCGCGCTCTCGGCGTGGACCGCCATGTACCGCCGCATTCTCGATCGCCATCGCCACGAGGGGGATTGGCTGTTCCTGAACTACGAGCAGTTGCTCGACGCGTCCGGCCAGCGCCGCCTCGAGGACTTTGTCGGAGCTCCGATCTCGCGCGCCTTCCCGCAGGCCGAGCTGCGCCGCACGCACAGCGAGGAGGCACTGCCGGAGTCGGTTGCGCACGCCTACGAAGAGCTCTGCGAGCTCGCCGGATACACGGCGGAGCGGCGTGCCCGGCGAGCTCCGCTGCCGGCGCGGAACGCGGACGCGCGCACGGCGCTCCGGCTCGCCCTCGAGACGCTCGCGGCCGAGCGTCCCGCCTTGCGGGCAATTTTGCGGGGCGCGTCGACGCCCGAGGACATCGAGCAGCGCGTGCGCGCCAGCGCGAGTGCGACGTCGAGCGTGGTCGAAGACCGCGTGTCCGTCGACGGACGCCTGCCCTCGATCGCGCTGTGGGAGCGCACGTTGCGCGAGCTCGGGAGCCAAGACCTCGGTGCGCTCGAGGCCACGGGCCAATCCGCCGCGGCGGAAGCGCTCGTCGGCGCGGTGCGCAGCGCCTTGGCGGAGCTCGTCGACGTCTGGCAGCGCGAGGAGCGCATCGCGCGCCACGAGCGTGCGATCGCCGGAGTGCCGTGGCCGATCGCGAGCCGCGCCGCGCGGCGCGTCCTCGCTTGGCCCGTGTGGGAGAGCGAAGCGCTCGAAGCCTTCCTGCGCGCGCAGGTCGCGCCGTTGCTCGGCCCCGACGCGCCGGCCCTCTGTTTGCGCCACGATGCGGAGCACGATGGCGACATCGACGCCGCGCTCGCTGCGCTCGAGCAGGCCTACGCGCGAGCCTTTCCGCAGTCGCCGGAGATCGAAGTGGTGCTCCTGCAGGAGCCGATGCCGCGCGACGAGCTCGCGCGCGTCGGGCTCGCCGTCGATGCGGCGCTCGAGCCGCTCGCGGACCGCGACAACGTGCGGCGCGCGTGGCTGCTCGGCACGGGCGCGCGGTTCCTCGACGACGCTCGCTGAAGGCGCGCAGCAGTCCGCTCGCGGTTCGCCGCCGCCCCAGCCTCGCTGGCCAGTGCCAAACGATCGCGGGCCGCGCGCTCTCTCGAACGCGCGGCCCGCGATCACAGTTCGCCCTCGCGATCAGGCGACGGCGAGGTCGCTGCGGCGCGCGACGATCGTCACGCGTCGACCGGCCGAGTAGTCGTCCGCGCCCTCGACGCCCGGGCCCGCGGGGAACTCGACGGGCAGGATCTCGGGCTCGAACCCGAGTTCGCGCAGCGTGCAGAGCAGCGCGTCGAGGTTCGGCACGACCTTGCCGCTTTCGGCGCTGCGCGCATCGAGGAACGGTTCGTTCGGGTTGCGCTCGGGAGCCTCGGGCCCCTCCGTGACGCGCGTGTCGAGCACGATCGCTTCGCCGGCGAGCTCCGCGCAGGCCGCGAGCACGTCGCGGTAGCCGTGGAGGTGGTGGAGGATGCCGGCGCACAGCACCATGTCGAAAGGCCCGTGCTGCCGCACGCTCCACAGGGCCGACGGATCCGAGATGTCGCCCTTCACGAAGCGCCACGCGCCCTCGGGAAGGAAGCGGTTCGTGCGCCAGTAGAGGTCGGCCTGACGCAGGCACAGCTCGCGCGTGTCGATGCCGGTGACGCGCGTCGCTCCGCGGCGTGCGTACTGCGCGGACCAGAAGCCGCAGTTGCTGCCGACCTCGAGCACGGAGCGCCCGTGGATCTCGATGCGCCGCAGCGCTTCCTCGACCAGCAAGTGTGCGCGGCAACGCATCGAGTTTTCGAGCGCTTCGGGCGCGATCGGGCTGCCGACGCCGGGCGTCACGCGCAGGTTGCCGAGCACGACAGGGTAGTACCACGGGTGCAGCGCTTGGATGCGCTCGACCACTTGCCAGTTCACCGTGTCGAGCACGGCGTTGGAGTACAGCTGCGGACGCTGCGCGCTCGGCAGGCCCTGCAGGATCGCGGTCACGAACGTGTCGCTCGTGCGCACGACCTTCTCGCCGAGCGCGCCGAACAGCTCCGCGCGCGGCCCGCTCGCCGAGGACTCGAGCGCGATGGCGCAGGTGACCATCCGCTTGAGCGACGCGTACTGCGCCGGACCGAAGGCGTCGTCGATGAGGAGCACGTCGAGCTCGGCGTCGATTCCGAGCACGCGCGCGTGGGCGGTGAGGAGCGCCTCGGTCGCCGCGCGGGCGTCGGGGTCGAGCGCGGGGTCGCGGCGGAGGCACAGGCACGCGCCGGTGCGACCTACAAGGTGGCGCGCGAAGGTGTCGAGCAGGCGCTCGAGCTCCGCGCCGTCGCGCCAGTCGGGCCAGGCGAACACGAGCGTGTCGGCGGCGGTGGCGATCTCGATCGGGTCTTCCTGCGAGGGCGCCGGCGCGGTCAGCTCCTCGGCGGCGCGGGCGAGCAGCGCGGCGGCGCTCTCCCGGTCGCTGGGCGTGGCGTTCGGGTCGAGGGCGAAGGGCGCGGGGATCTGGGGCTGGGTCGTTTCCATGGCGTGGGGTGGGCCGGTGGGTTGGCAACCGGCGACTGTCATGTTTCGGACAGGAAACGGAAGAACTTGCGCCCCGCCGCGTGGATCCCGGTTCAGGGACAGGCGGCCGACAGGGCGGCCTTCTGGCGCTGTTCCCACGCCAGCCGGTCGCGCACCGCCTTGCTCTCCGCATGCTCGCCGAGCGCGCTCCGCCAGCCTTCGTGCAGGAGCTCGCAGCGTTCGAGCTCGCCAGCGGCCTCGCAGGCCTGTGCGAGCCGAGCGGCTCCGGCGGCGAGCTCGCAGGCGAGCGCCGAGTCGCCGTCCGGGCTCCATGGGCGTCCGGCCTGAGCGAGTCCGCGCGCGATTCCGATGCGGAAGGTGAGGTCGCAGAGCGCCACGGCCGCGCGGCGGCCCGTGGGCGTCGCGGGAACGCTGGCAGGAAGGACCTGAGCGTGAGCGAGCAGGACTTCGAGGACCTGCGCGGCACGCTGCAGCATGTCGGCGCTCGCGCCGAGGGCCAACCAAGCGGCGACCTCGCGCGCGTCGGAGTGCTTGTCGGCGAGATGCAGCAGGTTCGGGACGCTGCGCTCGAAGTTGCGCAGCATGTCTGCGGCGGCCGCGGCCTTCAGGTGCAACCCGCGCGCGCTCGCGAGCTGGACGTTGCGCGCGCCGAGCCGCGCGAGCTCGCGCGCGAGGTCGAGCTCTTCCCAGCCCCACGCGCGGAAGGCCGGATCGAAGCGCAGGCCGCGGCTGGTCAGCAGCTCGTGCCGGAACGACCAGTTGTCCGTGAACCAGTGCGTCCAGTCGACCTCGCCCTCGAGCTGGGCCATGCGCGCATTCGAGCGCGCGCCCATCCACGTGCCCCAGAATCCGGGCTCGACGCCCCAGTCGAGTGCGCCGAGCGCGGTCGCGAGCTCGTCGCCGCTGGTGCGGTGGAACTCGAGATGCGCGCGCACGAAACCCGCGGTGGGGACGATGTCGCTGTCGCAGAAGATCACCACATCGCCCGTGGCGTGATCGAGGCCCGTATTGAGCGCGGCGCCGCGACCTCCGTTGCGCGCACGCGTCACGACGCGGAACGTCGGCGGCAGGCCGAGGCTCTCGAAGAAGGCATGCAGCGGCGGTTGCGAGCCATCGTCGACGGCGAGCAGCTCGAACTGCGTGTCCTGAGCCTCGCGCGCGAAGCCCTCGAGCACCGGACGCAGCAAGTCGAAGCGGTTGTAGCAGGGAATCACGACCGAGACGGTGCGCGGGGTGCGCGCGCGAGCGGCCGCGACGAGGCTCGGTCGCAGCGCGTGCTCGAGCTCGCGTCGGCGTCCTTCGCGGAACGTGGCGATCCAAGCGTGCGATCCGAGGGCCGAGTCGCAACGCTCGAGGAACGTGCGCGCGTCGCCTTCGCTTCCCAGTGCGAGCGCAATCGCGGAACCGAGCAGCCATGCATCGGGTAGCTCGGGACGCAGCGCGGTCTGCAGCTCGCGCAGGGCGACCTGCGCCTTGCCGGAGTCGAGCAGGGTCTCGACGAGCCCGAGGCGTGCTTCGACCTGTTCCTTGTTCGCGGCGAGGGCCGCGCGGAAGGCTCGCTCGGCCTGCGGCCAGTC
>Ga0169931_10009477_pt1 | contig 14030 bp, 13 predicted proteins | sample Kivu_15m_20L_FD_129675 | JGI IMG/M metagenome (GOLD analysis project Ga0169931, IMG submission 129675) | Freshwater microbial communities from Lake Kivu, Western Province, Rwanda to study Microbial Dark Matter (Phase II) - Kivu_15m_20L... | ecosystem: Environmental > Aquatic > Freshwater > Lake...
CGCCTGTGACGCGCTGCCCGGAGACCTGTCACGGCTGGAGCGGTTGAACCGGGTCACGGGCATCCGCGCCCTGGTCAGCGAGGAGGATGTGGCTCGCATACCGCCCACCGGACCGCTGCTGGTGGTGGCCAACCACGCCTTCGGCGGCGCGGATCCGCAGGTGCTGGCCACGCTGCTGGACCGCGTCCGACCCGATGCCCGCTTCATCGCCAATCACCTGCTCACCGTGCTGCCGGTGGTGCGTGAGCGGTCCTTCGCGGCGAGCGTGCTGAACGAGTCCGATGCCCGCACCGCCAACGCACGCACGCTGCGGCAGGTCTTCGACTGGCTGGAGCAGGGGCATTGCGTGATCGTGTTCCCGGCCGGCCAGGTGAGCCACATGCGATGGGGACGGTGGCATGCGGTGGACGGCCACTGGAAGACCCAGGTGGCCCGCATCGCCCGCCGAACGCACGCCACCGTGCTGCCGGTGTTCGTGGACGGCGCCAACCGTCTGCGATTCCAGCTGGCTGGCCTGATCCACCCGTTCCTGCGCACGATCCTGCTGGCCCGCGAGTACGTGGCGGCTGGCGGTCGGCAGGTGCGGCTGGTGGTGGGTTCGCCCATTCCGGCGGAGGAGCTGCTGGCGCAGGGCGGTGACGACGACATCATGCGTCACCTGCGCGTGCGCACCTACCTGCTGCGCACGCGGCTGGATCGTCCGCGTCACGCGTTGCCCTCGCTGGCCTCGCCGCATCCGGTGGCGGATCGTCCGCAACACGAGCCGGCGGAGCTGGCCGCGGAGCTGTCCGGCTTGCCGCCCGAGGACCTGCTCCTGCGCTCGGGCGAGATGGAGGTCTACTGCACCCGCTGCGAGCGGATCCCGCTGAACATGCTGGAGATCGGGCGCCTTCGGGAGATCAGCTTCCGCAGCGTGGGCGAGGGCACCGGTAGGGCCATCGACATCGACCGTTTTGACGCCCGCTATCGGCAGATGCTGGTGTGGAACGCCCGCACGCAGGAGGTGGTGGGTGGCTATCGACTCGGCTTCACCGACGAGATCCTGCGCGAGCAGGGGATCGACGGCCTCTACACCAGCACGCTCTTCCGCTATCCACCCTCGGCGGTGGAGGCGCTGGGCCCGGCCATCGAGCTTGGTCGCAGCTGGATCGCACCGGCCTGGCAGCGTCGTCCCACGCCGCTGATGCTGCTGTGGAAGGGGCTGGCCCAGATCGCGCTGCGTGACCCGCGCTACGCCATGCTCTTCGGCCCGGTCAGCATCTCCGACGAGTACCAGAGCATGTCCAAGCGGTTCATCATGGCGTTTCTGGAGAGCCACAAGGCCGCCAACGCCTTCGCGGCAAGCGTGCGGCCGCGCAACCCACCCGCCGCGGAGCCGTTCCTGGACTGGGACCCGGACCACACCCGGGCGGTGGTGCGCAGCGTGGAGGACGTGGACCGCGTGGTGCGCGAGATCGAGCGAGGTGGCAAGAGCGTCCCCGTGCTGCTGCGGCAGTATCTCAAGCTCAACGCCCGGCTGATCGCCTTCAACGTGGATCCCGACTTCGGCAACGTGGTGGACGCGCTCATGTACCTGGACCTTCGGATGGCGCCGCGGCGGCTGCAGGACTTCTACTTTGGCCAGGGCGCCGACCGCTTCCGCGAGCACCACGCCCGGCAGGGATTCACGCAGTCGGCCTGAGCGGCGGGCTTGCCGCCGCGACTTCCTTGCGGGAGCATGCGATCATGGCCATGTCCCTCGCCCCCAACGCGGAGTCGCACATGCCACAGGTGGGCAGCGGGACGCTGGAGCAACTGGGTTCCATGGTCAGGGAAGCCGCGCCGCGTGCGCGGCGCGTGCTGGTGGCCGTGGACGCCAACGCGAGATCACCCTGGGGCGGGCTGGTCAGCCGGTCCATCGCCGCGTCGGGGTTGCACGTGCATGAGCACGCGATCGCGGCCTCGGAACCCGGCAAGTCGATGCAGGCGGTGCAGTCGCTCTGGCAAGCCATGCTTGCGGCGGGTTTGCACCGGGCCGACGTGCTGGTGGCGCTGGGCGGCGGCATCGTGGGCGACCTGGCGGGCTTTGCCGCGGCCACCTACCTGCGGGGCGTCGACTGGATCGCCGTGCCGACCACGCTGCTGGCCATGGTGGATGCCAGCATCGGGGGCAAGACCGCGGTCAACGTGCCGCTGCCGGGAGGCGGATTGGGCAAGAACATGGTCGGCTCGTTTCATGCCCCCGTGCGGATCGTGGCCGACGTCCGCACCCTCACCACACTGCCGCCCCGCGAGCGTTCCGCAGGCATGGCCGAATGCGTCAAGCACGGGCTGCTGGCGGATCCGGGGCTGGTGGATTGGATCCGTTCCAACGCCGGCGCGATCGCGGCCCTGGACCTGCCCGTCATGGAGACGCTCGTGCGTCGCTGTGCGGCCATCAAGGCCGCGATCGTGGCCCGTGATCCGCTGGAGAAGGGGGAGCGGGCCCATCTGAACCTGGGCCACACCTTCGCCCATGCCATGGAGTCCTTGTTGCACGACCGCCTCAATCACGGCGAGGCCGTGGGAATGGGCCTTCTGGCGGCCATGGCGGCCAGCCGCGCGGCAGGCTGGTGGCCCCAGGCGGACCCCGAGCCCTTGCGGCAGCTGCTGGCACAACTTGGGCTGCCCACGCGACTTCCGGGCGCGATTGATCGGGTCGCCTTGATGCGTGCCATGGGCTTTGACAAGAAGTCCGAGGGCGGGCGTCTTCGGTTGATCCTGCTCCGCGGCCCCGGCCAGCCTGGCGTGCTGGGGGATCCGCCCGAGGACGTGGTGGCTGCCGGCTGGCAGGCCATCGGCGGCTGACGCAGGGCCCTCGGTGCCTTCAAAGTGAAACGCGGTCTTGGACCGATGACCAAGGGTCCCGTGAAGCGCGCCGGAGGCGCGTGGGGATCCGGACCCCGGACCGGGGCGGCCATGAATCGGTGAACGCACGGATGCGAACGATCGCCATCGTCAATCAGAAGGGTGGTTGCGGCAAGACCACCACCAGCATCAACCTGGCGGCCACGCTGGCCGCCCGCGGGCTGCGGACGTTGCTGGTGGACATGGATCCACAGGGACACTGCGGCGCGGGCCTGGGCGTTCCCGAGGACCGGATCGAGAGCGGCATCGCCGAGGCGCTGCTGGCCGAACCCGTGGGCGGTGAGCGGCCCGAGTCCATGCTGTGGGAGGTGGCCCGCAACCTGCGGCTGGCCCCGAGCACGGTGGCGCTGGCAGGCCTGGAGGCGGCCCGCGGTGGCCTGGCATCCGTGTCGGACCGTGACGCTCGGCTGGCCAGGCTGCTGGACCGGCTGGCGGACCGCTTCGACTGGTGCATCGTGGACTGCCCGCCCACGATCGGCCTGCTCACCTTCAACGCCCTGCGAGCGGCGGACGAGGCGCTGGTGCCGGTGGAGACCGGCTACTTCGCCCTCAAGGGCAGTGAGCGGCAGGTGGCCACCATCGAGGCCATGGCCGCTCGCCTTGGAAGGCCGCTGCCCCTGCACATCCTTCCCACGCTGCACCGGCCCAGCGCCAAGCTGGCGGCCGATCTGTACGCGGCGATCCAGCGGCGTCACGGCGCCGCCACGCTGCCGGTGACCATCCGCGAGCACGAATGCCTGCGCGAGGCGGCCGGCTTTGGCCAGCCCGTCACCGAGTACGCGCCGGGTTCCGAGGCCTGTCAGGACTTTGCGGCTCTGGCCGAGTGGCTGCTGTCTCATCCGGCGGAGAGCACCCGGAGCGTTTCGCGGGCCACGGCCCTGGCGTCACCGCCCGAGCCACCACCGGCGGAACCTGCCAGCCCGCGCGTGGCGGACCTGCTGGCTCGCATGCGGGCCCACGCTGGCTTCACGCCCGAGCCGGCAACGCTGGCGGACAAGGCCGAACCTGCATCCGCCAACCCGCCCACGAACCCGGAGGGGGTGGCGTGAGCCTGGACGACCGCTTTGATCGGCTGGCTTCGCTGTTCCTTGGCGATCTGGAGCCCACATCCACCTCGGGCATGGAAGCCGCCATGGGCCGGGGTCGAGGCACCGATTCGTCAAGGTTGCTGGGGGAGGAGGAAACGCCGGTGATCACGCCGCTGGTGGCGGGCAACCTGCCCGTGCTGTCCCACCCCTGGCTCTGGCATGTGGCCGCGCGGCTTGACGCCCGTCCCTCCGCGCTCATCCGGCTGGCCGCCGATGGCGTGCAGGTGGCCATGCTCAATGCGGCTGGCGGTGCGGAGTTTTCACGAGATGACCTGGCGGCCTGGTGTCTGGAGGCCGCCACCGTTGCCCGACGCTGGTACGTGGTTCCCCGATCCGGTGGTGAGATCGACACGGTCTCGGCGCTCGGTGCCGAGGAAGTGGTGGTGCTGACCGGCGGAGACGAGGCGGCGACGGTGGCGGCCTACCAGTGGGTGCGCCGGCTCGTGGAGGCCGCCAAGTCGGCCGGCCACGCGCCGCCGCTCACGCCGCTGGCGGTGGTGGGATGCCCGGACCGAACCGCGCGGCAGGTGGCCAGCGACGTGGACACCAACGCCCAGGGCTTTCTGGGCCATGCGGTGTCGTTCGCCGGTGCGTTCCCGCAGTTGGAGCGCACCAGCGTCACGCAGCAGCGATTCTTCGGCGAGTGCGTGCCGCCGGCTGTGCTTCGGGAGGTGATCCGGGAGGCGGCCCGCGCGGCGCAGGCGGCCCGCACCAGCGTGGCCGCGCCGGCGCCCGATCCCTCGCCTCTGTCTTCCACTTCGGCGGGCCCTTCCGTGCCCGCCGGATCGGAGTGTGGCGATCGTCCGGAGCAGCCCGCATCGCTGCTGCCGGGGCTTTGGTCATTGGCGATCCAGTGCCCGGATCACCCAAGCGTCACCTTGGCCACGGACGAGTCCGGGCGCCTGCACCTGCTGGCGTGGCACCCGGAGGTGGCCGCCCTGCGGGCCGCGGCGATCTGGGCGCGTCGCCATGCCACGCTGCTGCGTGCGGCGTTCCCCGGCCTGGCGGCGGATCCCATGCCCCTGGTGGAGCGACTGCTCTTCACGGACGCCACCGCCGCGGTGGCATGGCACCACGCGGGCATGCGGCTGGATCTCTTCGTGCGCCTGCCGGATGGCTGGCTCTGGGTGCCGCTGAACAACGATCGCCAGCTGGGCGGCTGAGCCCTAGACCGGCAGCGACCGGCCCAGCACGCGCAGCCAGTTCCCATGCCGGAAGGCGGACAGATCGCTCGCGGCAAGTCCCGCCGCCGTCAGCGCCGCGTCCAGATGGGGCAGTTCCTCGGGCCGACCCGCGCCTGGCGGGCAGTCCAGTGGGGTGAAACCGCCGTCGAAGTCGCTCCCCAGCGCGATCACCCCAGGCCCCGCCAACGCCCGCACATGCATCACGTGGGCCACGGCGTCCGACATGGTGGCTCCGGGCGTGGGCTTGAGGAACTTGCCGAAGAGGTTGAGCCCGCACAGGCCGCCGCGGTCGGCGATCGCCAGGATCTGACCGTCCGTCAGGTGACGCGGCGAATCACCGGCCAGCACGGCACAGTTGGAGTGACTGGCCACCACGCACCGCTCGGTGCATGCCAGAAGATCCTCGAAGGCGGCTCGGCTCAGGTGTGACGCATCGTGCAGCACGCCCGCGGCGTCCAGCGCCCGGACCAGCTCGCGGCCGGCGTGTGTCAGGGGTCCGTCCGCCGCGTTTCCACCGGCCCATCGCGAGCCAAGGGCCCAGGTGAGACCGACCACGCGCACGCCCTGGTCGAACCACCACGCGGCCTCCTCTGGGTTGGCGATCGGATCGGCGCCCTCCATCAGCAGCACCACGCGGAGCGGGCCGTCCTGACCCAGTCCATCCAGCTCGCCGCGTCGGCGGACGATGCGGATGGAGCCCGCGTCCTCCATCCGGCGGTAGATCTCCAGTTGCCTCCGGCCCGCGTGGCCTGCGCGGGCACCACCCGGATCGTGGACCGGGTAACCCCACGGATCGTCGCTGCCGCGTTCCGTGAAGATGGTGGCCAGCGCCAGGGCCACGCCTGCGGCGCGGAGAGCGGGAAGGTTCACGCCAAAACGGTTCGGCTGCGACGAGGGCGAGAGCAGGTCCACGCCCTGCAGGCTCAGGTAGGCCAGGTCGAGGTGGCCATCGATCCGGAGATCACGGTGCATGGGCCGCATTGTGCACGCCGTGCACCCGGTCGCGTGGGACGTGGGCGGGGTTTGGGTAGACTCCGGCGTTCCATGGCCGCCGCTCTCGCCCCATCCGCTCGACTGGCCGCTCTGGGCGTGGCCCTGGCGTGCGTTACGCCGCTGGTGGTGGCCGCGTTCCTGGTTCCATCGACCACCGGCATGGACACGCACCGACAGCTCGGGCTGCCCGGATGCGGCTGGCCGGCCGGCGTGGGCATTCCATGCGTGACCTGCGGCATGACCACGGCCTTTGCCCACGGCGTGCGCGGCCAGTTCGCGGCCGGTCTGGGTGCCCAGCCTGCGGGCCTGGCGCTGTGCCTGCTGTCGGCCCTTGGCGTGGTGGTGGCGGGATGGGACGCGGTGTCGGGCCGTCCCGTGCACCGGCTCCTGGAGCCGCTGGCCTCGGGCCGCGTGCTGGTCGGATCGATCGTGGTGGTGCTGGGCGCGTGGATCTGGAAGGTGGCCCAGGTGAAGGGATGGATGGCATGAGCCGGCTGGTGGCGCTGATCACCGTGGTGCTGGCGTGCGCGGGGTGTCAGGTTCCGGCCCTGGTCTCCGCCGTGGGACACAACATCGAGCGTGAGAAGAAGATCGAGGTGCTGGCCAGGTACGCGGGTCTGGACAACCGCAGCGTGGCGGTGCTGGTCAAGGCGGACATGGGAACGCTCTACGAGCATCCCACCGCGCTGCCCAACATCGCGGTCAATCTCTCGCAGCGTCTCTACGAGAACGTCCCGGGCGTCCGCGTGCTGGATCCGCGCACGGTGCTCAACTTCCAGTACCAGAAGCCCAACTGGGCCGCCATGCCGCTGGGCCAGATCGCCGAGGAACTGGACGTGGACCGCGTGGTGGTGGTGGACATGTACGAGTACCGCCTGCACCCGCCCGGCAATCGCTGGATGTGGGAGGGTGTGGCCGCGGCCCACGTGGGCGTGGCCGAGCGCGACGGGATCGACCCCGACGAGATGGTGGACCAGTGGAACGTGGCGGCCAAGTTCCCGCCGCAGGATGCGGTGGCGCGCGAGCAGCTCAACGAGATGCTGGTGCAGAACGGCCTGCTCTCCACGTTCGTGCGCAACGCCGCCTGGGTGTTCTACGACCACATCGAGGACAAGTATCCGGACATCCGCAAGTGAGTCGCACCGCACTGTGGATGCTGCTGGCGTGGACGGCCCTGGTGGCCGGGTGCAACATCCTCAATCCCGCCATCTTCATCCTGGAGGGCCCGCCCTCCAACGAGGCCCAGTACACGCTCCCCGACCGTCCCACGGTGGTGTTCGTGGATGACCGCAAGAACCTGCTCCCGCGCACGCAGTTGCGCACCATCATCGGCGACCGGGTGGCCGGCGACCTGATGCGGCAGGAGCTGGTCTCCGCCACCATCACCAGCCGCGACGCGGTGGCGGTGGCTCGCCGTGAGGAGAGCGTGGCCAAGCCGCTCTCGATCGCGGAGATCGGTGAGAAGGTCGGTGCCGAGGTGGTCATCTACGTGCAGATCGGGTCCTTCAACCTGGCCGAGCCCGGCAACATGCCCAGGCCCAACGGCTACGCGCTGGTCAAGGTGATCGACGCCACCAACCGCGCCCGCCTGTTCCCCACGGACGCCGGCGATTCCGGTGTGCAGGTGAACAGCACCATGCGCGAGGTCTCGATGGACCTGTACAACAGCCAGGCCGGTCGCCGCAGCATCGAGGATCAGCTGGCCGACAATCTGGGCGATCGCATCGCCAAGCTCTTCTACAAGCACGAGAAGAACGAGCTGGGCAAGGGCGTGGGCGTCCGGCGGTGAGCCGAGCCCGCCCGCCGGTGCACCTGGTCGATCCCGAGGGGCCTGCGGGGGCACGCTGGCTGGAGCGGCTGTCGCGGCCGCTTCGATCGCCGGCCGACACGGTGCTGCTGGGCAACGCCGTGCCTGGCGTGCCGTGCCATGCCCGGGTGCCGGTGGGACCGTCCCGGTCCATCGAGGCGGCATCGTTGCGTCGCCTGCTGCGGTCGATGCATGCCCAGGTGGTGGTGGCGTGGGGCACGCGTTGCGTCGCGTCGCTGGACGCGGCCGCCGACGACCCTCAGGCGGTGCACGTGCTTGACGCCGTGCCGCGGGTGACGCATCCCGGAACCGGCGGCCACGTGCTGGCCGCGTGCGAGTCGCTCATGACGCCGCTGCAGCGGGCCGGATGGCCCGCCTTCCGCATGCGACCGCTGCAACTGCCGGCCGTGCCGTTCGCCCGGGCCCTTGCCGCCGGGCGCCGTGAGGAGCTCCGCAGGGCCTGGCATGCCGAGCCAGGCACCACCGTGGTGGCGCTGCTGCCCGCCGGCCAGGGCCAGGGTGACGCGTTCCAGGCCATGGAGGCGGTGGGAAGGGCGGCGCTGGCCGGCGCCGACGTCCGGCTGCTGCTGCACCCGGACACGCGCGCGGCGGGAGCCATGCAGATCTTCGCGCGTTCCTTCGGGTTCCGCGACCGGGTGCACCTTGTGGACGCGATGCACGCGCCCGAGACCCTGGCCGAGGGCCTGGACGTGTGCCTGAGCATTCCCGATCCGGATCAGGACGGCACCGCCCTGGATCCCGCCGTGGCGGCCGGGCTGGGATGCGCGCTGGTGGCCTGCGAGCGTTCCATGGCGGCAGGGGGCGCGGAGCCGGGCGTGGAGGCGCTGCTGGGGGATGGCGTGAACGCGCTGGGTTCCGCCGTGCTTCGGTTGCATGAGGACGCGGCCTTGCGGCGTGAACTGGCTCTGGCCCTTCGCGTGCGCTGGTCCACCCAGACCCGGGCTCAGGCCTTCATGGCCGCCATGGCCGATCCCGCCGACGTGATACGGCTCTCAAAGGTCACGGCCGCGTCGCGGTAGAGCGAGCGAATCAGGTCCGCGGGAAGTCGCTTGCCGCTCAGTCGCGGCGCATCCATGGGGCCATGCCGATCGGGATGCACCAGGGCCAGGTCCGGGTCCGCAATGGGGCTGGGTCCGTCGTGATCGCTCTCCCAGAGGGTGCGCAAGGCCCAGTACCGGCTGGCGTACAGGTCAAAGGCGTCCTCCGGGGCGCTGGCCTTGGCGGCCATCTCGGTCTTGTCGGCGGCCGGGGCCAGGTGGTCGTCGGTGGTCACGATGTCGCTTCCAAAGAGCACGCGCCCGCGATGCCGCGCCAGAAAGTCCACCATCCGCTGCCGCGGGTGCCGCGAGAGTTCGCGCACCATCCACTTGGTGGCGCTGGCGTCCAGATGCAGATTGGCATGCCGCTCCAGCAGGCCGTCGAGAAAGTCCAGGTCCTCCGGCCATCCGCCCATGTGGGCCGCGATCCACGGCACGCCGAAACGATCCAGCAACCGCTCCAGAGGTTCGTAATGCTCGATCTTGCGGCCATACCTGGCATGATCGGCATAGCGCGTGGCGAACCAGGTGTCCGGATCCGCCACGTGGGTCATGAACGCCATGCCCAGCGAAGCGGCCAGTTCCATGGCCGCGATCCTGAGCGGGCTGTCCAGTCGGAACATGGAGGGATCACCGGCCTCGATCGCGTAGTCCGTGATGCGCGGCGCCGCCCAGAACTTGCAGATCCGGGCCCCGTGCCCGTGGTAGGCGCGGATGCGCTCCAGGAATCCCTCGCCGTGGGCGTGCCTTCGGTCCTTGCCGCCAAAGTCCGGGACCGCGATCAGGCGAAGCCGGTCTCCGAGCACCTCCTGGATCTGCGGGACCTGCTCCAGCGCGGTCATGGACCAGATGTGCGTGACGCCGTAAAGGTCCATCGCTTCACGGAGCAGGCGGGCGGCACGGGCCCCGTTCACGTGGGCGTGCGCGTCCACGATGCCGTGCCCAAGCCGGGCCAGGCGAGCGGCCTCGGCCCGGTAGTCCAGATCATGCAGGTTGGAGGGGTTGCGGGCCACGGGGCCATGCTAGGCCTGCGCTGCGCCAGGGGCTCATCGCGCGCGTCGCTTCAGCGTGCGCTTGGGACCGACCTTCTTGCCTGCCGGGCGCGGGACGCGCCGTTCGGCGCAGCGGAAGGATTCGAGCCGGCCTGCATGATGGATGCCGGCGATGTAGAGCTCGTGATCGGACTCGATGTCCAGATGCCGAACCAGCTCGCAGTCCATCCACCACTGGGCCCGCAGCGGGACCGGGCACATGGATGGCGTGCTCAGGTGCGGAAGCCCCATGAAGGGATCGCGTCCATGTTCGGGCATGATCTGGAAGATGCGATCCACCAGCGGATCGTTGTCCAGCACCCGGCACAGGGCAAAGTTTCGGGAGTCCCGGATGATCGGGCTCAGGGCCTGACCCTTCTCGATCGCCACCATCACCATGGGCGGGTTGACCGCACACTGCTGCACCCATCGCACCAGGGCCGCCGAGCGATGCTCGCCAAAGCGGCTGGTGAGCAGAAAGCGACCGCTCGGCACGGCATCAAGCAGGTCCGCAATCTGGGCGCGGTCGATCGGAGGCCAGTCGCGACGCGACATCACGGCTGCAAGAGTAGACCTGGATCGCGGACTTGCGAGCGCAACTTCATGATCAGCAACAATTTACAAACTCAACATGGATTCGTCAGATTTATAGGACCTATTGATGCCCTGTGATCAGTGTGTTGAATCGCTCAATAGTGGGGCGAAGTGTTGCAAAGTGGGGGAATGTGATCTATCTTGCTTGCACGGTGACCGTGCATGCTTTTCCTAGGAGAGTTCGAACACGCACTCGACGCCAAGCAGCGTCTGGCCATTCCCAGCGAGTTGCGGGCCTGCATGCCGCACGACGGGGAGGACGCGGTGTTCGTGGCGGCGCCCGGTCCCAACGGATCGCTCTGGCTGTGGCCAGAGGCCACGTTCGCGCAGCTCTCCTCGGCCTTGGGAGGCTCGCTGGTTGGCGACGAGGCCATGCTGAACTTCGAGACGCTGCTGTTCAGCCAGTCCGCACGGACGCCGCTGGACAAGGCTGGTCGCATTCGCGTTCCGGATCGCATGCTGCAGCGTTTCGCGCTGGCGGGCAACGTGGTGATCCTGGGGGTGCGCGACCATCTGGAACTGCGCACGCCCGAGCAATGGAGGGGCGAACGAGAACGACTTCATCCTGCCGCCACCGAGGTGTGGCAGCGGGCGCGGGAGACGCTGCGACAGCGCCCCGCGGGCTGAGCGATCAGCCGACGGACTTCCGACCCCACCACACAGGACGCGTGGTGGAGCCAGCGAAGGCCCGGTTCCGGTCAAGGATGACCGGTCTCGGGTCGTGAGCGGAATTCGGTGTGCGGGTTCGCCAAGGACGGCGGACCACCCCGGACTTCCGCGCCAGACGCACGGGCCATGGATGGCCCGTTCCATCAAGGGGCACCTGACCGCCAGGGAAGGCGGCGGGCGCTCTGGATGCTGCCTGTGGGCATCCATCCGTCGATGCCCTCGCAGGGACACGCGCCCTGCGAGGGCATTTCCTTGGCACAGGACGTCGGAAATGCCTGCTGAAACGGGGGTTGGATCGGGCTCCGGTCTTGCGGTACGCTCTGATCTCCGGGGGTTGTCCAGAAACCCTTGGTCGGGTCCGCATGGAATCGCGGAGGCTTGGAGCGCCGCGGCGGAGCCCTTTCACGGCAGGAGGTCCACCGATGCTGGTCATCACGCGACGCGAGGGAGAAGAAGTCATCATCGGCGATCCCTCGGCTCCGCTGGGCGTCGTCCGGATCGCCACCATCAAGGGTGACCGGGTGCGGATCGCGTTCGAGTTTCCGCGCGAAGTACAGGTCCATCGCCGCGAGGTGGCCGAGCAGATCACCGCCAGCGAGAAGGAAGGCAACCCGATCGTGGGTCAGATTCGCCCGGCGGCCGGCGGCGAAGCCACCTGAGGCGCGATTGGGGCCCCGCGGGTCCTTGGCCGCGCAGGGATAGACTGAAATGCATGCATGGCGCGACGCCCTGGCACGGTGCGGCGATGGCCTTGGCCGCGCTCCTTCTGATGGCGTGCGGGGGAGGTTCGCTTCGAGGCGATCCCATGAAGGTGCTGTCCAATCCGGAGTCCATGCCCTCGTCGCAGCGCAAGGCCATGGAGGCGCTCGACGCCACGCCGGCACCCGAGTACGTGCGGCAGCTCAAGATCATGGTGTTCCAGCCGGGCTACACGCAGCCGATCCGCGAGGAGGCCTTTGCGCGGCTGGCCACGCTGGACCCCAAGGGTCTCAAGGACACGCTCAAACTGAACCTGCCCAAGATGCAGGCGCTGGCCTGGCGGACCTGGCTGTGCGAGCGGATCGCCTCCGAGGGCTGGATGGACATGACCCCCACGCTGGTGCGGGCGTGGAGCGCGCCCATGCCCGGATGGGTGGAGAAGGACCAGGATCGACCCGAGCGGAAGGCGTTGGCGGCCATGCACGGCCAGGACCGCCTGACCGACGTGCTGGTGGACCTGCTGGTGGACGCCGATCCGGTGACCGAGCGCAACCTGCGGCTGCGATGCTGGGAACTGCTGCAGAAGCAGGGGCAGCGGGAGCGGTTGGTGGCGTTGCTGGCCGACGCCACGGTCAAGCCCGATGACCGGCTGCTGGCGGACCTGCGGCGCTGCGCGGCGGAACTTGGCATGGTGCCGGTGACACGCGAGGAGATCCTGTGGCTGCAGTCGCTGCTGGACACGGGCAACGTGGCGTTCTGGAACGAGGCCCGCGCGGCGGTGGCCCGGCTTCCGCAGGAGACGCGGTCCAGCATCGAGATCCGCGAGTTGCCGGTGGCGGTGGCCGCGGCACGGCACCAGCCGGAGCTGCTCACGCTCTCCAACATGGACCTGTACGGCATGGTGGAGTCCCGCCGCGCCGCCGAAGGCAGCCGCGTGGCCACCGCCACCCTCGACGGCTACGGCGGAGACTTCAGTGAAACCCTCTACAGCCAGCGAGGCCGGTTCCGATGGGGCGATCTGGCCGCGATGGTGCTGGCGATGGACCTGCTGCAGGATTCGGCGATCCGCCGCCAGCTGTTCGACCTGGCGGACCGGGACCTGCAGGACCGCAGCACGGAGTACGGTGGCGTGCTGACCGTGGGCGCCGACGGCAAGGCCGTGCTCACCGAGCACCGTCCGCGCGTGCAGGGCAACGACCTGCGCTTTGAGGCGCCGCCGGCCATGTTCGAGCAGGGCTACACGGGCCTGTTCCACTTTCACCTGCACGCCCAGAGCTACGACAACACCCGGTACGCGGGGCCGCACATCGGCGACTTCACCTACGCCAACAGTACCCGCGCCAACTGCCTGGTCTTCACCTTCCTGAACAAGGGCGAGCTGAACGTGGACTACTACCGGCATGGACCGGTGGTGGTGGATCTGGGCAGCGTGCGAAGGCCGGAGCCCGGCACGTGAACCTGCGGGTGACCAAGATGCATGGGCTGGGCAACGACTACGTGTACGTGGACACCTTTCGCGAGCGTGTGACCGACCCGGCGCGGCTGGCCCGGGCCGTGAGCGACCGGCACACGGGGCTTGGTGGCGACGGCCTGATCCTGATCGGTCCGGCCGAGGACAGGAGTGCCCATCTGCGGATGCGCATCTTCAACGCCGATGGCGGCGAAGCCCAGATGTGCGGCAACGGCATCCGCTGCGTGGCGCGCTACGCCGTGGAGCGAGGGCTGTCGACGGCCAATCCGCTGCACGTGCAGACCGGGCGAGGCACGTTGAAGGTGACCTGGTGCGGCGATGGCGACGACTTCATGGCCACGGTGGAGATGGGCGAGCCCGTCCTGGAGGCCGGGGCCTTGCCGGCGGCGCTTCCGGGCGTGGCGGACCGCGAGCGGGTGCAGGGATGGCCGATCCCTCCCGAGGCGATGCCGGCCGAAGAGCATGGTGCATGGATGCGGGCGAGCGGCTTTGACGGCCGCATGACGCTGGTGGGCATGGGCAACCCGCATGCGGTGCTCTGGTGCCGCCA
>Ga0169931_10009478_pt1 | contig 14029 bp, 12 predicted proteins | sample Kivu_15m_20L_FD_129675 | JGI IMG/M metagenome (GOLD analysis project Ga0169931, IMG submission 129675) | Freshwater microbial communities from Lake Kivu, Western Province, Rwanda to study Microbial Dark Matter (Phase II) - Kivu_15m_20L... | ecosystem: Environmental > Aquatic > Freshwater > Lake...
ACCCCAACCCCAACCCCTACCCCAACCCCAACCCCAACCCCTAAACATATATACATGTATATGTAATGATATTTGTAAAGAATATAATAATATAAGGCTATTTAGGTCATTATTATAGCATTTTTGATAGATTTCCTTAAAATATTTTTATAGTTTAGTATTCTTTCAGTAAACTATGCTTTAAACGTATTTCATTAGACAATTAATAATATTCTGCAACTTAACAACCTATCTTTATAATATTACATAGATAAAGCATGGGTTGCGATCAAACCTCAGGCGTACTCAAACCCATCAAAGCCGGTTCTTCCAAAAACGAACTAAGAGTGGCCTCACTCAACTACTGCGGTATCATGAACAGCCCCTACGAGTTCTACGTCCAGTAAAAATACAAGGAACTCAAACAAATCAGTGATATTTTTGTATAAATCACCAAGAGGGAGGTAAGGGACTTTAAGGAGGGTTTCAAATGGAAAGGATCTAGTATCGACCACGAGTTTAGAAAAGAAAGATACTCGCCCATGTTTGATATGATGATTGGCATATAAAAAAGCAGATTTCTTACTAGAAAGGAGTACTAGGACAAGTGGAAGGAAGTTTTTGATTTGAAATGCCCTAAAAAGTTCAAAGAAAAGCCACAAGAAGATATAGATCATCTAAAAATGTACGATATAGTTATGTACAACACTTTGCTAAAGTGGGTTTACAACATCGAAACTATCGACTAAGCGCAAGACAAAGATCCTGACTAATATCTCACTAAACTAAGACCCTTGTTTGAGCTGAGTTTTCTCAACGAATCAAGGAAGCTTAAAAAATTGACTTAGAATCTATAGAGAATGCAAGCAGATGTGTTCATTTTTCAATAATATTCGAAAAAACTTTATGATCATGTGTAGGGGCTGGGCACTTATCACATCGCTACGGATGCTCCAGGATAGAAAGGAGATACGCTCATCCTGGCACGAAAGAAGAAATTTCAGAATAAAAAGCCGATGCAGCTAGACTAAGCTCTGAGTAACATGAGCGAAGATGTTAAAAAAGACCTATAGATGTCTCAAAAAACAGCATACATGGTGATAGACAACTACATCATCATTTCCTTGCATTTAAGCTCAAAAACAGAAATAAACAAAGACCAAGTGGCAAAGCTACAAGGCGCACTCGTTAGGCTTCAGAAGGCCTACCCGAACATGCACATTATTGCTGCGGGAGACGTGAATTCTTACTTCGGACCAAGTCCAGCTTTCTCTGGCCCTGGATTGTTCAATATGTTTCCCTAGAAAGAGAGTTAGCTGACGACAGTAAAAAAAAGAACGTACACTCAGGCACAATTCCACAAGGCCGGAAAGCTAGTTGAAGAGTCCAAAGATAAGATAATGACCACTCTGCCTATCAAATAAGGATAAATACTATATATAAACGGCCAAGTGCCGAAGAGAGGCACGTAGAATGAAGGGTATATTCCATCAGATGGACATCCTTTCGATCACTTCGTCTGTCTAGCCAAACTCATCATCCCTTGATAGTAGTCACATGTATTAAGTATTTTAATTGTAGATAGCTGTGTTTTTATTATAGAAAACTGTATTTATTATAGCTATTTTTTATATCTAGAAAATTTTTGTAAAGAAACAACGATTAAGCTTCTCTTTTCATCTATTTTATCAGTTTATTCGTTTAATTGATACTGAATAGGCTATGTCATATGCTTTTTTAATAATAGTAGCATAAGCAAATGGGTTCAGGTGAGAGTAATGCAACTATAAGGAAAAAGAAGGAATAATCAAAAGAGGGCGAGCTGATAGTAGTTACGCTCAACTACTGTGGCATCATGAACAGTCCTTACGAGTTCTACGTGCAGGGAAAGATGGAGTAACTTGAAGCCATCAGCGACATCTTCATGCAAATCACCAAGCGAGAAGTGTCCTAGTTCAGGAATCCTAGCTTTGACGAGAAGAAGTTCAAGTGGAAGGGTTCCAAAATCGATCACAAATTCAGAGAGTAAAGGTACTCGCCGATGTTCAACATGATGATTGGCATCTAAAACCATCGGTTCCTCACAAGGCGATAGTTTTAAGATAAGTGGCAAGAAGTGTTCGACTAAAGATGTCCTGAATAGTTCCGAGGCAACCCCAAGGAAGATAAGTAAGCGCTCAAGCTCTACGATGTTATCATGTTCAACACTCTACTCAAGTGGGTATTCAAGGTATAAACCATCGACTAGGCCAAGGGCAAAGACACCAACTAATACATCAAGAAACTACGGCCTTTATTTGAGCTCAGTTTCCTGAACGAGTCACGAAAACTTAAGAAAACAACTGAAAGTTTATAGAAAATGCAGGCAGATGTCTTCATTTTTCAAGAATATTCAAAAAGACTATACAACCATGTCTGGGGGCTTGGCACATATCACATAGCTACTGACGTATCAGGAGATACTCTTATAATGGTGCGCAAGAAGAAATTTCCAGATAAAAAGCCATAGGACCTCGAGAAGGCACTGTAGTTAATGAGTGATGATGTGAGGAAGGATCTTTAGATGTCGGGTAAAACCGGCTACATGGTAATCGACAAGTATATCATAATATCTCTGCATCTTAGTTCCAAAGAGGAGTAAGTAAAATAACAAGTAAAGAGACTCAAAATTGGACTACTATAACTGCAAAAAGTATACCCTGATATGAAAATTATAGCCGCAGGAGACGTGAATACTTACATACCGCCAAGTGAAGAGTTCATCGGGCCAAACCTATTCTACATGTTTCCAACCACTAAGGAAGAACAAACGACGATAAAGATGAGAACTTACGCGCAGGCTCAGTTCAAAAAAGCAAACGAGCTAATAAAGTAGTCAAAAGACAAGATAATATCGACCCTGCCTATAAAAGACTCAAAAATAATGTACATAAGCCAGAAATAACTACAAAATAAGTAGTAAGAGTGCATTCCTTCAGACGAACACCCCTTTGATCATTTCGTCTGCAAAGCCACACTCATCATCAAATGATAGCATGCATCACCTTATCAGCCAATCAGTATTTCATGTTTTTTTATAATGTAACAATAAATAAATCAAGTATTTTTTGTATGTTCAATAAGAATAACCATAATATGAGTCTTAGTTATGAATATGTATATTTTGAGTATATATAAGCATCAGATCATTTCTTTTTCTTTTTCTTCTTTGTCTCCACCATATTAGGATTGCTCGGCAACTGTTTCTCAGGGAAGTTTCCTTTCTGATCATCGTCGCCCTAAGGCAGACACAAACCCATAGATAAAGCTTTGATATTCACATTCACTTTGACCTTAGTCAGTTTTTCTTTTAGTTTGCTCACCTACTATAACTGATGAAGTCTTTCCTTCGAGTGGCTATGGTTGCGGATGATCTATGATAGTCCTCTGCGTCTAGCTGTCACCTGACACATTGAACTCGATGCTTCCCTGTCTTCATGTTAGACCAAATTTAACAATTTTCCGAATTTTCCTTTCAAAGATTGCAGCCTATCCCTCCTTATGGTCTTTTCCTAGAAAGGAGTAGACCCTATTTTCGGCAATTCATTCAAACTCATATCAAATTCGTTAGTTTTAGGTCTGGTTCTTACTGCAGTAGTAAACCCAAATCTTATCTAATCCTGTGCGCTTATCCTTTACTAGTTGGGAGCTGGTTCTTTGCTGAAGGCAAAAGTAGAGTTTATTTTCATTTCTTATAATTTTTTCTGGACATCTTTGGTCATTTTTGCTTTTCGTTTGGCCCAGTCATGAGCTATCTCTATCTGGGCTTGGTCTTATCTCTGTCGCTTGAGAATGTCTTGATAGCGACGTACGTATCGCAATTACATATTTCTCTATGTTTTATTCTATGAGCCTTGATAGAATAGATATGCTTATTTGTATTTGGGCTTAGTGTCCTTGCTGATTGCGTCAGTATATATGGGATTCTTAGGCCTCAGCTTGTCAGGTACGTCTTCTGGAGGCTCATCCTAGTCAGGTTCTTAAGGCTATTAGCCCATTCCTCCCATATCTGGTTGTCCTGCAGCTTACTAAGCATTCTAAGCATTTTCAGCAGGAGGTGCGCCTTACTGACCTGGTACTACTCCCTCAGCTGGCACTACAGCGCCCTATTAGCCTTCAGGTTTATCTTAATTCTCATCTTTTGGTTCTTAGTACTTGGGTGGCATGGGGTATAGCACTCTAGGTGGTTTTTGTTACTATTTTTGTTAGGCAAACGTAGCAATATTAATGGTCTTTCGTTTGTACTACAGTAATCGCTGGTCGGGATGAGGGTAATCGTTGTGTATGGTCCTCCAATGTCTTCGGTAAGGATCGATGATTCTCTAAATGAGATAGAAAGGAATATTGAGTTCGTCTTATTATTGTTAGACATCCTTATTAAATGTCATTTTCTGGAAACTTCTTAGATCTTTGCTCATCTTGTATCTGATTTCGCCCTGGTCGTTTCTTTGCTGGACGAGTCGTGCTTGTTCTTTGAACCATGTCTGCAACTATCCTAGAGCAGTGGCCTGGTCTTATCTGGTGTCTATTTGTGCCAGATCTGACATCATCGAGTGCAGTTTCTGATAGGAAAGCATCTAGTAGGGGTCCCTTACACTGCCCCTTTCGACTCGTTTGTTGTAATCTGCCAACTGAAATTTTAGATGTTTGAAGGCATCTGCGTCCTTGAGGAATGGATTGGAGGTCAAACTCACGTTGAGCGTAAAGGCTGTGGGTTTGACTGTTTGGATAAGGTACTGGTAGTACTGGCGGGAGTGGTCTATGATTTCATCCTTGCTCAGTTTGTGCTGATTCATAAATTTATTTATTATCAGTTGCATTCACCATACACTAATCAATACTCATAAAATCATACACTAAATCAGATATATGCTCATTTTGCTTTAAAAAACAATATTTTTTTTATTTTGCAAAGAATACTAAATGCATCAATACTTCAGCGATCACTTTAGAACTCCTCGGCAGACAAAGGCATAAACATCGTCTTTTGGCCAGCTCCCTTAGAAATCGACGTCAAAATCTACAAGTAACGAATCTGCATGGCTGCTTTCGAATTGAGAATATCTGCAGCCTGATGCATTAGTTTGGCACTCTTCACGTCAGCCTCAGCTGATATTATCTTGGCCTTAGATAGTCTTTAGGTCTTAGATGTCATTGATAGATCTCTTTGGAGTTCTTTTGAGATCTGCATGTCTTTAATGAATATTTGCTAAACGTATATCCCTGGCTTATATCATGCTTACCCCAGTTGTCCACTTTCTGATAGACGTACTACTATATAGTATCTGCAATTTGCTGTCTTTTTTACAACAAATCTTGAAGCGTGTTCTCTCCACATATGGTTCTCAAAGTCGCATAGGTGACCTCAGCTACAGACATACGGATGTTAGCGATCTGGTAATTTGCTACTTTTGGGTCGACTATTCTGTAGTAAACACAAGTATCGATGTTGACTGTTATGTTGTCTTTTGTCAGAATCAGTTGTCGCTATAGATCCATCACTCTAACTAAAAACATTTGTACGAGGTCAGAAGGGAAACTGAGGTTAACGATTCAGTGCAAGGATTGATGTAATGTAGACCTGGTTCAAGTGTTTCCACCCATCTTCCGAACTTTTCTTTGAGTCCTTTGTTGCCTTGTTTGACTTCTGAGTAAGGGTATGGACAGAAAAAGCAGCAACAAGGCAGCCACGAACGAAGACATCCGCAACAGCCACCACAACACTGTAAAACTCCCTAGTAACATGTCCCCTATCTTCCTGGACCGTCTTAAAACTGATCGTTTGCTTGCTAGTTGCGTCGCATCACCAAGATTATTATGAACCTGATTAAACCTATGAAAAGATTAGCATTCACTTTGAATTGATTTAAACATGTATTCTATTGATTTAAATACATTTATTTTTATTGTTTGTTTTTGATATGTTTTTATTGTGGCTTGCGTGGGACGATCGATTATATTCATTTAAATTGCATGAGCGTCCTTTCGCAGAAACTCCAAGACGTACCCTCCCCTACATACAGGCAGCCAAGTAGTTCCAAGCCCACAACTTCCGCAAAAGTCTATAACTCTACCAGGACTGCCTCTCCTTCTGCCTCAAGACTGACTAAGCCCAAGGAGTAGTCTCGAATGTGCTATCCGCCAAAGCAACTCTTTAGTACATCACTGGTCAATACGACCTAGCACTACAAACTGTTAACTAGGTTCTCAGGAGTGATCCTACGCACTTTTTATGTTTGATGCGTCGAAGTCAAGTCTACAAAAAAGTAATTTCTACTCCACTCAGCAAGGCAAACTCAAGCGTGCACTTAAGGACATCAGTAGCATAGCCCTCTACTGCCCTGATAACCTTCAAATTGCAGCTCTGAAGGCCTAGATTGAGCAGTTAATTAGCAAAGAATCAAAACAGGGATAGAGCAGTTCATAGAGTGAAGAATAAAACTAAGAAGAACTTGCCCTCAACTTTTCAGGACTCAAACTGATCGATAGAAAGTCGAGTGATCTCTCTAATACTAAAAAATAGAGAAAAAGTAGAGTAACGATACTGGGAGATATGACTTTCTAGTACAACAGGCAAGAGGAGTAAACTGCATAGAGTGCCCCTGACGAACCTATAACGGATAAGGCTTTGAGAACATACAAAGAGATTTAGCTAGATGACGATGACGAAGAATAAAGTGCACCTAAGGTGTCGCTTGCCCCTATCGCTAGAAAGAAAAGCATTCTTAAAAATAGAGGCAATGTCAGTATTTTTATCCACTAGGACAATAAGTAAGTAAGGAGATCTCGCTACCTTGGCAGATAGAGCCATCTGTTGGAGAAAATCAAGGATATTTAAGGAAAGCTTATAAGATCGGCCTCACACTAGCACGAGGACAACCCGAATATAAAGTAAGTCTAGTTCCGAAAGAGCATCCACAACGAGTAGTAAGATATTAAGATATTTGTGAGCAACAGGTCGACTGAGAGCAGGAAGTCCTGCCTCAAAATGCCCACTTTCGAGTCACCCACCCCCAATCTTAAAAAAAGAGGATCAAAGCTATAAGCCATAAGCTCTTTCAAGATCGACGGACACGTTATCAGCAACAATAAACGAAAATCCTATCAAGAAGACAAGTAAGACAGCGATTCTGACAACGAGGACGACTAACACAACATTTTTGGATCAAACGCGATGATGATTGGCAATAAATGGTAGCAAAAACTAGACATGATGCGACACGAGAGCTGTCCTGGCAACGCGCTTGGCAAAAAGAAATCGATTCTCAAGAAATAATCGTTCTTGGCAGGCGGTAGGGAGTCCATTTTGCGCAAACAACAGTCTACCATGAACGTCACTTCGCCCTCGCCGTTTTCGACTGTTAGTAAGCCTGCGCTGAAGTCTAAGAAAAGTGTGGTTTTCAGCACCACTATGTGATACATCAATCATCGATCTATTCATTCTCTTTTCAATGTATTAACCGTATTGTGTTTTATAAATATTTAAGGCATGATCTACTATATGCCTTTCCTCCGCTACTTCTTTTCCCAAACAGGCCAAAAACGCCATTTCTTTAAAATAACTTAACAACCAAAATCAACAACTCCCATCTTTTATCCTAATCAGTACCCTGTAAACCTCAAGGACAAGTCTCCACTCATCCCGAGGGGCAGACCTGTTCGTCTCATGACATCTAAAAGCGAATTACCTTAAGACAAGCTCATGTCTGACTAAGACGTAGTGCTAACTAATATCTACAAAGATAAATGGTAGAGTCCACCAAACGCATATCGTCTCAATATAGGTACATATGCCCTCATTAAGGCCTAATCGGACCAGTCAATTCAGGAAAATCATAATTAATTGCAAAACTGAGTCACAAAGTAAGCGCAGTTTCCCCAAAATCGCATACTACTGATTAAATCCTTGAAACATACAAAAGTTTATAAGTATAACGCGAGGGAGAGATACGCAACATTCAACTAAAGTACTTCGATTCGCCAGGACTTATGCACAACAAGACAGGATATATATCAAAGGGATGGAAAGTTCTAGCAGATATTGATTTTTCTCTTGTAGTAGTCGACAGTTCTAAAAAATTTGATGATTTGATGCAACAGTCGATAAACAGACTGGAAAAACACAGAAATTACTAGAATTTTATGAAAGCACTAGTGCTTAACAAGGTAGATTTGGTATAAAACAAACGAAAGTTTCACGGATTGATCACATAGATATAAAAATATGGTAAATTCGATAAGATTTTCTATACATCTGCCCTTACTGGATACGGAGTTAAATAAATCTAAGAATATTTGTTAGGCATGGCTAAGCCAGGATAGTGGGCGTGCCCTAAGTAGGTCAAAACAGGTAGTAGTTACTTATAAATTGTATAGTAGTTGATGAGATAGACACTTTTTCATAGGACATACTTCCAAGTACCATACACTACTGTTGTTTAGTGCTAGTCGATTGCTACTAAATCAGACAAAACTGATGTTATTGAGTTCAGATTACACGTATAGGATGAAAACATTCAAAGGATGATCATAGGCATAAAGGGACGCAACATCAACTGGATGAGGGATCGATTCAAGGTCTAGTATGCCAAAATATACGGAAAAGAAGTGTAAGTGCATGTGAGAGTTGTTATCAGAAAATCAGTTTACAAGAAAGATATGTAACAGATGGAGTCTTCTTACTTTAAACAGTAGACCAATCAAGATATGAGTATCGTTAAAGACCATCTAATGAAAAAAGGCAAGTTTTTAGGGTGAACACATAACTACATAAAAAGATCAATATATTGTATTTTTGTTACAATTTTTCTTATAAAAGTTGTTCTAAATAATGATAGATGAAGTTATTCAAAGTAAGTCTTAATTATTATTTTATTTTTTACTTGGCGGTCATATTTTTAATCAGAAAATCATCCAAATCTTAACAAGAACCATTCAATTATATAATCAAATGCCTCCTAAGCCTAGAGCCGCCAAAACAAAATAAGAAGAAACAGACAAGGGAGCCACATGGGCATGGAAACAACACGGAAGTTGCTTCATTGGGTCATCTCCTGGTCTCAAACCTTCAGAAAAAGTAGCTTCTTTCGATATGGATGACACCATCATCACGCGCAAAAGTGGAGCCAAATTCCCTAAAGACGCCCATGACTGGATCTTTCTTAACGATAAAGTAGTACCCAAAATAGTATCGTTGTATAGTTAGGGCTTTAAAATCGTTATTTTTACTAATCAACTAGGCATCAATAAAGGCAAGACAGATATCAACGATATCAAGACAAAAGTGTGCAATATTGCAGCCTCGATGAAGGTTTAAATGCAAGTTTTCGTGGCCTCAGCATAAGACGAATACCGCAAACCCGGTACTAAGATGTGGGAGTGTCTCGATGCCAACAACTAGAAAATACCGGTCGATAAAAGCAAAAGTTTCTTTTGTGGAGACGCGGCCGGACGAAAAGATGAAAATCATAAAGATTTTTCAGACTCTGACCTCAAGTTTGCACTGAATGTAGGAGTAGAGTTTCTCACACCTTAAAATCTCTTTCTAGGTTAGAAGGAAAAAGTGGAAGTAAAAGGCTTCAATCCATCAGCTTTGTCAGATAATGGCGAGCTGATAGTTGGCAAAGGAAATAAGGTGGACTTCGTTTAAAAAGAAATGGTGATCTTCGTGGGCAGTCCAGGCTCAGGGAAGTCTTCTTTTTGGAAAAATTACATGTCACAGTACGCTAGAGTAAACAGAGATACGCTTAAAACTAAAGAAAAATGTTACAAAGTGGCCTAGCAGTAGATGTCTCAAGGCAAGAGTGTGGTGATTGACAACACTAATCCAAAAAAATAAGACAGAGCGTACTTCATCGACCTTGCCAAACAGATGGGTTTCAAGGTGAGATGCTTTGAGTTTTTGACCAGTAAATAAATATGTTTCCATAACGACTATCAAAGAGTGGTGAATGATAAGAGACAGCATCTTTCGGGCAAGGCGGGTAGCATACCTATACACTCTTTTTTCAAGTACAAAGAAGAACCGCAACTGAATGAAGGATTTTATGAGATTAACAAAGTCAACTTTCTTACGAAATTTGATAGCGGTGCTGATAAGGAATTCTACGCCAAGTTCTCAAAGAAATGATAGAAAAAGCTTCTATTAGTCAATATTTATAAAAAAACTATTATTTTCAAACCTTTTTCATAAAATTATCTAACAATATTCATATATTTCTTGTTTGTTTGCATAAAACACTACATATGCCTCATAATATGGTCATTAGTATCAAATAAGTCATAATTGAATACTATCATATTGATTTTATTTATGGCCATATTTCAACAACATACACTGTATACCCTCATCTCTCCCAGATATATTAAGATATTTTATTGATGAGCTAGCCTCAACCTATCCTTTGTCGTGCCGCTGTAGCCTACGAGCCCAAAAAACCCATGGTTATTGAAGAAATCTGGGTAGACCCCCCTAGAAAGGGATAAGTCAGAATCAAGGTCATCGCTAATGCTCTATGTCATACCGATGTCTACACCCTAGACGGATGCGACCCTGAAGGACTCTTCCCTTGCATCTTAGGACACGAGGCCACTGCTATTGTCTAGAGTGTTGGAGAAGGAGTCACTCGAGTCGCAGTGGGAGATATTGTTATCCCATGCTATACTCCTCAATGTGCCAAGAAAACGTGCATGTACTGCGAGCACCCCTAGACCAACCTTTGTCCGGCGATTAGAGCATTCCAAGGCAAGGGAGTGATGCCTGATGGTACTGCTAGGTTCCGCAACAAGCAAGGCCAGACTATCTACCACTTCATGGGCTGTTCAACTTTCAGCTAATACTCTGTGATCGCATAAATATCAGCAGCAAAAATCAATCCAAATGCTGATCTCAACAAAGTCTGCATGATAGGATGCGGAGTGAGTACAGGATGGGGAGCTGTAATGAACAACTGCGATATGGAGGCTGGTAAAACTGTGGCAGTGTGGGGACTTGGAGCTGTGGGTTTGTCGGTCATCCAGGGAGCCAAGATAAGAGGAGCTTCCAAGATATACGCTATTGACATCAATTAAAAGAAGTTCTAGAATGCTAAGAAATTCGGAGCTGATGTGTGTTTCAAGCCAGTTCCAGGCAAAACCGGCAAAGATTTCTTGCTCTAACATTAAAAATGGGGCATTCATTATACTTTTGATGCTACTGGTAACGTAAACATCATGAGATAGGCCTTAGAATCAGCTCATAGAGGATTTGGCCTCAGTTGTGTTATCGGAGTGGCTTAGTCAGGCAAATAGATTGCTACTAGATCGTTCCAGTTGGTTACAGGCAGAAGATGGCTTGGAACGGCCTTTGGTGGATGGAAAAGTGGATAAGATGTACCAAAATTAGTCAACAAAACAGTCACAGGATAGTGGCCGATAGACGCATATGTCACCCATTAGTTCGATGGCATCGATAAAGTCAACGAATCTGTATAGGTTCTTCATGCTGGATAGTGTCTAAGGGCAGTAGTCAAGATTTCAGCCCCTCCCTAGCAACCTTCGAGCAAGATACGAGTCACAAGCAGCGCTAAATTGTTCGGAGGACTCTTGCAAACAGTCTAACACTACAGCTCAGCAGTCAATGGCTTTATGACTTTCAATCTTTACATACCTGATTCGTAAGTAAGCCAGCAAAGAGGCAAACCGTACCCTGCTCTGTATTTCTTGGGTGGACTTACAAGCAATCACTAGAATGCTTCAATCAAGTCAGGATTTGCGCAATATGCCAGATAACATAGAATCGCTGTGGTTTTCCCTGATAGCAGTCCTCGCAAGACGAATATCCCTAAAGTCACAGACGATTGGTAATTCGGATAATCTGCCAGCTACTACCTGGATGCTACCTCATAAGCCACAAAACAACACTTCCAAATGTTCACATATATCACTTAAGAACTTCCTAGAGTCGTATCTACTTACTTCCCTATCGACCCCTCAAGAAAATCTATTACTGGATTCAGTATGGGAGGACACGGAGCCTTGATTGCTAGTCTCAAGACCGGACAGTACAAATCAGTATCTGCTTTTGCTCCTATGGGCAATCCTACTAAGAGTCCAGCATGGGGAATCAAAGCCTTCAACTTTTTCTTCAACCAACCTGAGTAGTAAGGAAAAGCTTATGATTCGACTGAACTGATCAGAAGTGGTAAGGCGCATCGAGCTCCTATGTTCTTGGATGTGGCTCTTAACGATCAGTTTAAGGAAAAGTTGTTGACTGAAAACTTGGAGTAAGCTTTGATTGAGACTGATTACGACCATATTTACCGTCCTAGAGCTGGATACAACCACAGTTTCTGGTATGTTTCTTCGTTTATTGGAGAGCACTTTGCCTTCCACGCCAAGTATCTTAACTGATCCATCCATCTATTATGCAACATCTTTATATTATACTACAATCACGATACAACAAATATTAATATCTTAAAAAAGTGATTTAAAGGTAGAAGTCAATTTAAAAAGTTTTAAACTCATATAGAAAACTTATAGAAAAGTACTTAGAATATTACAAAGAAACGGAATACATCTCTTTTTTTAGCGATTTTTTTTTATTATTGTAGAAATCAATCAAAAACATTATTTGATTATCAATCAAAAAGTATCTATTTTCTTACAAATATCAGATAAATGCAATAGATTTACGATACTATCATACAAAAGTGATTATGCTTTCGATTTATAATCATTAATGGCAGCCTTTGAGCATAAAAACATTTTAGCTTAGGCATGCAAAAAGTTATTAAAGATTGAAACAATACACAGAATCGATTGCAAATACCCAAGAAAAGCTTTTGATAAGATATTTTTACGGCCATAATTCCCTTTAGAGCATAAAAGCTCAAACAAAAGATATCAATTACGTGGAGAAAATATTACCAAAATGCGTTTAAATAGATAAGAAAGCTACAGACCATCTCTTTTTTTACTTTTTTTGCATTAATATAGAATACTAATCAATATTTAGTTACATTTGCTGACATTTTCTATAATATTAATCAATTTCTATTTTAGTTTTGCATGGCAAGAGTGAGTAATACCTTTGAAATGTCCAGCGACATCTCTCGCGGAGATGCCATCATGGAAGATTCCCTACCTTCGCTCATGGGCAGACAATCTTCATAGCTAAAATAGCTCAAAGAAGTCGTCTAGCCGACTCCTACATGCTCACCCACATCCCGAAAAGACCAAAACGTGCTTCTATTTCTGATGAATGCCATCATAGCCTTCGTGATTTCCTTCCAGAACATCATCCTGGTGTTCACAAACAAGTAAGAAAGTAAAGGGTACATGTCAATTGCAGTAATGATCGGAATGATCTCGGTCAGTCTGATCTCAACCTATCACATGCGTCCTGATCTAGGCAAGGTTCTGCAAATGTATACTCTCGTCGACAACATCTTTCTCATGCAGATCGTAAGTTCATTCGGTTTTATTGGATTTTTGATGGTAATCAGTGATGGAAAATGGTACCATATTGTCTCGATGATCGCATTTCCACTCGAAATTATCTTCTTTATTGGCAATTTCAGAGTTCTACTGCTTTATGTTAGATGGACCAAGTTGCAGATGGTCATTTACAAGATTATTCTGATGGCTGGAGCTGTTCTTTTTTTCCAAATAGGAGCACTATACATGGACGCTGATTTCAGCTATTCCGGAGGCACCGACCCTGTTCTCGATGGAGCCGTAAAAGACTTCGTGTTGCTATACATCTTTGGTATGTTCACTCTATTCGTATAAGTCTACGCTAGAATGACCGATATCGACCAGACCACTTAACTAAAGTACGCATATCAGTTCAAGGAAATGTCCTAGTAACAAAAATTGGAGCATATCAGACAATCGATAAGGCAGTCGATCAGGGCAACAGCTGCTAAGCCTAATGGAGCAAGAAGTCGTTTTGCTAAAGATAAGCCTAAACAATAGTATTTGGCAGTAGAGCCTATATCCTAAATATCATGATACATATTTTTTACCA
>Ga0169931_10009479_pt1 | contig 14029 bp, 9 predicted proteins | sample Kivu_15m_20L_FD_129675 | JGI IMG/M metagenome (GOLD analysis project Ga0169931, IMG submission 129675) | Freshwater microbial communities from Lake Kivu, Western Province, Rwanda to study Microbial Dark Matter (Phase II) - Kivu_15m_20L... | ecosystem: Environmental > Aquatic > Freshwater > Lake ...
AAACTTAAGACTGGGTTTGGTTGGCGTTTTGTAGCCCCAGACAATTCAAGAGAATTAGGTGGTTACTATGTAAAACTTGGACTTAGTTTTAATCTTAAAACATTTAATGAAACAAGAGCAGACAATAAAACAAAGACCCGCTAACAGCACCTACAAGAAATTGGCGGTTCAGTGGTTAAATGAAGTTTTGTGCTTCGTATCAAGTACAGTGCTGGCAGACAGTTTAGTGCTTCGAAATCGCCAACTTCTTGTAGCTGCAACCCGGATTCCGAAAGAAAGTGGAATCCTTATATTTCATGACTTAACTATCTTTATACCCATTATCACAATCACCAAATATGCCAAAAAGACCATTTGTTGTTGGAATCTGTGGAGGAAGCGGATCTGGAAAAACAACCTTGCTTCGTAGAATTTCAGAAGTTTTTGACAATTATTCTCCTTCTGTTTTTTCTATGGACAACTACTACTTTCCCATTGAAATGCAACAAAATGACCCAAACGGCATCAAAAACTTTGACCTTCCAACAGCACTCGACGAACAAAAATTAAGCGACGACCTTGAAAAGTTGGTCAACGGAGAATCGATTGAAGTGAAAGAATATTTCTTCAACGCTCCACCCGATAAACACGTTTTACTCACCATCAATCCGTCGCCAATAATCATCGTTGAAGGACTTTTTCTATTTCACTACAAACGCGTTATTGAACACGTGAATTTCAGTATTTACGTGGATGTTGACCATGCCATCCAACTCGACAGACGCATTTATCGTGACCAAGAAACGAGAGGTTACAAACGCTCCGACATCATCTACCAATGGAATAATCATGTGCTACCGTGCTACGAACAATTTATCGAGCCTTACAAAAACGGAGCTGATTTTATTTACCGAAATGACCAACACGCCGACCAAGATTTTCAACAATTGTGTGTGCGTCTGAAAGAACTTTTAGCACTTGAGGAACAGGTATGAATAATTTAAAAGCTAATATTTTTAGATTTAGATATTGGCTTTTTGCGCTATTTTCTTGGCTTGCTTTCTCCTTGCTTCTCAATGAGCCAACGTTCAACCAAAAAGATTTAAAAGAACTACAAAATCGTTTTCAAAATAAAGAAATTGCACTAGAAAAACATCTTTCTTTATGGAGTGAGGAACGTTTGGATTTCCGCATTAAAACGGACCAAAAAGATTTTTTTTACTTTATTTACCGAGGTGATTCACTTATTTATTGGTCAAATAATACTTTGCCAATTGAACGATATGCAACCATTCAATTTCCTGTTGATGGTGTGGTGCGCCTGCAAAACGGATGGTATTATGTGAAAACACTGGAGAACAATGGGTTCACTTATTGCAGTGCATTCTTACTTTCTCAAACCTACAACATTGACAATGAATTCCTTCAAACGAAGTTCAATCCTGACTTATCGACGTTTAACCTGAATATAAGTTTGAATCCCGAAGAAGGTCAAGCTATTGAAAACAAACACGGTAAGGCTCTATTCTTCGTTCAAGAAATTAACCAAACAGACGAAACTTTATTAAAAGATCAGTGGGTGCTTTTGTCATTCTTATGTGGGTTGTTCTTCTTAATTTTTGCCATTTATCAAAGCATCAAACACCAGCCTCTGTACGTTTGGTTGCTCTTAATTTCTTTACTTTCAAGTCGCTTACTTTCGCTTGATGTAAATTGGATAAAGATTTTTGGGGAACGAGAATTTCTACAAGTTGAATTGTTTGCTTATAATGCTTGGTTCTCTTCCTTTTTGGATTTCTGCTTAAATCTAATTTTAGTATCCTTTGTTGCTTTGTTGTTGTTCCGCAACTTGATGGCTGTCCAGCAAAAATGGATGCTTTGGTCGGTTACAATTTTGCTTTTTCCGCTTTGGTGGTTCATTATTACCACAACCGACATGATTGTTGTTCATTCAAAAATCCCTCTTGATTTGAGCAATATTTTTAGTTTGAATTTTTACGCGTTACTCGTAATTCTACTTTTTGGACTGTTGTTTTTTACCTACCAAAGAATGTTGTTTGGAATCGTGCGACAGGTTCAACTAACCAAGGTCTCCCCTGCCCTATTCACTGCTTATTTCTTTTTGTTTGCTGTAGCCTTTATCATTTATCGCATCGTCAATAATGACTTGTTTCTCCTTCCGCTCGTTCTTCCACTCCTGCTGTATTTTCTCAATAGTTACTTTGCAAAAGCATTGAATTTGAATCGTTTATTGGTTTTTAATCTGGCTGTTACAGCTTTGTTTGCGGCTTGTTTTGTGGAAGAACTTCATTTTTTTAATGCTAAAAAGGATGCTGAACTTCGCTCAATTTATGCGTCTCAATTAGCAATTGACCAAGACATCAATTTGGAATTAGATTTTTCAACGGTTCGGCAAAAACTGCTTTCGGATCCAATGATAAAAACGGTTTGCAACGGAAATCCCGAAAATATCAGTGCTTCTAAAATGGGCGACGTATTGGAGAAAAAGCACTTTAAAGGTTTGTGGGAGGCTTACGATTTGCAGTTTCTTCTTTATGATTCACTTGGGAAATCTCCCTTCGGAAATGAAATTCAAAAACGAGATTTTTGGTTAAGACTGAAAGAACGAAATGGTCAAGTTTCAGCAATTGATACCACTATTTATTACGTTAAAGATGATGTTTCGGCTTTCAATTATTTGATTTTTCAACCCATTCTGTTGGACTCCAGCAAACACGAATTAATAATTGCCCTTAAATCAAAAAGGATTCCGGAAGAAATTGGATTTCCAAGGTTATTGATTTCCTCTAATGCTAAGGTTTTGTCCTCACTTGAAAATTATGCAATTGGAAAGTATTCCGAAGGGAAATTAGTTCGGCACTACGGAGAATACAATTACCCAACTGCTTTAAATGCGCTGCCTCTTCCAATAAGAGACAGAGGTTTCCTCAACTTTGATGGGTACAACCATCATTTTTACAGGAAAAATGCGTCATCGGTAATTATACTTTCGCGAAAAAACAGCAATTTATTCGATGAGATTTCCGCTTTTTCCTACGTCTTGACTTTGTGGGGACTTCACTTGCTGCTTTTCCCTTTCTTTAGAGACAATAAAGAGAAAAATCCTTACCGTTTTTCATTGGCTTTCCGATTCCAATTTGCTCTTGTAATGCTCGTGGTTTTAGGTTTAATTTTGTTTGGAACAGGAAGTGGCCTGTTTATTAAAAATCAATTTGAAGGACAAACCAATCGCATTATTGCAGACAAACTGCGTTCCATTGAAGAGGAATTAAGAGGAAAAATTTCAAGTGTAAAACAACTCGATTCAGATGATTTTACAGGAAAAATGGAATCGACCTTAATCCGTCTTTCCAAAGTATTTAAAACCGATTTAAACTTGTACACACCAAACGGTTATCTTGTTGCAACTTCTCGTCCCAAAATTTTCAATCAAGGACTTTTGAGCGAGTTAATCAATGCACAAGCTTATGACGAATTGCGTTGGAATAACAAAAGTTTTTACTCTCACAAAGAATCAATTGGAAAATTGGCTTTTGTTTCTGCCTACCTTCCAATTTACAATGGCGACGGAAATTTGCTAGGTTTCGTCAACCTCCAACACTTCGGACAACAAAAAGATTTCGAGGAACAAATTCAGCGTTTCTTGGTCTCGATTATCAACGTTTTTATCCTTTTACTTGCGCTTTCGATAGTATTAGCCTTGTTTGTTTCGAATTGGTTAATCAAGCCTTTACGTTTACTTGGAACACATATTTCAAGTTGGCAATTGGGTGGTGAAAGTCAAAAAATCCCTTACGACGGACAAGATGAAATTGGTACATTGATTAAGGCTTACAACTTAAAATTAGAGGAATTGAATGAAGCGGCTCGTCAATTAGCAATCAATGAACGTGAAAGTGCGTGGCGAGAAATGGCAAAACAAGTGGCGCATGAAATCAAAAATCCACTTACACCAATGAAACTCAGCATTCAACACTTATCGAGGATTTACGACCCAAATATGCCTATTGTAAAGGAAAAAATGGAACGTGTGCTTCAATCCTTAGTGGAACAAATTGATGGCTTAACCAAGATTGCTAATGCTTTCTCCAATTTTGCTAGAATGCCTGAACCCGTCAAAGAACGTGTGGATTTAATCGCTTTACTAGAAAGTGTTATTACCATTTTTGAAGCGGAAATTGGCGTTAATGTGCACCGAGATTATCAAATGGAACAATGCTTTTTGATGTTGGACAAAGACCAATGGTTGAGAGTTATAAACAACCTTTTGAAAAATGCTTTTCAGTCTATTACCGAAAATACTATTCCGAAAATAAGTGTTGGTGTGCAAAAATTAGAAAATTCCGTAATCATAACAATCACCGACAACGGATCAGGAATTACGGAAGATGTTGCCCAACAAATTTTTCAACCGCATTTCACCACGAAAAGTTCGGGTAGTGGAATCGGCTTGGCAATGGTCAAACAAATCGTTGAAAACCACCAAGGACGTATTCACTTTACCACTCAAGTCGGAGTTGGAACTTGTTTTATTGTGGAAATAACTGCTTAATTTCTATCGCATTTACAAAACTTCAATTTGATTTCTCAAAATATCCGCTAGGTTTTCCCTTTCACGAATAAGTTTTGCTTCTCCATTGATAATTAATACCTCAGCTGGTCTTACGCGACTATTGTAGTTGGATGCCATACTAAAACAATAAGCACCCGCATTGTGAAAACAAAGAACATCGCCTTCTTTAATTTCCTCAATTTTTCTATCCCAAGCAAAAGTGTCCGTTTCGCAGATATAACCTACTACAGTGTAAACTCTTGGTGTTCCGTTTGGATTTGAAAGGTTGGTTATGTGGTGGTAAGCATCGTAAAACATCGGACGAATGAGATGATTCAAGCCGCTGTTCACTCCAGCAAAAACGGTAGCTGTTGTATGTTTAATAACATTCACATCCACCAAGAAATAACCGCTTTCACTTACCAAAAATTTCCCCGGTTCAAAATGCAGTTCCAATTCTCTACCATATTCTTTACAAAACGCATTGAAACGCTCCGACATTTTTGCTCCTAACATTTCAATATCCGTGGTGTAATCATTCGGTTTGTATGCAACTTTAAACCCGCTTCCAAAATCCAAGTAGGATAAATCTGGAAATGAAAAAGCTAAATCCATTAAAATTTCAGCGCCTCTCAAGAAAACATCAACATCTAAAATGTCTGAGCCTGTGTGCATGTGTAAACCTTCAATTCGCATATTGTTGGTTTTAACAACGCGTTCCACATGTCGCATTTGGTGAATGGAAATTCCAAATTTCGAGTCGATGTGTCCTGTAGAAATCTTAACATTTCCACCAGCCATAATATGAGGATTCACACGAATACAAACGGGAACAGAATCACCGTACTCATGCCCGAATTGATCTAAAATGGAAATGTTGTCAATGTTGATTTTCACTCCCCATTCTACTGCGCGCTTTATTTCTTGCAAGGAAACACAATTGGGGGTAAACATTATTTCTTGAGGTGCAAATCCAGCTTTTAAGCCCAATTCCACTTCTTCTATAGAAACGGTATCCAAGCCTGCGCCAAGTTGTTTTAAATATTTGAGAATATTGATATTGGACAATGCTTTACACGCATAATTCACCCCTAATTTAACCCCTTTAAAAGCTGTTGTTAGTTCATTGTATTTTTGCTTAATCTTATCAGCATCATAAACGTATAAAGGAGTTTCAAATTCTTTAGCAATTTTCAGTAATTCAACCCCACCAACCTCAAAGTGTCCATTCTCATTCAAATTCATAAACTTCTATTTTTTGGAAAAGCGCAAAAATACGAACAGAATGAATTTGTTCGTCACAGTTTACGAAGGCACTTTACACAAAAGTCTAGTCATGAACAACACAACTATTCGTCTCACCAAATCAAAAAGTTTTTCTAAAAATCGCCCTAGGCTGCAGGCTTTATGAAATGAACTTCACTGATAATACTTGAAAACTAAAGCGTATTCACCATTCTCCGATTAGCATAAATCGGTTTTTCTTACATAAATTCGTACAATCATGACAAAATACATACTTCTTTTTTCTGTTTTTATATTTCTAAGTTATTCTTGTTCAGAGACAAATGAAGTATATATAGGAAAGGGAAATAAAGTTTACGGTGGTACTTTAACCTTTACCTCAACAGAAAAAGTAGAGCGTTTTTTTCCATTGAGTTCTTATTCCCTGCATGAACAACGTGTGCTTTCTAATATTTATGAACCGCTATTTAAGGTAGATCAGAAAAATAACCTAATCCCTCATTTGGCAAAGGGAAGTTCAATTAGTAAGGATAGGAAAACCATCGATATTTTTATTAGGAAAGGAGTGGATTTTCATGATAATGAATGTTTTAGTGGAGGTTCTTCCGAGATGAGTGTTGAAGATGTCCTATTTTCACTAGCCTTTGCTTGTAGTGGTCATCCTTTGAATCAATTGGGTCACATATTAACAGGAAAAATTGAAGGTTCACTCGAATTTTCAAGAAAAACCATTAAGAAAATCGGGAATGAAAGACCCAAAGGTTTAAGCAAGTTAAATGATTCCACTATTCGTATTCGTTTGAATCAACCATACAATAATTTCATCCAATTGCTCAGTCATCCTAGTATTGTGGTTTTATCCAAATCGGCATTTGAATATTATGGTGTGAAAATTTCCGAAAATCCTATTGGAACGGGTCCTTTTGTTTTTGAGAATTACTCCAAAGAAAAAATTCTACTCAATAGGAATCCGAGTTATTGGAAATTCGATAGATACGGAAATCAACTTCCTTTTTTACAAAAAATTGAGGTGTTGCAACCTATAAGTAGCGACAAAGAATACCAGTTATTTGCGACCAACAAAACTGATTTGATTTTGGATTTGAATGTAGAAAAACTGGAAAACACCTTTGGAACTTTAGTGGATGCACAAAAAGGAAAAAACGTGTTGCACAGGGTGATTTTTCAAAGGGGTAACAAGGTAAATTTCATTGGTTTTGATTGTGCCACCCTTCCTTTTCAAGATCAAAGAGTGAGAAAAGCATTTTTTCTTGCGGTTGACCGTGAGCGTTTATTCATTGATGTTTTAAAAGGTGATGGCAACATTAAGGCAAAAGGGTTTATTCCCGAAACCAATTACTACCAAGGCAAAACGTTGAAAAAAGTTGATTTTAATCCTGTTCAAGCCAAACGTTATTTAATGGAAGCTGGTTATAATGCAGCAAAACCTTTTCCGGAATTGATGTTCTATTATTCGGCAATCGAAGGGTCTTTAAATGACAATTACTTAAAAGAAGTTTGTAAGCAAATATCCACAAATCTTAGTGTGTCAATCGTTCCAAAGCGAGTCGATTACAACGAACGAAAACTTGCCATTCAATCCGGCAAAGCAAAGATTTTTAAAGCGGCATGGATGGCTGATTATCCAGACCCTGAGGCTTATCTGGGCGTATTTTATTCAGGAAATAAAGGAAAAAACAATGCCGTTTGGAACCTCAATAATTTCAAAAATAAAGATTTCGATTATTGGTACGAGCGCGCACTTTTAGAGAAAAACCAAGTTGAAAAACACAAATTTCAATTGGCTTGTGATCAATTGCTCGTTGATGAAGCTGCGGTTATTCCACTTTACAACGAAGATTTATTTATGGTGCTCAACGTTCGTGTACGAGACTTTAAACTTAATCCAAACGGTTTATTAGATTTAACATCAACCTATTTAAAAGAGGTAAAAGTGAACTGAATGTGAGTTATTTTAAAGCATCAAAACTTTAACATTTCAATATGGGGAATCCCATCCTCTAAATACGCTTTTCCAGTTGATACAAATCCAAATGAGTTATAGAATTTTTCCAAATGAGCTTGTGCGGAAATACGAATAGGTTGCTTGCCCAAATGCACATCAACAAATCGTAAACATTCTTGCATGAGTAAATTGCCTACCTTTTTCAACCTATAATCAGGTTTAACCACAACTCGACCGATTGAAATTTCAGGGTAAGAAACTCCGGATAATAAAATTCGGGCTGTTGCTATGATTACTCCTTTTTGATTAGCACCAATAACATGATAGGCGTTGATGTCTTTGCCGTCTAATTCCTGATAAGGACAATTTTGTTCCACGACAAAAGATTGAATTCTTACAGCCAAAATATCATGGAATTCGAATAAAGAAAGTTCGTTGAAATGTTTAGTTTGAAATTGAATCATAGTAAAGTTTTAAGTAACAACAAAGATTTTTAATGCCATAGACAAATTTCATTTTAAACCCTTCTGCTGTGGCAAAGGCTTCATAAAAGCACGTATTTTATCGGGACTTTAATTAGAATTATTTTAGTCATAATACTTATTGGCGGTGTAATTCATGTTTATACCAGAAATATTTTTTGAGTTCTCACGGCGTAAACATGGGCTTTTCGAGTTTTTGCATTTCTCGACCGTATCGGAACATTTTATTAACGATTTCTTTTCCGTCTTTGTCGTACATGATGAAAGGACCGTGTTTTAGTCCTTTTTGATAGGAAATTTCATGTTGCAATTTTCCTGTTCGACTGTATTGCTTGTATTTCCCGTGTAATTTTCCGTCTTTGTATGGGGATACTACAGTTGGGATTTCTCCACCTGGATAAAAATCAATCCAAGTACCATGCTTTAGGCCATTTTTGTAGGTTCCTTTTCCTTTAAGTTGGAAGTCAAGGTGAGAATAGGCCTCAAACTTTCCGTGCGGTACACTTGTGATTTGCTTCATACCAAGTATCACAACATCGTTCGAGTAATTCTTGATTTTTTTGATTTTATAATTGGTAATTTCCTTCTTTCGTCCATTGGAATAAAATTCTTGCCATTCACCTGTTTTCAACCCATTTTTATAGGTTCCGGTCAGGGATAAAACACCATTTGGCAAATAAGAATACCATTTTCCGTGTAGTCGTCCTTGCTTGAATGAACTTTTATTTTTCAATTTTCCATCCTCCCAATAGTTGAACCAATCACCTTCCTCTTTTCCGTTTTTATAAGCTCCGCTGAGCAATAAATTCCCGTTTTCGTAGCGAGTCTCCCAAATCCCTTCACGATCATTATTGACGTATTTACCCTTCTTAAAAGGCTCCCCTCCTTCGTAAAAATAACTCCATTCACCACTGCGTTTTCCTTTTTCGAAATAAGCATTGTAAGATAATTGCCCTGATGGATAGTTATAAATCCAATGTCCGTCTTGTTGGTCTTCCAAAAAACTTCCGCTCATTTCCAAAATACCTTTTTCGGTTCGCCATTCCCAAAAGCCAGTTTTTTTTCCGTTGTTATACGCACCTTTGGTGTTCACGGTGCCGTCACGGTAATAGACTTCATACACGCCATGAAGCGAATCGTTTTTGTATCCCAATTTCTTATCCTGAACACCGTCAATATGATAGAAATCCCATTCACCATCTTTTTTTCCATTTAAAAAATTTCCAGCTACCGAAAGCACACCATTTGCTGTTCTCTCCTGAAACGGACCATTTTTAAGTCCATCTTTAAAGGTGTAAAATTCTTTTGTTACGCCATTAATATAGTAACTTGTAAGAACACCATTTCCATTTTTAATTAGTTGTGTATGAGCAGAATCCGAAGCCCAAAATTGTTGTAAATAAACAGTATCTTCCTTTACAAACTCAACCTTATGGGGACGACCATCGTCGTAAAAATATTCCCACTTTCCTTCAGGACTTCCCATTAAATATTTCCCTGAAATAATCAGTTTTCCTTGTGGATTGTATTCTTTATAAATACTGTCTGGAACGTTGAAAAAGAAATAAGCAACTGACTTTACAGACTTGTCGGGAAAAAAAATAGTTTGTTTGCCTAAAAGTCGATTGCGGTAATAAGAACGTTCTTCCTCAAGAATACCTTCGTAGGAATAAAACAACCATTTTCCGTGTTTTTCCGCGCTTCTGAAAAGAAAATCATTTTTGTAATACGAACCTGTGGCTTGTAAACGTTTGTTGGAAGCATCCCAATACAATCTTACTTTCGAAGTGAGGTTTTCTTTTTCAATTTTGTAAGGCTCATAAGGATTTTTTTGAGCGACGACATTGAAGCCAACACAAATAAAAACAAACAAGAGGGTTAAACGCATAACAGAGAGAAAAGACATTTTATAGGATTGGTTACAAGATTATTTAATGAATTGTTGCAACACGAGAAACAGTCCAAAAAGAGTAAATACGATTCCGATAATTCGATTTAGAGCAGATAGTAATTTGGCATTTACCAAAGGTTTTAAGCGTCTTGCAGCGAGAATTTTCAGAATATCAATTGAAAAAAATGTAGCAAGAACGGTTCCTAAATAAATGAATAAGTAATAATCTTCTGAATTGGTTTCACTTTTGATAGTATGAGCGGCTAAAGTTGTAACACTCAACCAATAAAAAACCACCAATGGATTTGCAAGGTTCAGTAAAAACCCCTTTAAAGCTAAAAAAACGTAGTCTTTGGCTTGCGTTGGAACAATATCAACGGTTATGTCATCACTAATTTCAACTTTTTTAATGAATTGATAAATTCCGTATCCGATTAGTATTAAACCTCCCGTGATTCCAAAAATCATTTTACTTGATCCCGTTGATAAAAATTTTACTTCGGCATAAAACAAGTAGGCCAATAAAATGTAGAAAGCGTCACTTAATAGCACACCAAAATCCAAAGCCAATGCAGACTTAACTCCCTTAGTTATACTAGTTTCGAGCAACACAAAAAAAACTGGCCCAATCATAATACTGAGCATAAAACCAACACCAAATGCCTGAATTAAAAACTGCATAGCACAAATTTAACCTTAAATCTAAAGGTGGGAAAAGGAAAAAAAGGGAATGTTCCACATAAAACCGTGAATATTTCGGTCAAACTGCTTAATTTTGCCCCATAACGCAACACGTATGAAAACTATTATTGGCAATCAAAAATTGGATGCAATTATTAAAAAAGTGGAAGAACACGGCATTGAAGCGCCCAATTTGATTGACGATTTAAAAGATTTGCGTCAACACGCACTTATCGAACAAGACCCTTTAGTTGTTAAAGTTTTACGTTTGACTTACGAGTTTCTTTCTGAAAATGAAAGTTTTGACGTGAAAGCACAATACGAAGAAGATGAAGACGGAAACGAATATCCGCTTGAAATCGAAGATACAGAAAATTTACTGTACCTTTTGAAGTTGCTTAAAAACGCAGACCACAAAATCAATCGTGAAGAGATTAAAGACTACCGTTCTTCGTTGAAAGAAGAATTGTATTAATCCGCTCATTTCCACCAAAACTTTTCTTGGGTCTGTTTAAAATTCAAACTTGAAATTAAAAACAGGCATAATTCCAAACATAAAAGCGGTCCGAATTTCTTGGGTGTAAGGGTCGAAAAAGTAGCGATTCACATTCAATCTGTTGGTTACATTTTGAATTTCCAAAGCGATACTAAATGCCCATTTTTGGTAATTAAAACGCAAACTTGACGAAAAATCAATTCTGAAATAATCGGGAACACGTTTACTAAACGTTTGATTTTCCTCCAAAATTTCATACCCAGACTGAACTGAAGCTAATTCGTTGATTGGAGTATATCGGTTTCCACCCCTCCAAATTGTTCGAAGGTTCATACCCCAAGTATTCTTTTTGTTTGCACCAAAACGCCACTCATATCCACCCAAAGCATTCAACATATAATTTCCATTAAATCGTGAATTGTACCATTGATTGCCGTCAACACTGAATTGAGATTGGAAAAGTGAACCTGTTAAAAGGAAAAAGTAATTTTCGGAAAAGAATTTTTCAAGGGTTGCTTCTAGTCCAAAATTTCTACCGAATCCATCATTTTGAAATGCGTTTCGAACCATTCCCGCGCTAAAATTCAATAAACTTTCAACTTGTCCGAAGGTGGTGTCAACGGGAACATCGTATAAGTGTTGGAAATAAACCTCGGTTTTCAAACGCGTTTGTTTGGCAAAAGACCAATCGTGTCCCGCAACAAAATGAATGGCCTTAGTTAGGTTTAAATTTTTGTTGGGCTGTGAGAAATTTCCATTCGTGTCGTAAATCCGAGCCATATAAACAGAAACAGGTTCAATTCTACTGTGAATTCCAGCCCCGGCATTCAAGCTTTGTCCTTCTTTAAAACGCCATTGCCAGCCAATTCTTGGTTCGAGCACCTGATTTCCATTTAACAACAAACGGGAATAATGAGCACCCGAAAGCAAATCCATTTTATCAGTCAAGCGCCATTTCCATTGTGCATAAGCCTGAATTAATCCAGTTTGTCCATTTTCGTCCACAAAAGTCCCGAATTCGTTGGTTTCTAAAGACAGACCCTTAGACATAATATTGTGCCAATAATGACTGTAAATTGCACCGACACGAAGAATGTGTTTAGAGTTGAATTTGTGATTTAAAAAAATGTTTGTTCGTTGTGTTCGGTAATAAAATTGGTCTTGATAAGCGGTTTCTGGTTCATAATTTTGATTCAGGGAATCGAGTCTGTAACGAACTTGGTCTCCCGAAACAGCAACAACAGTTTTTAGATAGCTTTTCTGATTTTTAAAAAGGTAAGTGTGTGTCAAACCCGTAGCTCCTATCCATTGAAAATTGTTGTCCTGAAATCTGTCTGATCTTCTTTCCCAAACACTTGAATCTTTAACTGCCAATTCTCCTGCTTTAGAAATCCCGCCTAAACCCCAGATTGAAAAATTACCCCATTTTTTTGTGGGAAGAAAAAAGTTGTAGCTTAAATCCTGGAATTGAGGAACTAAGGCATTGTCAACGATTGGAAGTCCGATTGCGTTTAACAACACTAATGTGGAATAACGGTAGTTTATCAAATAAGAGCCGCTATAATTTTTTTTGAACGGACCTTCAAGTGAGGCTTGTAGTCCAAGTATTCCAACTTGAAGCGCCGATTCTCTTTTTTGTGAATTTCCTTTTCTAAACCGAATGTCAAACACACCCGATAAAGCATTCCCATACTCCGCAGGGAAGGCACCAGTAAAAAAATCAGACGAACCCAAAACCTGACTACTCAAAATGCTTATTCCCCCGCCTGACCCTCCTTCACCATTGCTAAAGTGATTCGGACTTGGAATTTCTATTCCTTCCACACGCCACAACATTCCTCTTGCACTGTTTCCCCGAACGATAATTTCATTACTTGCGTCGTTGCTTGTGTTAACTCCTGCAAAAGAAACAGCCATTCGTGCAGGATCATTGAAACTTGCTGCAAAACGTTGCGTTTCCTCGACGTTGAAGGAGCGAACACTTACCGTTGCCATGTCGTTGAGCGGTTTATCTTTTTTGTGAGCCTTAACCGTAACGGTGCTTAATTGTTGAACGGCTTCTTGTAATTCAATATTTAAATCCAATTCTTTTCCTGTACTAACAGCGACTTGCGACAAAAAAACATCCTCATAACCTAAATAAGAAACTTTAAAATTCCACCTACCAACGGGAACTTTCTCCAATCTAAAATTTCCATCAACGTCTGAAATCACCATAAATTGAGTTTCCAGTATTACGATTTTGGCACCTACGATTGGCGATTTTGTGTCGCGATCAACAACCTTTCCTTTAACTGTATTGGTTAAAACCTGTGAATAAGAAAATAGATATAAAGCAGAAAAGAAGAGTAGTAAAAGTATGCGCATGGTCAGAATAGGCTCAAAATTAATGTTTTGAGAAAAAGTTGTGATAAATACAATCGCTGCACTGAAAATTTTGATTTGTTTCCTGAGCTAATCAAATGCTTACCTTTGAAACTGTAATTATTCATAATGCAAAAACGACTTTACCCCATAGGCAGACAAGATTTCCCAGGAATTCGTAGGGAAGGAAGTGTTTATGTGGATAAAACCATGCATATCTTTAACCTCATCAAATATTCGAAATACAATTTCCTTTCAAAGCCAAGACGCTTTGGTAAGTCTTTGTTGATTAGTACATTAGAAACTGTTTTTAAAGGAAGTAAAGACTTGTTCGAAGGACTTTACATTTATG
>Ga0169931_10009480_pt1 | contig 14029 bp, 12 predicted proteins | sample Kivu_15m_20L_FD_129675 | JGI IMG/M metagenome (GOLD analysis project Ga0169931, IMG submission 129675) | Freshwater microbial communities from Lake Kivu, Western Province, Rwanda to study Microbial Dark Matter (Phase II) - Kivu_15m_20L... | ecosystem: Environmental > Aquatic > Freshwater > Lake...
CGGCTTGCCCTAAACCGGCCCCTCCCTATTTTCGCCCGGCGTTGTGCATCCGTAGCTCAATTGGATAGAGCAGCTGACTACGGATCAGCAGGTTTGAGGTTCGACTCCTCACGGATGCACCACTTCCCAGCTCCAATCGGCTCCGCGTCCCGACTCTTGGCTGACTGTTCCTCCACGACCCGTTGGAAACCCGGTCTCAATGCGACCTTTCGGAACGCGGGAATCCACTCGGGAAAAGGGGGTCCCGGAAAACATTCCGGAGCGGCCTACCAGCCAACCGGCGGTTATTTGAACACCACTTCTGCCTGCGGGTCCTCGCGGTAAACGGTTTCGCGACCCGGCGTCCACTCACCGTTCTTGAGATACTCCGATTTGACCAACAGTGTGCCGTCACTCCGCAGTTCACCGACCGCCCTGGCTTCGGTGATCCCTCCGGCCTGGCCGCTCACCTTTTCCTGGCCGGTGAACTTGGTGCCGTCGAACGTCATGGAGCCGGCGGTCTGGAAATTCGCGGTCGTGAAGTAGTGATAGACGAGGCTCTTCTTTTCCTCGCTCCAGAAGATCAGCGTCTCGCCGCCGTATTCGCCCCGGTTGATCGAATGCAGCGTCCGCACGGCCTGGCCGTTGAGCGCGCGTTCCCACCTGGAAATGTCCACGACCGGCTTCTCCGGCGTCGAGTTCTTGAATTCACCGCGCCACGTTTTGCCCAGCAGCGGTCGGAATTTCTCCAACTGCGGATGGAGTTTGTCCTCAGCACGGGCCAGCACCGACCCCCAGCAGCAGGCCACGAGGACGAAGACGGAGCGACGATGGAGGAGTCCTTGGAAGCGCGTGGAATTCATCGGAGAGGGAGCGTTCGACTCGATTCAACCGGTCCACGGCCTTGCTTCAATCCCTTTTCCGGGGAACGGCCGGGAATTCTGAACCGGCCGCGGTCAGGGCGAATTTGTCGCGACGAGCGCCGGACGGACCGGCCACGGCGGTTCTGGCAGTGGCGGTTGATCGGCGGCACGTTGCACCAAGCGCCGCCACGCCGACCGTTCGGCGGCACTGAGGGACTGCCATTGTTCGGCATCCCGCAGGAATTCCGCGCGCCGCTCGGGCGTCAGGCTGGCGAACTTTCGGAACGCATCCATGCACCGCTGCCGCTGGACGGGAGGAAGTTGCTCGAAGGAGGCCAGCGTCGCCTCCATCCGCGCACGATCCGTGTCGTCCAACTGCTTCAGCGTCCGCGTCCGCTCCCGTTCGGTTAGGCTGAAGAACCGCTGGAAGCCAGCCGTTTTGCGGGCGCGTTCCTCGGCGGAAAGGGTCAGCCAGCGCTGCAACTGGGCTTCTACCTCGGGCCGCACGGTCGCGGAGGCATCCGTCACCACCGCAGCGAGCCGGCCCGGATCGGTAGTCTCCAAGCGGATGAAATGGGACAGAGATTGCTCGCTTTCCAAAATCTCGCGGCGCGCTTCGGGCGTCAGGGCGTCCCAAGACCGGAGCCGTTCGCCGATCATGGTCCGCAATTCTTCGGGCACTGAGACCAGCAAGGCCTCCCGATTCGCCGGTTCGGCTGCCAGCATCGGTGACAGGTAAAACTGTAACTGGGCCAGTTCCATGCGCAGTTCCCGCTCGGGCCCACTCAGCGACTCGAACTCCTTCAGCTTGGCTTCGATCAGTTCGCGCGCCGCCGGAGATTTTCGCGCCAGATAGGCTTGGCGCTGCGCTGGGGCGGCCGCGAGCAGTTCCCGGAACGTCTGGACCGGCGACCGCGGCGCGGGCAGCGGCGGAACGCCACTGGCCGGCTCGGCGGCGCTGGCCGGAAGATGCAGAAGCACCAGCACGGCAACCACCCCGTGAAGCCGGAGCCAGCGCAGCAGGTTGGCGGCAGGCAGAGTCACAGCTTCACTCGGTTAGCGCCGCCAGCAGCGCGACATCTCCCGGCTGGGCGGAGGTCTGGAGGGAACGGATCGCTTCGAAATCCTGAAGAACCTCGACACCCGGCGCGGCCGCGGCCCGGGAGACATCCGCCACATTCACCGCCAAGCGGGCCCGGCTGACGCCCTGAAACTGCCACCAGCCGCCCAGTCCAAGCGCGAACACCGCCCCAGCCCAAGCCAGACGCGGCCAACGGAGCCAAGCTCCCGACTCCCGGGCGCGTTCAGCGGCGGCGGATTCCGCCTCTACCGCCTGCATTACTCGGCGGGCGAAGTTCGTCGAAGTCGCCGGTTTCGGCAGTTCGTCGAGGAGTCGGTTCAGGGCAAGTTCCACCTCCAGCCGCGCCCGCTCCCGGGGGCTTTGAGCCAGCGCCCGCCGCAAGGCCTCGGCTTCGGCAGCCGAGAGCTTTCGGCGTTCGACCTCGTCGAGCCAATCGTTGTGATCGGGGACCGGATTCATGATGACTCGGGGTGGAAAACCGCGGCAGACATAAAGTTGCGTCAATGCCCGTCCCATTCGCCGGTGCGAAGATAGGGCTTAAGCCGGGCCTTCAGCAGTTCCCGGCCTCGATGAATGATGGATTTGGTCGCCTGCAGCGACGTGCCCAGCACTTCGGCAATCTCCTCGTAGCTGAGCTCCCCTTCGCGGCAGAGGACGATGGCGGTTCGCTGCTTTTCGGGCAGTTCGGCCAGGGCGGCCTCGACCTTTGCGAAGATCTCAAATTGCTGGGCGGAGTCGGCAGCGGATGGCTGGCGCGCATCCTCGATCTGCCGCAACGGATGCTGGTCGTCCTCGGCCCGCGGTTCGTCAAGCGAGTCGGCCGGATGCCGGGAACGGCGGCGGAGCTCGTTGAGGCACAGGTTTCGGGCGACGGTGAAAAGAAATGTGCTGAACTTCGCCGACGGTTGGTAACGGTCCGCCGTCTTCCACACCTGCAGGAACACCGCCTGGGCAAGATCCTCGGCCTCGGCCCCATCCGGCAGCGTGCGGTAGACGAAGCTGATCAGCGGCTGCTGCCAGCGTTCGACCAGCGCTGCAAAGGCCTCATGCGCCTCCCGGCCGCCGCGTTTAACGCGGAGCATCAGGTCGGTATCGGGATCGTGGGACGGCGTCACGGCCATGGGCAGCAGCAGTTTTGCGGAACACCAGTGCGGCAACAAGGTTGCGCCGGAGGAATTGACCGTTGCCAACTCCCAAGCGCGGCCCCCACCGTCGCGGCGAACCGTGAAAGCGCTGCTTGCCAAAATCGAGTCCAACGCAACCAAGCGCCTCCCGCTACCGCCCGGCCGCAAACCGGCGGAGGAACTGGTCCGTTACCGCGCCTTCCTAAAGGAGGAGTCGGCACGGCTGAAGATTCTGCATCGTGGCGGCGAGAGCGGTCTCGTGATCTGCCGCGCGCGCGCTGCGGTCATGGACCACCTCGTGAGGCACATTTTCGGGGCGACCCAGGCCGCTTTTCCCCCGAAGGGCCGTCCTCCGCGGATTGCGCTCGTCGCCTACGGCGGTTATGGCCGGGCGGAGCTGAACCCATGCAGCGATGTGGACCTCATGTTCCTCCAGGGCTCCGGACTCGATCTCAAGGGCGAGGCCCAAGCGACGTTTGCGGAATGGACCAGCGCAGTGCTTTACACGCTCTGGGACATCGGGCTGAAAGTTGGAAATTCGGTCCGCACCGTGGCCGATTGCATCCAGGTCGCCAATCAGGACATGCAATCCAAGACGTCTCTGCTCGAGGCCCGGCTCGTGGACGGGGACGCAGCCCTGTTCGCGGAATTCCAGAAGAAATTCCACACAAAATGCGTCCGCGGCCACGAGGACGAATACATCGGCCAGCGGCTCAATGACCAGCGCACCCGCCGCGCGCGCCACGGAAACTCGGCGGCCATGCAGGAGCCCAACATAAAGAATGGCTGCGGCGGCCTCCGGGATTTCCAGAACCTTCTATGGATGACGTATTTCAAGCTCGGCGCCCGCACGCTCGACGACCTGGAGAAGGCCGAACTAATCGACCGCTCCGAAAAGCGCCAGTTGGAGACGGCCTACGATTTCCTGCTCCGCACCAGGAATGAGCTGCACTACAACACCGGCAACCCGGTGGATGCGCTGGCCGCGAACGTGAAGCCTCCCGTGGCTGCGGGCCTGGACTACCCGGAACGTTCGCCCCGGCTGCGCGTCGAGCATTTTATGCGGGATTACTACACCCATGCCCGCAATCTCTACCTGATCACCCGCACGTTGGAGCAACGCCTCGCCCTCGTCCCGACTCCGAAGACTGGCCTCCGCAAACTGATCAAGGGCAAGCCCTCGCCCGCGCGGCCCGCACAGGAAATCGATGGCTTCAAGATTGTGGACAACCAGCTTGTCGCCTCGTCGCGCCAGGTCTTCCGCGAAGACCCGGGCCGGCTGATCCGCTGTTTCCTCTACGCCCAGCAGCGGGGCCTGAGCCTGCATCCGGATCTCGCACAGATGCTGCGTCAGCTCGTGTCCGGCGGCGCGGCAGATGGGCGGTTCCTGCGCTCGGCCAGCGTGACGGAGACCCTGCTCGAGATCCTCAATCAGCGCGGCAACGTGGCCCCCACGCTCCGGGCCATGCATGAGGTGGGGCTGCTGGGCCGGGTAGTGCCGGAGTTCGGCAAGATGACGAACCTCGTGCAGCACGAATTCTACCACCAGTTCGCCGTGGACGAGCACACCCTCGTCTGTCTCGAAAAACTCGACCGGGTCTGGGACGCGACCGAATCGCCCTACCGCCATTATACCGAGCTCTTCCAGGGTATCGAGCGTCCCTACGTGCTCTACCTCGCGCTGCTGCTGCACGATTCCGGCAAAGCCTACCCGGGCCGCCGTCATGAGATTGTCGGCGGTGAACTTGCCATCAACGCCGCGAAGCGCCTGCGCCTCAACGCGGCCACGACCCAGACTCTGCGGCTCCTGATCGAGCTTCACCTCCTGCTCGTGCAGGTGTCCCAGCGCCGGGACCTCGAAGACCAGGAGGTAATCCGGCAGGTCGCCAACCAGGTCGGCCGAATCGAGACGATGGATCTGCTCATGCTCCACACGTTCGCCGACTCGATGGGCACGAGTGACACATTGTGGAACGGTTTCAAGGATTCCCTGCTCTGGCAGCTTTACCGCAAGACGCGCGAAGTGCTGCTGGGCGGGACCGAGTTCATCCGCGCCGAAGTGCGCCAGCGGGAACGGCTCAAGGAGGTCGTCCGCGAGATGCTGCCCAAGACTTTCGCTCCCGACGAAATCGAGGCGCACTTCAACGGCATGCCGGCGCGTTACTTTCACCTGCACGAGGCCCGCGCTATCGCCCGTGATCTCACCCTGGTGCACCGCTTCATGCATCTGCAGATCACGGTGGACGAGCGCGCGCTCGAACCGGCAGTCCTCTGGCAGGATGCGCCGGACCGCGGCTATGCGGGCGTGCACGTCTGCACCTGGGACCGTGCGGGACTGTTCTCGAAGCTCACCGGCGCCTTTGCGGCCGCCGGGCTGAACATCCTTGCGGCACAGATCTACACGCGTCCCGACGGCATCGTGCTCGACGATTTCTTCGTGGTGGACGCCCGGACCGGCCAGTTGCCAGAGCCGGGCGCCCGCGAGCGATTCGAGCGGATCGTGATCGAGATCCTCGTGCAGGGAGTCGAACCGAGGAAATACCTCGCCCGCTCACCGATCTACCAGCCGCTCTACCTCGCGGCCGGCGAGGAATTCATCCCCACCACCGTTCGCTTCGACAACGCTAGCTCCGACGCCTACACAATCATGGATCTCGAAGCTGAGGACCGCGTCGGACTGCTGTTCGCCGTGACGCGCACCCTCGCGGAGCTGGGCCTGAACATCGCGCTCGCCAAGATTCTCACCGAGAAAGGCGCGGCCATCGACACGTTCTACATTGTGGACCGGGACGGCGAAAAGATCACCGACCACGACCGCCAAGAAGCAATCATCGCCCGTGTGCGCGCGGCGATTGAGCAGTTGGACCGGCAGTAAACCGGCCCGTCGGCTCAGAATTCGAACATCACGCCGGCGGTCCCGCCGAAGCCGATGCCGAAATCGAGCTGGCCGGAACGGTTGCCGGACTGCAGTTCGAAGTCGGTTTGATAACGGACTTCACCACCGGCGAAGACCGACAGCCAGTCATTCAGGCGCCAGTTGGCCCGGAGTTCAAAATACGCCCCCTGCAGCCAGTCGGTCTTGGACACGCTGGAGGTTGTGCTGGCGAGGGAAGGGATTGCGGCGTTGGCAAACGACAGGCTCTCGGTGACGCGCAGGTTGCCGTCGGCGAAGACCGCCGCGTAACCTAGCGAGCCGATCAGGCTGACCCGTTTGGTCAGCGGATACTCGATCCACGCGCCAAACCGCAGGGCATGCAGGTCCACTTCAAGGCTGGAATCCAGCGCGCCAGTTCCCACGTCGGTCACCGACTGCGGATAGCCCGCCGAAGGATTGAGATCGATCAGCGGCCCCTGCCGGTCGAAAGAACCCGCATAGCCGGCCGGCGGCGGGATGGTCGCACCCAGATTGTAGCGGGCCGTGGTGTAGGTCGCCGAACGGGTCACCCGAGTGTTTCCGTCGGCTGAGAACGGCAGGAATGAATATCCGAGTTCCACGCCGAACCGGGCCTCTCGTTTACCCCAGTCGAAACGAAATGCCTCGAACGCCGCGACCAGTTCGCCACCGAAAACGGCATTTCCGCCGCCGAAGTCGAGCGAGCCCGGCCGTGGAGAATTGCTGAGACGATGGAACTCGAGGTCATTCCCGATCACCTGGCTGGCATTCGAGTAACCCCAGTTCCACGTCTCGGTCGCCGACCCGCTGGAATCGGCCAGCACATAGCCGTCGTCATAGTAAGCCCCCGCTCCCAGCGCGGGACGGGTGTCCACCAGAGAGCCCTTGAGATTGAACAGCGCCTTGCCGCCTACGCGGAACGAAACCCCGAGGGATTCACGTTCATCGTCAGCCGGCGCGGCCAGGACGACGGCCGGCAGCAAGGCGGCCGAAATCCAGGTCAGGCGGCGGGAATTTGTGGACAGGCAACAGGCGAGGGAGGAACGAACGCTCATGGCGAAAAAGGATCAGAAACCTTCGAGAACACGGTAGAAGCGGGTGGCATTGGTGAGCGGTGCCGTCTTGGGCGGCCCTTGGTCAATCCACTGGATCCAGCTGCCGTTGCCGGTGACCGGCGGTTGGGCGACCCGAACGTTGTTGGTCACCGCGAAGTCGCCGGCCGCATCGGTGTATTGGATGAAGTAACGGTTGGTCGTCGTGGTGCGGAACGCGAGCATCACCTTGCCGCCGACAAACCCGTTGGTCAGCACCGGGATCTGCGAATTGCGCAGGGACACCGCATTGGTCACCGCGGTTCCCAACTGGAGCGAAAAGCGCGGCTGCGGCGGCGTGCGGGTCTTGGAAAAGAACTCCAGGAGGAGGTCGCGGGACTCGCCGGCCTTCAGGCCAAGCACGGAAATCAGCGGCAACGGATCGGCAAAGCCGTCTCCGTTCACGTCGGGATTCAGCGAGCAGCACTCTTCACACGCAGCGCCGGTGACGGCGTTCACGCAATCCACTCCCAAGTCGAGGTCCAGATCGCCGTCGAGGTCGGTGTCAGTCCGCTGGTTGGCGACCGCGTTGAACACGCTGTTGGTGGCGGGATGCAGGCCTAGCACGAGCAGATTCACGCTACTGGTGTTGGTGAATTCGGTGGCTGTCGGATTGACCAGGCGGAGACGTTGGAGGAAGAGCCCGGTCTGACGGTCGAGCACCGGCAGCGGGTCCACCCGTTGGAGGAAGGGAAATCCATTGGTCGCCAGACCAAGGCTGTTGGTTCCATTCAATCCGGCGGGCGCTACCGGCACCGGCGCGAACCGGAGGCCCGCGCCCCACGGCGACTTTCCGTCCGCCAGCACAAATCGGAATGCGCCGACCAACGTGTCCACGGGTTCGAATTTCGCCCCATCCGGAAACCGCAGCGTCACGCCCACGCTGTCCCCCGAATCGCTGACCACGGGTCCGGTCAAGGTCGCCGCCGACAACGCGGATTCGAAGGCGGGCTGGCTGAGGAAATTGGTGTCGAAACCAAGCGAAATCTGCAGGCCCGACTCGATTCCGTTGGGCACAAACCTAATTGGCACCGACACCAAGTTGCCGTTCGTGGACACAGTCCCGGTGTAAACGCGGCGGGCAGGCGTGGTCAGGACAGCTAGGGTGATGTTGGTGGAAATCGTGCCGACCGAATTGCTGACCGTTAGGGTGTAGATGCCCGTGTTCGTGGGAAACAGGTTCGTGAAAACCAGCGAGAGATTGGTTGCCCCCGGCAGGGCAATGCCTCCCTGCGCCCACTGAACACTCAGCGGCGCCGCGCCGGCGACGGTCGCGGACAGGACAAACGGTTCGAGTTCCGTGCCGGCCGCATCGGCCGGAGCCTTGATGAACGAAGGGGCCTGTGCCGAGGCGAACAGACCGCCCAGCACGGCGGACAGACCAAGGCGGATGAGAATCGAAAGGCGTTTCATCGCGATCAGGAGACAGGAATCCGACGCGTTCGTTCGGACGGACGCGGTGCGCCAAGCCAAAAGGCATTTTGGCAATGTGGGAAGCCAATTCCTGCAGCCGGCGATTCCCGCACTCGCCACCGTGATGTCTTTTCGTCAGCCTCTAGCCATGAGTTTGCGGGGCAAATGGATCGTAATCACCGGGGCCAGCAGCGGATTCGGCGCCGCCGCCGCCACCGCCTTCGCACGGGAGGGTTGCCACGTGCTGTTGGGAGCACGCCGCACGGAAAAACTCGCCGAAGTCACCGCCGCAGCGCTTGCGGCCGGCGCCGCATCCGCGCACTGGCAGCCGCTGGACGTGGCCCAGACCGCCAGCGCGGACGCGTTTGCGGCGTGGATCCGGACGGTCACACCACAAGTGGATGTCCTGATCAACAACGCGGGCGGAGCACACGGACTCGATCCGGTGGCCACCGGTCGCGACGAGGACTGGGAGGCCATGGTGCAGTCCAATTTCCTGGGCCTGCTCCGCGTGACCCGGGCGGTGCTGCCGCTGCTCCCGTATCATGCTAGCGGTTGCATTCTCAACATCGGGTCCATCGCGGGCCACACCGCCTACGAGGGCGGGGCGGCTTATTGTGGCGTCAAGGCTGCCGAACGCCTTGCCACCCAGGCGCTCCGCCTGGAATTGAACGGCACCGGCATCCGCGTCGGCTCCTTGGACCCCGGCATGGCGGAAACCGAGTTTTCCCTGGTGCGCTTCAAAGGCGACGCCGAGCGGGCCGCCAAAGTATATGCCGGCGCCAGGCCGCTGACCGGCGACGACGTGGCGGCGGCGATGGTGTGGATGGCCTCCCAACCGGCCCACGTATGCGTGGACGAGGTGATCCTCAAGCCGACCGACCAGGCCGCCTTCCACAAGGTTTACCGCCGGACGGCGTGACCCGGCTCAGCGCACCAGCAGAAGGATCGCGACACCGACCACGATCCGATACCAGCCGAACGCCGTAAACGTGTTCTGCCGGACATAGCCGAGCAGCCATTTGACGACGACAAACGCGGTCATCGCAGCAACCACGGTGCCCAACACGATCAGCGGCCACGGCTCATGCGGTTCGTGTCCCTTGACCGCATCCAACGTCTCCTTGGCCCCGGCTGCCAGCAACGTGGGGATGCCCAGCAAAAAGGAAAATTCCGTGGCCGCGGACCGGCTCAAGCCCAGGGCCAGCGCCAGGAGGATGGTGGTGCCGGACCGCGACGCTCCGGGAAATCCCACGGCGATCAATTGGGCCCCCCCGACCGCCAGCGCGACCGTCCAAGTGACCCGCTCCACGCTCGGGCGCCCCTTTAGCCAACGTTCGAGGACCACGAACAGCACTCCGCCGACGAGGGTGGCCCAAGCGACAGGCGCGGTGTCCTTCGGAAGCTTCAGGCCGGCTTTTTTCAGGGCGAGTCCACCTACGGCCGTAAGGACGAAGGCAGCCGCCAGCTTCAGCAGATAATCGCGGTTCTCCGGCTGGTTCCAACCGGTTAGCAGGCTCTTGGCGCGCTGGGCGAACACCGCCAGCACCGCCAGCACCGCCCCGCTTTGGATGACCACGTTGAACAGTTCGCTGCGATGTCCCAGCCAGCGTTCGGCGAGGAGCAGGTGACCGGTCGAGGAAATCGGCAAAAACTCGGTAATCCCCTCAATCGCCCCCAGCAACACGACCGCGATCCAATCAGACATGGGCGGGATGAACCGGATTTGTCCCCTTCCCAGCAAGCCGAATCCCTCCAGAGCGAGCCTGCCACCCCCTACTGACTAAAGTCCCGGCGAGGCATGCCGATAAATCGCTCGGAAGATCACCTTGACGGAACTGACGCGGCCCGTAACTTCTCCTTGCTCTTTGGAACTTTGGACTTACCAGCTTTTGGGTGATGGCAGGCAACTGCTGCACCCGGTCGTTTTCCCTACCGAATTTGTTCGCCGGTCGGGAATCTCTACATAGTCCTACTGAACTGTTTCTGAATATTCCCCCGGGCGGTAGTTCACCCTCTGAACGCCGCCCGGGTTTAATTTTTTGGGGGCTTGCCTCCAAGGGAGTGCCGTAGCTTGCGATTAAAGCCCCAGTTCGCTTCCGCCGACTGTTAAAATTGGCTAACTGCATCTTACTTCCCATCGCCATGGCAGACCGCCTCGATACCCACCAGAAAGCGCTCCAAATCAACCTCGATCACGGCAAATACGGAGTCTTTGCCGAAATCGGCGCCGGCCAGGAGGTTGCCCGGTGGTTCTTCCGCGTGGGTGGAGCCGCCGGCACCATCGCCAAGAGCATCTCGGCCTACGACATGACAGTCAGCGACGCCATCTACGGCTCGACGGACCGTTACGTGGGCAAGAATCGGCTCATCGCCATGCTCAATCACGAGTATGAGCTGCTCGCAGAGCGTCTGGCGGCCAAGCGCGGCGACAACACGCGTTTCTTCGTGTTCGCCGACACCGTCACCGCCAAGAGCTTTGTTCGCCGGGATGAAACTCATGGCTGGATGGGCATACGGTTTCAGGCGGAACCGGGCGGCCCGCCGAACGATATCCTCATGCACGTGCGCATGGTGGACCGGGAAAACTTCCAACAGGCCGAAGCGTTGGGAATTCTCGGGGTCAATCTCGTCCACGCCGCGCTCTACGACACGCCCGACGTCCAGCGGATCGTCGAAGCGCTGCTCGACCAACTTTCAATCGAGCGCATCGAGGTGGACGTCATTGATTTCGAGGGACCGGCGTTCAAGGGCGTCGACAACCGGCTCATTTCCCTCCAGCTCGTTTCCCGCGGCCTGACAAACGCCGCCATGTTCACTCCGGACGGCAAGATCGTTCAGCCCGCCGAGCTCATCTACAAACGCCCGGTGCTGATCCAGCGGGGCAGCTTCCGGCCACCCACCAAAGTGTCAGTGGACATGATCCGCTACGCTCAGGCGCAGTTCGTCCAGCAACCTGACGTGCAGGGACAGGACGTTCGGGTGGTGCTGGAGATGACCCTCAAAAACCTCAACGTGGAGGGAAAGATCAACCACCGGGACTTCCTCGACCGAGCCGACCTGCTTGCCACCCTCGGGCATCCGGTCATGATCTCCAATTACGGCGAATTCTTCCGCCTCGCCTCATATTTTTTCCGCTACACGCGTATGCCGATCGGCATCGTGATGGGGGTGCCTACGCTGCGGGAACTCTTTGACGAGAAATACTATGCCGAACTCGATGGCGGCATCCTCGAATCCTTCGGCCGGATGTTCAAAAACGCACTGAAGCTTTATGCCTATCCACTGCGCGATCTGAAGTCCGGCGCCATCATCACCGCCGGCAATCTCCGGGTCGCCCCGCACCTGCAGCATCTTTACGATTACCTGTTGGAGAACCACTTCATCCAGCCCATCCGCGACGTCAACGAGTCCCATATGGCCATCTTTTCACGGCAAGTGCTCGCACAGATACAGGCCAGCCAGTCGGGCTGGGAGACCAGCGTTCCGGCGCAGGTCGCCGAGATGATCAAGGACCGAAAGCTGCTCGGATACGCCGGCTGATCAGCGATTCCACCCGTCCCACGCCAGCTTGGCCGCCAGAGCAATGACCATTGTCAGGAACAGGGGACGGATCAGTTTGGAACCTCCCTTCACGGCGGCCTTGGCCCCGAGCCGTCCGCCGATCACCTGCCCCGCCGCCATGGTCAGCCCGAGGCCGAAGCGGACATGACCGGTCGCCAGGAAAACCGCCAGCGACGCGAGGTTGCTCGTGAGGTTCATCGCCTTCGTGTAGGCGGTCGACCCAAGCAGATCCAGGCCGAGCAGCACCACACAGGCGGCCATCCAAAAGGTCCCCGTGCCGGGTCCGAAGAAGCCGTCATAGAACCCGATCAGCAGCCCGGCCGACACCGCAAACCAAGATCGCGACATCCGGGCCGGACGCTTTTCCCGGCCCAGCTCCGGCTTGAACCAGGTGTAGAGCGCGATGATCACGAGCAGCACCGGGATCAGCGGTCGCAGGAATTCCGGTTTCAGCCAATGCACGGTGATCGCCCCGGCCACCGCACCCACCAATGTCGCCGCGATGCCGAGCCGAAGTTCGGCCCACTTCAGCAGGTCATGCCGCGCGTATTGCCATGTCGCCATGGTGGTGCCGCAGGAAGATTGGAACTTGTTTGTCCCGAGCGCGTCCTGTGGCGGCAAGCCGGTCGCAAGCAGCGCCGGCACGGTCAGCAGTCCGCCGCCGCCGGCAATTGCGTCCACGAAGCCGGCCAAGAGTCCGGTCGCGAACAATGCGGGATACCACCACCAGGCGAAGTCGGTCACAGGGCTTGAGCATGGGCGGGTTCCGGCGGCGGTTCGAGCCCGGAACCGTGCTTCGGATTGTTCCCTCGTCTGTCTTTTGCTTTGCTCCCGCCATGTTCACGACCGCGCACTCCGCCGCCCTGCTGCTCGCGTTCACCGGAACCGTCCTGTTCGCGCAGGACACCGGGAAAATCGAGGAATACCGTCTGGGCCCCGATTCCGAACGTAAAGCCGACGTGCCGAAAGGCTTCGTGCTCAAGCAGGCCTTCAATGCCGGCCCTGACAGCGTCCTTCCCGGCACCGAACGTGACTACTGGATCTACGTGCCCAAACAGTATGACGGCTCGAAACCCGCCGCTTTGATGGTCTTTCAGGATGGCGGCGGCTATCTCAGTGACACCGGCCCTTGGCGGGTGCCGATCGTCTTCGACAACCTCATCGCCAAACGCGAAATGCCGGTGACCATCGGCGTGTTCGTGAACCCCGGCGTGGTGCCCTCTGCGAATGGCACGAACGCCCTGCCCCGCTACAACCGCAGCTTCGAATACGATGGTCTCGGGGATCGCTACGCCCGTTTCCTCGTCAACGAATTGCTGCCCGAAGTGCAGAAGGGTTACCTCATCACGCCCGATCCCGAAGGCCATGCCATCGCAGGCGCCAGCAGCGGGGCGATCGCGGCCTTCACCGCGGCGTGGGAGCGGCCCGACTATTTCCGGCGGGTCTTCAGCACCATCGGCACCTATGTCGGCCTGCGTGGCGGCAACGATTATCCGACCCTGGTCCGCAAGTTCGAGCCCAAGCCCCTGCGCGTGTTCCTGCAGGACGGTTTCAACGACCAGAACATCTACGGCGGCAACTGGTGGATCGCGAATCAGGACATGTTCAGCGCGCTCCAGTTTGCCGGCTACGAAGTCGAAAAGGCCTGGGGCATGGGCGGACACGACGGCAAACACGGCGGCAGCATCCTGCCCGACGCCCTGCGGTGGCTGTGGAAAGGGTATCCAGACACTGCGATCAGGCGGGGCGCGGGCGAAAAGCACCTCGCCGCCCAACTCATCGCCGGGGACTGGGAACTGGTCGGCCGCGGTTACCGCCTGCCCGCCGGCCTCTGCGCCAACGCGGCCGGCGAAGTGTTCTTCACCGACGCGCCGGAGAACCGCATTTACCGCATCGCTCTAGTAATACTAGGTTAAGTAGTCTTGATTCAGCTGGCGGCCAGTGCCAAACTGTCCTGCATGACCGCGAAGGAACTGGCGGGCGTGGAGTCCCGTTTGGACGGTTTTCTGTGCGGGTTGCTC